>Ga0065711_1037580_pt1 | contig 19691 bp, 7 predicted proteins | sample Hoacrofraction12_FD_59098 | JGI IMG/M metagenome (GOLD analysis project Ga0065711, IMG submission 59098) | Hoatzin crop microbial communities from Cojedes, Venezuela - Epithelial fraction 12 v2 (version 2) | ecosystem: Host-associated > Birds > Digestive system > Esophagus > Crop | place... | reverse complement strand
AAAAAAAAAAAAAAAAAAAAAAAAAGGAAAGACAAAAATAAGTGTCCTATTCCTATGAAAAACCTACCCAAAAGACTTGGCTGACATAAGAAGGCAAGAGAGCATTTCCTTCGCAGACTGCATAAACCGCAATGGAACATAAAAGAAACTCGTCTCTAATATATTCCCTAAAGCTCACCACCAGACCCAGCAGTAAGGTACCAGTAAGTGACCAACCTAGTGATTTTGCACAGTTGCAGCGTAACATCTACAGGATGTTGACAATATTGCACTATTTATCTTTAGTCACAGCCCTGAGTTGTTCTTTAGGCTCAGAATAGAAAACATTACAAATACTGAACAAGGTTCGACTGAGGTTTTAAATGCCGTCATGCCATGATGAATTCCATGGTCTGTGGCATTGCTTTACAATCCAGCTCAGAGGGGAACAAATCCCTGGCTGGGACATCATAAATATCACAGTTAAAGAAAATGGCTTTAAAATTCTGTAGTAACATTAGGCTGCACTGGAATTAACCACACTCCTAATTTAAGACAATGTTCCACAGCCTTCAGTTGAGCTGTGCCTTATGTCAAAGGAATTCCCATCCAATGTACAACAAAATTACCATGGGTGAGACTGGCAAATCTGAGCCTTCCACTCCAGCCATCTTCCTTCTCCCTGTGACCATCCTCAGGTGAACCCCAGTTCTGCCCTGTGGTGAAAACCAACTGCAGTATTGTCCTGAGGTGACAGCTGTCAATAGCCAAGCTCTCACCACACCAATTAATTAATAACTCTTCTTTGGACTGTTGATGTATTGAAGTTCAACAGTTGTGGCTGGCTTGTTAACAGTTATGAAATCTCAAGCTAGGAACAGAAAAATATTCATTGCAAATGTGATGAATAAGTTTAAGGTGCACATTTGTGTTTTCTTGCCTCGTTCCTCTCCTTTTTGATAAAGCAGAACATTTGGTACATTAGCATGCCCTATAATACACATTTTACGCACTTTAAATTCATATTTACTGCAGGTGTTTTATAATAATGGAATTTCTGGACTTATGCAGCAGCTTCACTTCAAGACTACAAAATTAAGTGCAAAAAGGGGAAAAATATGAAAAGTCTGAAATTGCTGTAAACAATTTGGTTGGTAGGTTTTATTCTGTTGAAAAGCCTAGTCTGAAAACGTTTCAAGCCACTCCACCTATGAGAGAGGTATTGATGTGTATATGATGACGTTTAAAACCGCAGTCTCATAATAGGAGATATTTATTAGACAAGTGAACTGATACGTAGGGCGACTGTGATCTGCTGAAGGAAAGAACAGGATCCAGGAGATCTGTGGAAGCAGCCCTTTTCTAGCTCTTAACAATGCTCTCTCCTAAACTTCATGGATAACAGCGCTAATAGTCACAACCCTACCAGGGATTAACAGCTCATTCCAAGCAGATTTCCAAAGCACGCGCTTCTGTCCACACTGGCAGCTTGCATTCAGGCAAAAATGCTCTTAGCTTTGGAAAAGTAGTCGGGTTGGACATCAAATACCACATTAATTATCTGATCAGTGAGTAAATAAGACCGTTCTCATCTGCAGTTTTGCTGCTGTGGTCAGCAAAAAGCTTTCAATTATTTGAACTATTGCAAACGGATAGGCAATGTCTAATTATGTTTCCTCAAACCCATGATAGTCTTAATTAAAATTTATGCTATTGTTCCAAGAACTATGTACTCTGACTTGGAGTAGTATCTAACCTAGTGAGGGCCGTGACTGCGTGATACAGGGAAAATGAGGAAAAGGGGTGGGGAAGCAAGAAGGGGCTACGTGTTAATGCATTTTTGTATTGTTAAGAATTAATTAGGCAGTTTTAAAAGATGGGAAAGTGAAAAAGAAGCAAGAAGCTAAGACATAGGCAACAATGAAAGCCTCCCTCCTACAAAGAAACGTAACAATGAAAACAAACAGGAGTCTTTGGAAGGGAAGTAAAACTAACGTAGGCAGTGGTGAAAGAGCTATATAAAAGGCAAATATGCCAGCGTCAGATAGTAGAATGGCAATTAGCCAACAGTTTAAAGACAAAAGTCTCACATCAAAAGGAAGAGAATTTAAAAAACACATACTGTCTTACTTCCCAGCCCTCTTGCAACCAGGGCACTGACCCTGCAACAAGATCCTGATGGCTGGATACAGTTCAGCGGACTATTTACATCTTTCGGGTAAGCGGAGTTGGGGTCTGAGCTAATGCATTATGCAAGCCAGAGTAACTGTGTTATACACTGCGACTAGCTTAGATCCATGAGGAATTCAGAGCAAATATGATCAAGACAACTGTGTACCTCATGGGGTGAGGCTCACCACACAACTCTGCAACTGTATTTCTCATCCAATTCTATTTCCCATTTTAGAAATACCAGGCAGTTTAGAACCACCAGGTTTCTAAGCAAGCAGTCAGAAGGGGCACATGAAAATTATAACTTTGTCATTCTCTGGTTTTGACTGCCAAATTATAATGCTTAAATGCTCCCTCACTGTAAGGATATATATTTTTTTATGATGATCATACTGATAACCATTATGAAAAATTATATCTCAAATGCCTGGAGCAACACACTAGATTTTGAGATTATTTCATGCTTAGAAGTTGTTTAACAAAATGCAAAGTGGTCTTGCAGGCATTGCAGCTAGATTTTTACTGGAATTCACCAAGATAAGCACCTCATTTTTTAATGCATAATCAAAGCGCAGAAAGGAAAGACGAAAACATGCATAAAGCCAATCCTCACAAATCAACACCAACTCACATTAGGTTCTTCAGGAACGTAAGACAACTGACAGACTGTGCTCTGATTTTTGTATTTAACTCACTGGCTCAAATTCAGATTGTACCTCCCTGTCAAGGCTCTTGCAGGTAATTAGCAGTAAGGAAATAATAGCCTTCAAAGTCTGTGCTTATTATTCTTTTATTCCAACTAAACATAATACTTGGCAAAAACAGAGGACTCCCTTCCAGCACTTTTTCCTCCTTCCTGTCCCCTTCTCTCCCTCCAAATCCTTCAAGCCAGAGTCTCTGAAGTCAGTGGATCTACTAAATGAATCACAGCAATCCTCTGTGCAACATTTCTCTTTTGAAGAATTTAATTTGTCCTGCCTGCTTAGCAGGAGAGGCGGCTTTTTGTCCCTCACTGCAGGTTCTGCATTGCTTCTTGGTTTTGTGAAGCCAAAGCCCCCATTCCCTTTAAGCAATACTGCTGCCATTTACTGTCATCCTCTGATGAACTGGGTGACTTGTCAAATTGTATTCCAGCAGCCCCCAGCCTCAAACCCAAAGGGTTCATGCAAACCTCTGTGGATCTACTTCCATGAACGAAAGAGTTAATCCAAAAGACCTCTACTAATGCGCAATTGCAATTAATGTGAAGGTTGCTAACAGAAACAGAAGAGTACAGATGTTGAATTCTAAATCTATTTGGGAGCAACCCGCTCTTACACAATATGGAAAAATGGCAACGAGATTTCAACGGGCTTTTCATGTACAAGGCCCTGAGGTAATGAGATAATGTATTGTTTCGATTTCCAAAGGCTGTAACTTTCTTAAAAAAAAAAAAAACCACCAAAAAAACACCCAAAAAAAGCAAAGAAGGGAAGAGATGTTCCTTATAAAAAGGGAGGGTTGCATACCTTATCTGCCTTCCTATGACACTGCTGACATCAACAGCGCAGGCATGACTACAGTGCTCATGTTTTGGTGTGGGTTTTTTTCTTCTCCATTAGTTTTATAAGATTGGCTGGGATTTACATGAAAGGTTGTTGATCACCTAAGGCAAATAGCATGATCAAATAGATGAAATTAAAAGTAACCAGCCTCAACAAGCAAGACACAGAAGGCGGATTCTATGAATGACACACTCGCTGCTCTACCTGCAGACTGTAAATCATCACATGCTCACTTGACAGTGCCAGACATAGGCAGATCAGCACTAAAACATCGTGAGTCCAAACACAGGGGTTTTTTTCCGAACAATCAGCCTCTTGGAAGTGGAGAGTGAGGGTGTTTTTTCGCATGATTCCCCCCACCCCCATCCCCCTCTTTCATATTCAAACACTTGGGGCAAGGCAATTTGACACTGGTTTCTGTAACAAACCTGGTCAGGCAGGATTTCTCACACACCCTGCACAAAAGGCTAACCTCTCACAAAGTACTTCTTGGAGATTTACGTCAAGGTTGAGTGAACTGCAGCCAGGGAACTGAGCTCAAAACACTGTGTGAAAGCCTCTGGTGCTAATCACTACACCAGTGGGTTAGCTGGAGAGGAACTGGGGAGGGGGGGGCAAACAACAAACAAATAAAAAATACTCTTTGTAGTGTATTATTTCCAATATTCAGCTACAATATTACCAGGAAAAAAAGTGAATCACTTGTAATTGAAAAGTTCCTCGAATTATCAAAATTTTGAAATAGCTGTACTAAAAAAACAAATCAATCAGCTTCACTATTCAAAAGAAGTTAAGGTAGTCACTGCTAAGACTAGTTTCCCAGTTTCCTTTTTCCCAACTTTTATTCCATATTTCCAATGATATATTAAGGGATGGCGAGGCAATGCTGTAACTCTGACATCGATCTCAGTTGTTGCTGCTGGAGATATCTTCCAGAGAGAATCCAGTGCTGGATTTATACACAATGTCAGAGGTGAACTCTATTAGATAAGCAGCGGGAATAAAGTGATTGACAAGTACTGATAGACCTTGTCCAGGCTACGATAGCAGGACCTTGTTAGAACAGATTAACTAAGTTGTTCTGTCCGTCCAGCGTAGACAAGCCACGCTGTTGTGTCTAAGTGTAAATTAATACCTTAGGAGTTTTCAGTGCATATTGCCTTGTGCTCACTGCGTTCAAAACACTAGCTAACCTTTTCCATCACTCTGTCTTTATGATCTAGGTTGGATGTGTTTTTTATGTTTAAAACAGTGTATTACACAACTGGTTCAGCTGAAATGAATTCCAAGGGGAACTCAGATGTTCCCCAGACCCACTCTTCGGTCATCATTTGTCCAAAAGTGAGTTCACATTCATCTGAAAGTCACTTATTTCTCATCTAAACAGTGGAAGACATTTCGATATTCCCTAATAAAAAAGGATAAGAAAGAATAATCCAAACACTACGTAGGCTTTTAATCTTGAATGCTGCAAGGTCCTGCAGCGCAGCTGCACTGGGCTGGCAGGCGCAGGCTGGCCCCTTCGCCCTGCGGGGTGGCAGCAGCCAGGCCGGATCCAGCACAGCCCTGCCCTTCCCGCTGCAGGTCCACAGCGTTGGGAAGGTAAATTTTATTTCCTCCACTGTGACACACTGTTGCACTAAATTTGACCCACTATTTGTTTCGCAAATGTTTTAACATGTTGTCAAAATTGCCATTATTTCATACAACAGTGTGTTTATTTACTACACAGACATTGTATAGGCACTTAATTGATCCAGTTGCTCAAATAACTTTACTCCACCAGACCTATCCTCACACCACAATACAGAGGCAAAAAGCAACTGCGAAGCACTTGTCCAGCTTACTGTAAACTTCAGGAGAGAAAGGTAACTACTAGCAGAGATAAGTATTAGTCACCAATGTTTTTAAAAAAAAACAAACGACAAAAACCCCCACATAAATTCCTGTATTATTTAAGAAATCAAAGTTACCATTTTGTAACTGCTGTCAGAAAGATGGAAATGTTAAGAAAGACTTTCTTCATATTGCTGCAAGAATCCCAGCTGCCGAGCATTTACTGCGGCCCTGTAAAATTGGGGTGGAGAAATTCCCTGCTGCAATAAAAATGTCCATAAACCCATAAACAAGAGACACATCAGTTCCTTTAAAGAAAAAAAGGAGATAACATTAGGACAGCCTTTCATCCTTACTGTGTCTGAAGGACTTAAGACACACTTTGCTGCCTAAATATAATCAGCAACATTACCACACTAGTACCCTGAACAAGCATTTAAAGTGACATAGAACTTTTAAAAAATATTTTTTTTGTGAAATGGTGTTTGTTAGCAGTGTTGGGAAACACAGAAGAACAAATTTCAAGGGAAAGTATTAGAGACTGTTCAGTGGTGAAGAGATTAAATCAACTTTTTAAAAGCAGTCAATCACACAATCCAACAGTAAAATAATTTTGAAACATCCAAAAATTACCATCTGAGCATATCTGGAATATTCAACATGATGGGGTCTTATTGTAGAAGGTGATCATTTTCAATGTGACTAGGTCCTTTTCAGTAGGGTGAGGATTCTGCTTCTTTACTTGTTTGGGTTTTTTTTTCTTTTATGGACTTCTTACGACCATGAACCAATCTTCAGCGCCTCTACTTTCCATGCACAGCTCTGCATGCACAGCACGGCGCAGGGCCCATCACAATATCGCGGACAGCTTTCCTTTGCAAAATCCCTGCCTGTTTGCTAATGCCTGGTGCAGAATGAAGACAAAACACTGCTTTTGCAAGCACCTCAAAAAACAGGTGGTTTTGCTTGTTTTAATTTGTCTTTGAATGACTGGTGCTTGGGGGCTGGATAAGCTCAGGAGATCTCTGAGCAGAGAGCAGTGTAGAAAGGTGTTATACACTTGTAACAAAAGATTTAGAAAATAGTCTGTAACAGACATTATGAGCTGGCTTTTAATTTTTCTTGGATCATCTTCAGTCAAGCTTTGCCATCCTGTAGAATTGCCTCACTTAAAAACACTTATTTGTATTAGCACAACTGAGTGCGAAAGAGCAAGGTGGACTTCGAAATTACTCATTTGCTTTTTGCTTCTTCACACTAGAATTCCCCCAAATGTAACACACAGCAAGTTAGAGGGTCATCATCCAACTCCAGTCACCTAATTTACAGGCCTAAATCAAGAAAGTAATGTCCCCAGGCTTCCTAAATTGTCAGTCAAGGTAAAGAGAAATGATTTGAGAAGGCAGATATGCTTCTGCTTTGACTTGCATTCTGGACGCACCTCTCTCTCTTCACCAGTTGTGGAAGGAGCCTAAGAAAACTCCTCTTCTTACCTAGGCATGTCATTTGGGCTCCCATTAGGTGATACAAAGATTCCTGTATTTTCAGTGCCTCCAGCTCAAAGATTTTTGCCCATTCTTGCCTCCACTCTGTGACAGCTATTGTACACAAGAAAGGCTGCTGAATCATAAGAATCCAGTTACAGAGTTTTTTTCTTTCTCTTTGAAGAAATCTACTCTCTTTCAACAGTTATCCACGCCCATCGCTTAATCGTGAGCCATTCATAACACTGCAGAAACCTCGTTTCAAAACTTCAAATTACAGAATATACCATGCACACAGTGTCAAGCAATTTATCCCATATATCCCAGTAACTGCAAGGTGTAGGTCATCTGAATAAGGTCATGAAAAAAGTAGAGGGGCTGAATATGAGTGGGGAAACCCACGTACAACTCTTCTCCTATTGACAGTGCAACCCTTATCCTATTGACAGTGGTAGGGGAGCAGATCAGTCCAAGCCATACCTTAGTAAATCAGTGAATGGCCTTTAAAATTCAAATACATTGCTCAACGCCCAATCCAGACGCTTCCTTTTTTGCTTATTCTCAGCATATATGATTTGTGCAGCCCTTGCATATAACAGAATGACTTTCACATGCTCACAAGGGAAAAATCATTTAACAACTGGTAACACTGCATACTTTACTCCCATGAAATACGCTATCCAGTGGCCTTTTATTGTTGCTTTATTCGTATAACCTGTTAGATACATTGAAGTACGTGACCCAGGAAGGTAATTTCTACCAATGATAATGAGCAAAAACATGATCAACTGTTTTTCAGTTTTTGAACTTTGTGTAATGGTGCTTCATTTCTTGGTTTCTAAGTTGTTGTTGCTGTTTTAAATGAACATCGCTGAATATTTAACAGGAATCACCAGGAACGTTAGGTCAGAGTTTGCATTTCTGGATTTAAACAGCTGACTAAAGTGTAAAGGGTAGCAAATCACTGATAATGACTCAAGGCCTCCTGTAACTTAAAATGGACATTAGCAGACTATTTACTGCACTTTGAGATGGATTTCACAGATTCAGAAGGAACAAAGGCAGGTACATTAAAAGTGAGAAGTATAAAGAAATAAAGCACTAAAAGCTTGTTTGAGATTAAAAAAAAAATCTATATAGTAAAATTTTAGACCAAGCTCCCTGGGCCACTTTTCCTAGTTAATTCTTCGACTTCTCAGAGATATGCTTTCTCTTCAGATCCCTTGTTTCCTTATCTCTTACAGGCTGGGCCTTCCTGACTTTTCAACAGTGAGCCCAAGCAAGAGGAAACACGCCTTTCCCATACACACACACCTCACGTACTGATGGAATCATTTTCAATCTTACCCAAATAAGCTCATCAGCTTTTCCTTTCCATCTTACTCCCTTTTTCTGCTTCACAAATATCCTCTCATTCCCTCTGATTTAAGTTTTATCTTACAAAGCTGTCAATTTAGCATGTCTTTAAATGTAGTTCCAGAGAATGACTATCACTTGGCTCTGTGCAGACTAGTACTGAAGATACAGCTCTCATCTTCAATGGCCTTACACCGTTCCCTTTTTAAAGAAATGTCACCCTAGAAATTTAAACACATATATTAAACTAGAAAAATAAAACTATTAATAAAACTGTAATTATTCCATGAAATAATGTTTTTAAGTTTTAGCCAGAACCTTCCCCTTGCCTTCTTAATTAAAGCCATATTAGTACTTCCAATTAACTGACAAATTAAATTTGGAGACAGAGGAGTCATTAACTGCAGATATGCTGAAGTTTTGCCTCCTACCTGTGGTGATTCGGACAAAGCAGAAGCAGACACTCCTTTTATTTTTATCACCTCCCGTAATTGCTGTGTAGTGGTGTATGTGTCTAGGCTTCCTTCATAGTCACTGGAGACGAAGCCAACACAACGAATAGCCAAAAAGTGTGCAGTTCTCTCTCACTACAGAGAAATACTCTTTTGGATGAGGTAACTCACTTTCTGTACTTCACAACTGTGTTGTTTAAATTTGCATTGGCTCCAAGAATCCTAGACAGATAACTCGGGCACAGACACCTCCATCACAATTAGATGAGACAAGTCCCACCCTGAAAGTCCATGGGATGGAGTAACTTCAGGGAGGCTTCTTCTCCTAGGATCTCAGGATCATTTCCTACAACAGGAGTCCCAGTCAAAGACAGATTTCTCATTTCACCGAAATCTGGTCCAGGTCAAATGGAGTAATAAAATAATATAGGGTAACAGGCCCAGAGAGAAACCACTGCTGTTTGACCTGGTGACTCTCGAATGACACCAGCTTGGCACATGGGAAGAAAGAGAAGGCTTTTCTGTCACATTTCAAGGTAAGATTAATTGAAAATGGCATTCGAAGTTAATCCCTTGTTTCAGTTGCAGGGCCACAAATTTATTCTGCCTTTGTATTTAGTTAAAATTTCCTATGCCTGAAAGCAAGTTGCTCGATTTCTGAACAGCACGACATATTTCATGTTCTGAACTTATGCATTAGCCTTTTGAATTCATATTCCAGCTTAAATTTCGATGTATGTCAAACACAAGATGTTAGGCACATTCGGTGCAGTTCTCTACATGCACGCAGCCCTGTTCTGGCTTTCACTTTCTAACTGGGAACCTGCCATCTGCAGCGAAAGCCCTATCTTCTAAATGCAATTTATAGTTCCTGGGCTATGTTCAGACAGCTTCCTTAGAGGACTCCATCTGTTTTGAAGCTGTTTTTCCTGCTGCTATCATTATACTCTTTTTCTCAGCAACTTCATAAACTCTGTTGGTGTCTCCTTTCTATCCCTTTTGTAGTCATAATAGCCCTTCAAGTTATCAAATGATGGTAATATTGGTTAAAAAAGTCAGATTTCACACAGAAAAACAATAAAAAGGTAATCCATTTTCTTTGCTATCTAACAAAGCCAAATTAAATGTTGGTCTTAAACAATCTAGTTTAATATTTCAACAGGATGGTACAAATTTTTCATTCTTTTTTGTACAATTTTGCATTGGCACAACTGTCAGTGTATTTCAGCCATTTGTGCTTCCCGTGTTATTAACGGAAGGTAACTCGAACCTTTCAACAGTTTCTTCTAGAAAAGGATGTGGAGGCAGGTTGATGTTCTCCACATACTAATAAGAGAGTGACATAGCTATGCTGGTCATGGTGGAGCTCTCCAGAAAACCCTAACAGAGGAGAAAAGGCACACCTTTTAACTTTCCCTTTGGAAATATCTTTTATTTTAATATGTTTCCAGCGCACTTTCATATCTAACAGTCTTTGTAAAAAAAAAAAATGGTATCAGGTGGTTGAATAGATGCTGTTCTTCAAGTCACCAAGTTTGCATATGACTTATCATTTTGATGATACAGATTTATAAAGCATATTTATAATTTTTGTTCATCATTTAAAGCGTTCAGAAAGAAGAAATGGTAGGGCAAAATGTTTGACAGCTTACTGCCAGCTATTGAAAACAACCCTCACTTTGCACCTGTGATGTGACTAGAAACCAAGACCTATGCTGAAGCGCTTTTGACAATAGTAAGAGAATGCACAGTTACATTTCACAAAAATCTTAAGGAAAATCCATACTTTTCGATAATTCTATGCTGACTATGGACACTACCAGTACTTTGAAAACTTGGCTGATCGCCAGCCAGAGTCCTTCTGGTTTAGCAGGAGAACAGAGTGGTAGCAGTAGCACAAGAATGACTCAGTGAAGACACTGGTAGGCATATCCAAAAAACATTTTATATGTAATTTCTATTGAGACATCTAAATAACTTCTACAGTAAGGTCACAGCAACTTCGCCTGAGAGCTCTCAATTCTTCACATTTTGAAAACATCAAAAATAAATAGCATTCTGTCTCCAGGATTCATTTAAACAATGCTGAACAGCATGATCAATGATAAGATTATAGTGGAGAAAGCACAAACCTCTCAAATTTCCTTCCCATTGTTGCTGTTTCCATTAGCTGCCTCAGTGTCCTTACAGCCTCTTCACCGAACTACGTAAGTTTGCTCATATAAATATGGCATATACTATATATACAGCCAACAGATTTTTATATAATGTATAGGTATATTCTGTGATTATACAGAGCTGGGAATACTACACTTTTACGCCTTTGCTTAGTACAAAGAGAAACCTCAAGACTAGGAAGAATTGGTCAGGCTGAAATATCCTTTCTGACATTCCTCAAAGGGCAGATACAACTGCTGAGTTTTTCTTTCTCCATCTAGAGAGATATTATAAATATTATCTGAGAAGGCACGGACTAATCTCTTACGTACACCCTCATATTCAGTCCATCCCCTCTCTCCTTTGACACTGACTATAGACAACCTAGTCATTTCAGTAAGTTTACATTTTTTCTCCGTTATTTCTAACAAACCACAGTTACATGGCAGGGAGATGAAAGGTTGAGCAAGACTCTCAGGGCTCATGAGTAAAGTCCCTAACGAGGCACAGCTGATCTACAGACAGACGGACAGACAGACAAAGACATCAACCATGTGCTGAAAATAAACAGTTGCAGTCAACTCTCTTGCGCTGGGGAAAGGGAGAATAGCACGCTGGCCATCTCTGAGCAGCGAGAACGCCGCTGCCACTCCTCCAGACCTGCACTAGTCTAGTGATGGGAGCATGCTCTTTATACACACCTGGTTCTCATGTCTATCTGCTGTTCTCACCATCTTGACCTTACATGAATAGTTTTGAAACCATTTGTTCACGTCAGAAGTGTGACAGTATCTCAGTAAGGCAATCCGGTCTGCGAAAGAACAGCTCAGATGAGAAGTAAGTGTGCACTAGGCATACAAAATTTTAGCTGTTCTTTATAAACCTTTCTGCTTCCAAACTACCTCATATCCAACAATCCCAAAGCCATTTGCTAGTATTCATAAATATCAATGTTCTTTGGAAGCTACTATATAATAAACCTATGCATCAGCAGAAGCACAGAAGAAACTTGCATTTGTCCCAAATCATGCAGCCTGTCTAAGAGAAGGGCTCTTGGCTCCTCCTCCCCTATCAATCACACCCTTGTCCAAGCTACACAATGGATGCACAAAACATTAACCCACAGGAGCCATTTAATACCCTGAGGTGAATGCGCCCATCAACCGCAAGTTTACCAGTTTCTGGTAGGCAACATCAGACTGAACATCTGATATCCTCCTGATTATGGAGAAGCAGTATTTTCTTCGCAGTAATTTGACTCCATTGCTGCAGTCAACACACTTAAACAGAATGCTGTCAATGCCTATATTTTATCAGTTGCAATATATGTTTCAAAGCATTATAAACATGGGAATTGTCAGATACCGTATACCATGGTAAGTCCTATTAAAAAAACCCCAAACTTTAAACAGATAAAATTACTCTGGATGTGTACTGCCCAGTCTATGCTGTATATATTAACATTTACCAGCAGGAAAACAGAGAGTCCTGATGTTTTCCATGAAATAAAACCAGAACAAGAACCAGTAGGCCCATCAGATGCCGAGCAAATCTGGACTCACTGTGCTGGAACATGGCGTAGAAACACGACACAAGAACAGACTGAGCATATCGGATGCAGCTTAAGCTATAAAAAACAGAGGGGAAGCATGTGGCAAACCATATAGTAATGGTACTAATAGTGGTACTAATTGTTGTACCTTAATGCCTTCCATAAGCCATCACAGGAGCACTGCATTTACCTAAGCTTTTACTTCATCAGTTCTGCCTGAATTTTCCTCTTACTTCTGCAGACTTCTTGCTGTCACAGATATCAGTTCCTATGAGTCCATCTGTAACAAATGTCCATCTGTTAAAATGTTGCTACTGTTGCAATAGCTTTCTGCATAGTGTAAATTCCAAATGTAAAATGGTAATTAACTCTACACTGTGGAAAACTTGTCATTTATGTAACTGCTTAGCTTTTTTCAAATGAAACCATACAGAACCTCACTCAGAAAAGAGAAGGTGCAATGTGTTAATAGGTATCTGCATTCACAGATTTTGCAGGTCACTACAAGAAACATCAATTTTCAGAAAAACAAAGATATTTACAAAAGAGAAAACAGTATATTGGACAGATAGTGATTTGCCATATGACTTTCACTTCAAGTACATACAGAAAAACTTTAGTACATTCTTTACATCCTACACTTCTGGCAAGTTAAGAATCCAATTGCTGTAGAAAAAATGGGCTTGTCTTATATAAAATAAAATCAACAATTCAGTCACAACTTTTATGAAGACATAATTCGTGTTTAAGAACATAGCTCATTAATATTTTAGCACTATCTGTTCAAAATGCATCACTGAAATCAACAAAAAATAAATTACTTGTCAACATGAATAAAAAATTGAGTAGGGCTGAGTATTTATTGCCATTTAACTAGCCAAAGTTCCATGCATTTGAGGACTGATTAAGAATGTATTTTACCACCTATGAAAGCAATATACCTATTGAGAAGCTACTGCGTTTTGTACTTGCTATGTCACTTTTAAACAGAGAAACTCTAAATGCTTCATGAAAATGGACAAACATGGAATAAGCATTAACTAATAGAACAAACACTTGAACTTTCAGCATGGACTAATTATTATTATTATTATTTCCACAGATAACCAGGGTCTCCATGCCGAAATAAGAAGTCTATACAGTTTCAGGAAAGAAACTCCAGCTCTCACGCGCTGCAGCTTCCCGTAGGCAAGTGGCGAGGTGATGCAGCCTCCCAGCACCCCAACGGTACTGCTCCAGCAGCCTGGGCTGGTCCTGCTGCGGAGAGCCAGAGCAACCTCCCTGCCCTGCCAGCTCCATCACTCCCGGATGAAATAGCTACTGCCAGCACAGCTGAGCTCTGGCAAAGAGCTGGGAGACAAACTTTGGACCTGGACAAACTATCAGGGGTGGTGAGCGAAGACTCTTACAGGGAAAAACCCAGAAAGCTCAAGTATCCATTTTCCCCGAAGCACAAAAGTTTTGGCAGGTTTGTTTGGTTTTATGTTGGGAATTGTATTGCTTTTCCTGGCCTCTAGCATATCTTTTAGGTGGAAAAAGAGAAATTTTGACTAAAAGAAAATGTAATTTTCATTAACTCTGTTAGTAACACTTCAGGTTTTTCTCTTTTCTGAGCAAAACAATATGCTTATTCCTATTTCATACAATGAGAACTGTAGTTATCAATTTATTTTTTCAGGTCTGAAGTGGTTTATTTTCTAACTGCACTATTTATAGGCTCAAATGATTATGGATATTTTGTAAACAAAAAAAAAATCAAGAAATCTGAGACTGAAAGCAGATGCAGGTCAAGGAAATGTAACACTTTACATAACAATCAATAAAAATGTCAATACAAACAACTACTAAAGGCACCATATGACATTCCAATGGGGGGGGCAATTCTTCCTTTTCTACTTAGATGCCTTGCTTCCTTTATCAGCAGATGGCAAGCAAATTACTAGTTCAATCCATATGTCTGTATCTGATAGACAGTGTTTTACAAGTCTGAAATTAGTTTGAAACATTTTGATGTTGGCCAGACTACAGAGGAAAACAGGGTAACTTTGTCTATTAATGAAAAGTTGGGTTTGTCATAACAAATACTTCCACAAGCTACTACGCATCCAGACTCATTCAGTCGCTAATGGAATTTGTACCCAAAGACATAATCTGTGTTTAACAGACTAACAATTTGTAGTTTCATCCATTCTGTTCTTCTGCTGTGCTCCAACATGTCTCCTTCAACTAGCTGAGGCTTACTTAGTGGTGCTGATGAAAGCAAGCAAGGTCATGAGAATATTTTTGGTAGGAAGGATATCAGATCGCGAGGGCCATTTATGTGCATGCTACTAGGCATTCGAGAGAGAACCTGTCAGAGCAAAGTCTATGCAGACCAGCACCCCGGCTCCAACCGTGGCAAAGTGCAGATGCCGAGGAGAGAGGGAGATTTAGACAATTTTGCTTAATCTCTCCCCATCAGGGTGCCTCTGTTTGCGATGCAGACGATGTCTATTTAGGAACTGTGGATCAGAAAGCCTGGACAGTTTTTACAGCAGAATGAATGGTTTGGTATTTTTTCTTTCAAAAGAAAGCTCCAAATTCAGAAAATTTCAATGAGTTTTACCACACAAAACTGTGATTTCCACAAAAGACTGATGCCGGTGAGAGCCAAACCAAGCTTAAGAAGACAAGAAAAAGAGGTTGCAGTGAAGCTTCCTTGCAACCTGGCTAAGCAAAGAGGGAAGCAGACCTACACTTACAAAACCAGCTGACAGCGGCGATCCAGAGGCACTGACAGCCAGGCAGAGCACCAGGCACACCCTGCAGCTCCCCAGGAGCTGGGAGCCCTTCGGTGCGGGCAGCTGGATGGAGATCCTGCTGACTTCTTTGCCAAGGACTTACAGAACCAGCACAGATAAAGTATTTCTCAAATCTATGTTTTTAAAAATGTTCTTTCCTCACAACAGTGATGTATTTGGGGGACTGGCATCCGAAATGGCTTATGCTTCAGTTGTTAAGCAGGGGATCACTAAAAAAGCCTTCAAATTCCTTTAGCAACAATGAAGGCTTTACCACAGGCTGTCTGTTCACTCCCTGAAATGATACATTTCAGAAGAAGTTCAGTCTGGAGGTCTACACCAATGCCAACTCGGGGCACTGAAGCCAAATGAAACACCTCTCCTGAGATACATGCAGTTGGTCACAAGCTTTGACTAAAACCGAGTGTCACGTGAGGAGTCACTTAGCCGGCCATCATACCAAGAAAGTCCAAAATGAGGGACCAAACTTAATTTTTGTAGAAGTCCATACAACAAATCTGCTGTGACAGTTGTTAAGGATACCACTGCAAGGATCTCTACCGTTTAGTTGGCTATTAGAAGGCAAAGGCACATTCATTAAGTGACGATTAAGTTTACAGTCTTACAGGCATGAAAAGATCTACTTAAAAATCAACTTCTGCTAAGCAGAAAATAATTTTCTGTAATAGAAAAATCAGTAAAGTTGTAACATACTCTTTGCTTTAAAAATGATTAATATTAGTCCTGCAAACCACTTGGCTAACTAACGACAAGAAATACTGTGTTCAGTAAAGAAGTCTTTTCACTTTTAATTTAAAAATAAATATAAATTTAAAATTTTCATTCTAATTTTTAAAGCTAATTTAAAAATTTTAAACAAACCAGTAAAACACACGTACGCACACAAACATATGTAGGTGCCAAACTGTTTATAAGCCTTGAAGCCTGCAAGATTTTAATCATGTTTTCCATTAACTCTCCCCACCCCTCAAACACTGCATAAGGTAGGGTTTATGAGACTTTTAAACAAAAGGAAATATTTAAGTTTCTAGTATACCTCAATCAAATATAAATGAATTTCAGTAATATACGAACAGGTATGGTGCTACTGTCAATGGAGAGCTTTACTGCTGCTTGTCTTCTTCATCAGCCACAGGGATGAATGCCAAAATGATCACCACAGCTCAGTCTGTAACTGAAAATTCTTTTCTGAAGAAATGGGCTGGCTAAGCTTATTCTGCAGAATAGAAACTTTTAAACAGATGTGGAATACATCCACTTGAGTTGGGAGAGGAGCTGCCATGAAATGTCGAAAAAATATGGTGTATAACTCAGTGTTTTCTAACTCAAAAGCACAACCCCATGAACATTAAAGCAGTTACTATCAGAAAAAAACTCATAAATATGTAAAGATATTATTCTCCATATGTGTTATAAAGGGGATAATAGCGGTATATTAAGTTTTGCTTTGATTTGAAAGCTTTCTCCTTGCGGTGTCTGCCTTACAGCCTTTTAGTCATGTACAGACTGGAGTAGCAACAGCTTTGAAGTGCCCAACTTCCAGTGAAGTTTCTAACATTTTTAGTAAGTCTGAAGAGGTCTGTGTATGATTTACTTTAATTTCAGAACAAGCTCAGAAATTCACCCTAACACAAAAAGATACAGTTTCTTCAGGAAAGAATGGGAGAATCATCTGAGCACACTATCACTGTTGGGGCACAGTGGGAGAGTGGCATGAAAATACTCTGGCAACATGATCAAGTCAAATTCAAAATAATGAGTATATAAATGACAATACTCAGAACTTTAAGGGAAACAACACAGAGTTTTGTATAGATGAGATTTCTTTTTTTCAAACAGTAAATATAGTTTAAGTGATTCACAGTCGATTTTTGTAATTGCAGTGGAGCAGCTGTGATCAGACTCTATTTGTAGCATCATAATAAATTTGCCCCCCACCTACTAAAATTAGTTCTAAGTATCCAAAATTCCCATTTGAACATCTGACTGAACAAAACAGGCATTGCTCCATGCCAAAAACTGGAGGAAATAGACCTAAAATATGCCATTTTCTCACCAGAAATTGTAGGCTCCCAGAATAACATGTGAATTAAAATTCCTTCCAAGCTTGTTTGCATTGCTCCTCGTTCCCATTCATAACAAATTCTTTGACAAATGTTCTGATTATTTCTCTTTTTTCCTTGCTTTTTAAAATTTAAACACAATTTTCAAATCACAGACAGTCTTGCAAGGAGAAACAGCTGATAGTACAACCCATCTGAAAATGGAGCGGGTGGAATTTCACTCTCAGTAAGTGCTGGAGGCAACTCACATGATTAAAGAGTGCACTGTAAGCCATCGTTAAAAGACTTCTTCCCGTAAGTGAAAACGTGTAGTTTGGCACTATACACATCAGAGGCACATAAACCAAAATGAGGTCAAAATCAAACAAATGTCTTGCTCCAAAATTCCTGCTTTCTCTTTTTTTTTTCCCCAGGCTGGAGGAAAGAAGAGAAATTTAACAAAGTTAAAATTAAAATTATAATCTGTTTCTTAATTTTTTTGCTGATATTCTTGCCAAAAGTTACAACATCATGCCCAGAGAAGTTAACCGGGAATATTGATTCAGTATGCCTATGGATCAGGGTCTTCTTGCCACGACAACAGTGTTGCACAACACAGAGTTTAACGCACCTTTCTCCGCTCCCGTCTTTTGAGATGAGAAACTGTACTTATTCCCATTTTACAGACCGAATCGGGAGACTAAGGCCCAGAGCACCCAAGAAATCATAGGGAATTAACCATCTGACTAGGACAAATGTGATTCACCAACCTGAGATTGCACATCTCAGGCAGCACAGGGATACACAAACTCAGCAAAGATTTCAAAGTCCATCTGCCAACTGCCCGCAGAGCGCTGCATAGCCTGGGCTGCCACCAGGCCATTTGTTTCAGAAACCTAATACTGTGCACGGCGTAAAAAGAGAAAACATCCTTATTCCTCCTCCCAACTTTATGCACAAATTATATCCTATCTGAACTCTAAATAATGTAACATGGAATATGGAATGCATATATTATAGATTTATATTACATACACATATGGTTATATCACTACAACAAAGGTTGTAAGGTTTTCTAAAAGATACATAATGCTACTTAGAAAATGCCTAGAAAGACATCAACAGAACCATTCAGCCATTATAAAGATTAATTTTAAAAACAGAACTTCGTACAATAAGAAAATTAATTACATTAGGCAGGAAATTGTACACTAAATCAACTGTGCTAGATTAGAGATCTTAAAATTAAGATGACTTCCAAGGTGGTCACGTGCATATTCTGAGGAGTGTTAAGGTAACAAAAGACATTCCAGAAAACCTGCTGCATATCTCACATGTATATATCTATTTCTGTTACAGCACACATCTGTTCATATAACAACTATTTTCCATAGTTGTCATTTTTAACTGGCTCTATTAACCCCTAGATACTTCCATGGAAAAATCACAGAACATGTGTGCGCTCTGTTTATTCATAAATCTGTTTTTAAATCTTTACTATTTTGAATTTGTTCAGATGTGGATAGCATCTGGATTCCTTCAAATCAATTATAATTACAATGTTCTTTTCTTCATCCAATAAATTAAACATTTATTTGCTGTCTATCATAATATCCCTCCTCTAAAAGAGTATATTTATCGTGTCTTTTAATTACCAAATACATGTAGAGGATTGTCTGAAATTCAACACAGAAAGCAACTCTGCACTTCCAGATGTTAAGAGGTATCTTCACAATGACTTTCATTGTTCAGCACCATAGTACTTCCGGCAAAAATAGAATTATATACAATCCTTGCCTGCATTCATCTATGAAATTTAATTTTCCATTGAAAATCTACAAGTTAGCAGCAACTTCTGCCCTTGGATATGAATGCGTGTTTCCTATTGGATCCGATTGGTCAAAGATTATCCTTAAGTTTCTAAATACGATTGAAGCTGCCATTTCACTTCAGGTATATAATCTAACACTTAGTACTACTACCAATACAGAACAATAACAGGGCTGTACAATGGTTACAGTTGCACTTAACTTTTGGAAACTTTGGAGAAGCTCAGCTAATTATTGGAATTGCTCATCGTGGGAGAAGCTGTGATTACTTACTTCCCAGTTGAGACAAGGCTTCCCATTGATAGTTCTCAGAATTGTTTAGACTGGAGGGAGCTGCTGCTGCACTGTTTGCCTTTGCAGCGCCCACAGCTATGCTCCATACAGAATCACAGAATCACAGAATCACAGAATAGTAGGGGTTGGAAGGGACCTCTGTGGGTCATCTAGTCCAACCCCCCCGCCGAAGCAGGGTCACCTACAGCAGGCT
>Ga0065711_1037573_pt1 | contig 19691 bp, 9 predicted proteins | sample Hoacrofraction12_FD_59098 | JGI IMG/M metagenome (GOLD analysis project Ga0065711, IMG submission 59098) | Hoatzin crop microbial communities from Cojedes, Venezuela - Epithelial fraction 12 v2 (version 2) | ecosystem: Host-associated > Birds > Digestive system > Esophagus > Crop | place... | reverse complement strand
GTCCAGGCAGGTCTTGAATATCTCCAGAGAAGGAGACTCCACAACCTCCCTGGGCAGCCTGTTCCACTGCTCCGTCACCCTCAGAGGGAAGAAGTTCTTCCTCATGTTCAGATGGAACTTTCTATGCTTCAGTTTCTACTGAACTTTGCTACTCCCCCTCTAACTGGTCACATAAGTCTAATAGAATTGCAAAACTGCGAAATTACTGCATACCTAAATTGCTGCCATCAAAAGAAAGCACCCCTACAGACCAAACCACCCACACACCAACAAACCAGTCTTTGTCCTCATACATCTCCCTTGCTGTCACCCGCCCCACCACGCAGAATCCATCACAGTTTGGGAGCTGGCAATCCATCAGCATTTACAGGTAAAACAACCAGTCTGGTGAAGGGAGAGATAAATCACCCACAGCCTTACACCTGTGATCTAAGCACTCTTCTGCAGCTGGTGGTTTAGCCTGGGGGGGGAGGGGGTCTAGCATCTAATTAGGCTCTCAGTTCATTTAGCAAGGGGGTTCTAGTGAAACAAGATTTGCCAATTTAGCTAAATTATATTTCTAAAATATTATGTGTTCTCAAAAGAATAAACTGGAGACTGCAAGTCACTCACTGGGCCTTCAGGAAGGAAAGGCCACACACATGCAAAACACGGCCTGTTAGTTCTAACATCAGTTACACTTCATGTGTGAGGGAGATCCGTCTCACGTAAGAGAACCTGAAAACCACTTTCAGAGCAGTGAAAAATCTATGGCATTAAAAAAAGACATGCTAACTCACGCCGGAGGTGAACTTCAGTGAATTAGACCATGAAAATATTCAAATATTCATTTACTTCAATTATCTTTATGTTTCATGATACTGTATAATAAAGGAATAGTAGCTATAGCATGACTTTCAATTGAATTTCGAAGAAATTTATGAAAAATATAAATATTAGCATATCCAATTTTTGGAAAGAGAAAAGGGCCCATTAAGAGGTCAAATTGCATTTCACCATTTCCAGTTCAGTTCAGACCAGGGGGTAAACTATAGTTAATATGAAACGTTACTCGTTGAGCGATGTAAAATGAGTTGTTGGTTTCAGGCCAGGTCCTACAAGACAGATAGGTACCGCATGAAACCATCTGTAGTAATTGCTCCCCTGAGCCTTGATCTTGCAGATGGCTGCACAGTTTTATGCACATGAGCAGCATCACATGTCTCAAAGACTTTCTGGTTTTGGCCTTGTATTCACGGGAGAATCTCGTATTCATGCAGATCAGTACATGTGTAAGCATTTCCAGCATCAGAATACATGCTGACAGCCTTGGCAGAATTGTCAGAAATGGAAGGAAGATAAAAATCAATCTATCCATTCACCTATTTGTATGGGACATCTAATTCTTAATGGAGAAGCACTGATGAGTCTGTGTCTGGCTGCGTGTCAGCAGCCTGCCAGTGCACTGTCCCTGTTCTGAGGATAAAATGTGAAGGACGGCTTTACGCTCTAAAACAAGACGATGTAAATTCTTGGTTTTATAAAAAAGGAAAATGTATAAAACTGTAAATAATTTTATGATTAGAAAGGCTATATTTTTAAAAGTGAATTGCTCAATGCAAGTTTCAGTGCTTCACCTCACCACACTCTGTCACTTTCCAAGACACGTGACAGAAGAATTTACCATTTCATTAACTCATGGAGACTGTAATAACGATGCCTCTTATCAAATGACCAACAAATGAAAACTCCACATATATGCATGAGTAATGATTAATATCCATTACAGCAACGAACAGATTGCATTGCTCTGTGCAAGCCACAGGAACAAAAGGACCATTTTGCCACCATATCTGTATGTACATGCACAGATAAATGTCCACGTAAATGATCCTCAGGAGACCACAGCATACTCTACTACAACTGCTCTGCCTTTGTAGTTTATAGAAAGTCAGCTAGATCATACCTATTACAACCTATCACAAACCAGAGATGGTTGTGCCTCGCTAGTGCTAAAGCAACAGTGTTACTGCCAGATTTTATTTTTTATTCTTTTCTTCTGCATATGGACATCTCTTACATTACAATAATGTACCCAAAAAATTAAAGAATTATTTTAAAATAGAACCTGACCTCTGACACAGCTCTCAAAAAGCTGTAAAGCTGTAATTTTTTCATGGATACATTTCTTACAAGTCATACAAATTTACATTAAAAGTTTGTTATATTGCTTGTCAGAATCTCATGTCCTGCTACAGAGACAAACCCAGCTTTTTGAAGGCTATCCAGCAGAGCATAAAAAGTTTCTTTTCTTAAAATTTTAACTCTATTTTTAGAATACCTGAAAATAGAATTTGTGATATTAGTGATGTTACATGTGATTTGAATGTTTTAACATGACTACCTCATCTAGAGCTGCTCAGATACACTCTTTCATAGTTTCTGAGTCTGTCAATGACTTCTTGCTTTACTTGTATCCAAGCCATATGTGATATAGCCACGCAAGTACTAATAAAAAAGCCTTTATGGGGTCAGAGTAAAGGTTCATTTAGTCTGTAACCTGCCCTTGATAGTGGCTGAAGAGGGATGAAAAGGTAAAACATGTGGTGGTAATCCCCCAATACTCCCACCTACTTTCCAGAGTCCTGCAGCAAAGGACTTCCTCAACCAGAAAAAGTAGATTTGTAAACAGTTTGTAAATCAGACTGCAGGCTATGAAATTTGGTACTGATGTACTTCTTCTATACAGGTTTCTTACTGGAATAAATCACTTTGAGGTTGTAAACGCTGTCTCAGACCACTGCAACACATCTGTACCTGAGAGCACGGAGTCAAAACAGCTGACAGGGTGGGCAAACCCAGCCTTCTGAGATTCCAGTGTAAATTTACTCCACGTAAATAACTCTTGACGGGTTTTTCTTCTATGAATGTGTTGAATTGCTTTTGTACCTGTCTAAACTTTTGGCAACCCTAAAAATCTATAGCAATGATTTTCTCAGAGCAATTTCTACTTTGTAACTAAACACCTCTTCCTATTTGTTTTGAACTTGTCACTTTATTATTTCATTTCTTAGTTCTATTGAACAATCATAACTTCCCCATTCATCATTGCCATGTTACTCATAATTTCTATACCTCTGTTACCCAGCTATCTTCTCTTTCTGAGGCTGAGGAGTCCTACCCTGCTTAGCTGCTTCTCATATATCTTTCAACATCCTCATTGCTCTTCTCTCCACTCTTTTTAGTTAATATATTAACATGTTAAATGTTTTTTTCAGTTGGAGGCACATTAGTGATTTTAATTATTGAGTCATTGTATCGATGATTTTGACATTTGAATTTTCTTTATTTCACAGCTAGATGGAGAAGCAATGTTACATTTTGTCTTTATATATTCAGAGTAGGATGAGTAAAAAACCCAAGAATTTGTAACATCAAGAGCAAAAAAACAAAACTTGCAGAGATGAACTCAGACAAACTGTATAGCATGAGTCATGCTGCAAAGAAAGAAGATCAGATGATGCACGTACTTCTTTCATAAATGCAAAAATAAGTCCCACATCTTAATCACATGATAATTTATGATTCACAATTGAGTGGAAGCTTCTGTTTTTCTTTCTCCAAACTTTGTACATTTTCTCAGCGTTTTGCTGACTGTATCAGAAAATATGGTTATCCCTTGGTGAGGCAGACGCGTTACACAAACCACCAAATGAAGAACCGAACTGTTTAGCTTCCTCTTTGACTGAATTTAGAGAAATAATTTTTTATTTTGAGGACTCAGCTGGCGGGCCTATCTTCAAAATCATTACTGACTCTTAAACCTGTTGTGCCTCGGAACCTGCCAGCTGGGTCCAGCATCCCATTAAAGAAGCAAGGAATAGCACAATACAGTAATGTATTAACATAAGTACAAAACATAATATTTACATGGAATGTTCTCAGACACAATGTTTCAAGTATTATGATATATCAAATATCTGTCTATTGAAACAAGTGGGGTTTTTCCCCTGTGATGACAATACATTTAAAGAAAGTTCATAAATACCATTAATATTATGAGTAATAAAAATAGCAATAATAATAAAGGTGTCACTAATTATTAACATGTTTTCTGGAAGAAGAAATTTTAGAAAAGCAAGGCATGGGAAATGACAATGTTAGCAAGAGAAAAAAAGAGAATGTTTGAAATTACTGAAAAAAGCCACCAAAAATTGGTGAGGCTCTGGTTCCTCTGCAGTCTGTTGGAGATTGGCCATTGGCTTGCACAGGGTCAGGAGTTTGTCCACTGAAACTTAGAAAATTTTGAGAAATGCATAAAGCACCCATTCTATTGCGTGAAAGCTTTGGAATTTCAGAGGACAGCTTTATCCTCCTTCAAGCTGTTCTGGTTTTATGCCCTCAGGGACACAGGGGTTACAGAGATCTAAGACGGCATTTGCAATACCAAGGTGTTATTGACTCCAGTAAGAAACCTTTAGAAGCATACCAGTACAAAATTTCATAGCCTTTAGTTTAAGTTATAGCTTCATCTAAGTAAAACACCAAATACAATCCACAGAAATGGGATAAAAAGTAACCTGAAATTAAGCATTTTCTGTTTACTGAATGTAAAAAGGGCACACACGTTTATTAGGAGGTTCACACAAAATGCAACAACTGTTCATGCGCATTCGGCATAACACTTTCTTATAACGTCCCTCTAGCAATGCAAACACACATTTCAAAATGTCTTTTCTGACAACGGCTCTTTCATGTGAGCAGTCTCTCTTTATTTGCTAACTTAATATCAGCATACTTGAACCATATTTTACCAACATCTTTACTGGTTGCCGTAATTAGGCTTGGCAGTGTGATACCTTCTTGTCTCATCCCCTATCAACCAAAATTAACAAGATCTCTGGTGGCAACTTCCTCGTGGAACTTGTTTATTCTCTCTGTTCTCTGTCTCTTATCTGCTAGAGCATTTTTTTCAGCAGACGACTGACTTACCAGCCACTAGTATAATCACAATATAAGTGACTATTTGATGCCAAGCTTTAATGTGGGAGATCATTAGTAGAAACTGCAAATGGTGAAATCATGCAACTGGGTGTCCTGGGAAATGACAAGTCATATTAGACAGAAATAGAACTTAAACATTTAAGATACAATTCTTTCCATGAATGGGATAATTTATCAAGAGTTACACTTGGAAACATATTTTTGTCAAAAGCTTTGGACATATTCTTACCATAAGTAACCGCAATATACCTTTTAGTAAGAGAAACCAAATAGAAAAAAACCCAAACTGTATTTTGTCTTTTATCTATTTTGCACACTTTGCACTACAGTGTGAAATTCCCTCTATACGGTTTTGCTGATGGCTAACCACATTTTCTGTTTTATACATTTGACTAGCAACATCGATTCATTAGCAACAACACGATTTACTATTTTATTAGGACAGATTCTAAAAATCTTCGTCAAAGGTTCATCATCTCTGTTCTATTCATTGTAACCTCATTGACACAGAGCTGAAAAAATATAGGTACACGATCTTCCCCAGGTTCTTAATGAGACCATTTATAAGGAATAGAAATTGATGTGTTATATAGCATTTTATCTCTATTTTACTTTTCATTAGAGCAAGGCCTTTGTAACAAGTTGTAAACCACATTTCCATAATCCCATGCACTTATGTTCAAGACCAGTTTTGTTTTATCTGATCTAGTGAACTGTTCAAGAATTACTGAGCAAAGGCTTTAATATCAGACCATGATTTGTGTGTTTTCTGCATTCATGGCGGATGGCCATAGGTAAAAGATAACTTGTGTGCCTGGTGCTTTTATACTCTCAGTCTGAAGATAAATTGATGCAGATTAAGTAACTTTATAGGGCTGTAAATCAGAAACAAATGCAGAGTAAGAAAAGGCAGTAATCTAGCAGGAAAGCAGAATGGGAAGGCAAAAAATTTAGCAGGAATGAGACTTTCCCCTAAAAGAGTGAACATTGACTGCTGTTGTATCTCTTTTACAGGTCTTTTATTGCATTTAGGTAAAGTAAAAGCACTGAATAATATGTGGTTCAGTATGAGTCAGAGTCATACAGTTAAGAAACAGGGAACTTTGAGATGGGCAGTGTAAGACTGGGGTGCGGGGTGTGAGTGAGTGCTAATGTGCACCCTGACCTAGCATACAGAACAGCTTCATTTCTGTAACAATATAGCTGAGCTGCAAATAACTAGTCCAAAGAATGAGCAAAGCCATCCTATTGATGATCCTGATGAATTCCCGCAGAATTTGCTAGGTCAGGCACAGTGCAGTATGAACCTGGCTATGCGACATGCAGGACCACCGACAGATGTGCTGGGCCTTCTTGGGAACCCCCCTTCTAGAAGAACATCCGAGTTCAGCTGGAAAGCAGACCTGAGCTGGTTTTGCACCCAGGCACTAGATGTGCTGGAACCAAGCACATGGGGAAGAGCACTGCAGAGCCCCCTGATTCTGCCCCCCCAGAACCGATGAACCCCGATAAACTGGGTCTTAGGTTACTTTTATTACTTCAGCTAATGAAAGCTGCCTGCTAGCCGTACCTAGCATGAGGTAAAACATTATCCCCAAGCATGCAGAGTTAGACTATATACTCCCTGCATCACTGATTAGTTATGCTCTTCATAGCCCTAATCAATAAACTAATTTGATCTGTGATGAAACTGATCTGTGTTAAACTGACCTTTTTATTTTCAAATTGCATATCAACAATAATAGAAAACTTTTTTGTTAACGAACAGGCAGAAAGCAAGAGGAAAGAGCTATGTGAAATCTCTTGTGCAGGGATTAAGATAGTTTTTGAAAAAGGATTCTTAAAAATATTGCCCATCTCCATACACCCAGGCATATTAAGCTTAGGCAAAGCTACTAAATAAAGGAAAGAGCACAAGTGATGAGAAAGCAAAACATAATATTCCCTACAGCACTTTGTGAGCCAGAGGCACAGTGTATCAGGAGTGTGATCACTGCATAAGTGCAGTGTCCCTCCCATTTGTGAATGATAACTTTGAGGGCATTTCCCCATATTGCAGAGCAACCTGAATGACAAGTGCACTTTTTAGAATTGACTGAAGAAGTAAAATTTATCTTATCAATGACAGCAATCGAAAAGACAGTGGTTCAAATACCAGCAAGATGCTCTTTGTTTCTGTTTTGTCACCTTACAGTCCCATCCTTTCTCTAGGCACTTGCCAACAACTGAAACCAAAGACAGCAGCCATGTATCTAACCTCTCAGCAAAACAAAACTCAAGCACCCCAAAATAATCTCTTCCTCCACATACTGACAAGCTGAATTGCCCATTCTTCCCCTCTAAGAAAAATAATCTGAAGGTGTCAGGGCTCTGAGCGTATCCCCTACACTGGGGCTTTGGCTATCCAGGCTCAGGGCCAACTTACAGACAGTGCTGCTGGTGACCATAGGAGAGCTCTCCCAGACAGGCTGTGGGGACAGCCCCAACCTGACATCTGGCACGCCAGCCTGGCCCTGGCCCATCCATGTCCCCACAGCCCTGCCCGGCCATCCTGGAGCTGTGGCTGACCCTGGTCACTGTCTCTGGACATCTTCCCATCTTCATTTCTTACTCACCAGAGTAAAGACTGTTACTTCAAGCAGGATGTGATTCTCTCGTTTGAACAAACAAACAAGCCCAGGTTTGTTTCAAGTGGGAAAAAAACAGAGTGAATATTAAAGGATTAAGACAGTTGTCTCAGGTGATGGGAGACAGTGGACCCAGCGCTGTTGTCCTAGCACAGGAGCAGACGAAGGCTGATGACCCTAACCAATTCAGTGTTCTGAACTGGATGTCAGGCTGGGGCACCAGAACTGGCAGTCACCTACCAAGCTTAAAAAACTTACAAGTCTACATTAAAAATATATCTTAAAAGATATCACTGAAGATGGTTGAGTGATTCAGGGTTTAAGCAATTAAGTGACTGGGCTTATTTTCCATCAGGAAGATGAGGTTTCATGTGCACTAGCCATTGGAAGAACAAGGAAAACCTGCTTCACACATCTTAAAAGCAAAAGTGGAAAGACATTTCTAGTGTATGAGACAAAGTTCCCATCACACATTTTAACTTATCGTGATAACATCACAGAGATGGTACCTTCCTGCAACTATGCAATTGCCTAGAGAACTGTTTGAAACAAAGCAAAATCTTCAAATGATCACATTACCATAGGTAGATGGGTGCTGAGTTAGTCATTTACTAAGAATAACAATTTATATCGCCAATCCAGACGCACCAGCAGATAATGAGTTCAGGCAGTATCGATTCCTTTGCTCCCCTTATAAGGGGAAATAGTGCTGGTCTTGACAGCTGTGCACCATCACTGTCCTCTTGCAGTGCAGGATCACAGGTAGGGCTGAAATCAAGCCACAGGAAACCCAGCCACACAACTGGTAAAGGCTGAGAAAGAAGGGACTATATCTTCTGTAAGGCTGAGGAAAACCATAGCTGTAAACTATTTTCAGTATTTTGAAGTGAAACCCCTCGTGTTTTCATTCACTGTTATTTCTGAACCCTTCTGAGCTGTGGAGGCCATTATGATGCACCTCAATGTTTCCTGAAACATAGCTTTGCTACAGCTTCTGACGAGAATTGACTATAATCTAGATATCCTCAGGAGGCAAATATCATGATGTCCATTCTGTGAGAGTTTCAGTTGATATTTCGCTCATCTAAGACCATTACTTAAGTAGTTTTTGTTTCAGTAGGTGCATTCAATCTCTCTCAAGGAAATAATCTCCCGTTCAATCAATAGGATCATTACATTTGCATCATTCTTCATTGTTCGGTTCATGCTGCTTCTAGTTGATAAAAGGTGAAATAACTGGTAGCAGCCAAACCTAAGTAAATAAATACAGAACAAATTTAAACTGGCAGCCACATGTACCTTTAATTGTCATGTATTGATTTGCAATTGCTAGTAGGCTTCAAGATGTTGTCCAAAGCTATAACCAGGCTGCAAAGAAAGGTGTTATCTCTACAGGTGTTACATAGTTTACTTTACTGGAGCTTTTCATTACCCAAAAGCATACATAATCAAGTTTAAACAACTTATGGCTAGATAGTTAAAGAATATATCATTTATTAAGCCTTAAAAGCTTGCAGAAACAAAGAATAAAAGAAAGATAAGTTCTCCATGTAAGTTCAGTCTGAGGTATTAGTAATTAGAAACCACTGAAACGTTGAGCTGGAAGAGGATTCACAAGTGCTAACTGATACCTCCAATGGGATACTCAGACACAGCAGTGCTTGAGGATTCTCCATCCATTGACGTTGCCCTAATCCCAGGCAGCAGAAGCACAGTGCTATTGCTCAGCATGCACTTATACAGGACAGGTGGCAGAGTTAGTGAATGCAAAGGGGGAGGACCAGATTGTTGTAAAAAGATGAGCCTGTAGACTCTTTCTTATTAGAAGTCTATATACAAGCTTGAAAGACAAAAAAGCTGACTTGGCCTTATATTCTGCATGAATATCTCCAAGTTTAAACAACAAATAAACTCCAGATTGTGATCTGAATCTCCCCCTGCTTGCTCAGCTTTTCTTCAGATCTTTGAAGCATAATTAAACTTGGAATTTAAAAAGTGCCTACAATATTAGCCAGATCTAAAAGAAGACTTTAGCTTCATAATGCACTTTATGTCCCTGAGCAGCACTTTCTGTAGCTCTGAGGGATGCCTGGTGCTCACCAGACACCAGTCCCTGCGGCTCTACATGAACTCCAAACTACCCTTCTTGGGAGTTCAGCATCTTGGGAAAGAGATGAAAAATACATACCATGTAGTTTAAAAGCTGAACTTCCTCTAGGTCAAAACTCTAGTAATTTTCCACTTCATTTTAGTATTTTTTTCTGTATGACACTATACACATGCTGGTGATTTTCACATTTGATGTCAGAGAGTATCGTATGTTTGAGAGATTATAGCTAGCTCATTCTGTCTGGCCCTGCGCTTCTTAACTCTTGAGCCATATATCAGCTTTGAGGTGTCAGCTATCACAAATCAAATGTCAAAAGTGTACATTCAGGAATAAAAATGAAGATAGAAAAGCAACTTTTCAGTCTGATCATATTGATGGCAAAAGCTATGTCATTCCCAGAGATCCACAAGGTGGACTTGAAATAAGATATTAAATCAATGTGCTACTGTAATATACGAATAGGGCTCCTACAAACACACCTACATTTCAGATAGACATTCCTGAGTTCTCTGCTGGCCTTGCACATCAGTTTCAGCTATTCTCTTAGCAAGTTTTCAAATCCTGGGGCATATGTATGTTTACAAAATCATATCACCACCTCTAAGAATGTACTAAAAAGCAGTGCTATTAATGACAGACATACAGACTTCTTCATACAGACAACTGCTTTCTGCAGTTGCCAGCACCCAGCTCTTACATTTGTACACAGCATAGACACATTTGTACACAGCAGAGACATGGTATAGATACACCGCAGGCTAAAAAAGCTGGCTGTTAAGGTAAGCTAAGCCTGGCGGGCTGTAAGACCCCAGGGCTTTCTCCTGTTGCTGTGTACGCTGCTGTTCCCCTTCCCAGGTCCAGCCAGCAGCCTGGCTGGGCAGGTAGCCGAGACTCCCACGCACACATCTGGCAGCACAGAGTGACCCAGCGCCTTCGCCAGCACCTGCACACCCACAGGTTTACACCAAAAGCACTCACACAAACAGGAACAATTCTGGTGGCCTGATCATGTTCTTACTTGCTGGCTGATCAGGCTCAAAGCTTACCAGCATGCACACACACGGGGCTCTCTGGCAGCTGGTCCAGACCTGTGGTCCCTCCAGTAGCTGGCGATCAGACCCCCAGCCCCTCCACTATCAAGCCCACAGTCCTCTGACCCAACTCAGCAGCTGCTCCAGCTGTGCTGTCGCCACACACACGCACACAAACAGGCCCCTCTGGCAGCTGACCAGTCTCTCCAGTCACCGGCCCCTAGACCGACGGGCCCCTTTGACCCGTGTGCTCTGTGCAGGTGCAGACATTCTGACCTCTCATCCCAGCCACCAGCTGGCACATCCACGTGGGAAAACAGTTGGGAAGAACAGAGTTTAATAGCAAGACAGGCTACTCTGAGGCAATCGAGCCCAAGGCTTAGCCAGAGAAGTGTACTGGCCAGCAGCTTGTTTCACACACAAATGACCCCTTTTTGCTCCTCTCCATTTTCCCACTCGTTCCTCTCTGATCTGTCTCCATCTCTTCCTTTTCCTGCATTTGGCCCTTTTCTTAAATGTGCCATAATAAATTTTGTTCATTCCCACAATCCCCCCCAAAAAGCCTTAAAAAGTTTTACAGAACCTCACAAGTCCCCTCACATATCCCATTAGAGGTTTGCACCTTCCCATGAGATCCCTGATAATCTTGTTTCTCTCTTTCTTATCAGCGACAAAGTTCTGGTTGAACCTCTTCAAGGCCATGCTTCAGTGATTCCTTCAGTGGCCCATTAATCAGTGCCCTAAGGATTCTCATATTTATTATTGTCTTGTTATCTCCTTTTCCTTAATGTTTGTGGTATCAGAGTGTTTATTACTTCTCTTGTCTCTTTGTCCTTGTCTTTTAAGCTGAATAGCTGTTAACCAGGTACCCTCACAAACCAGATGTCCTTACAGTCCACCTACCCTCACACAGGCGGCGTGTCCTCCCTAGAAAACAGCGTTCTTCTCACAGAACATGAAATCAAATGAAAGGAAATCAAATTAGCAGTATGGGAAAATGTAACCCAGTCTTCTCCATATGTTTAATTCCAATTGAGACATAAAATGTTCTTGTTCTTCACACCCGCTCACAGAAATGTCCAAACACTCTACTTTGCACATAAACATTCTCAGATACACAGATTTTTATGACTATGTTTCACCAGTGAAATGTTCACACTTTCAAAACAAGCTGTGAACTCCTCAATTAAAAAGACCTGTCCTTCACACATTTATCTTTTCCCATTATTCAAGCAACCTAACTGCTAATTTTATATGGTTTTAAACGTGTTCATCTCTAAATTTTATTTCCTCAAGGTCCAGCTTAGGGCAGTTAATGTCACCCACTCCACTGTTTGCCTTATGTATGAGCATAAATGTGGTTGTACATTTTCCTTTGAGTGTTCCTGTATTACAATTCAATTTTTAACTTCAAACAAGCTGCCTATCAATTGAATTCCTTATATTCTAATAATTAGTCAAAGGGGAATTTTTACCTCTGCTAAACACTTCTTCAGACATTATACAAATGTTATACAGATATTTTTCCGTTCACAGCTGCCTTCAAATTATGTCTGGTTATTTTAGATTGTTTCTCAGTCTCAGTGGCACTATTTAGGATATGCATACTCACAGGAAACTGAGCATTAAAATATTATAGGAATGCATACACCACATTAAACAACTAGAAAGGCAAGTGCACGGTTAGATTTACTTATTACTAATGATCATTTTGAAATTCATTGCTTTATCCAAGACATGGATCCTTTAGCTGGAGGTATATAATCCTGTTACTGGATTCCTTACTGAGGCAACAGGTAAGGTCAACCAAAGCTCTGTGGGGCTAACATCTGCAGATGCAAGATAAAATGGGAATGCTATAAAGTAATCTGTTTAGCAATAAATGCATATTATTTCTTGTATCCACCACTCAAAGAAGGGAGGGAAAATCTAGAGGCTAATTTTGAAATCTAAAGCTGCAGCAGCAGAGGAGCAATCTAGTATGTATAACAGTTTCTATCAGGAATCAGAGATCTGTGAGCACTACATGTCTATTGAAATAAGCATGGTTCAGTGCAAAAATAAAAAAGTTAGTTAAATCTTCAAGTAGCTAAGACTGTATTCTTCAAATCTCTACAGTGCCACCCAACAACACCATTATATTACAGAACAAAGAATAAAAGGATAATTTCATATGATATTATTCTGTTTAAAGATAGCATTGCTTTTTGTCACAATGGAATTCTCTACATCCTTTAAAAAGAATAAAATTATGTTGTGTATTATGGGAATTAATACATTTTCATTGCGTACTGACTAGAAACACTATTCTGTAGGAACATAATCTTTGTAAAAAGCCCATTCAGGCCAAACTGCTTTTACAATACAAGACTAGACAGTAATAGGGTGATTAAACTTTCAGTAAAATATTTTGATGCAGTTGCCCTGACAATAATGAAAAACATTTTAATAGGAACCTATTTCGAAGCAATGCAGAAGTGGACAAAAAAACAGATATAACAGATTATACTCATTAAGATAATTGCAATGCAATTATATGATAATCTTTTCCATGATAAATTATTTTTCTGACAAGTTAAAATATTAGTTGCTAATTTCACCTCTTCTATATGTCTCCACTAGAATTCTGCAGAACATATTACAAGAGAAACATAAACACTGTCTCTGGAAGCACTTTTGCACAGCAAATATCCAAACTAAAAATTATTATAAAAGTATTTTTCTGAAGAAAGAAAATGCACTTGTAAATATTATCTTTGTCTGGATAGTTACTTAAAATAGACTTATTTCTTTTTATTTGCCTTCTCAAAATATGATGCTGGTTTTCACAATAAAAAAGTTTTTTTAATATAAAATCTAAAAAAGATTGACATAGAAAAAAAGAAATCTTTTGTTTACTATATAAACTATTAAAGCTAAAGAATCAGCAGAGCAGGCAAAAACGAAAAACAAACATTGCCATTACATGGAAGACCCTGTTGAAAGGTGAGGGAATTCAGGGTGTTCCGTTTTTACGATACTTACCAATCTTTAGGTCCCTTACGAAGCTTCTGACTCTGGTCTAGTCAGTAATAAGTAAAAATGAAAGCTAAACCTCTCAAAATGTAAGTAGCCTCCAGGAACTGGTTGCCTCTATCCATTTTCCAAGAAATAAAAAAAATCACATCTTCTGGCACCTTTACCTGCCAGACTTTCAGAAGGGGCTGAGTGTGGCTAGATGTGACTAGAAAGATGAGATCATTACACTGCTAATGTTTTGAATAGTACTCCCAAAACATGTATGTATTTGCAACTAGGCTATCTGGCAGGCTGACACACTTAAAAGTTATTTTAGTCTATCATTTTGCTACACTAGGTAGGTTATCGAAGATACCTTGACACATGCTACTAATGATTATGCTATTTACTGTTGCAACACATACAATAAAAACCATTTAACCTAAAACAAGCTGGCTTTGGGCTGTATGTGAAACAATTTCCTGAACTTCTGTTCACACTGTTGCCCCAGATGCTACATTTTCTGTTATCTCCTACTTACCTGTTTTGGGTACCACTTCTCATGTTTTAATAGTGGCTCAAAAAAGTACTTTATGAATCTGTTAGACTGATGCCGTAAATCAATTTCTATGTATAAACGATGGAATAAACTGTCCAGAGGTTGCAGATTGACTCCTGAGCCTTAAGCCAGGTGGGAGAGTCCTACAGGAAAGATAGTAGATTTAACACCAGATATTTCCCACAATGGTTTAGAAAAAGAACATGGGAACTTTTTAGGGTACAAGTGGATTTTTTTGGTGCCGATCAAGTTACATAAAAATAAAACAATAGCAAAACCCATTTATTTATTACATTGTGACATACTAATTCTGTTGTGTTAGCGAAGTCAGTGAGAGATTGTCATCATCACTCACACAACTTTCCAAATGCAGGAAAGTAGACCTTCTCCGAGGTTTATGTAACTTATACATATCTCATTACTTCTCCTAAGTGTTTGTAAAAGAATACCCTCGCTTGTGTTTTCCTCCATCAGAAACTGAAACATATATCATATATAAATTAGATGAGTCTCAGATCAATGGGGCTGCCCAAGAAGTACTGTTATTCTATGTCCGTATGTATGGCTGAAGGCAGCCACAGCTGCCACCCGCTGCCGCTCCTCCAAGGTAAAGACAAATGGTTCTGCACATGATTTGTAAAAACCTTGTTCTGAAAGAAGCTATTCAAAAGCATTAAAGTATAATCACTATGTCACTCACCCAATCGATCAGAAGATTTATTGTTCTTTGTCTAGATCTGTGGGTTGTTGTCAGTCTTGGGTTTTCCTCATCAATATTCAGCTATACATTTTTTTCAAAAGAAAGGTGAGAATATGTAAACAGGAGAAATAGGGGCTATTTTCCTCAGAAACTACTGGAAGCATGTATTGCAGCAAGTGAGACACAGTCCTTATACAGCATCAGAATTATGGAGAAATGGGCAAAAGTGATGTTCTTACAGAATATAATCACCTCATTCATTTGTCAACTAATGCAGAATTTAAGGTTTGTGCGTGTCATGAACAAAGAGAAACTATAAAGTACACTGTAGAAGACCGTGGAGCATTGCAAGAATGACAGTTATCAGTAGCTGTGCCATATATCAGAAACACGTCAATTATAAAAGACTGTTTATGTTTTATTCATGCAAAATAACTCAGTGCACAGGCCCTACCAGCAGAAAATACATAGCAATGAAAGTATCTGTGACAAACTATATTCATGTATTAAATGTGTCTAAAAATATTTGCGAGAGAATACCATTAAGATCAGCAATTCTGAAATACAGAGAATACTTCACGGGGGAAAAAAGCATGTTTCAAAACTAAACTTTTTTAAAAATTCAAACAGACCAAATGAACACAGTCGATTTTTTCATATACATCTATAATTCTTTACATTTAGTGCAGCCACTCCTCAAAGCAGCAGTAAGACATAGGAAAGAACATTAAAAGTGACTGGTATGTTCCTGGTCAAATAACAGGCTGGGTCTTACTGTCCTGTGCCTGGAGTCAGGTTGCCCCAGATTACGGTACAGCTAAACTGGAAATGCCTTGCAGAGTTCCCTCTTTTTCTATAGTTTGGGGTTTTTTTTCTCTTTTCAGCCTGAGTATGACTTTAGCTGCCCTTCAATGATGCAACCTGGCACACATCACCATTGCAACCACCGCATAGCTCAGTCTAGGGCATCCTGGGACTAGGATGACTTGTGGAAAAACAGGACTGTTGCCATTTTACTGAATCAAGGGCAAAATCACTAAAAATTAGGATTGTTCTTATTTTTATCAGGTTAACTTGTATCTCTTCTGTGAAGTTTCTCAAGAAGAAAACCATAGCATAGCGAATCACCATTTTCTTGTGGGTATTGACATAGCTTGGGGATAAAAATGGGTTCTGTACCTAGCTCAGCATTCAGACAGAACTCCTTCCATTTTTAGCCTGGTAGACTGTAGCAAAACAAGGTTTATGCAATGGCTCTGTCTCTCTGTAGGTGTCCCAAGTTCCAGTAACTTTGAAGGTGTTAACCAGTTTCAGTTGAACTTGAGAGATAATAATGTTTATACAAATTTCATAAAAATAGATAATCAGGCAGAGAAGGCACTAGGGACTGAACATGCAGAAGTTAACACCTAATAACTTTCTATTCAGTCAGCAAATTTCTACAAATTTCCATTTCTGAATGTGGCAGCCTGTATGCTGCTGCCAAAACGCTCTGCAGGAGAAGATGCTAGGTATATCTGGTTGTAACAGGAAATATAATTCAGGTAAATAGTCGGCCAACGAAGGGCAAATCCACAGGAAGCGAGGCTTCATTACCCTCAATGTTTGCAGAACTAACAGCTTATATTTCTGAAGGATGAAATAAATGTGGGCAGTCTGAAGATTCTTCAGATAACCAATGTTAGTGCATTGTTATTCATCATGGAGGGGAAATCAGAAGTAAATACTATTCTTTGCTGCCACTTCTAAGGTCTGCATCTCTTGCGGGTGCTCACAGGACCTGGGAGGCTGCACACTGGCACAACTGGCTGCTGTAAGGATTGTTAACTTCTACCCTTTCAAGGACCCGACTCACTTATCATATCCCAGGCACAAAACTCAACTTGAAAGAAGATTAATGACTTGGATTTCTTTACTGATGTACTATTGGAAGTACAAACTGCACCTGTTTGGTGATCTATGAGGACTAAGAGCTCGTATTCCTTGCAGCTGTCCCATAACTCAGTCCAAAGGTGATGATCTCAGCTTCTGTTCATGTCATCTGATTGTTTCCATTTCCTACCCCTCCTAATAGCACTAGTATTGCATGCCACCCCTCTACCATGCGATTCTGAACAGATTAATTTCTCTGTCTGTGTTTAAGCATGCAATCGTTATCTAGACGTAATCTATTCAGTTCATGAACCAGCAATATTGGATGTTGTGCAGCCTGTACTTCCTTATTGTGAAATACCCTTTCCATACTCACAGGAACCCTGTCTGGATTAGCCCAAGCTCAGTGGCCCATTTCAGCAAACTTTTAAGCACCTCATCACATATTTAAGCACTTCTAACGTGCTTCTAATGTGTACATCTTCTTATCACACATTTTTAATGTTTTTCAAGCCTGCATAGCAGGTGTGACACTTTATTGTTTATTCTCAGTTTTCATTGCATTACTTTAGCTTATAGTACATAAATTATATTTCAGGTGAGCAGCAGGATTTCTGGATGAGCTTGAAGCCACTAATAGGTGAGTCAGATCCTTCCAGTGTTTCAGTTCCTCTTTCTAAAACGGTATCTTTAACATGTGCTAAGTGAAAATAACACAAAGCAAACAGATATCCAGCTACATGTTCCCTTCCATCATTACAGCTTTAAAGAGAAAATAAAAAAATCTGTTTGTGTCAAAGCTACAGAGGAAAGGCTATGGCAAATAGTGATAAGTCTTCCATAGGAAACATCTTTATTGATTACAGTAACAGAGAACTACCTCTAAAGCCCATGCTGATTTCAACTGTAGCTTCTACTATGGCAATGGAAACACTCTCTCAGGTAACCTCGTAGCATCCTTACCTATATGGGGCCTTGTACATTAGTTGGAGGACTGGAAGTATTAGGTAAAAACTGCTGCAATCTAAGGTGCAAAATTCTGATTTGATCAAAATCTCCACGCTAATTACAATTTCCTAGGAATACTTCTCTTGACTAAATTTGTATTGAATTTGTCAGACTGAATAACTTTGAGTCGCCAGAACTCAGTGAGACCTCCCAAAGCTGTTCCAAAAACCTTTTTGCTAGACCTTTTCCGGCATGTCCCCTGCTGTGTGACAATTCAGGTCAATGTGCCTGGCTGCCACTATTGTTTAAAACAATTTAAAAGGCAAAGACTTGGTGTTCTCACTTTCTGTTCGGACAGCTGGAAGCTATGACTAAGACTATTTTTTACACTGTGCTTTGTGCTCCTTGGATAGATGTAAAGTTGAGCCAGAACCACACGCCAGTGCCAATGAAACTAATAGCCAGGCCTGAGCCTACCGAATTCACATCATGTGGCATTTGCTGGTGCTCTAAAGCAAGATACAAACTCCATATAGCTCTTGAGCATGCCAGGGTTCTGTTCAAGGCATCCTACACATACCATTTTATAGTTAGGAACCCACAAAGTAGTGTGGTCAATCTTGCTGGACAGAGAGCTTTGTACGGGCACCTCAGGAACCTTGAACATTGATGAGCAAAAGAGTCAGATGAAGGTGTACCAGAGGGACACGGGACTTGCCAGCTTTTGCCAGTAACGCCAGTAACTTAACCATGGCTGGCTAGAGAAGTGGAGCTGAGCCACCAGCGAGCAGCATTCAGACCTCTCCTTTACTTGAACTGGATAATGAAAGCTAGGGACTACTGCCAGCCAAGACCTCTTAACTCCCAGAAAACGCTAGGAGGTTCCAAGGATAAAGGGAATAAATGGGCTGGCATTGGCCTAGGTCAAGATGCGGGCAGACCTTTATTCTGTGAGCACATGTTTGGGTCAGGGAAGGTATTTTTTACGTGCTGATCGTTTCCTGGACTTGCAGCCAGGTGCAGGGCTGTACTGCAGGCAGCCTCGCACCCGCACCAGCTCTGGATGGGTGCTGGAGGCTGCCTGTTTCCTCCCGGCCTCCAGAGCAGCCCGGCACCCTGCCTCGGCCTCACGGCCACCCCAAGCCGTCCTCAGGACCCGGCTCCCTCATCCTCTTCCTCGAGCCCTGCCCCTGCCCTTGCACTTCGATACGTGGTGTGAGCCACGCGCGGGGCCTCTCCCAGCCCGATTCATTCCCGCAGCTGGGACGAGGGTCCCAACGCGGGCAGCACCCCTCCCCGGTCCCCCAGCCCGCGCCGCGGCCCCTCCGTGCAGCTCCTGTCCCCCTCGGGCCCCCACGGCGGCTCGCCCGTGTTGGCACAGGCCCTGGGCAGTGCCTGTCACGGAGCAGAGGCCGGCACGTGAAGCAGAGCAGCTGCCACAAGCTGCTCCCTTCCGACGCACGCCATTTTGCTCCAGCCAGTTGCTCGCGGAACATCTCACTGTCCCTGCCCTGAACAGACACCACCGCACCAGCACCCTGGTACAACACGACATGGGTTATGAAGCTGAACAGCCACGGAACTGCGCCTCGTTCCCTACGCATTTCTGTGCCGCCCTACCGTATCTTCCCCCGTGGCGCGGCGAGTTACCGCCGCCGGAGCCGCCACAGCGGGGACGGAAAGCACCGGCAGTGGCTGCCAAGGTACCGCGAAGGGAACTCCGTCACGGAAAGAGAAAACCCCGCTTTTCCCTGCGGTTAACGCAACACAGGCCTGGGGTGGGAGAACCGGGCCCCGCCCCGCCCGCGGCCGGCAGCAGCGGGACGGGACGGGACGGGACGGGACGGGACGGGACGGGACGGGA
>Ga0065711_1037579_pt1 | contig 19692 bp, 11 predicted proteins | sample Hoacrofraction12_FD_59098 | JGI IMG/M metagenome (GOLD analysis project Ga0065711, IMG submission 59098) | Hoatzin crop microbial communities from Cojedes, Venezuela - Epithelial fraction 12 v2 (version 2) | ecosystem: Host-associated > Birds > Digestive system > Esophagus > Crop | place... | reverse complement strand
GGGCCCGGAGCAGGCGCACAGCCCGGCGCCCGCTACCCGCGGTCCCTCTGCGGGGAAAGATGGCGGCGGCGGCGCTGCTGGGGCGGCGTGGGGTGCGCTGCGGTGCCGCGGCCCGCTTCTCCGGCACCGGGCGGGTAAGACGCCGCCGCCTGCGGTGGGGCCGAAGGCTGTCGGCCGGCCCCTCGGGGGTGACCCGCCGCCTCCTGCCCCGCTCCGCCGGGGCTGCCCGGGCGCCCTTGTCCCGTCGGAGGACGCGGTGGGTCTCGGCGGACGGTGGCGGCCGCATCACGGGCTGCCCCCGGCAGCCGCGGGGAACGCCCTCCCGCCGCCGCCGAGGCGGTGTGGAGTGGCGGCCCAGGCTGCGGGGGAAGGGGAAGCCGCCAGGAAATCCCCCGAGAGAAGGGGCACCCCCCGGTTCCCCGCAGCGCCCGCCGCGGGGCCCTGGCAGCGGTGCGGGCCGTGCTCCCTGGGCCGTGGCCCCTGCGTTGCGGTAGCGGCTGCGCAGGCCCTGGCGTCGGCCTGCCGTCCCGCCGGCGAAGCTAGGCAGCACGGTCTGGGTGAGGCGGTGGGGTGCTGCCGTGACACGGCTGGTGGGGAGGGTGCTGCTGGAGGCCATGCCTGGTGAGGTCGGCCCAGGCACGGCGCTCCTTGCCAGCGGCTGCCTGTGTGCTGCCAGGAGGCCTTCTGCGGTGATTCCATGATCCCTTTCCACCCGCTCGATGGAGGTCGTTTTTTTGGCCTGTTCGTGTTTTGTTTGGTTGTTTTTAAATGCTGTGTGCTGGCTCCTTTATGTCTGTCTTTACACTTGAGGTTTAATTTAAAACCTTGGCCTTAATGATTAAATGAGTGAATCCTGGCACAGAAGCACCTTGTGCGAGCTAGTAACAACGCGACAGCAGTCTTGTGAAGAGATTGCTGAATTATACCGACACTGTCAGCTGCGTAATATCATTACAGTACTTGATTAGTCCTGGTGCAGGGTGTCTGTAGTGGTGAGCAAGAGAATCACAGAATCGGTTGGAAAAGACCTCTAAGGTCATCAAGTCCAACCGTCAACCCAACACTACCACGCCTGCTAAACCATGTCCTGAAGTGCCACATCTACACGTTCTTTGAACACCACCAGGGATGGGGACTCCACCACTTCCCTGAAGAGGAGCAGGCTGTGTCCGTCACTTAACAGAGCACCTGATCAGGGAGGCTCACTGCTGCGTCAGGATTATCTCCAGCTGTCTCCTTATACTGGAGGAAAAGGGAGTCCAAATGCTGTCTTGATTTGCAGTCTCTGCCACCAGCTGGAGTTCTCCAGAGGGAGCCCTTCTCTCTCCTTGCATACCTAAAAGAGAGACAAGTTGAGTAGGGGGTTACTAAGAAAGACCAAAAAGAGAGTATTCACACACTCCTTTCCTGGAGGTTTAATAGTATTCTGGTACTCTGTGAAAATATGCAAATTTTATTTTAATTGGGAGAATTAAAAAACAATCATCGGTATTTTACAGACATTTGCTGGCAGAGCTGATCTCTAGAATTTTGGTTTTTTTTCAGAAAAATGTTGTGACATTCTTTGTATTTTCCATTTGACGTGCTTGTATTCCTTAGAACCACCTTTGATTTATTTTTTTCTTTGTGAGAAACCGTAGTGGAAGAGTCCAAGGTCCAGAAAGAATCCCTAAAGTACACATTTAACACAAATACCGTAGGACTTGGCACATTGCTTCACTTTTGTGATAAGCTCAAACTGAAGCTAGAGTTTACTTTCTTAGTTTTCTTCTAAATAGTGCCCACAACTTTTCTTCGCTCTTAGTTTTTGTGTCATCATTTCTTTGGAACATGAGCTCCATTAAATAGGCAGTGTAATTCCATAATTATTCGTTCTGTTTTCGGCTATGTTACTCATATGCAAGTATATTATCACACAGCAAGATTCACGTGCACGCTTTCTCAGGCCAGCTGTAACCTCTGTGAAACACCCAGCCCTGTGGGTTATAGCTGTGGCGTGTGCAGATTATTCAGGTACCAGTAAAACTGTTGTCTCTTAATTTTAGTGATGAAAAGGTTAATAAACAGAACACTAAGTTGTAATATTTTTATTATTTTAAAATAACCTTTCTTCTTCGTATCAACCTATTGAACAATTGCATGGTTTTATTAACACCGTACACGGGTAACCATTCAGTCTTCTTTCCTAAAACTTTTGTACTCAAATACATTAAAGACTCAAGTACAAATTAATATTAGAGGAAAATAAATATAACTTACCTTCTTCTAATTTTTTGCACATCAAAATAGAAGTAGTCCAGTTTTGTCATACATAGAAGTGTTTGCATTTGCAGCTGATAAACAAACCCTGCACAGTTTTGTCTAGGAGATGGCATTGGTTTGTTTAGCAGCTCCAGTAACAACTGGGACAGGTCTCGTGGAGTTTGATTCTGCCCCCTGCATTCATTGACTGCAGTAGTAAAGGATCAAAGCCTTGGAGCTACTACTGAAGTTTTTGTGTTTGTAAATATGTACACATGTAATCTCAAAATCACGTGCATTGCTTAGGGCTAAACTTCTTATGCATAAAGTACAGTACCTGTGTGAATCGGAAACCAAAGTCCTGCTGGCAGTCTGTAATTAGTCATGGTTTTCCACACACTTTAGTAAAAGTGACAGACATAAGAATAACTCACTTTCAAAGTAACAAAAATCTTGATTAAATTATGTTTTTCAGTAGTTCCCTGGTTGGAGTGGAATGTCTGAAAATAGGTCAGGTGCTTTTCTAGTCTAGTATTAGTATTTGTGTGAAGGTCTGTGTCTTTTAGCATAATACAACCTAATCATTCTTATATTGCATTTATAAGAAGGCAGTTATTGTTGTTACCTCCACTGTCATAAGAAAATCTAATCTTGCATAACAGTCCTGTATACAGAAATGAGAAAAAAAACAACTGTCCTCTTGTTTTCTTTCAGTTTTTCAGCCGTGGGCCAAATGTGCTGCATCAAGACAGCAGTGCACCGCAAGCTGCATTCTTTGCACCTCTTCAGAAAGTGATGTTGCCACCAAATAGCTTTCAAGGGAAGGTGGCGTTTATAACTGGTGGAGGCACTGGGATTGGCAAAGGGATGACCACAACTCTGTCCAGTTTAGGTGCCAAGTGTGTTATAGCAAGCCGGTAAATATTAATGAAGACATTGTCGAGTTTTCATTTACTGCTGAAAGTGGAATAGATTTGTTTTCTTCTTCATAAAATGGATAAATTCGTTCTATTTACTCTGCTTCAGTACACTTTAGATTATATTGTCATATTGTAAATACCAGAAACTTCTGGATCCGTCTACCCGTGTCTAGTGGTGTAACCAGCAGGAAGAAGGAAAAAACTAAATGCATTTCCATGAAATGCGGCAGCGACATAAACCACCCAGAATATTAGACATAAATTCAACTAAAGCCTAAAAGAGAACATGAATTTGAAATAGCCATTATTGAACATTTTAAATGTATTATTGCAGGTGTTCTTGGTACAGATTTGAATTGCAGTAAAGAATTAAAGCCATTCATCTTCATTCTTACGACCTTAAAACCAGCCCTGATTTTCTCTTAACGAAGGTGACTTTTATACAGTTCTCTTAGGTATCACTACAGTAAACACTAGAAAAACAATTAATTTTTAATCAAAATAAACAGAAGTGTTGTGACATTCATCCAAATAGTGGCTTAGATGTTTAGTTTTAAATCTGAATGAGTGTCCCTTCTGAAATACCAGTAGAGTAGTAGCGAACACTAAGTTTGTTATGGTTATGTACTCAGAAAGAGAATATTTTTTCTAGCTTCACATGTTTAATTAGCTTCAGATAGTCTGTTATTGTAGTCTTCTGAGTTGCTTTGAAGTGGCAGTAACCAGAAATTACTTATGTTTAAATAGTTTTCTTTCAGAAAGTTAGTGACTAAATACAGTTTTTATCTTAAAGCTCAATTTTCATGAAAGTCAGCAACACACATGTGCACACAGACATTAAATGATATTTAAAGGTTTAGCTTATATTTGCTCAGAAAAAAATCACCTGATTTTATTAATCTGAATTGTAGTTGCATTTAATTGAAATTTAGTAAGATTTGATATTGATTTCTAGGAAGCTTGATGTTTTGAAAGAAACAGCAGAAGAAATTTCATCCAAAACAGGGAATAAGGTAAATTTTTACAGATTTGTGAATATGTTAGTTCACGTACTTTAAATGGTTGTAGGATTTTTATTAATTTATGTGCTTCTGTAGGCTTGTTTAGTTTCTGAGTGGTATGATTTTGAAGTCTTACAGATGCCTTTCCATTATTATATAGGTTCATGCCGTCCAGTGTGATGTGAGAGATCCAGTTTCAGTTAAGAATACTGTTGCTGAAATAATCCAAGTGGCAGGACACCCTGATGTAAGTGTTCTAGTGAAAGGAAAGAGCTTCAGTCTTCATTGCTGAGAGTACTCTGCATAGTAGGTATGAAGAAAATGACTATGATGGAAAGCTCATGGAATCTAAAGCGACACTAGACAAAAAGTGGCTGTACTTCAACATAAAGCTAACATTCAGTTAGACTAGTTACTCCGTTCTTGTGGTTCTTAAAATACTTAGCGGCCAGATCGACAAAACGTTGTTGTCCTTACTCTGAGAACTAACAGTTTCTTTGTAAAGGGTGGGACAGTTATGGTGGAATTCTTTGGATTAAATGAACAGAAAATTGGCCTTAAATCCTCCTAAAAAGGCGATTTACACCTGTTGTACGGAATTACACCTGTTGCTTATTAACAGAATGTCTCAGGCATGGAAGTAATAGTAAACGTCTTCTGTGGTCCTTGCTTAGCTTATAAAATACACAACCTTCCAACTTCAAAACTAAGTTATCATAAAATCAAAGAAAAAATCTTCAGTCAAGCCAAGCACGTTTTTTAACAGTTTGGCACAAAACACAGAGCCTTGAAAATTGGGCTGTTGCTTTGAGAAGGGTGGACTGTTGGAGTCTGAACAATGACAGGCACCAAATTCTGATTTGATTGTGAGAGAAACAGCTCGGATTCTGCTAGCTGGTAGAGAATGTGATGAGAATGTTAGCACTGATGTAAAGGATAGTCAGATTTAGAGCTGTTTGCTGTAGTTGTAAAGCTCGTACATGCATTGTAGACACTTTGTGTTCACCAATAGCTTCCTATAGACGTGGAAGAGAACCTGCTGAATTCTAAATGCTGTAAGAAGTGGAGAAACCATTTTTCACAGCTGTATGCTGTAACAGTCCGACAGAATAAATCAGCTTACTGCCCTGATTTGTAGACAAGATACTCTGATCTTATTTTGACTACTAGTTACTGCAGGTTTTGGCCAAAGCATATAACAATCTCCACGTTTTAAGTGTGTGTGGAGAGGGAGGAGACTCTTTCCTATGTGCTACCTTTTTAGTACACCAGTAGTTTTCTCAATAAATACTTCCCATGACTTGTTCTTTACAAGCATATTGTTTCTCTTTAATTTCACGTATTCTGTGTGTTTAAAAGAGACTGCAAAGTAAATTGAATAAGAAGTTCATTCTGCCTTTGTTTTGTTTATTGCATCTCCAAGACTGCTACTCCCTGTTAGAAAATAATGATTCTTTTGTCATATGGATTGTTTTGTCAGTCATACATGTCTATATATGTCAAAGATCGTATCATGCAGTTCTTAGTTCACTAGTTTTATTATTGTCTCTTCACTGTATTTATTCAGTGATTCAAGTAACCTCCTCAGTATCTTGAAGTGTTTACATTTTTTTTTTCTTTCAAACTGTAGGGAGGTCTTTAAATTGTATTTACTATCTAGATGTATAATTTATGGCTGTTGTATTTGATTTGTTTTATATTCATGCAGTATGTGCTGTGGTCTGTATTGTTGATGAAAATTCTAATGTGTTAATTTACCCAAGAAGTTCTTTAGGACAGACTTTGTTTCATGTGCAAACCTAGATGAACCTAAGTGCCATTCCATAGGTAATACACCATTTTATTGCTTCAGCACATTGTATTATTATTAAATACACAACATCTAGCCATGTGAGTTTTGGTTTGAAAACTGCTTATCTGATGCCTAGTCCCCTTAAAAAGTTATATCTAACTGCTCAAAGGGGTAAGCAGATGATATACTTAAAATATCCTCTGCCTGATTATTGTTTGTAGAGAGGCAGCAAGTGATAGATATATGTCTGTTCCAAAAAAAGTTTTGTTCTAGTGGCTTGCAGTTCACTAATAATATTCTCATTGTTGAGACCGATGAGACTTCCTGTTGTGCAACAGTCTTTAGTCATCAGGTTACCTGAACTTCTTTTGCTTTTATTCCCACGCATCCATTATGTTAAATATGTGTGACCTTGGAACTTGGTAGGGACAAATTTTTCTGTTACGTTACACTTGAGACACGATGTAAAACAGCGACTTAAGTTGCCCTCTACGTTTACAGTTCCTCAGTACTAGACTAGTAACTTACAGAGTTTGGAAGCGCAGCCTGTTTTCTGTTACTGATAGGTGTCTGTGCTGGAGGTGTGAAAATTCCTGATGGATTATTTTCTCTCTCCAATGAATCTCATTTGATGAGGGCATTTTTACTTTTCCACCTGGAAACACTCAGATGTTCTGTGTAAATTCTTTGCTTTTATCTCAGGAAGAGTTATTTTTAGTTAACTCTTAGGCTTTTCTTGTTGTGTTTTAGGTTGTGATAAACAACGCAGCTGGAAACTTTATTTCCCCTTCTGAACGACTTTCTGCTAATGCTTGGAAAACAATAACTGATATTGTGCTTAATGGTACTGCTTTTGTAACTCTGGAAGTCGGAAAGGAACTCATTAAAGTACAAAAAGGTATCTTAAATTTAAGCTAAATGGTAACTAAGCATTGTGACATAATGGTATTATTTGCTTTCTTTGCCGTCCTACTATAGCTGGTTTTGAGAGTTTGAAAAGAAATGCAAGTTTTAACACTGCATCTTTTCTAGAAAGAAACTTCATGCTGAGTAAAAGCTATGCTTAAATATCACAACAGTAGAACTTGCTAGCCATTACTTCATTGTAGAATCTGCCCTTACAATTGGACCCAGAGGCCATGAGGTCGAATACAAAAATCTGATTGCAGAGTTTGTACTAGTTGTAAAACATTTGTAAAATTCAGAAAGTAAGGCTTTAAAACGTATGCTGTTATTTCTCTTGAGTCTTCTATACACCTGTGTTGGTTTCGTTAAGCGACTGAACATGTGGCATTTATTTAAATGAACACCAGGTCAGGATATCACTTTGAATTTTCCTCCTACAGTTAAATAAATAAAATTCACAGCTGTGGTATTTGACTAATAGAACTAGAGAATATTACCTTTGAGATAGTTTGTAAAACAAATTCGAAATTGAAACCAGTATTAGGCTTTACTTTCCTGGGTATAATTTTTAGTTCTAGACTACCTAGGAGTTTAATCCAATGTTTTGGCTTTACCTTAAAAATATTATAGTTCTTTGATACACTGTATAACCAAAGATTTACTTCACTAGATTATTGTCTTTAAAGGAAGGATAATGTATGCTCTTCTATGTTTGTCATAGATTCTATACAAAGAACTGCTTTCATTTTATGTTATCTTCTAGTTACAAATTGAAAAACATTGAGCTTATTTTTTGTACAGAATGATACCATCTCAAGTAGCATTTAAAAGCAGTGAGGTATGTTGATTTGCCACGTGCTTGAACTTCTGAATCCTGTTTTCTAGGTACAGCTATTGTTTTGAAATAATCCGTTTGTGTTTGCATTGTATTTCTGTGACTCCTTAATTGAATTTCTTTGAAACTCCTCTACAAAAAGTATGCAATGGCTTTATACTTTTTAATAACAATAGAGAGTTAGTGTTGTTTTAGTAAGTCTGTAACAGTTTTGGTCTGTTGTATTTCCCACATATATTTTAGCAGCACATGATCATTTCCACCCTTCTAGTACTAATACTCCCATCTCAATAACCCATCCCCAACTCTGACTTACTGTATCCCTATGGCAAACTATTGTAATAGTTTGCTTTATGGCCTTCCAGATGCATGCAGTATCTAGTTATAGTAATGTGAAATACGACTTTAAAAATATCTTTGTCTCCGCTGCTGTTGAACAAAAACTTTCCTTGCTTCCACCCTCAAATTCGTCAAAATCCAGAAGTTCTTCAGCTTCATGTTGTCTCTCTTCCTTTTACTTCTAAGCTTCCAAAGCACGAGCATTTCTTTTGCTATTACTTGCGTGCCTTCTTTCTAGGGGATTCTGTCTGTGTGTAAGTCTTTGTGTTCAAGGCTTCCTTGAAGACATGCTGTTGCCAGTAGATCAAGTGTACCTGTTTGTTGTCTCGTTCTCCACCTTCATTTTTTTTTACTTGCTTGTTTTTTTAAGTTTGGGCAGAGAGACCTTAGTTTCTGAAATGATGGAGATGCTACCTGATGCAAATATTTTAGAACAGTCTGTGAGGATTCTATGCATCTGACAGGTACTAGAACACTGGCATATCCTTAAGGTTTCCAGCGTGACCTACATTAAAGCTAATTTAGTAAATAATAAAAGTGCTCTGCTTTTAAACTTTCAAGTATGAACTGGTATCTAAAAGGGACTTGTAATCTACTAGTGCATTACTTATTTACGCACTAAAATTTTTCAAAGTGGAAGGAGTTGGTTAGATATTGTCCATTTTATGAATGTAGGCTTTAAAAATAAAAACTGTGTGTGAACTGAAGTGTATTTTAAACTTCAGAGCTGTAAATTTATCAGTCATTCTTGCTTCTGTGTTAGATTCACCCAACTCACCTCTATTTAAACTATGTTTCAAAAATTCTGCAGTTTCATTCTTCAAAATGTGTAATTAACAATCAATTCTAGGTAACTTCAGAGCTGTTCTGGGTTCTTTTTGTCTGTAATAATTTTTCTTTTCAAATTGTCTCACTGCAGCCTGTTTTGTAAATGGGGCTGTGGTTTCTGGGTATCTGCTGGCATCTCTTGTCAGTGCTTCCTTATGGTTCCCTTTAGTTTCTCTTGTGTAACATTACAGTAGTTTTTTAACTGAGTCTATTTCATCATCACATACATTCTTGCAGTAACCTATATTGTTTTAGAAATATCCCTTGGGTAGCCATTCTTATGAAATTGTTTTTAAAACACAGTAAGTAGCACAGTTAGTTACTGTGGTGTAAGTAGTGAACTGTCGTCTCTTCTCCTCCATTTCCCAGTTACAGCAAGTTCATGCTAGTCATAGATTGGACAGTTAGAATTTGCAGGCTTCTATAAAAGAAAGATGAAATAAACAGTTGCAGTCTCCATTATTTTCCGTAATGCTTTTGCTAAGTCTGTTATATAAGAGAAAGTCATCCTTTTATAGTGCAGTTTTTTGTCATAATAATGGGAAAAAGTTATGCAGGTTAACTTTGTCATACGCTTTACTGCAAAAAAAGCTTCTGAAAATGTCTTTAAAAAACATTTTTCTGCATAAACTTTAACTCAAGCCCTAAATTGTGTCATTTTAAGATTATGCCAAACCTAATTGTTAATGCGGATGTTTAGGGTTTTTTAATTTCAGCCGGGAATTGATGAAATTAGGGCAGTTTACCTGGTTAGTGACTACTAGGCTAGTGCAGCTTCTTAAAAGATACTGTAAGATCTTAGATCTTCGCTCCAGTTAGACTGATTTGCACATGTAAATTCATTGTCAGTCTGAGGGTTTAGACCTTTGAAGGCTAATCATTACCTATTTACACTTACATGGAACAACTCTTAACATTCATGGAAAAGAGGGAACTGATATCTTTTTACAACCCAGAGTGAAATGGCATCCCTAAAACCTGAGCTGCAAATTTCTGTGCCACTGAAGTCACTTTTTACCTTAAGTTCAGAGTTTGATCTTCATGCATTGTTTGTTTATTTGGTGTGATTGTTTTTTAAATGTTTTTGCAACTTCCAGGAGCAGCATTCCTGGCTATTACAACAATTTATGCAGAGAGTGGTTCAGGATTTGTATTGCCGAGCGCCTCTGCCAAAGCTGGTGTAGAAGCAATGAGCAAGTGAGTAATGCAGCAAAATGCATGTTCTGCTTTTCACGTCCTTGAGATAGAGTAATTGGTATATAAAAATGGAGCTACTTGGTATAGTCCTCCTATTGCATTTTATTGTAGGAGAACTTTCCAGCCTCCAGTATCCTAGCAAGAAAATAGTATGCTGACAGCTTCTTACAGAATGAAGTATTAACTGCTATTATTGTGATGATTTTTATCATAAGGACAAGTGGAATAGCAAGTCTAAAGTTTAAATTACAGTTTCAATGATCAGATTCTGTTGCATTCTCACAGGCGAACCAGCACTTAAATACAGTTACTAGGGGAAGTCTTTGAGGTCTGTGGTGCCTTCCACTTTCTTTTGTCTCAGGAAAAGATGTGCTTGGATTTGGGTGGAGTATACTGTTGCTTCACCTACCTAGTTTCATAAAGAAATGTGTTTCCTATCACTGTTTTAAATTAAGGTCTGCAGTTACACTTCATTCAGAACATTATCATGTGAAGTATCCATGTTAGCTAACAAAAGGATTTCTATCATTATTGACTACAGGGCAGTCCTTCATAGCAGATCCTCCTCTGCACTTTAGCAGAAGGAATTGAATAGTTTGTCAGCCTTTTAGGAACTAGAATTTTTCATCCAGAAAAAAATGAGGGGATGAGTGATGGTGTTGATTTCTGTTCTGTAGAGCTGTAGCTGAAGTGTGTAGTTTTCAAAGACTTTATGACCCACCTAATTCATTCACCGTAGTAGATGATCTATCTGAAGTACTGCTTATCCAGAGAAAATGTTGCCATAAAGCAAAATTATTCTGCTGGTCCCATTTTGGAATGTTTTGTATTATTTCAAAACATCTAATGTGAGAGCTGTGTTGAAAATGTTACAAATGTGGGATAGTCTAAATTACCAGAGAAAGATGGTGGCCTAACAGTTGTTTGTCAAGGAGTTCAGGTGCCAAAATCATCTGTATGATTTGCGAGGGAGAATGAATTGCTCCTTAATGTTGCTCTATCTATGATGCACCTATTAAATCGATATTCCTCTGCTTGTGAATGTGATTTTTTTTTCTCTGAAATCTTTTTGTTAAGAAAAAAAAAACAAACCCTTAAGTAGAAATGCCTGTTTTGGGAAAATTCTCATATTTACACATTTGATTCAGTTTTAATTTTTTTTTTTTTCTGAATAGCATTATTAAAATACTGTGTTTAAAACATTGATGCATTCTGTTAATGAATTTTTAGGTCTCTAGCAGCTGAATGGAGTAAATATGGCATGAGATTCAATGTGATTCAACCAGGTCCAATAAAAACAAAGGTACATAGCATGAAGTGAAAAACAGCCTTGAATATGCTTTGTGGTACAGGCTTAACTTTAGGATGGTCCAACCTTTCTATGACTGTTAAATTCAAGTATGATTCCGTTGGTAATCAAGACTGTGCTGGAATATTGAACACACTATATCTCAACAATTCTTTTGTAAAATAGAATTTGTTGAACTTCTGAAACCTGCCAGTGCCCCTTCTACTACACTAATATAAATGGAACCTTTTTTTGGTGTTTCAAAGAATGGTGTATCTGAATATTTAATGTTGATTCTTGTCAAGCGAAGTGAATTCTTACACTTGGTGGAGTAAAATTGCCTATTTCTCCTTCTAATTTTTAAGCAAAATATCTCATCAATTCCAAAATTTCAGAATCTCTTTTAGGTATATGAGAACAGAATCTCACTAGTTCTGGTGAAAATCACAAAACTAGAAAGAGAAAAACTTAAGTCAGTAAGGAAATGTGAAGCTTTGGTATGAATGAAAAGGAGGACTGGAGGGTTTGAAAGAGGTAATCCAGACCAGCTGGAACAGGAAGAGAAAAGAAAGCAGTCCTGCAAGAGGATACAGGAGTATCCATTTCATATTGAATCAAAATATTACAGTTATGAGCAGTAACAGCTAATAATGGTATTACTACTAAGCGTAAGATGTTTCACAGTTGGTTTTTCTGCTGGTTTGGGGGTAGGGGTGTAGGGTTGCTTCTTTTTTCCTTTTCTTTTTTGTAATTTTTTTCCTTTTTTTCCTCTTGTCAGTATTAAATGGTACACAGGACAACTGAGATTTACCTTTTTTTACTGTAGAGAAAGATAAGTGGCAGTATCAGCAGGGTTATAAGAATATCGAAACAACATTACAGGATCAGACCGCAAGTCCTTCAGGCCTTGTACCTGGTGGATTTTTAGGCAAGAATAGAAGAAAAACACTTAATGGCATTTCTTCTTTATGTCTCAAGCCTCTAGCAGTACTGTTAAGCTTATGAACTGGCATTTAAAAACTTAAATGGCGTGAGTACAGCCATGATTACATAAATTACAGTGTGCTTTAACTCTTGTAACTTCAGTAACTTAACATAAACGTCACTAATACATTTCTGATTTTGCCTGAGGAGGTTGTTTCCTTGTTGAAGGAGCAGGAAGAACAAAAAACCTCTGCTGTTTCCTATGCAATTCTAAGCTGTTCAAATACTAAAACTTCCAGTGATTTAGTTGAGTTCTAGCCATTGGTGCAATTTAACTGAACTTGATTTTTTTTTTCTTTTCTTGGCAGATTTACTTACTTTGTGTTGTGTATAATTTTTCTGTCACTTTCCTACTCCTCTCCCTGTTCTCCCCTGTCCATGCAGCAATTTCAAGTCTTGCTAATTTCCTCAAGTGTTTATCAAGGGTGTTAAGGAAACAAAGATTATTACCCCTTTTGTTTTTCATAGATAGACGGTGGATGACGTATTCCAAACATGCTCAGTTCCAGTGTATCACCCTCACCAGATGCATATCAGTGCAACAGGGATAAATTGTTTTCTGTTCCCTGCTTCTTTTTCATCCTGCTGATGAAGATGGTGTAGACCGTTTACTCTCACAAATGTGAACTTCCGTGTTGTTTATGCAGAATCAACTCTGTTGGATTTTAATTTCTGATATAGTTACAACTTTTTTTCCCCAAAAAAAATATTTCTCTTAATTCTCAGGGTGCTTTTAGCCGCCTTGACCCAACAGGCGCATTTGAGAAGGATATGATTGAGAGGATTCCCTGTGGCCGTGTGGGAACTGTAGAAGAAATTGCAAATCTTGCTGCCTATTTATGCAGTGACTATGCAAGCTGGGTTAATGGAGCAGTAAGTTCTAGTTGATGTTGTTTATACAATTAACCTGATGATGGTCTGAGTTTTGCTGAGACTTTTTAAAGTCCTGGTTTCAGAAATGAAACAAAAACTGTTACTTTGAAATTGTTTACAAGCATTATTACGCTTTTAATTGTAATGCACGGTAGTTAGTACCTTTAGAAGGAACTTTGAAAAGTGATTGAATTATGTTGTTTTGAGTGTGCTTTTTTCTGATATGAATTAATAAAAATTACTTTCACAGTTCATAACAAGGGAATGTACAGAAAACACTGCTTATGCTTTTTCTAGGTTATTAGAATGGATGGTGGAGAGTATGTTTCTATGGCAGGAGAATTCAATGATTTGAAGAAGGTATTAAATTTCCTTGCTTGCTATTTTACTTTCAAACAAAGACTTAGATGTGTAATTACTATTGGAGTTCCAATAAAATGCTCTTTTCTTTTACTAGGTTACCAAAGAGCAGTGGGATGTGATTGAAGCAATGATTAGAAAAACAAAAGGCTCTTGAAATACGTAACTGTATGGTGGAGATTTTTGGACATGAACCACTACTTTTTCATGGATATTTAGAAATAACCAATTGAGAAATAGCCTTTAAAATCTTTTGTATGCTGATTTCAATAAAATATTAAGAAATTCTCATATTTTGAGTATAGCATGTATATTTTTCCCATCTACAACCTAATCTGTTGCCAATAGTGAACAAGAGTTGTTCACTGAAATTTTATGGTTCTTTAGATTATGTCTTACATAGCCATGCCATGGTCTACAATTAGCTTTTTTAATATTTCAGAGGATTTTAAAAATTTTTCTGTTTCTCAGATATATATCAATATTGTAATTGCAATAGCATTTCAGGACTGTCATAACTGAATATAATTGTTAATCTGAGGAAAAAACTAAGAAATTATGACATAATCATCACAATTCAGTAAAAGTCCTAAACTTGCAAATAACAAAGTTTCCAGTTATCAGCAGGACTACATACACTGACAGAGGATGTAACTCCTGTGATTACTCACAAAATCTTGAAATATGTAAACATCTTGGTCTCATCTTTTGCTGACATTTTCAGTCTGTTAATTATCTTGTGCTGAACTTTAAAAATGGCATTTAAGGACTAGCAGTGCCTTGCTAAGGAACTCACTCTTTGTCATGATTAAGTTAATGTTCTTGAGAAACTAAAAATCATTTGCTATTAACGTGTATGTGAATAGGGAAGTGTCTCCATAAATTATTTACTTAAGACTGGTAAAGGACATCAGTAAATGGGGATGGAAAACATTGAAAACTCATTGGTTGAGATTTACAGAAATCCCTAAGTTTCGTTTGCATTCACAGACTGGTACTAAAGAAGCTTTAAGATGCATTACCTCTGAACCTAGTCAGTTTATCCATCCCAAATAAGCAGGTGATTAAAAAAGCCCCAAACAATACCAAACGAGCAATGTTCATTGCTGTCCCTCTTTTAGTTGTATTACATTTTTTCAGATTAGGGGTTGCCAGTTTTTTTTGTCCCTCGTGCCTCAAACAATGGATGGAATTCTTCAAAGAAACTAACAGGCTGTGCCCTTTACAGCCTGAAATCGATGCTCTTGGTTTTTTTTCCCTTGTTTAACCTGAGCTCCAGACCGTCCACACGTGCGAACATGGACATAGCTGTATGTGCTTTGAGATTGATACAGTGATCTCAGAGTCAGGAATATAGAAGCAATTCAAGGATGTCTTCCCTCAGGTGCTGATCGTGGTCTTGTCAGTTTATCCACACTTCAGGCCATACTTATGCCAGCATCTGACTTTGAAATCATTTGGTTGCCTTAATATAAAGCTGAGGCAAGCTAATACGTGCTCTGCTGAAAGGGTGGGCTGTGTTAGTGCAGGCTTCCACACGCCAGCTTTCACATGAGAGTGGTGGTACTGGGGGCGACTGGGTAGCATCTGTGCCACTGATAATGAAATAAAGCAAATGTATCATAGCAGCCTTCAAGGTGTCTCTTGAACATAATGTAAAGCCTTCTTAGAGCATCTTGGGGTATGGTAGGTCTACTTTCAAGATCAAATTCTGACATGATATCCATGTCTTTTCCCAAAAAAGTGATTTAATGGAGACGTTAGGCCCATATATACCTGTTCGTTGTTGGTTGTCCTTTGCATATAATATTTTCTCTTCGTGTGGAAGACAGCCGCATATAAGACTTTGACACGTGGAAAAAAAAGTGTTCCAGAAAAAAAAATTCAAAGATATGTTTGTCAGCTGTGGCATGATCAAGTATTTCTCTGCGGTATTTAGTAGAGTATCCTCTGGAGATGGGCTAGAAAGAAAAAGAAGTTCCCACTGGTCTTTTGCATCTGTGGGTGCGTACGACTTTTACTATAGGAAAGTTTGCCATGTGGTTGAAGTGCTGGACTGAGATTGAAGATAACCATGTTCGGTCTCCACCATCGCCACAGACTTTGTGTGACCTGAAGTTGTTTCTGTTGCATCTGAGCAGCAGGGCAGGCGCGCTTTGCAGCACTCCCTCAGGGTCTGGTCGTCCGAAGCAGGGAGACTGGCACATTCCTTGTAGCTCGCAAACCTTAGGTCCCAGCTGGGGCGCAGGTGGAAAAGGTCAAGAAGAGAGGCACATTCCCAGTCTCGATGTTAAGTTAGGATCAAGGCTATACCTGGCTTTGTGGGCTAGGAAGCACTGCTGGCTGCCACATGTTCTTAATCCATCTCTCTTCCCTGCATATAAAATAATAGTAACAATATTTTTTTTTCATCTTGCATAGTTTTTTAAATAATCCTGAGTACTATTTAATGTATTTTTAGACATGGAAAGCAGAGGCAGGTTTTTTGGTGGGGGTAGGGTGAGATGGCAAAGGAAGGGCAGAGGGGAAAAGGAGGATAAGCCTCGCTCAGCTACAATGATTCTTTTCCAAATATTTCGGCAATAGGTACCATGGTGCTTAGATGTAATGCCTACTGCCATAGTAAATGCCAGAAATTCATAATGTGGCTTTCAACAGAGAGACCCACTATTCTTTGGCTCAACCACAGAATCACAGAATCACAGAATGTTCGGGTTTGGAAGGAACCTCTGTGGATCATGTAGTCCAACACCCTGCCGAAGCAGGGTCACCTACAGCAGGCTGCACAGAACCTTGTCCAGGCGGGTCTTTGAGTATCTCCAGAGAGGGAGACTCCACAACCTCCCTGGGCAGCCTGTTCCGGGGCTCCATCACCCTCAGAGTGCAGAAGTTCTTCCCCAGTCTTCCACCACTACAATACTGCCTTGCCTGCGCCTGCCCTTACTTTGACAAAGTAAACTTTTCAGAGCTCAGTTCAGAAACGTTTCTCTTCCCCAGTAAAAGGTACTGGGTTCCTGTGCAAAAGTACTTACAGGATTTCAAGTGCTTTCACAGTTTAAAATGAATACTGCTGCTTGGCCTATAATTAAAAAACAAAATGATCTTTATCTTCATTGTTTTACTCATTGGAGAGATTGAGGCCGACTTTGCATCTGAGAGAAACTCGCCTTAATTCGTAGTGAACCTTTCAGGGACTGAAGCTCTTCTCTGAAGCATCAGAACATGTCCTTTAAAGGTGGGTTTTTTTGCTTTATTTGATAAGCTCAAAATATTGAGGGGAGGCCTTTTAAAGCCTGTCTTATAAATAGATGCTGGGTATTTATTCAGTAATGGAACTTTTATCACTTGCAGAAACAGGTATTGCTTCCGAAGTATCTTCTACCTCTTTGCTGCCCATAGTTAAATGAATTATTAATTGTAAAGTGACAAGAAAACATTTACAAAGCATTATGTTATTCAGTGATAGAACCAGAAAGCACATTTTAAATTTTAATGAGCATCTATAATAAGAACAGAGTGTATTTTGTCTCACCTGTACCAATGACATCCATTTCAAACTATGCAAGTTAGTTGCTTTTAAATTCTGAGCGTCGTATTTTGAGAAGATGTATACAATGTGTTGATGCAGGTTTTAGAAATGGCATAGAAGGGTTTTGAGTTTCATGTTACTGGATAGTTTATAAAATATTTCCTAACATATAGACTTAGTTCAGTGAAAAAACTTAACTCTGATCTAGCTGTCCACTCCTGCAGAAGAATGGAATAGTCTGGCTTGGATTCATTTCCTTCATTAAAAGAGTTGTTAGATATGTTAGGGACAGGAGAGGAACATTACTATGAATAGATGAATCTTGAACTCATGTCAAGTTTATGTTTTATCTAAATACAGTTTATTTGCTTGTTACTAAAGTAGCAACACGTGACAGGAGAGCCTCAGGAAAAGGACAAGAGAAAGTAGCCTTATAGTGACTACCTAACCCAGGCAATGTCTGGCTTGGCTTGGGAGTTCCAAGAGAACCTGTTCCTAAATGCCCTCGAGGATGAGACTGTCCTGAAAGAGGCATAAAAATATCCCTAAATCCGAAGAGGTGCCCAGTCCATAGGCACGCTCTGCACCTGTGTGTTGTGCACACTTACCACAGACTGCCATAAATCAGAGTCGCCCCAGCTGCTTTATTCCAGATACAGCAAAAATGGTAGGAGGTGATATGCACCGTAAGCACGCTGTCTTATACTGACAGATTTGCGCTGAGATTGTTATGTTCCTGACCCTACCTCAGCTTGCCACTGAGCCACAATGTAAAGGGAAGTATGAAAAAGGTATTGTGTTGCGGCGTAATAATTTTATGGAGGTGAAGTTGGAGGGACAAGAAAGTGGAGGAACGAGTCAGAAAAGGTGACAGTATACACTGGAGATCATAAAAGGAGTCAGCAGAGTTGCAGAGGCAGTTTAGTTGTCATGGATCACAATGAAAACTTTCCTGGACTCCAAATACCTTTTTAAAAATTACTTTTGCATGACCCACTTCCATGAACTCAACTTACAGACGCTCACAAAGGAGGATTCATTGTCTGTTTTCAAATGAAGAGTACATCTTTTCTGCTTGATTAAATCTTGAAATTACCTTTTTTATTTCAATTGATGATTCACTGTCTTTGAACCTATTACAATTTCTTAGATTAATTCTGTGCTGTAAAAGTGTATTGTATTATAGCAGAGGCTTATAAACAAGTTAGGAACATCATTTGAGGTTTCAAATAAAAGAGATTCGTTGTATTACCTCTTCATTATGATGCCAGAACTGCTGTCAGTCTTTGGTTTGCCTGTTTCTGGGAACTCCCTCCTCTTGAATATTTCAGTTACTGCTGAGAATGTTGCTATTATTTACCAATTTGAGAATCTGCTTTACAAGCAGAAGATGACAGTATTTGAAGGAACTATGGGTTCCTGCCTGTCCATACTGGCTTCCAAGTTCACTGGCAAGTGACCTGCGTATTACCTTTACCCTTTTTTCACATGCTGATAACACATAAGTAAATCAACTGAATTGCAAGGAAATTTGTACCTTTATTTAACTCCATGGAGCATCTTGTGTTGTAGCTGCTAAACACGTAATCCCACTTCAACCAAGGTAAAACCCCAATCTTTGAAGTGATAATTTAATATGCAGTAAAATAAAAAGATCTTTGGGATTTCAGTGCGTTGGCCTGCTTTTAATTGGTGCAGAACAATTTCAGTTGATTTCAGAGGAATGTGGAGGTGCTTAGCACTTCAGAAAATCAGGCCACATATATTTAGATGCCTAAATATGGATTCTGTGTCTCATAGACACAGCAAGTAGGTGTGGATTTCAGTATGCCTCCACAACCAGCGATTATAGCCATGATTATGATGAGGGCCAAATGAAAGATGCCAAATGAAAAAAAGATGCCAAATGAAAAATGCCAAATGAGGAAAACAAGGTCATCAGGAGTAGTCAACATGGATTCACCGAGGGGAAATCATGCTTAACCAGTCTGATAGCTTTCTACGATGGTGTGACTGGCTGGGTGGATGAGGGGAGAGCCGTGGATGTTGTCTACCTTGACTTCAGCAAGGCTTTTGACACTGTCTCCCATAACAACCTCACAGGGAAGCTCAGGACGTGTGGGCTGGATGAATGGTCAGTGAAGTGGATTGAGAACTGGCTGAATGGCAGAACTCAGAGGGTTGTCATCAGCGGTGCTGACTCTAGTTGGAGGCCGGTAACTAGTGGTGTCCCCGAGGGGTCAGTACTCAGCCCAGTCTTGTTCAACTTCATCAATGACCTGGATGAAGAGTTAGAATGTACCCTCAGCAAGTTTGCTGACGATACAGAACTCGGAGGAGTGGCTGATACACTGACAGGCTGTGGCTGCCATTCAGTAAGACCTGGACAGGCAGGAGAGTTGGGCGCAGAGGAACCTGATGAAGTTCAACAAGGGCAAATGCAGGGTCCTGCACCTGGGGAGGAACAACCCCATGTATCAGTACAGGCTCGGGGTGGACCTGCTGGAGAGCAGCTCTGCGGAGAGGGACCTGGGTGTCCTGGTGGACGACAGGTTAACCATGAGCCAGCAGTGTGCCCTGGCTGCCAAGAAAGCTAATG
>Ga0065711_1037578_pt1 | contig 19692 bp, 16 predicted proteins | sample Hoacrofraction12_FD_59098 | JGI IMG/M metagenome (GOLD analysis project Ga0065711, IMG submission 59098) | Hoatzin crop microbial communities from Cojedes, Venezuela - Epithelial fraction 12 v2 (version 2) | ecosystem: Host-associated > Birds > Digestive system > Esophagus > Crop | place... | reverse complement strand
CCACACCTCCCAGTTTGGTGTCATCAGCAAACTTGCTGAGGGTACATTCTAACTCTTCATCCAGGTTGTTGATGAAGAAGTTAAACAAGACTGGGCCCAGTACTGACCCCTGGGGGACACCACTAGTTACAGGCCTCCAACTAGACTCAGCGCCGCTGATGACAACTCTCTGAGCTCTGCCATTCAGCCAGTTCTCAATACACCTCACCGACCACTCATTCAGCCCACGCTTCCTGAGCTTCCCTAGGAGGATGTTATGGGAGACAGTGTCGAAAGCCTTGCTGAAGACTAGGTAGACAACATCCATGGCTTTCCCCTCATCTACCCAGCTAGTCATGCCGTCGTAGAAAGCTATCATTTGGTCGAAGCCAACTGTTCTTGCCCTCTTCTTCTACTCCCTATACTCAAATACTGTAATTGAAAATACGCTTGTCTTGTTTACCAAATATCTGAGAAAAGACTGTCATTGAAATGAAAGTTTTGCTGGGTTGTACAATTGTAGAAACAAAGACATACACCTAGACAAATGAAGAAGGGCTGAAGCGTAGATTGCAAACTGTGTTAGGGAAGCTGCCTCAGACAGGTCTCACAATGTTAACTTTCATCTGGAACTGCTTAAATCAGAAATCTTAAATTCATTACCCAAGAACTGTGGAAGTGAGTATATCTGTATATGAAAAATTAAAACTCAGATCTCATGGGCCATCTTTCAAGATCAATGAAGATCTGCATAGTTTTGTGTAAAGGCAATCAGATGCAAGATTTTTTTTTTTTTGCGTCTTTTAATACTTTACTGCAGGTTTAATTGCAGCAATATTTCAATGCCAAAGAGAGTAATTTGCAGCTTGAATACAGCATTAGATCTGCAATACCCAACACTTTAAAACCTCAGTATAAAAATGAGCATTTGGTACTAGTACCACAAGAATTCTCATTTCCTGTTCAACTTTCAAAGAAATTGAAGTTAAATGTCTATATTAACGTTTATAAAATTTTAGGAGTGATTCCCTTATTACATAATTAGCTTAAGCACTCTGCATATCTGCCGATTAGAGACATTACTCAGAGCCTGCCCTGGAACAGCTGCATTCCTAGACAGAAAAAGATACTAATGTGGCCCTGGGGGAGAGCTCTCCGTTTTGGCAGAATAAAATATTCTTGGAATACAGTTATTACAATTCATAATTGTTCACTTTAGGGGAAAAAAAAAAAACAGGGAAAAAAGTATCTTGTTAATAAAACAAAGATTTCTAAGAGCTTTAAATTCATATTTCAAAATTTTCTGCAGCAGAGGATGCAGATAGCTGGGAGGGGGGTGGTCTCCATGTTTTGTATAACGAGGGAGGAAAAGCAGGAACTCTGACTACATACAGCTCTCTAAATCTGATCAGATAGTGACAATAAGGGTAATGACAACAGGAATAAGTATTAGGGGCTAGCACTGTGATTCAGCTGATTAAGAATGAGCCCAAACTGCATGAATTTAGAAGTAGCAAAACATGTGAGTCCATTTGGCTGTGTCCATGACACCATTACCGGGTGATGGGATTTCATCAAAAGAAACATAGAAAAGGGGAAATAAGGCAGAAATTCAGCTTCTCTGGAGTTATCACAGCAATTAATGACTCCCCAGCAGACATGATCAGGAACTGCTACGCTATTCAAAAAAATCTTTTAATCACTACAAATAGTTTCCACTGCTTCTTTAGCACTGTGACAGAGGGAACTACAGTGATGTCTAGACTGCTTTGGTCAAGTGGGTTAAAGCACATGGGATCCAACAGTGAAGTCTAACAAAGCATAGTTGTGTGATCCCCAAGAAGAGCTCACCCAGGGTTGTAATCCTGCTGCACAGACCTCCTCATCCTGGAAGTCTGGAAAAGTGATGGCCTCTTCTGCAATGAAGCTGTTGGTACTTCTGGATTATTTCTCACTCTTGGGGGAAAAACCACCACACCCTTACAGGCTAAATGAATTCACATTTAACTGAAGAAAACCTAGAATTTTATTCCAGAGGGTCCAATGTCTTTTTTGCCGCTTCATACTCACTTGAGAAGAAGCAAGATAATTGTAGCTCTGACTACACTTTAAAACAGTTCTGAATATTTGTGTCCCATCTGGGCGACCTTTAGCAAAGCAATTACCACTCCTGTTTGGGAGAACAGTGCTCCTGTTTCCTGTCTACAATTCAATGTGATAGAAACTATGGAGAAAACTTCATAAATCTTTCTGACTTGAAACTCCTTTTCTTAGTCAGATGTAAAAGACCCTTCCAAAACCATTGTATTTTCATACCCTTCAAAGTGGAGTCAAGTGCTTAGCAGTTTGCCAATGTGTAAGAGAGTCAACTACAAGCCAGGGCTGCCTGTCCTGCTGAGGCATTGAAGACAGCAGTCATAGTACGAAGTGAGGCATATCACATGCGGTAGGTGCCTAATTTCAGCAGTTCTTTCCACTGACTACGTACAGAGATGAACTAAAGCAGCTTTGGAGACCAAGTGGTCTGAACTGCTCATTCCTTTTTTGACTCTGGGTACTACAATAAGTCAACAACTCAATTAGATGATCTAACTCTAGCCTCGTCTGCGATCTTGGACACTAGTGTTAGTTTTCAGACTTCTTTACCCCTCCAACTGGGAAATCTGGAATTTCAATGTAGATCTGCCTTTAAAAACTATTTTATTTGTATCCATATAGTGGAGAGAAGACCATTACATTATTCATATAGCATCCATTAATGATTATTGCAGTTTAAGAAAGAAGAAACTAATTTTGTTTAATTTCAAACCTGCTCTGACACTAGTTTTCTAAGTCTAACCTGAACCTCTATGAGTTAGTGTTCAGCTGAAGAAAGATTGTCTAAGAAGCAGGAGAGACTAAAAAAAACATGGAAAAAATAGGGTGAAGCAAGGAACAACTATACTGGAATGAAAAGTGAAGATTGCAAAAGAAACAGAACACAGAAGAAATAACTTCAGCAGAATATACAATATGAGTCTTCACACTAGAAAACACGAAGGTAATAGTATCACATTGATGGAGTTTATATTAGATTGGTCTACAAATATCCACAATTATATTCTTTCCTATTATAAACTGTGAGTGCTGCTGGGACTGAGCTTTCTACCTACTGCATACAAACATACAAAAATTATATATGCTTTCACAAAAAGAATCTTGCTACATGTATTTTGTTTACGTGGTTGTTAAGTGTCCGAGCACAGAGGTTCTTACTGATGTGTTCATTAACTATGATTTCGGGTTACCTTAGTGGATTTCTCTAAAAGTAAAATTGAAAATCCCTGATTTTCAGTAAGTGCATGAACATAGGAGGCTTTAACAAAGAATAGTTTGCACACTACCTAGGAAACTTAATCACAGCATGTTCCATTTTCCTTCTTTCTAACATTTAGGTTGGGGTACCTTTCAGCATTCATAGACTGTTTTTTTCCTGCCCTACCCACCAATCTTTTATTATTTTCTTGGAAGGAAGTTAAAAATCTGAAGATGTTTTTTCCAATTGTATATAAGCTGAACTGGATTTCTTGCTTGCTCTAGAGAGAGATCAAGACTTCTGCTTTTCTCTTTTAAATTGAATGTAGCTTTTCTGTAGAAGACATGACCAATGGTTCAGGAATTAAAAACAGCAAAACAAGCAATGGGCTTTTCAAACTGACCCATGGCTTCCAGGAATAGTTTTCACATAAAGGAAAGGACCTGCAGTTTTCAGAAACACACTGTGGGACAAAGGGCTTTGCGATCATTCTTAATGGCACTGGATGGAGAGGGACTGGATTTCCAGTGGCACAGTTATGGATCCCTACTGATTGAACTGGTATGTCTAAGAAGAGGAAATGAATTGTCTAATCAGTTACAGAAACTGGGCTGGTTGCCTGCACAGGCTGTTTCTTAGAGTGGTGACTGTTAAGCGTATGTTGCCAGACTCAAAACTTATTAGACACTTGGTAAAATGTTGCCATGTGAATAGTAGCAAGCAATATATTATTGTATTTACACACTGCATTGGTAATTTTGCTGTAATATTAAAATGTTTATGCTTAGATACAGATGTAAGAAAGCTCTTGCCAGTGTTGTATTTTTCAGGAAACAGAAAATTAACAACCCAAGGTATAAAGCTCCGGCTCTTACAAGCTGAATTAGCAGAAATTAGGGAATGGACAGGAGTTATGAAGATTGAGTTTACGCATCACATGGTCAGCTGAATAATATACATAATTCACAAGAATCAAGAAAGTGGAAATGGTGAGATAAGATTTGGAGTAGGGTTCTCAAAGCCTTCAGGAAGCTTCGTCCTTATTGCTAATTAATTGGAATTTTCAACTTCTGGAAAAAATTGTAGCAGATAGCCTGCAGGATATGATCTGTAAGATTATTAGCCCAGACCAAGTAATTTTTGTAAATGAATGACTACGACCAGGGAATTACAATGAAAATACTGAATATTATCTAAAAAGCTAGTGGCATGCAGGAACCCTGGCAGATTATGCAACCAATGATAAAAAGACCTTTGACAAAATAAACTTGAGGTTTACTACATGCACATTAAGAGAGAAGTCAGATATTTGTAAGCTGGTAAGAACTTTTATAGGAGTTGCTCAGAATAAACATTTTAAAAACTACCTCTGCTAGATCGCTTTTTCAGTGAAGGATGGTGGAAGTCACGTGTGTCAGGATTCTTTTCTTTGTTTTCTAATATTTTTGGAAGAAGAAAAAGTTAGTTTACAATTGGACAAGTAATATAATTGCTGACTGTATCAATACGACACTTAATAGTCATGCAGGTAGTTTACAATAGTTATGTAAGCCTCCATAGTTAGAAGACCACCAGTAGTAAGAATATTTTCATTGACAAGTGTGTGGGTGTTTAATTGCATGTCACCTTATCATGTTTGTCAGAAAGTTTCTGTGACTTAGTTATTTCCAGAAATGTGTTATTTTCTTTCATCTGCAATGCCTCCACAAGCTTAACATCACTGACATATACTCCAGGCAAAATAAATGTAGCATCTATACAAAAGACAACTTAACCCACTTTGGCTAGTGAAACATCTACTTCCAAATAGTATCGTAATTTGGAATAACACTTTCAGGAGAACTGAAATCAAATGAAGCCTATACAGAATCACAGAATCAGAGAATGGTAGGGTTTGGAAAGGATCTCTGGAGGTCATCTAGTCCAACCTCCCTACTAAAGCAGGGTTACCTAGAGCAGGTTGCACAGGACCGCGTCTAGGTGGGTTTTGAATATCTCCAGAGAAGGGGAATCCACAGCCCCTCTGGGCACCCTGTTCCAGTGCTCTGTCACCCTCAAGGTAGAGAAGTTCTTCCTCGTGTTCAGACGGAACTTCCTGTGCCTCAGTTTGTGCCCATTGCCCCTTGTCCTGTCACTGGGCACCACTGGAAAGAGTTTGGCCCCATCCTCTTGACACCTGCCCTTAAGGTATTCACAAGCATTTACAAGATCCCCTTTCAGTCTGCTGTTCTTCAGGCTAAACAGCCTTTCCTTGTAAAAGAGATGCTGCAGTCCCCTAATTATCTTCGGAGCCCTCTACTTGACCCTCTCCAGCAGTTCCTCGTCTTTCTTGAACAGGGGAGCCCAGAATTGGACACAGTACTGCAGATGGGGCCACACTAGGGCAGAGTAGAGGGGAAGGAGAACCTCCTTCGACCTGCTGGCCACATTCTTGCTAAGGCACCCAAGGATACCATTAGTCTTCTTGGCAACCAGGGCACGCTGCTGGCTCATGGTTAACTTGTCATCCACCAGGACTCCCAGGTCCCTCTCCGCAGAGCTGCTTCCTAGCAGGTCAATACCTAATCTGTGCTGGTGCATGGGGTTGTTCCTCCCCAGGTGCAGGACCTTGCACTTGCCTTTGTTCACCTTCATCAGGTTCCTCTCTGCCCAACTCTCCAGCCTGTCCAGGTCTCGCTGAATGGCAGCACAGCATTCCAGTTTATCAGCCACTCCTCCTAGTTTTGTATCATCAGCAAACTTGCTGAGGGTACACTCTGTCCCTTCATTCAGGTCATTGATGAAGACGTTGAACAAGACTGGGTCTGGTACTGACCCCTGGGGGACACCACTAGCTACGCGCCTCCAACTAGGTGTTCAAAAAATGTGTAGATATTGCACTTTGGGACATGGTTTGACAGGCACAGTGGTGTCGGGTTGACAGTTGGACTTGTTGATCTTAGAGGTCTTTTCCAACTTTAGTGATTTTATTATTCAATGAACTCGACTCTCCGCTGACGATCACAACCCTCTGAGCTCTGCCATTCAGCCAGTTCTCAATCCACCTCACTGTCTACTCTTCTAGCCCACACCCTGAGCTTACCTACGAGAATGTAGTGTCAAAAGCCTTGCTGAAGTCAAGGTAGACAACATCCACTGCTCTCCCCTCATCTATCCAGCTGATCATGCCATCATAGAAAGCTATCAGATTGGTCAATCATGATTTCCCTTTGATGAATCCATTCTGACTACTCCTGATAACCTTCTTTTCCTCCACTTGCTTGATGATGACATCCAGAATGAGCTGTTCCATCATCTTTTCAGTGATGGAGGTGAGGCTGACTGGCTTGTAGTTTCCTGGGTCTTCCTTCTTGCCCTTTTTGAAACTTGGAGTAACATTGGCTTTCCTCCACTCCTCAGGCACTTCTCCTGTTCTCCTCGACCTTTCAAAGATGATGGAGAGTGGCTTAGCAATGATATCTGCCAGCTCCCTCAGCACTCCTAGGTGCATCCCACTGGGGCCCATGGATTTGTAGGTGTCCTGTTTTCTTAGATGATCTCTAACCCTTGACCAAGGGAAGGTCTTCCTTTCTCCAGGCTTTCTCTCCTACCTCCAGTGACTGGGATGTCTGAGGGCTAGCCTTAGCAGTAAATACTGAAGCAAAGAAAGAATTCAGTAACTCTGCCTTCTCTGTACTTCTGTCACCAGGGCACCTACCTCATTTAGCAGTGGGCCAACATTTCCGTAGTCTTCTGTTTGCTACTGAAGTACTTGAAGAAGCCCTTATTCTTGTCTTTGACATCCCTTGCCAGATTTAATTCCAGGTGGACTGTAGCCTTCCTATATGCAGAGATAAATATTTATACATATATAAATATTTGTCTCTACAAATAATTTTGCCATTGCTTTCATTGAAGCAAGTGCAATATGTGTAATATCTTCTGTGATCTGGCCTGCATGGCCACTGATACCAGTAAATTAAAGTTTCTTGAATGCAATGATTTTGCCATAACAATTTTAAAAATCTGGCCAATTTTTAGAAACACACACATGAGAAATAATGGAATGCTAATCAGTAAGAGGTAATACCTGATTTATACCAAAAAATAAAGCAGCCTGTTTTATCTGTTCCTTATGTCTAGTAATTCAAGTGTCTTATTCAAAGATTTTAGCCTTCTGGCAAAGAAAGTTTCTTAAACTGTGTCCCTGAAAGTCAGTTGAATTACCACATACAACTTGATTCCAGGGGCTGTTTTTGGTGAAAGCTAATCTCTGGCAATCTTATTCCACAAGAATCAGTTTTTCCTTTGTTAGGATAATGTAAATGATGCTGCCAGATCATCTTGCAGTATGTCACAGGTACTGACCTGAAAGTAGTTTCTCCTATGTGTAAAGTTCCCAGTGCATCTAACATGATCTTGCCATGGGTACTGAAAGATGTTCAACCTGAAATTACACCAAGGGAATAAGGATCAAGATGGTCCTCAGTTGATTTACTATCACTATCACTTGCGATAAATGAATATGACCTGCTGATGCGATACCTAGGAAGGATGGGCAGAAGGAATAAAACTGTAATGTGCATCCTGTGATCACTCCTCCAGGTTGATTACAGGAAAATGTTCCTCAAATCTAAGAGCATACAGGAGACCATGCATAGAAGTCCTGTCCCTATAAAGGTGAACACCATTCCAGCAATAGTTATAGAAAACATAATTCTATAGCTTTGCAGAGTAAGAATGAGGAGAACTGACAGAATTGGCAATAGTGAAAAAGATTTAGGCAGATTCAGATTAGAAATTGGGTGTAAATTTTTATCTGCTACTGTATTTAGTCACTGAAGCAATTTGAGTTTCCCCTCACTTGAAGGCCTTAAATCAAAGCCGAGAGTGCAAGCTCTTTTGTTTAACTTGTCAGTTGTCTGATGTTCAACAAGACTAAGTGTCAGGTCCTGCATTTGGATCACAACTACCCCATGCAATGTTACAGGCTTGGGGAGGAGTGGCTGGAAAGCTGCTTGGCGGAAAAGGGCCTTGGGGTGCTGGTCAACAGCCGGCTGAACATGCGCCAGCAGTGTGCCCAGGTGGCCAAGAAGGCCAACGGCATCCTGGCTTGTGTCAGGAACAGCGTGGCCAGCAGGAGCAGGGAGGGGATCATGCCTCTGTACTCGGCACTGGTGAGGCTGCACCTTGAGAGAAGGGCAACAAGGCTGGTGAAGGGGCTAGAGAAAAAATACTATGAGGAGCAGCTGAGGGAACTGGGATCGTTGTCTGGAGAAAAGGAGGCTCAAGGGAGACCTTATAGCTCTCTACAACTAAATGAAAGGAGGTTGTAGCCAGGTGGACGTTGGTCTCTTCTCCCAAAGAACAGGCAACACAACAAGGGGAAACAGCCTCCAGTTGCACCAGAGGTGGTTTAGTTTGGATATTAGGAAAAATTTATTCGCTGAAAGAGTTGTAAAGCGTTGGAACAGGCTGCCCAGGGAAGTAGTGGAGTCATCATTCCTGGAGGTATTTAAAAGATGTGTAGATGTGGAGCTTAGGGACATGGTTTAGTGGTGGAATTGACAGTGTTAGTTTAATGGCTGGACTCGATAATCTTGAAGTTCTGCTCCAATCTGAATGATTTTATGATTTTATGATTAGCTCTTTCCCGTCCTCTCTAGTCAGAGCATCTGCATCCTATTAGCTGGGTAGCTGTTCAACTCTAATATAACTACTCTGTGCTGATACATCATACCTCCCATTTTTGAAAAATTCTTTTCTTTCCTCTTGCTAGTCAGACACATGTTCATTATGTAAAAATAAATATAGTCTGCATATTTTGATTCCACCATCAAACACAAAGTTTTCCAATGAATGAGTGCGTACTGCTTAATGTCTTCTATACTGCAGTTTCACAACACTGTTGACAAGTCACATCATTTCCAAGGTTCTTAAAAGCAGTTAAAATAATGTTCATACTAGTAATAATTAGCGAACAGACTATATGAATAATCACAGTCATTCCCACAAAGATTTCTTGTTTTCACAGACCAATCCATTACCTGCTTCAATGAACCGTCTTGTTGTTAATTTGCAGAGCTTTCACCCCTAGGTGATGGAAATACCTGCTCTCTTCCCAGTCTCCCATTAAGTATGGTTTTCAGTAATATGTATAATTCATGAGAAAAATTTGTTTGTCAAGCATTCCAGACAGGTCACTTAAATCCTAGATCAATTGATAATGTTCACACCAACATGGTCTGGAATGAAAATAACCCTTATACTGACTTCAGTGTTTCCTTTAAAGTGGTGAGTTGGGCTTCAACTTTTAAAGATGCATAGGAATCATTATTATTTAAAATAAAGATTAGCAACAGAGTTTTTTTTTAAAAAAGTTGCTACTCTGAATGCACTTCTTGCAATGCTAGCAACAAATACAATACACTGTCACAAATGCATTCTGGCTTTTCTTGCAGCAGCAGCTTGTGGGAAGCTGAATGGGGAAGACAGTTCAGGTAGCTTTTAGCTTCTAACGCATCAGGGTAGAATCTACCTGGAACAATGAAGTTGTCATTCAGCATATGCTGAGGGGCTAGACTACAATTTTCATCCCCATTACATCTCTTGTCTGTCCCAACAAGAGTCTCCTATCGTTTGCAACTTGAAATGTCATGAGCAAAATCTAAATATAAGTACCGTTGATAGCAGTTAAAGTCCACTGCACATATCATCTCTTATAGCTAACAGGTCTGCTTTCTGTTTCCATGATTCTTTTTCTCTTATGCATCTTTATGTCAGCACTGGGCAGAAATACAACATTTCTGTTCAGCATTGGTTGCTTCACGAAGGAGAAAGCAGAGAAGAGCACTGTACAAAGTTTGGATTTTTGTGTATGATCTCCCAGACCTACTGCTGTCAGTGGACGTTTTCCCAGTGATGTCTATGGGACAAAGGCTCTAACTAGGGCTTGATCTGAAAGAAACAATCCATTGTATTTTGATGCACTTTAAGAAAATTCTGAATTTGTGGAAATTATGTATTATTAAGAATTTTATCATCTCACCTTCCCAGTTACATATTCATACTGTATTAATTTGATTTATTCTTTCATTTATATTTAAAACCAGTAGTCAGTACTCTGGATTCACTCAGTGTAAACAAGTCTGAATACTACAGCGCCCAACTATAATTAAAAAATAGATATATGTAAATGTGACATTTTAGTGAACAGGTGTAAATATATCAGTCTGCTACAAGCTAGCATTTCCTGCTCATAAATATTATTCCCTTATTGCTCTGTGCTCACTGTGCTTAATCCTGCAGGAATTATGATGTTTGTTGCTATGCTTTGTAATGTACAGATATTTATACAAATGTATGCAGAGAGCTGTGATGTTTACATCAACACTTCTGACTGAATGCTGAAAACAGAAGTTTTGCAACCCTTACACTAAGAGCACTTATTTGTATTGCATACTGGAAACCTAAAAAGTGACCTTCTTACTTAGGTTATCAACAATTCTCCTGGAGCCATTCTTCCATAAGCAGCCAGTTGCTGAACTCTCGCTGAGACCAGCGGAATTCAGGCTAGATCCTTTCAGATATCCCACTGCTGGGCTGTTTGTGCTTAGGCCCACAGGTGGAAGTCTGGTCAAAGGCGTACCCCTACCTCACCAAGAAGGTCTGAGCCACTGCCTTGGACAACACGTCTAAAACAAATACCAGACGTGGGCAGGGTCCATTTCTGCAGGTGCTGCACTGAAGACTCCCATGTCTTTTCACTGTTTTTTAAAAAAATGAAATCTGTATTTTCTTTCTTCAGGTGACATTTGTCTCATCTGAATTCTGTCACATTAATAGGAAAGTACTTGGCCTAGCTTAGTCACCCAAGCTCCCTCTCTCATATATGGAGACGACACGCACTTCCTCCAGAGGTTAATAGACTGTCCCCCAGAAAAAAAGTCTAGGCAAGCAGGATGACCCATACTGAGGAGGTGGTCATCCATTGACCGTACAGGCAAATGAGAGAGCTATCATCATCTTGATGCCCAATTTTTTGTTGCTTAGATTAAGTGAATCCTGCTCCAAGATATTAATTTTCTTCCTCCTTCATGCTTTGTGTATATATTTAATAAAACTCACTTTAAGTTGGTAGCTTGCTATTTTCCTGTTTCATGCAGTCGCTGCTCATGCAGGTCCATGTGCATGCTACAACTTAGTATGGGGGTGAGTGAGCAAACTCTGTGGTCTGAATCACTGAGGCTGTTAGATGAGATGATCTCTTCCAGCTTTGAAGTCTGTCAGGCAGGAGAACTTCACTAATACATACATTCGTTATAATTTAGCACAGTGTTGGCCCAGCATTTATAAAACAGCAATTCATAATGATAAAGTAAGAAAATGTTGAAGTGAAGGACAGATGGATGACTGCTTTCCCCACCTTTCCCAATAAGACCTGCACAAATGCGTGACGTAGATGAGGACTTGTACCTGCACAGCTCCTTGGTCACAAAAACAATGCATGCATAGTTATTATTTACTTTCTTTGGTACAGAAAAAAGAATAAACTCATATGGATAGTGTTTCTAACCATATTTTGAAAAATAAGCAACCTTTATCTTCCAAAATAACTAAACTCTGAACTACTCACATCACCAAATTCCCATTTTTCTGACTTTAACTCCACCTGCATGGTTACATGTTTATGATTCACACAAACAGTTGTCCTACCTGAGGGAGCAGTTGCATGAAATGCTGCCTTCGGTTGTGAAACTGTTTCAAGAAATCCCTGAAGCCAGAGTGTCCACAGCTGTGCCCCTAAACTGGAAACTGCCTCACTGACTACACAAAACAGACAGTGTCTTTAAGCAAGGGCATGGTCGCAGTCCTGCTGGGAAAGACCTGAAAAGCCTTGGCTTCTGTTGCACCCAAGAGAAGAAAGGGCCCATAGCTCAGCAGCTACTGCTGCTGGAGCATCCCCCAGCGCTGCCTCACCCCAGCCAGCAGCTGCAGCAAACCTGGCTTTCCCAGGGCTTCTTCTGCCAGACTCTGCATCCTGAAGCTGTCTCATCCCCCACCTGCCCCATCCTATGACTGGAGTCCTGGATCCTTTATCTCTTAATGACAGATCACCATTTTACCTGTGCTGCAAAGAAGCCTTGAGCCAGCTCTGCCAGGAAATGATTGCAGGGTCAAAAAATTAATGGCTTGATAGGGTGAATGACCAAACATTTGAGGCACCAAGAAAATCATATGCTCGTATATGGGGACACAAATTGCAAAGAACACATTGACGTTCATGCTGGATACAAGAAACCTGTATTTTCATGAGCAAGTTAGGGTGGCTGGGTGTGATGGACAAGGCAGGTACCAAGGCAGGTGCTTAAAAGTATGTCCTTCAGCTGGTGCAAATTGGTATAACTACCACCTTGTTAATTAACTGATGCTTACTCCTACCAGCTGACCCTGATTTACTTATTCTTTAAATCTTATGTTCTGTTGTTTGTCAAGAATATCGAAAACATTAGCTTGTTTCTGTCTTGGCTTTTTGACTTCAGTAAACTTCGAACTAAATGATCATTTCATTGCCAAGACCTCAGATCATGCAGTCAGTTAATGAGGGGGGACATGTGGACTTAAATACTCAGTCTGTTTCCTGATATCTAAACAAATCTAAGCTGTCTGTTTTTATGTGAAAGAACTGTCTGCTTATTACCAGGAGAGGTAAGCTCTGCAGGGCAGGAGCTATCTTTCTCTTCTGTTTGCCCAGTGGCCAGGCAAATTCTTTTTATTGTGTTTTGGTTGTGCCTAGAGGCCAGGTCATGGATCAGGGCCTCCCTGTGCCAGACACTATACAGAGGCTTGACAAACAAATGGTTTTTACCCCCAAAGCCTGCTGATTTATATAATCCTCCAGTTACATAAATAACAGTTTGGTTATCAAGGTGTCCTTGTTCCACAGGGACGTTGTTTATATCAAAAGTTGTATTTAATTGTCCCTACGTGCAGATGAGCACACGCAGTGCAAACTGTGCAACATGGACCAGTCTGGTGTCGTAATGTAGTCCCCCCGGCTCCCACCCCCAGTCTGTTAGGAAGCTGAGGGAATGAGTATGGCTATGTCTATGTTGGTCTGGCACTGTGGAGTGGCTGAATGGAGTGACACAGCTGGTGCCGAGGACCCGGCATCCATGCCACATGCACTAAGGAAGGTTTCTTTTACAATGACTCTGATGTGCCGTAGAAGGGGAAGTGCAGCTTCCTGTACAGCTTCATCCGAAAGGAGTCCAGTTTAAGTCTCTGAGATTGTTCCACACTTTGAGAGTGGTACATGGCATTGACGGCAAGATTTGCTGCAGAAGTGCGCTCCTGACTCTCATTTAAAGGCTAGTTAGCTGATTGTGGAGGCTCTGCCCAGCTCAGAATGCAAGCAAGACTCATCCAGAGATTATACACTGTCCTTTCCACCCTCTTAACTGCCTTCTGAGCGAAAAAATGGGGAAAAAGTCAGATGCAAAATGGTTAGTTTTATACGATGAAGAGCACTCATTTCCTTGACTGTCTGAAATGGGGAAGGCAGGAAATAGTGTTTTATTTTATTACAAGTATGCATGTGTATTTCTTCTACAAAGGACCTTCCTTCAGCAAAACACGGAGAAAAAGGTGGCCTGACCCAACTAAGGTCAACCTGCATGATGTACCTGATCATCAACAGACATGATGTACCGCAACATTTTACAGAGAGATATCTTTCATCTTTCTCACGTTAAATAGATGTGAAATAATTGTGAGTCTGGTGTTAATACTGGCAAAAGAACATTGGCAATCTTTAGAGTTTAATCTGACAATAAGATGCTAAAGATAATTCCTAAATGGCTTTAACTGAATAGCTGCACGTTTTTCCCCCAGGAAACGGTTTCATCTGGCACCATGACATCACTGAAGATTAGATGCAACGTCATATAAATCTGTAGGAAGACCATCTTTTAAATCTTAGTATTTCTGAAGCTTTTTGAGTGTGAAAAACAGCATAAGTGTAATGAAAGAAAAGCTTTGATGAAGCGGAAATGACTGCATATCGATTCTAAATGCAGCATGTGTTTGAAAATGTCTTCTCTTTCTGCTGTCAGCAAAGGAAATCAGTCCAGGTTGTATCAGTGTCCTATGGGGACAAAACACATTTTCAAACAGGAGGGAAAGCTTCTTTCATAGGAATGCCCTACCTCTCTGCATCTGGAGACATGAGGTCTAAAGAAAAACAAGCAACCCAAGAAGTCCAGTCCCATTCAGAATATCTCACACCAAACATTATTCTGGAATCTTTCAAGGTCCTTACCATGCGATGGTCAAAGCTGGGGCATCCTGCCTTGCCAACTGTACACCAGCTCGGGAAAGTAGACTCTAAGCATATATCAGGTTTAGATTTATCCCTATAATTGTATGAGGAATCAGTGGATTAGACTTCAGCTATAGCCACTTCATATGGAGAGAAGTAGGTTAAAAACTAGCAGGCAGCAAAATGACAGCTGTGGAAATATAGGCGACAAAACTGTCCACAAAATAATGAACTTAATTCCTTATTTTTTTCTAATTTTTCAACTCTTTGACCTCTCAGTATTCCAATAGGCCATCAGAGACCCCTAATGGGATAGATACTAGACACCCTAGGAAGCGGTGGGGCATAGTCTCTGTATTTACTATTTATTTGAAATGTTATGCTCTATGCCCAGCAAGTCCTCAGAGGGCCATCAGGAATCTGAAGGACTCCCACACTGCCCGGTTAACAGCCACCTGGAGATAGAAGTAATACATAATCTGTGAATTATTTTAGTTTTTCTTTCTAGTTTCTTGTGAGAGGAACTAAATTCTAGTTCTTTGTCAGATATGCTCCTGAGAACTTTTTGATGTAAAATGTTATTAGTTTTGGTACATCACCTATTTGTCACCTTAACAAGAATTAAAAAGATCAAAGGGGTCCAGATATCCGACTCAGCACACAGTTTATAATTTCTTAATCTTCCTGGCTCCCTCAAAGTGTAGGTCTTTCCACCATAATGGGTTGCTTGGCTAAAAGCACAAGGAAACCATAGACTGATGTTTGTTCTCAGCTCAGGCATTATCCAGTCTCTTGGGTGATAGGCAATCCTGCAGAAATGTCAATAACAACAAACAACCCAGTGCTGTATCATAGAGAAACAACTGCAACGAAACAAAAGGGAAGCAAAAAAATTATGCTTCTAACATAATTCATTGTGTTCCACCATGTCAGCCCAGTTGCGTCTCTCTTCTGCTATTCCTCATCTGTGCACATTTTTTGGGGTGGGAGCAGTTATCATCTGCCTATGGTAGAGTAAGGCTTATTACACATAACCTTGATGATATTATCTCCATTGCTGTGGAGTGCACTGAGACCCTTGCATGTTGTGTAAGTTAAGCATGTTAGTATTACACTTTCTTATCTTTGTTACACATATTAAGCACTGGTCCTGTTTATGCCAAATAAAATTGTCCAGCTTTGCTTATTGTATTTTTCTTGTCCTTCTGTGGTCACGGTCAAGGGTAAATATTTGGCTTCTTTATTGGGTGGAATAAAGGGGTAGTGAGGTGGAACATAACTAAGTAAAATTCCTTTATGAACTTATTTTCAATCAGCATATCATATCCTGACACAGAAAGTTGCACATTAACCAGGCTTGTGACTACATTCTACTTTAATTGATTTTATTTGGTGCTCTGTATAGCCGCAGGCTTTTTCTATGTATTAATAAACATTACATTAATTTTCCATTTTTCCTGGCCTTAAGATATCACAGGTCAAACAGGAGCCTCATGGATCCCACTGGAAAACAAAACCAAACAAAAATGTTGCGTCAGGAAGTGATGTCAGTAGCTGGAGTTTTGCTTCCAAACTGCTGTGTTTTACTTGACTGACGAAGCTGTTTTCCTGTGCAAACCCATAGACTTAATACTTGTGGGAATGACTGAGGACAAACATCTTGCAGTTTTACTGACTATCAATGCATCATTCTTTGACACACTCTTAACAATCTGTTGACCTACGTAAAAATTGGAGTTTCAGGGAAAAAGAAAGTGTCCCATGTCTGCTTATTGATAAAATGCTCATGCTGCATAGATACATGAGTATATTGGATCGAGCTGCTCGTAGTTAACACATTCAAGATCCTACTTATTGTCAATATCTGACCCAAAACCAATGATTCATGTTCCAAAGAAAACGCTGCTTTTATATTTTTCCAGCAGCCCAGACTCTCACAACAGACCCAAGCTATTCCCCCAACTACTGCTCTACATCTGGGTGACATGCGAGATAATTGCAGGACGCTTACAGTCCTGATAAACTATGGTTTCCCTTGCTCTGCAGCCCTTTGAAGTTGCAGACAGTTTCATGATAATTGATAATCTAATCTCTTCCCAGCCTGTTTTTTTTTTTTTTAAAGGCTACTCTGAAACAGCAAGAAAGGGAAATATTACAGCATAAGTATTGATTGCTGCATACCCAGGTCACTGTGTGGGGATTACACTTCTATCACAAGGTTCTTGCAAAAGGTGAAGTTTTGGCAAGCTCCTAATAATAACTGTGGAGTGCTAGTTAAATACAAGGGGCAGAGGGAGGAAAATGATTTTTTTTTCTTAGTACCTCAAGGCTATACATGGCAATTACTATTGCAGAGGCAATAAAGAAGTTGTTAATTACAGGTTTTATACCCTTGTAGCCCAAAGTAAGAATGAAAGGACTAAAGGTTACAAGTGGTACTGAAGAGAGAAAGAAGGACAGAAGAATTGCTGGAGATGATTTTTTTCCCATGTGCAGTGAAACAAGTTAATGAAGTTACAGTGGGATAAGACATGACAGAGGGGCAATTTCAGTTTGATCAGGATAAACACTCAAAATCTTTCTTAGCATGTAATTTGCTTTATTTGTCTTCATTTTTTTCCTGTGATTACATGATCACCTAAAAACTCCACATTGACTGCCATCGTGCACTGAAGCAAAGCCATTGCTTTAGGACAATGTGAAAGATATATGTCAGTGTGTCTCAGATCTAAATATGTTTTGGAGTTATTTTAATGTCTGAAATTCTGGACAGCGGTTTTGTCAGGGGCTCTCTCCAGAAGTGCAGGAGAATCGGTAAGTGGAACAGTTATACTTTACAAGCATAACACAAAACAGCACAGAGGGTAAATATCTGTGTATTTAGCAGAGGCGATTTGTTTGAAAATGAGAAAAGTTTCCGTTCCGTTCCATTGGATGAACTTATCCTTTGCGGTAAGTGATATTCATGAGAATTTGTAGTACTGTACAATATGTTAACTAGGGGCATGTAATTTTCTGTATGCTGACAGGAATGAATATATGCGCCTGCACGCACACAAAACTCACACATACTTAATGAGAGCAAAATTAAAGTCTTCTGAAACAAGGCTGATTGATTAAAACTCAACAGACCCACACAAATATGAACACTTACACACAAGGCTCATAAAGTGCTTTCAGAGCACGTCTGGAAAGGGGCAATGCAAACACAAATTTCTCACTAGACCAAAGCCTCAACTGTGCCAGAGGAGAAATGGATTAATTGGTGAGTCAAAGGTATAGCTGGCTCCAGGAGCATTTCCTCCCTTTGCCTTTCCTTCTTCCCTGATGGTACCCCATTGCAAATTAGAGCTCTTTAACTTTGAGCCAGACTGTATTTCCAGGTTACTGGAAATGGCAGCATGGTCTGACCTTATTCGTCCTCAGCCCACTGGCCTTTAAAGTAAAGAACAGAGTGAGAAGAGCTGTTGTAAAGCCATCTACACTGCTTTTACACCTTCTGAGAATTCATCCATTCCATTACACTCAGCATGGCTGGTTGTCAAATTGGACTTAGGCAGCGATTTATTTGCAAAAAATCAATAAAGCTGAATTTGACAAGGAATAGGTCTCATAAGCCAGGTGGAATTGAGTGCAACTGGGAAATACTGTGATACTCCAGCATTCTCCTTTTTAATTCCTCTTTCTGCTCTCTCTTTTCTCTGATCTTTTAGATGTGTGTCAGTGCCTCACTTGTAGGTATTTAGATAATACTGACATTACTGCTGCTCTTTCCTCTCTCCCATTACCTCTTCTGATCACAATAATTCCTGTCACTAACTGTGAAGAGATACTGATTTCCACAAGGTGATATTTCTTCACTCCTTCTTCACCCTTCTATTACCCACTTCTGTTGTGCTCCTTCTTATGGTTTCAGTGGACTTCCTGAGGCAGTCATATGAGTCAGTCATATGAACCAGTCATATAAGTTTCTGAAGACTCTTTTTCACAAGAAAATTGAAAGCAGAATTTGATCTCTTGCTGTATAGCTTGGTGAGAACTGTGGTTCACTGGGAACCTCTGGACACCTGCATATCCGATGTTTGAGCATTGTGCATGCACAGATGATTTCTTCAGATTGTCTGCTGTGAGTTTAGTGTGTCCTGAATGTCTCTGACCGACAGCATGTGCATCTCAAAGTTGGTCTGCAACAGTGCTGCAGATCTGAGATGGCCAGGAACTCTCAGACTCACTGCACAAGGTCTCTGTGACTCACCATATCTTGGCCTAGGAAGTCCTGAACATACATATGGATTCCTAGCATTTGTATTCTTTGTTTGATCTCTCCGTTATTGCATCATCTTCATTTTCTCTTTCCTCTTTCTACTCTCGGTTATCCCATACGGTTTCATCTTCTCATCTTTGCCTTCCTCCCAGCTCTAAACATTTTGGAATCGCTCTCATCCCAGAGTGATGTGAGGACACTCCTGAGTATAGTAGGCCTCCCACATTTTATACAGAAGAGAACAATATGCAGAAAAAAAAACCGCTCAAGAAATCCACTTAGCCTAGGCATGCAAAATCAAATTATTCTGACTGTGAGAGTAACATCCTCCTCTTGGATTCCCTCACATGTACCATTTTTCTTCCTCTGCTTGTCTTTCTCTCAGTTTGCCTTTTTTTTTCTGTCTAGATTCTTGGCTGCCCACATTTCCACCCTCTACCCTACTCTCCTGTTCCATTTTCCGTGTTCTGGTACAGATGGTAGACATAGTTTGAATTATCTGAGGAACAGAAACAAGGGCAACTAAACCTATGCTTTCTGATTGACCCTGGTTAGCCATTCTGCAGACGACACATGGCTTCTGTGCCCTTTATCTCAGAGATAGGAATTACCATGGCAAATTATTAGATACTGTTGTGGGCCAAGTCAGAGTTGGGTAAGGAAGCACGTAGTAGCTTTATGTAGATAAAAACTTCCAGTGTGCCTAATTTTCTATTATCTTGTTTCTGGCCAGAACTCTATCCCATTTTTTGCCAGGAATTCTGTAAAGCAGTAATGGTAGCACACAGCTTTACCCATGACTGAGCTTTTCTGTTTGCTTATTTTAAATATGTGACCTGTAAGAAGATGGTATAT
>Ga0065711_1037577_pt1 | contig 19695 bp, 18 predicted proteins | sample Hoacrofraction12_FD_59098 | JGI IMG/M metagenome (GOLD analysis project Ga0065711, IMG submission 59098) | Hoatzin crop microbial communities from Cojedes, Venezuela - Epithelial fraction 12 v2 (version 2) | ecosystem: Host-associated > Birds > Digestive system > Esophagus > Crop | place... | reverse complement strand
GCCCCAACCGCCGCGCGCGCGCGCCCCGGGCCCGGCCCAGCCGCCCGCCTGGAATTCAAACCTAGCGCCCGCCTTCCGCCCCGCCGACGTCACCTCCGCGCCAGCCTATCACCGCCTCGCCGCTCCCCAGCCCGCCCTTCCCATTGGCTGACAGGGCGACACGAGAGCGCTCAAAACCGGGCTCCCCTCTGCCCGCTGGTCTCTGTGGTCACGGAGGACTCAGCTTGGAAGGCGGGGCTTAAAAGGGTAGGCAAAGAGGCTGCGGGGCTTTAACGGCCGGGGAGTGATGGACGTGGGCAGTGGCTAATAAGAGACACCGCCTCGGAGGGCGCGCGCTTTGATTGGAGGAGGCCGGGAAGATCTTGGGGCGGGCGGGGGTCGCTGTGTCTGTGAGGGCGCGGCGGGCGCGCTTGTCTGTCTCTGGGGGGTGAAGCAGATCCGGCCCCGTGGGGATCGGGTGTGGGTCTGGGCCCTGGCCCCTTGAGGAGCGGGTCCGGTCCCCTGGGGCGGTGGTGACGCTGCCCGGGCCCCGCTCTGCCTTAGGGGGACAGGCAGGGGGGCCTGGGGGCCCTTCGGGGCTGAGCGGTGGGCCTGTGCCTGCCCTCCCGCCCCGCTCCGAGGCGGGGAGCGGGCCCGGCGCCGTCCCCCCCGGGCGCCTGCGAGTCTTCGCCTCCCCCGTTGTGTTTCGGGCAGGGCCATGGCGGAGGCGGACGGCCCGATGCAGCTGCTGGAGGTGTGCGGGCAGAGGCTCTCCCGGTTCCTCCACGATGCCGAGCACAAGCACTTGGCCTGGCTGCGGGAGGTGGAGGAGCAGGGCGTGAGGATGCTGGATAGGTAGGGGCTGCCCTCCGGGGGGACCTCACCGCCCCTGGTGAGCTGCCAGCCCCTGCGAGCGGGAGGCCTCGCCCGCTCCTGGTGGGCCGGGCATGGTGGGTGCTGGGTTTCACGGCCCGGGGACTGGGCCTTGGCATGGCCGTGCCTTCAGCAGCTGGGTTTGGGCCTCGGTGCCAGGTGGCTGGTACGTTTCACTCACTGGTCTCTCACCCAACGATCATCTTTCTCGATGAGTGACCCTTACTTTGTGGCTAGGTCGTGGATAGTATTGTGTTACATGGTGGGGGGAAGCCATCTCTGTCTTCTGCATTTGTCTGTTCAACAGCAACTTTGGGGCTGAACCTGAATTAATGCCCAAAACGCCGTCACAGAGGAGGCGTCCCAGGAAAAGGCAGTCCTCCTGCCTGAAGGAAGACAATAAGGAGCCAAACAGGAGGAGGTAGGTGAGTCGGCTTGTTCTGGCCCTGCCACACGGCGTTGAAGAGGCAAACAAACCAGTAACTGCTTCCATATACACAAGAGCATAGAACAGCTGCTTTTATTCCCTAGCAAATACATGTAAAAGGGCGTGCCAAGATCAATCAACAGTTTGATTCTTGTGAAAGTTTGGGATAGAGTTGGCTGGTTTCCCTCATGTTCACTTTTGGTTTGGTGTTGTTTTTTGTCTGGTTAGAAACAAAGAATAATAAATATTCAATTTTCTTGTCTGTTTGGATTTGTTTGTTGTTTGATTTGATTTTGTTTCACCATGGTTTTTTGACCTGAGGTTGCTACTGGTGTTCACTCCCTAAACCTTTGTGCTGGTGCCTGAGAGAACCTGGGAATGGAAGTTGCTGCTGGTGCCGTGCAGAAACGGCGTCTTCGTGGCTGTCATTTGAGCTGGCAGGCAGGAAGGCTCAAAGGGGTTAGAGGTGAAACTGAAGTGGAAATTCCAAGTGTTTTTCTTAGAACCAGCTGTTCTTGAGGTTTTTAAAGCTAGTCCTAAGTAGACAATAGTTGCCTGCAAAACAGTGCTAAGGCAGGATGGTGTAGGGTATGGTTTGATTGATGTGTGGTCAGGGATGGCTGTGACGCTAATCAGCTTCCTTGATGCTGCCGCTTCACGGCAGCTGGCTGTGTACCTGCTCTTGTCCTGTGGTCAGTGGCAAGGCGGTTAAGGTAACCTTCCCTTCAGAGAAGCGCGTGCCGTGAGCTGAGGGGAGGCATGCTGACAGTTGCTGTAGTGTGACCCAGACCTCGTTGCTGGGTACGCAGTAGTAAACTGCTTATGCGTTAAGGCACTTAAATTTTGATAACCATGGTGAAAAACCCACAGAAGTTGGACAGGAAGAGTTAGAACTAAAAGACTGTCAGAAACCAGACATGGAGGATGGAGAGAACAGCAAGAATAGTAAGGACGCGTGGGAAGTTCATGCGTGTGTGTGGCGAAGGAGGGCAGGAGAAGAAAATGCTGCAGATTTAAAAGGGGAGAGCTCTTAAGACAGACTGTTAGTGTTCAGGTAGCAGCTGCATCGCTCCCCTGAGGAAGACAAGTCTTGCAGGTATTTTTCCTCATTTAAACGTGGTTTTGAGAAACGTCCACTGATGTGACAGAGTGCCTGGGCCAGCGGTTATGCGTCAATGGGAAGTTCATGCTGCAGTTCAGCACGTTGTGCTCTGTCCTGTAGGGCCAGGCCATTGTTGCTGTCCTTGCACCCTTTCCAACTTTGTAGTCTTGGGTTTTTTTTGCTGATTCTATCAAAAAGTCCCTCTTCTTGCTAGGGGCCAGAATGAGAAATTAAGAGAAGGGGGCTGGGAGGAGGGCAGAGGCTATCATCTTAAATACTGGCAGTAGGACCAGTCAGTCCTTGCTGGTGGTCTTGCACAAGGGGCTGTAAAACCTTGTTCGTGCACTGCAGTGGGTTTTCTTAGCTGCCTTTTCTGGCTGTTGCACACTTCCATGTTAGCTCTCCATTTTGTCTTTGTCTCCGATCTCCACCTGTTACCTGGCTGCCTCTGGGTTACTTTGGCATCGGGAGCTGCGTTCCTCTGCACAGACAGAGGTGTCCTTTGGTTTTGGGTTTTCCACCAAGTCTCCTTGGCTTGCTGATCAAGTGCGTGGCTCCATCCTCATGGCAAGTTACCGAATGCAGCAAAGGGCATTTCACTGCTGAAGTTCCCCAAGCCTCTGCGTATGTGGTCAGGTTTAAATGAAGTGATAGAGCTAGAGACAGTTACTGTTAACTGATAATTTTTTTTCTTAAATATCAGTAATTCAAAGAATTTGAGTCCCAACTGTGTAGGGTTTTTTTCTTGCCTTCCTTGGGATTGTGCTGTTGGGTACCACGTGTATGGCGGCATTGCTGTGTTTCCCAGCCTGTTCACAAACCCTACGTGTAGAGCCACGGATGTCTTCTCAGCGCTTGGGTCCCTGCCTCCCCAGTGCTTGTGATGTGTTTTGCACAGAGCAGCCTGCCAGAGAGCAGCAGAGCCTGCTGTTTCTCGCTGGGTTCTGGTAGGTCTCTACAGGGGAGGCTTCCACGCAGAGTTGGTCATGGGAGATTTCGATATCTTGGATCCGAAATCGCTCCCTGTGTGGATGTTTGTACTTTGCTCGAGGCAAGCAGAGTGGAGCTGGCTGTACCAGTAGGACTGTCCTGTCCCCTGGTGTCCGCTCTGCCTGGGGCTGTGGGTTACTCTGCAGAGCAGCCAGTGTCCCGGTACCTCAGCTGGTGTCCACGCGATACAACCTGTATTTGTGAGTCAGTCCAGCATGCCAGGCTGATAGCGGCAGCGACTGCAGTGAGGGTATGTGCCCTGCATTCCTGCCTGTGAGATAGAGTGCAAACATCCAGCAAAAAACAGTCTTGCAGGCAGCAGAGAGCGATTTCTAAACTGCTGCAGCTAAACCTGCCAGAGTGCATCTGTGAGCTCTCAAAGTCCAGCTCCTGCATTTCCCCAGTGACAAGAGATGGGTTGCAAGGGGGAGCGGTGGAGGGAAGAAGCCTACAGGTTCACTTCAAAACCTGTTTGCTTTTTTTTTCCTCTGAAGTCATTTGGGAGTGGCAGACTTCTTCATCACTTCACTTCAAATTTTTTTATTTAAGGTTGTCCAGAAGAAGAAGCAGCGTCAATCCAGTCTCTTCCAAGCCAAGCTCCCAAAGGCACCACAGCAAAGAGCAACCACAGAACCCTGGCAGTCAGGGAGAAGAGGTGTCTGCGCCCGACTCTGCGGTGAGGCCTCAGGCCGCCGTTAAAACCGCGCTCCCAGCGCTGACTGGGAAGTGGCTGGCGGAAGCACAAGTTCCCGTGGCGAAGGCGGGTTGTCAGGGCTGCCCTGCGGGTGCTGACGGCAGTGGTGCAGCCCAGAAGGCTGTTACGGGGCAGCAGCTGCCCGAGGGGGACGCAGCCACAGAGCTGCACGATGTCTCGTCCGTCGCTGCAATCCCTGCCCGCCAGGCAGCACAGGAGGAGGCTCCCGAAAGCAGAGCAAGTACCTCCACTCCCAAGGCTGCTAGAGATGGAGATCCTGCCGCAGTCCGAGCAGGTCCGTCTCTTCAAGGCCTCGAAAAGCTGCTTTTCCAGGACTCTGACAGCAAAGTGACTACAGGGAGATCCAAAACGCGCCGTTGCTCTGGACGCCGAAGCTTAGTGGGTGGCCCCCACAAGAGCCGTAGGGCCTCCTTGGCAGAAAAATATTCTCTGGCCAGAAAAAGAGAGAGCATGATCCGGAGGTCTATCAGCAGGGCCATTTCAAAGAAGGCAGCAGCGCGAGGATCCTCCTCTGCCTCCAGCAGAGTGAGCTGTAAGTTCCTCTCAGTTGTCGAGTGCTTTTATTTGGCGAAGTCAGCTTCTCGGCTTTCGTGGGGGGAGTAAGCAGCTGTGGAGCTGCTCATCTGCATTAGCTCTCTGGCTCCTCTTAGTCTCCTTGTTGGCAGGCCTTGTGGCTCCCACCCATTTGGGGGGCAATCTTCAGGTCCTCATCTGCTGTCAGACCACATCTCAGGCCGTGTTTTGCTGCAGCAGGAGAAGGAAGTGTCTGCTGGGGCATAGGCACAGGGGGTTGGAGGTTGGGTTCCACACATTGTGGATGGGCAAAAAAACCAAGAGTGAAAGGGAAAGTGTGGTCTGGCTGGTTCTAGCCATGTGTGCATTTGGCTGATCCAAAGAGACTATTGCCTTCCCTGGGGAGGGGCTTTAATTTCCGAGCCTTCTGCCAGCTCTTCAAACAATCTGTAGTAATTGGATGTCTCCACCCCTGAAATTTGGCTGACATTGGCAGAGGAACTTAAACGCTTTTTGGGTGAGGATGGGAGAGTAGCTGGACTGAGAACCAAATAGCACAGTCATCAGAGGAGATTCAGAAATCCAGGCTATTCCTGGTAGCACTAAACTCCTCATATCCTCTGTTCCCACTGCTCCTGGGATGGTTTTGCTGTTTGGGCTTTCTAAAATCATTGCTTCTGAAGTCAGATTGGCTTCTAATAAAGCACTGAGGCCTTTGGTATTTAGTTCTGTCAGCATTGAGTCACGCTGTATCTAGGCATTTGTTATAACACTTTCAGCTAAGTGGTGTTATGGGGGGAATGAAATCAGCCTAAATCCACCAGATCTCTGCATAAAACTGGGCAGGGAGGCAGGAGCTGAAGTCAATTGACTGGGAAATGCTATCTCTGACACAGGCAAGAGCACGTCTGTGCAGCTGGAGCAGTCTGCAGGCAGAGGAGCTGCTGCTTAGATCCCTGCCTTCCCAGCCTACACCAGTTTGTCAGTGACACTTGAGGGAGGTGGTGGTGCTGGTGTGGAAAGCTGAGATGAGCAATCGGCGTGTTCCCTGGGAGGAAAGCCTGCACAGAGACCCGAGCTCTACCACGAGCACGTTGCCGCTGTTGGGAAGCCTCCGAGTGAAATCCCCAAGCTAGCTGATGTTTTTCTCCTCCAGGTCAAAGCTCCTTGGACGTTTTTGTGGAAGATGTGACCAGCAGCGTGAGGTGAGGCTACCATGTAAAGCAGGCAGGAACAAACCACAGAAAACCCCACAAGGAAGCTATATGGGTTGCTTTTATATTACAGATGTCGTACTGGTTTTGTAACAGACTGTTTAGGTGATGTTGTCACCTGGGGCTGGTTGATACTTCAAAGTTTGTGCTGTTCAGGCACAGCCCTTGCTTTTCAGAAGTCTGTTCAGAGCGTGGTGACATTAATCACTGCATTAGTGTGAGGTCAAGCCTATACCTTAAGGCCGGAGAGGCTGCCAGCAGCTGCTCTGCCTGGTGTTGGCTGGCATCACGCGAACCGTGTCCTGCGATTCCTGGCTGTAGCCAGCCTCTGGGTGCCTGGTGGTGCTGGAGGTCAGTCAGCTGCTGTCTGACCGGAAAAGTGGGCAGGCAAGACTCGGCCTAGGGCTCGCAGAGCTTCCTTGTTACCTGCTACGTGGAAGTTCTGCAGAAGGGGACAAAGCTCATCAGTGTGGTGTTCAGTAATGCGATGGAATGGCCCATCGGAAGAATTTACAGTTCCAGCTCCGCGTGGCCTGGCTGAAACAGGCCTGTGCTTCTGGAGGTACCTGGATGTGTCAGCACTTTCCTTGGGGTCCCATATGCTGGCTCCACCATACTTTTCTCACCTGTATCTCACTCTCTGAAGAGAGTTGAAATAATTAAAATAGCTCTTCTTTTACAGGCCTGGACCAGAACAGAATCCCACAAGTGAAAAGGTAGGTTCTAAGGAGCAACCTACAAACTACCTGTCTGGATGACGTTCTCGCCTGAGCTGATGCCTTGTGCTGTGCCTTGCCCCTGGAAGCGGGGAGTGTGGCCGAGGGACGGTTCTGCCACGTCCCTGCGAGCTCAGCGAAGGCGCTGCTGGGTTGGGCAGTGCTGCCCTTCTGGCAGTTAGGCAGCTAGCTCAGCTGGTTGGTGCTCTGCTGCTGGTGGGCAGAGGCGTCTTGTGCCTTGGTAAGGCCTCTTTCAAGACGGAGCTTTTGGAGGTGCTTGGCCAGGTTCCCAGCAAGCTTTTGCCTCTCAGCTGGGCATTGTAATTGACGTGTGTATTCTTAGCCTGTCTCTGTTGCATGGCTGGTCTGAGCTACAAAAATCAGGAGGACAGTTCGAGTTAATGTGCTTTCCTTGGCCACTGAGGCTATGTAACAACAAGCTCGTGTAAGCCTGCAGTGCTGGCAGAGCAAAGAAAGCCATCCCTTCCTTTGAGCTGGCAAAAACTTCCTGTGTGGTTGTGCTGTGGACCAGCTGAGGTGAAAACTAGCCCAGCAGAGAGAGGAGTGGGCTCTGCTTCAGAGCAGCTCGCTGGCACTGTTGGGAAGCAGCAGTGGGAATGGGGAGATGGCTCTGCTCGGGCTGTGGTGGTAGCTCGGCAGGTAGGGGAAGCACAGCCTGCAGCCAGGCAGCCTCGTAGCGTGCTAGGGTGCTGTGCTGCAGCGGCGTTCTCGCTTGTCCTCCTGTGAATATACCACAACGATGCTTAAAGTGCCTGATGATCCTGTAACCTGAAACATGTTAGAGACTTGTTTTTAGGGCTGGAATATCTGTAGTTTGAAAATTGTCTTCAAGGGGTGTAGAAGCTGCCTGTCGTTCTCAAGGCACTTTGACTTTGGAGTCTGCGCTCGGTAAAGCTCTTGCTTACTGAGAAGTGCTGGCACTGTCCTTCCTCCAGAGGCCGGAGCTCTGCGAGCAGGCCCCCTGTTACTGGAGTGAGCCAGTCAGTGTCTGTGTCTGCGCAGCACAGCTCTGAGGGGCAGACCCTAGCCTAGCAGGTGGATTGCAGTTGGAAGTGACTGGCCTTTTCAGGGCAGCAAGGTCCGTGGTAGCCTTGTTCTTCGGAGCAGCTGCGCTAAGAGAATGCTTGTTTCCTTTTCCTGCAGGCTCCTGAAGACATCCTTGTTTCAAGCAAAAGTACAGAAGCTGCCAGCCCTCCTGCACAGCACTTATCTCCTCCCAAGCAGCAGACAGGGAGCGATGAAGGTAGCTTCGAGCTGCTGTTGCTTTTTGTGCATGAAGCCCCAAAGACACACAGACCAGGGAGTCAGTGTAACGGTTTGGGGAAAATCTGGGACTTGTGTCAGAACAAAACCACCTCTGACCAGTCAGGGTAGTTTCTCAGCTAAACTTTTGATCTGCTGAAGAGGCGAGACATGCAATTAGATAAGCAAGGGCAACTTGTAAAGATGTCCAGGCCTTGAGACAAATGCTGTCCTGTCCAACTTCATTCTGCATACTGAGTGAGTGGGGACACTTTGAAAGGAGATTGCTGTCAGACCTGGAATCTTCCACCTAGTGTAAGGTTCTGCTAAAGCGCCTTGACATCCCTTTCCTCTGGGTTTAGCTGTGTGAGGATTTACAGGTCCTGTTTATTTACTGTGCCTCAAAGCAAGGAAGTGGAGAGAGTCAGGCTTTTTGCTTATCCCCCAAGGGAAGTGTAGGATCTGATAAGCAGCTGTGGCTGGAGTGGAGGGAAGAGTAGCTGGAGGCCATCTGGTGTGACAGGTTGTGTCTGTTCAGGAGGGTCTGTACAGGATGTATAGTACAGCATGCTGCACAGGGTACGTACATGGCACTGATATTCCAGGTAGCCATCCAGGCTTCTGGTTTCTCAGTTTGCCACAGGGCTCTGAGCACACGAGAGCTGGAGACAGGAACTGGAGCCCTACAGGATTCCTTGCACATGATGCTAACCTCAAGTTTCTTCCCAGGAAGCTGTGTAAATCCAAACAGTGAACGCCAGAACAAGAACCAGGAGCTCTGTGCCAAGTCGCAGGAGAATCCCTCACGCATCTGGTACGAGACATGTGCAAGGAGGAGGAGTGAGCCAGGGGTCTGGAAGGACTTGGGCCTGGCCTTTTAAGTAATCTGTTTAAAAAGCTTTGGGTGTATGTTTACCTACCTTGCTTCCCCCTTCCAATGTACTTCTGATATCATGTAGCTTTGGCCCAGTCTTGTCTCCTGGGAGTTCCTCTTGGCTTCTTGAGCCCTGTTTGGGTCTGGGTCCCGGGTCTGGCTAGGGAAGCAGACACACGAGTTCATGCACAAACCAGCAAAGGTGACTAAGATAGCACAGTTAACTCACAGCTGTGACTCTGCGTGGCTCAGAAAGGGGTGGTCCGGGAGCAGTTTCAGAAGATGTTGCGAGTAGGTGACTGACCTCTTTATTTTTATCTTGTGCAAGTGTCTGGAATACCCAACTTGTTTCCTCACTGCTTGTATTACTGGTGTTTCACGTGAGATTTCATCTGCTCTTAGCTCTGCCCTCAGTCTCCTGTCCTGGTTTTGCTGGGGTGAATTTGCTGTGGGTAGTGGGTGGGAAGGGGAGTGCCAGTAGCCTCTGTTCTGACGTGGATGCTTAGCACTGTGTGGTGGGTCAGGATCTGCAGTCTTCCTCGGGGCTGCTGCTGGATTGGGCCCTGATTGTGCAGTGAAGCTGTCCCTGCTGTTTTTCCCTGGAGTCAGGGGATGTAGGTGAAGTCATTTCTGACACAAGTAAATCTGTGAGTGTCCCAGGTATCCACAAAGCACGTGAAACCCTGCCGGTGAGGTGAGCTGGGCTGGCTGGTTGCAAACACACAAGGGGCTGTGTCCGTGCTGTTAACGCCAGACAGAACGAAGGCTGCTCCCTCCCTGGGACTCTGCATGGAGGATGAGGGCGGGCGTGATGTTGTGCATTGCTGCTGTGGAGCTTGGGTGTTCCCCGCCAAGGGTGACGCGTCCCTGTCCTGTCCGCGCTCGCGGCTGGGCGGTGTGCCCGCCACAGGGCTGGCTGAGCTCGGGAGGCCCGTGTGCTCCGGGGCAGCCGGCGGGCAGAGGGAAGGTGTAACTGCACCTGAGTGCTGCTGGCAAGGTGGGGGAGCGTGATGGTCACCCAACGTGCCTCTTGCTAATGCCATCAGGACGAGAAGCTGTAAACAAGCGATGGGTATCATGTGGAACGGGCAGCAGCCAGGGGGTCGTACCCTTTCCCCTTTGGATGACAAGCAGAAGAGCTCAGCAAACAAGACTCCACCGTCTTGCTCTCCAGCTAGCAAGGTGAGTGGGTGCCATGGCCCTTCTTTGCCTCCCTTTCCCTGGCAGGTACTGATCTCCCTCCATCTTCTCCTCTTAGGTTGTTAGACCGTTGAAAACCTTCCTGCAGGCTGTGCAGCGAACCCAGCTGCTGGCGAGCCCGGGGCCCACAGGCCGTGGGGGTGTCGTAAAGAGCTTCGTCAAACGCAATACTCCCACCCGACCTGATGTGAAGGTGCGTCAGAGTCCCTTCCCTCGCAGGGCTGGAGGAGGGGAGCAAGCTCCAGGGAGCGGCGGGAGGGACTGTTTACTTAGAAAAGCATAGACGTGTTCCTGGTTCTGTCTGCCATGAATCAGAGCAGGTCCTCGCAGCAAACTGGCCTCACGATCCTACTTCAGAAAGGGGAAACTGGTTGGTGTTGCCTTGCATCGCCTGTCCACACACACTGTTATTGGCTGGGGGGTTTTGGCACCAATCCTCAGACCTTCCTCGGATGCAGAGGAATCTCAGAAGCTCTATCTGTAGTCAGCAGAAACATTTTGTATTCTGGGGATGTTGAACCACAGGGAAGTGGGAAGGTTTTCTCTTTGCAGTGGGAATCTGCCCTTGTGTGTCACATAACTGGCTGCTGCGGGGCTGAAAGACAGGCAGTGTGGGGTCAGGCAGCGGGTGCCCTACTGCGTGCTGGTGAGAAGCTAAGAATGGGGTGTGTGTGCCATGAAGGGGGCTTCTAGTGCTACTTCTAAACCCTTAATCATTTTTTTAATGTCTCTTCTCTACAGGGAGACTTTGTTGTAAGTAATGACACCCTTAGCTGTGGGGGCTGGAAGATCATAACGGCTGTGCTTCTTGCCTCACGGACACTGACAGCTCTTTCCTCTCACGCTGGCATCCATGCAGCTCCCTGTCCAAATATGTAAACTGGTCGCACCAGTGGTGAGGTGGCAGGATCTCTCTGCAGGTGTGTTCTGTTGGGGCTGGGAACTGCTAAGAAACCTTTTGGCCTCTAAGCAAGGCTACTTGCACTGTGCCCTTTCTCACCTGTTCTCCAAGCTGCTGGTGTAGGTTACACTGTCCCAGGCAAGGAGTGTTTCCTACAGGTGGTCACCTACAGCAGGACTGTGCTGTTCCTTGCAGAAGTGTATTCTCTGCTGCTGAAGGACTGAGGTGTTTCCCTCCTGTACCCGTGACTCTTCTGCTGTTATTAGTTGAATAAGCACTGTTGCCAAACCTGCATTGTTTCTTCCCTACTATTCACTTCCCATCCTGGTGTGTGGGTGAATATGACTCTGGCTTCTGTGTTTAGCAGGCTGCCTAGCCTCTAGCTGCCTGTGCACAAGCAGCCTGAGGGCAGAAACAGGCCCCGTCGACTGATACAGTCTGAACTCATCTCCCTTCAGGAGAAGGAGCGGCAGAGGCTGGAAAGCCTTAGGAAGAAGCAAGAAGCTGAGGAACAGAGGAAAAAGAAAGTGGAGGAGGAAAAGAGACGGCGGCAGGCAGAAATGAAGCAGTGAGTAACGTCCCTTACCTCCTGCTCCTTCCCTGGCTCCGCACAAATTGCCTTGGAGGCCTTTCCTGCCAGGCAGACGGGTGTACCGTGCTGTACAGTGCTGCTTGGAGCATTTAGCAAGTGATGCTGCCTGGGCACCCTGAGCCCTGCTGTTCATGGCTTGGGGCGGTAAGAACTGCCTTGGTGCAAAGCACCTGCCAATGTCTGAGCTTAATCCAGAAGTGAGCTGAGGCTAAGCTCAGCCAAAGCCAGTCAAGCAAAATAACGGTTTTCCCCAGTTACTGTGGCAAGTCCCTGTTTCCCCATCATCCTCTGTGCTAGAGGCAGACAAAGCTTACAAGCCCCTCTTGCATATACATTGCCCAGGAAGAGAGAAGAGCGTCTGAGGAAGGCACTGCAGGCTCGGGAGCGGGTGGAACAAATGGAAGAAGAGAAGAAAAAGCGGATGGAGCAGAAGATTTTACAGAACGATGAGAAGGTAAGGAGGCTGACCACGCTTTGGATGGCTCAGCACAGTGACATCTTGGCGAGAGGTGAGACCGAGAGGGTGCAAACAGGCCGCTGGCATGGTGCGTGCAAGCACAGGGCTACTGCTGATGGTGACTAATCAGGTGGTGGGAAAGTCTGCATCAGAGACTGAAATTCTTTGTCTAACGAGGAGGGTTTTGTTCTCCATACCTCTGCAGTGGTTCTAAACGCTCCTGTTCTGACATGCAGTGTTTGTGGTGCTCTGCATGCAAGGAATGTGGCAGCATCCCTTGGCTGTCGTGTGAACAGGCCCTGCAGACGAGACAGCCTTACTCAGCTCGCAGTGCACTGTGAGCTGTTCGCAGGAAGCGTCACAGACAGCAAAGCCGCGGTGCTTGCAGGGGATTGCAAAAGTGTGGTGGGAAAGAATAGCTACCAAGCATGCCAGGGATGCTCGTGACTAGCAGACTTGGCTGTGTGCGTGTGTTTGTCGTGTTTGGTTTTTAAAGCCTTGTCTGGCCCTCTCTTGAGGACAGGTAGAAGATGAAGAGCGTGCCAGGGTGGGCCATTCGACGGCTGCGTGCAGACAGTCTCTGCTTTGGCACAGCCGTTCAGGTTCTGCAGGCTTGAGAGAGACTGTGCCCAACTGACCCAGAGGCCTAGGAGCCTTTGGGAGAAGGATGGTTGCTTATGTTGAGGGGTGGACAAGTGACCTTTGGAAAGGGTCAACCTTGGAAAACAAAGGAATCGTGCTCCTTTCAGCCTTTCCCAAAGCCTAAGTGGCCACAAGTGCACCCAGCCATGGCTGGTCTGCTGCTGCGGACATGCCAGTGTTTCTGCTGGGACAGGCAGCTCGTGTCCCTGGGGCTCAGCCAGCTTTCACATCCCCAGTGCAGGCTGCAGCTCAGTTAGTCGACAGCAGCACTGCAGGCAAAGTGGAAACCAGATGCTAGATCCCCTTGTTCTGCAAGGAATTGCTTACAAGAGGGAAGAATGTAGTTTGGGTTGTGTGATGGTCTCTGCGCTCCTTTCTCGTGTCACTCCAAGTGATGGGTGTCTTCACGTGGCCTGTAGTAAGTGGTGGACCTGCTGCATGAGGTTGGTGCTAAAGTCAGTGCACGTGTGATGCTTGCTGGGTGCTGGGTTCTCAGTCTCGTTAGGACCTGGAATATCCCAGGCTTCAGACTCCAGAAGCAGTCCCCGTCGTCCGCGCGGACGAGGCTGCGAGCGTGTCCTGGGGGCGGTGGAGCAGACCTGTGTGGCTCTCTCAGGTGCACCTCTCACAAGTGCGGGAAGAGAAGGTGGCAGAGGAGCGGAGCAGGAAAAAACTGTCGAAGAAGCAAGGGGAAGCTGACGCACGGAAGCAGAAAGCGCCGAGGGGGGTAAGAGCAGCTCTAGGTCCCTCCTGCGCGTAGAAAAGGAAAGGAGCAGCGGGGAACCCATGCGCTGTTCTGACTGGTGGGACAGGGGAAGGTTACTTACTGCCTCTGCTGCAGGGATTTTAGGGTCCCTGCTGCCAGATTTCTGTCTAGGCAGTCGATGTTGGGTTTGAACACAAAGGTACGTGGGGGGACAGAAGGGAGAGACTGCCCGAGTGGTAGGCAGGCCGTGGAAGGTAAGGAGGAGATCTAACAAGCACAGGTTGTCTCAAAAGCATTTGCTTCATATCCTCCCATCTTTCCCTGCTTGAGCTGGAGGGTTACAAGGGCTTGCTTTCTTCAGGAGGAAGATGAATTCCAGCAGCAAGAACGACTGCAGAAAAGAAGAGAGGAGGAAGTGAAAGAAAGAGGAAAGAAAGTCTTGGAACTGAAAAATCTTGTAGAGCAGCTACAGGCAGAGCAAGTGAAGGAAAGGTATTAGCTTGTTTCTGTCCTGGAGGAGGGGACTGGCAACAGGCACGGTGAAGCAGTAAATATAAACAGTAATGCCAAAACTGGGAGGCTGGTGTGAGTGCCAGGCTGTCCCAAAGGTCTGGGGTGACAAAGGGGAGGCTGTAAGAGCGCTTGGCGGCGGGGGGAGGCAGACATGCTTTCCTCTATAACTAAATTACAGGGTTTTTTCCCCAGGGATCACAAACAGCGAGGGAAAGAGAAGGCCCCCCAACCACAGCTGGAGTCAGCCGTGTGTACTGAAAAAAACACAAAGGTGGGGAGCTGAAGTGGTCTTGGAACAGCTTCTCTGTTGTAAACTAGTGGGGCATAGGATACACAGACTTCTTCTAAGATCAGACTTGTTTTCCAAGTGCTGTGTTACTGTTTAAGGTTTTAACACTTGCTATTATGTTATTTAAAGGACCAAATACAATAAAACTGATGTTGAGCCCGACATGTTATTGTGAGGAGTTGGGGTTTGTGCCACAGTAAGCCAGCTCTGTTGCTGAAGTTGGGGTTGGCTGTTCTCTTGTTAGCAGGTGAGCCTCCTCAGCCCCATCACAAGACGGAGGACAGCCATACAATGGCGCTTTGAAGAACACATCCAAATGGCATTCATTGATACTTAAATGAATATGGAAATTAGTAAGAGATTTATTTTTTTCCTACTACATTCGCTCACTGTATTTGGAGGATGTGAATCCCCATAACAAACTTCAGGTATCATATGGCTTCATGTAACATCATTTGCATTTATACAAAGAATGTTATGGCTTAAAGTCAAGGCTGTTTGTTTCAAAATATCACAGTAACATTTTCTTTCCACTCGCTTTCTGCTCTAAACATCGCTCTTCTGCCTTCTTCGTTAGTAAAAAATCAAACCCCCAAATGCTACTCCTCTTAAGAATCAATTTCTCCTTCTTTATTTGCTCTTGCTGCTCTTACTCACTAGGTCCGTGACATTCAAACTCCTATTTGTGCTATATAATTTTAATGAAGGTCTGAATTCTTCACACATTGCCAGCAACTGGGCTGGAGCGAGCCATAGCAAAGCTTGTCCGTGTAAGAAAGAAGCTGAATAGAATTGAAAGTGCCTCCAGCCCTTGCCCTCCTGTTAGCTCTTCCCTACTGAGCAGTGCGGGAGAAGAAACCCCTGGATAAAGCGGTTTGGGTTGGGAAGGAGTTTAAGCAGTGCAATTTTTTTCTCTCTATTAGGAAGAGGAGAGCCCAAAAGAGCTGCACCAGCTGCCTGGGCAGGGGAAGAGAGCCAAGCAACTGGAATCCATTGCTGTGACTTCTGATCCCTGGCTCAAAGCTTTAAAGGTGAGCGTGGGCTCTGGAGACCGTGCTGATCTGGATCTGAGCAAAGACAGGAGATGCTTTAGTCTTGGGTTTGGGTTCTTAGCTTTGAGTGAGTCTTGGGTTTAGGTTTTTTGTGCAGAAGATGCAGAGGGACTGAGGATTTTTTTGCAGGGGTGCTAGAAAATATGTCTCGGTTCCAGAGGTAGTCTGGTTTTGATTGGATGAATATGAACAAAGAATGACTTAATTCATGTGTCTTAGAAGGAGGAAGATGGTGTGCAGAAGCCCCAGCAGCAGCTGGGAGAGGAGAAAAAAATCAAGCAACCAGCAGCATTGGCTGCTGCCTCTGGCACATGGCTGAGCAAAACCATCAAGGTGAGTCCTGGTTGCAGCAGAGCCGTCAAACAAAACGAGTCTGTGGTGTCTGACTGGCTGCTGGGGTTTGGAGCCAGCCTGCAGATTTATGACCCATCCGCCGTGGCGTGGGAAATTGAATACTCAAGTGTGGGCTGCAGGGGTTTAACAGGCGTCTGTGCAGGGGGTGGGCACGTCTGTCTGCTCGGGTGCTCGCCCGAGAGCTCGGCGCGGGGGGAACCGAGGGACAGCGGCGTTTTGTCGTGGGGAGGGCGCTGGAGGTGGCTGTGGGATGGCAGCACATGGGCACAGCGGGCCTGGGCGGGAGCTGCTGGGTCAGACCCGCCCGAGCGCTGCCTCTGCCCGAAGGCTCTGCTGGCGTGGGGCTGGCTGGCTCCTCTCCTTGCTGCTCGGCTTCTCTGGGCTGGGACTCACAGCAGGGCTCTGGAGAGTGAAAACCAGATCTGCCGTGAAAGATGTCAAAGGGTTTGGGTGGCAGAGCTGTGTGTGCAAAAGCCAAGTACCGAGATGTGCGTGGTATGTTCTTCTAAGGCTTTTCTCCAAAAAACAGGAGGGGAAAAGGGTTAAAATTAGTTACCAAGTCACTGAGCACAGCAAGGGGTTTTGTGTTCGTGCAGATGTGTGTATACTTCTGCATTCCCTCATGACTTAATCCTGTGGGATTCAGGTTGCCTTCCTGGTTTATTCTCTGGTCAGCACCTCTAGACACTCCTGTACCACGTACGACTGTCAGGGCTTCCAGTCACCCCGGTTCCTCACCGCAGAGCCAGGAGGTATCTCCCAGCTTCGGCTCCGCAGCTGCGATGTGAAACGGGGCCCTGGCTGTTTCCTGGCGGGGTGCTGGCAGGGTCTCCTGGCAGCTGGGGAGCTGCAGGGTGGGCACGCGGCTGCTCCAGCTCGGCAGCGTGCAGTCGCTGCAGTACGCAGTCCCGTGCTACGGCCTGGCCTTCAGCAGGCTGTGGTTTCAAAGCAAAGCTCAGTAAAAAAAGCCAAAAGGGTTTGAGCACTTCTGGGTTTTACTGAAAATCTCAACCCAAGTTACCTGTCAGGTGGGAATGCTGTAGATGTTCCAGGTAACACGTAGATCAGAGGCTTCCCGTACACAGGTAGGTGACCTTCTTGGCTCCCCTGTTCTTTGAATTAGGGATGGAAATCTGTGCAGATGATGCATCCGCTCTAGAAAGTCAGCGGTCAGCTCTTGTTTCGGGCCACCCTCCCGCTACAGTTGCTGGCCCAGCACGTGGCACTGGGGACTCACCTCTTGGCTCGTGGCTTACGCTGGGTGTGAGGGTACTGCCCAGTCCCTGAGCAGCACCTCGCTGTGGGTCCATGGCAGTCTGTCCATCTCGCTGAGCGTCAGGGTGCCCGCAAAGGCTCTGACCGTGGGTCTGGTTGTCGGCCCGCCGAGGCGAGCTCCTGCCCGACGGGAAGGTCTGCCTCCTGCTCTAATCGGGGCTGTCTCTCTGCTTTCAGAAGTCTGTCTCCACATCCTACCTAGGGCCCCCGAAGGGCACGGGGGAATGGAGATCCCCAAAGGTAAGCGAAAATAACTACGGGATGGATCTGAACAGCGATGACTCCACGGATGATGAGAACGAGCCTCGGAAGCCTGTCCCTGCCTGGGCTGATGGTAGGTGCCACGTTTGGTTTGGTTTCTTGAATTCCTTCTCTGGGAAGCTGGAGCTTTCCCAGCTCGCTTGGTGCGGTCGCGGGTTCCCCGGGTGCTGTCCGGGAGCGCGTCAGACCCCGGCAGCTCTGTCTCCCGGTGCCGAGGGGGCTGCCGCTGCTTCCCTGCGAAAGTGCCCGTGTGTTGAAGTTAAACCAAAGAGCTCTGTGCACGTGTCTGGATCCGAGGGTGTGAAAAGAGGGAGGGGGGCTCACAGGGAACGAGGCAGCCCATCCTCCCGAGGGAGGCCGAGGTGCACAGGGCTTGGCATGTGTCTGGTGTGCGGAGTGACTGAAAACAAGCGCTGCTGGCACCCTGGGGGTGGGCGTGGGGCTCCAAGCTTTGCCGCGAGCAGGGGGACTGCTCATCGCACTCGCTGCCCAGGTGGTGGGTTTTTGGGTGTGCAGGCAGTGTAACTGTCCTGCAGGCTCCTGGGGAAAGGGCGTCTGAAGCAGAGCATTGAGAGCTTGTTCACAGTGAGCCCGCTTCTCTGATGCGGCTGTTCCCATAGGGTCTCAGCTTAACGAAGCCATTTTACACCAGTACTATCACCCGGTGAATGTTGACCAGGTCTTCGGGCTAATCGCAAGCCCGAAGCTGGAGGACATTTTCGGCAAGAGCAAACCTCGATACTTCAAGCGCACGAGCTCAGCGGTTTGGCATTCCCCGCCGGAGACCAAATCCGCCTGTGGCCCGTCGTGCAACCTCAAAAACTGAGAATGCAGAGATGTGTTTTGTGACAGTACGGTGTGTCAGTTTATTTTCTTAGCGTGCAGCCTATTTACAGTTTTAAATTTTTTTTTGTATAAGAATATTTAATAAAGTCCTGGTGCAATAAACACTCCGTTGGCCTTTGTCTCTCCTTTCCCCTGCCGTGGGGGGATGGTGCTGCTGGATGGCTGACTGGAGACTGGTGGCTGTGGTTTCTGCTGGTGAAAATGCCGATGTTTGGAGGCGTGATGTTGCGCCGTTACACGTTCCCTCAGACTGCCTGCGGAATCTTGCACAAGGAAGCTGTGAAACTGCTGTAGGGGAGATCAATATTTTTCATCAACCTCAGGAGCTATTGTTCCCATAACCCATTCTGTACTGTAGTTATGTATTTAACAATGCTGCTATCTGCAAGGGGCTTTCCTTCAAGAATTCTTGTGACCTCTCATTACTCTGAGCCAGAATCTTTCTCCTGCACTTAGAAAAATCTGCTTGGACAGTTTAAGCAACGTCTGAATGTCTTATTGTTCTGTTCTTATCTGAAGGAAAAATGAAGCCCAGGCTAAGTTCTTGGTCCTGTTTTCCTAGGAGACTTCAGCCTGCAGCCTCGCTTGGGCAGGAGGCAGGTTTGTTGGGAAGTGGTGGCTCGCAGAGGGTGACCGGTAAGATGGTTTCCTCGAGACTGTGTTCATACCCCCCGCCAGCGCTCCTCTGCCCGTGCCACCGTGGGCGGTGCTCGCTGGCAGCAGGCAGCTCCTGGCTCCTGCTGCGCTGGCAGTGGTGGCCTGGGGACGGCTTTGGCACCCTGGGGTGCCCGCGGAGGGTCCCGAGGCCCCACAGAGCTGTGGGGGGTCTGCTGCGCACCCGTGCCGGGTCTGGGCTGCCCTTGCAGCTCTGGGAGGGCGAGCAGGTGTGGCCAGAGCCGTTTGGCTGGCTAAACCCCGCTGTCAGTAGCGATGAGGAAGATACTTGGCTGAAAAGGGAAAGTCCCTGAGCCAGAGCCATGTCCCACGCTTGCCAGAATAACCTCTGCTTCCTCTTTCCTCAGTTCTCAGCGCTCGGGCTGCGCTGTCTAGCACAAACATGAAGACAGCGGAGGGACTGTCCCGCCTTGGGCGACGTGATGTGTTGCTCCAGGACCCCTTGTGCAGGTACAGGGCTGGGGCTGCGTGCCTTCCCTGCGTGGCCAGAGCTGTGAGCCTTCCTCGAGGAGGAGGAGGGTCCCTGGCCCCTGCAGCCCTGCACAGGGCAGGTGCCACACGGTCTCCTACCCCTGACCTTCATGTGCAGGCTGCCCAGAGCAGATACCGAAACATGGCTGTGGACCTGTTCAGAGCTCTGGGGCTGCTTAGCTCCGTTCAGGGGAGGCTTCAAGCTGGTCAGAGTGGTTTTGTGGAGCTTTGTGACGGGCTGGGAGGGTTTTGAGTAGTTCGGAAGAGTTTGCAAGTGTCTTGGTGGAAAAGTCTTGCAGGCAGCTAGAGGTTTTGATGGGTCATTAGAGCTTTGAGCTCCACAGCCAGTGACTGCAGCTGCGATGAGATGGGCAGAGGTACGGGGCTGCTGGGAGTGTGTGAGCAGAGCTCTGCAGCAGCTAAAGGCGGTTCGAAGCTGCTTGCCAGGAGCTCTGTACTGGCTGCGGATTGCCCCCAACTCCTGGTCCCCCCAGCTTATCTGTTTGTCTGGGGCTCCCCCCGCTGTCCCCGGGGGTGCCTGTGGGGCTGTCAGTGGCTCTTGTTCTTCTGGCTGGACTCTTCTGGGTCCCCCTGAGCTCTCTGGGGCGATTTCAGGGTCTTCTGGGCTCTCTTGGGTCCCCCCAGGATTTCGGGTCCCTTGGGTCCTGCGGCCCCTCTCAGCAGCGTTACCCAGAGGAGTAACTCATGAGGTAGGAGACACGTTTGGTTTAGCTTTTACTGAAGGAGGCTGAGTCTGTTGGAGTGGAGATGTGGTCAGCCTCCCCAGCTGTACCC
>Ga0065711_1037576_pt1 | contig 19695 bp, 8 predicted proteins | sample Hoacrofraction12_FD_59098 | JGI IMG/M metagenome (GOLD analysis project Ga0065711, IMG submission 59098) | Hoatzin crop microbial communities from Cojedes, Venezuela - Epithelial fraction 12 v2 (version 2) | ecosystem: Host-associated > Birds > Digestive system > Esophagus > Crop | place... | reverse complement strand
GCACTGAAGACTGAAGCAAAGAAGGCATTCAGTAGCTCTGCCTTCTCCGCATCCTCCGTCACCAGGACACCCGCCTCATTCAGCAGCGGCCCCACATTGTCCCTAGCCTTGCTTTTGCTGCTGATGTAGTTGAAGAAGCCCTTCTTGTTGTTTTTGACATCCCTTGCCAGCTTCAATTCCAGGTGGGCTTTGGCCTTCCTCGTCGCATCCCTGCCACTATATTCTTCCATACAGTCATGTTTGCATGGATTCCAGGGGATGAAAAGTAACAGGGTCATCTGAGCAAGGGTCCTGCGTTATCCGCAAAGGCCTTGCATTTCCCTTCCTCTGGTATCATGCACATGTACTGGTGATAGAACAATCTTTATAACTCCCGCTGTAAAGATGGAGGCTTTTCACAGATAGCTTTTAATGACAGAAAATAGAGCTCCAGGTTCTACTATCTCTCTTGGTAGAAATCTCCATGAAGCCATAGCTATCTAACTGTGACCATGTCCAGCACAGAGCAACCAAGGGACTTCTTGTGAAGGAACTTTCTCACTTCTTCCTACATCCCACAACAAATTACAAGCCCTCAAATGGGGACGGTTTGATGGAAAAAATATGTTAATACCTTAATGTTGCACCCTAATTATGAATTGCCATATTTATACTTCTGAATATTTTAACCACTGAGAAAGGAATCCAAAAAGATGCTTTCAAACCTTTCTTGAGATTCAGGCAGATATTTAGCATTCAGGGGGTTAAACAATTTGAGTTATCTTCTCCTATGATATGAATCAGCATAGCTCTATTTTCTTCAGCAATGCTACGCTGTTTTGATCACCTGAGCCTCTGGCTCCATATTGTTTATCCAAAAATGGCCAGTTTGTGTAATATTCTGCTTAATATTTTACAGGAACTAGTTGATGACACCAGAATTGTTTATGCTTGTCTTTTTCTCTAAAGTCCTTGAAAAAACTGTTACTGATGCTGTATAATTTTAATATTATAGCTGTTGATACTAACAAAATGCATCTGATGAATAATGCTAAGATTATGCTTTTGTTAATACAAATATAAGATCACTCCAAATGAAGACTTTGTGCTTAGATCAATCATACTTTGCTTACAAGCCACTTCCTACTGTGGAAATAATTAGTGTACTTCCAACATGGGTGAGTAAGAACTGCAAAAAAAAAAACAAGGGATGTTGAATGAAGAGATCCAGGATTTAAAAAGAAACAGTAAAAAAACCCTAAATGAATATAGAAACAGTACCTACTTACTTAAGCATTATAGTAATGCAGATGGATTTCTTCTCGGCTGTAGAAAATGTAAGTCAAATGCAAAGAGTAGGAGGCGTGACTGGCAGGGAGGTAACGCTGCAGGAGTGAGAGCACTCTGTAATCTTAGCGTTTTCACAGCAGACAGGTCTGGGGAGAGGGGCCTGGCCCCGCGCTGTGCTGAGCACCCGTCGGCGGGGCCGGGGGCCAGGCCCTTGAGCAGGCACAGGCGGTTTTCGTGCTGCTCACTCCTCGCTCCCACCGGGAGACTTATGGACAGGCGCTGCTGAGGCGAAGGCCCGCAGCGATGGGGTGGGTGGGCAGGCCCGGGCGGGAGTCAGCGGGACGCGGCTTCTCCTCGGCTGCGTGGCGGCGGCTGTGGCGGCCAGGATGGCGCAGAAAGAGGGCTGGGAGGGCCCTCTCTGCCGGGGCCCAGCCCTGCCTCGCGCGGCCCCTTGTCTCGGGGCACGCGGGGCCTGGCGGCGCTTTCTTAGCAAAACCTGGCATCCTGTGCAATTCCTTCGTCACAAACGCTAGCTACCTCAAGGTGAAAGGCGAGCCTGTTGACCGAACTGAGCAAGGTCTGTTGCGTGGGAAGTGGTTAAAATATGCGTAGGACTGAGTCTAGTCAGCCAGTGCTGTGGCAATGATCAAATTTATACCTTAAAGCGCTCAGGAGTGGAGGGACACTCGTGCTTCAGAAGGGGACGGATAAAAATGGGAAGATTTACATGAAGCAGAGCGGTGTTCTACATGCACAAGGGTGTCGCCAGCAGCTTGATTCCCGTAACTGGTTTTTGGAAATGTCAAGTCTGAAAGCGCCGAGCTCCTCGGTCGCTCCCGGGGCTGCAGTTTCGTACCCCTGCTCACCGGCCGGAGCAGGAGCCACGGACAGGAGCAGGGGGAAGAGAACACCTTGAGATGCTGTTCCGTAGCATTTTGATTGCGTGTGCCTGCCAAGTTTTAGTCCGCCGCGGAACGGCTACGGTGTAAATTACTACCCGGTACACTTTGCATTGGGATTTTGTGTACATTCTAGGCATAAGACTTCTGTAAGAAAAAAAAAAAAAAATCAAGTAGTTTTTAGATGAACATATCTAGCATGTGAAAAACCTGTTGAAGAATAGATTACACTAAACATTTACCAGCAAGTCAGTAACAATAGTCCTTATGCACAGACGTTCAATATAATTTAATGTTGAATATAATTTAATGCTCAGTATGTATTGTATCTTTGAATTTGAAGAGGCAGCCACTCATTTATGTAAACATAAAATATGCCTATGTTTCTTTTAAATCTACAGCCTTTTTTCCTTCAAATAAATTTATCAAATTCTGTGACAAAATAGTACTGCAGCCTGCTATTTAGCCTATGGTGCCTTAGAGTTACTACAAATATTTAACAAAATGTACATAGTGTAAATATTGCCAGAAGATCACTAAGGCCAAATATTTTCTCTATTCACTTTTTACTGCACTTGCTTTCTATTGCTGTTTAAGCCTCTTTTATCCAGCTTTGTAACAGTTATAACATTGTAGCCAATGTAAATGTTTACTTTCAATAAATCAGAATTGTTCAACAAGTACTGTGCACTTGGGCACTATTTTGAGAACTCTGCTTGAAGTTAAAACATTCATCTAAGAAATAAACTCTGAAGCAGTTTCTTGACTTTTGCTAATCTCAGCAACATCTAAAGGTTATGCCATGCTTTTTCACATATTATTGGAGTGAAATTTTTATGCAGTGAACGTTTCAAAAACACTTAGATGAGCAGTAAAAGGGCTTTCCATGCTGTATTTGTCTGAATGGGTTACCCAACCAGTTCAAAATAGAGATAGTGAAATTAAAGCAGTATTTTGCATATACAGTATTATATAAAACACGTAAGGATGTCTCAAGATGCATTTTGTAAGTGCTTTTAAAGAAGAAGTCCTCTGTTTTTCTGTGGAGCTGTTTTTGTCATGAAAACACAGCAAATATATGACAAACCATGTCATACTTCAATATGGGTTTGTTTAAAGTATAAATGCACATCTGCAGCTCGTAAAATATGCAGACATTTGTGGGACTGGTTATTAATTCAGTGAGTGTACTATTTTTTTTGCTGCCTGTGAGCTCACTTTATTTATATGGATGAATATTAACTTGTATGTTTTGAAGGTTTTAGCTTTTGCTTTGTTAAATTTTTTTTGTTGTTGTTATTGCAGATTTTGGATTGGAAAAGTCAAAGTGGTACTACTGTTTTGAATGCTGTTAAGTATTTTGCACGTATATAACTATGGGAGAGAGGAAAAAATACGTTGTTGCTACCCTAAATGGCTGATACTTTGCTTTTGATTAGAGTATACAGGTTGAAGCTTGAATTCTGTAGTGGAAGATAGCGACTTTAAAGTTGGAAGAAACAGTGACTTTCAAGCTCACAAAACAAGAGCTGAATCAGTGGTGAAATATCAGACTCCACTAAAACCAGTACCCAGAGATAGCAGGAGGGACAGGATTGATTTATACCAGCTTTGACTTAACTGCTACTCCGTTTCCACGCTGCTGCATTGGCAGCTCTCTCAATATGGATCAATAGTTGATTTTCCACTAAGAAAGTTTATCGCGTCTTGTAATCACCTGTTGTACAGCTCGATGTGGGACCAAGAGACTAAAAATCCAAACATTAATTGACAGCAATATGAAATTATTTCAGTGGATAAGGGCTGCTTTCAAATGCACACATTGCATTTTTGGCAGGAGGAAGAACAGAAAATCTTCTGAGAAGATGTCTTGCGGCCATTGGAAAAAGTACGTGCTGTAGTCATTAAACTGTTTGCACATTTGACCAACTTCTTTTTTGTGAATTACTGTGCAGTGCAGATTGCAGCAAATAATTTTGCACAGGTCACACAGCCTGGGCCCCCTCCAAGAGTGATTTGTCCACCTGAAATATTGGGAGGCTGCTTATAGAGGTGCATTAAATGAATGAAGCCAATAGTAGCTGAGGGCTACAACTTTGCTATGCCCCAGCTCTCAGCACAGTGAAAGCTCTTTAGTTACTAGAGAGATGAAATCTTAAGGAATATAACAAAAGCTTACTTTAGGGCCCAGTGCCTTGCAAAAGGCTGGTGTCAAAGCAGGTGAAAAAGAGGAACAGCACGTGGTAAAAAAAAAAAAAAACAACAAACAAACAAACACCCCAGCAGATTTAAAATCGGCATTTTTTATTAGCCCACATAATGGTCCCTCAAGATGGTTTCCATAAATGTGGCAAACATTTTCCATTCAAATTTGAGGGAGAGAATTGTAATTCAACACACAGAAACTGAAGCTCTGAACGGGGCATAAAACCCTTTTAGTAGCAGCACTGAATGTAGTGAGCCCCTGTGCAAGGCGTCAGCTATGGGATTTCAGCCAGTTCCACAAAACTGGCATTTTGCAAAATCCTGAAGCGGTGGGAATAACACTAGCAGCAGGAACAGTGACTGCTGCAGAAGCAAGAACAGCACAAGCCTCAAGAGGTCGTGTCTGGAAAAAAGTACAGGAACTCCTGGCTTAAGATTTCCTCAACAAAAGCCAGAGCTTATCATCAGCAAAGCAATTCTAATTTGTAACTTTTAAAGAGAAAGCTTTCCATTGTTCAGGAGAAATGAAGAAAAAAAACCCCAAAGTTTTCTACAGCCTGCAGTCCTGTAGCTGTAGAGCTCAGTCTAACAGCATGCTTGGGGCGATGTCTCGCTGTACTTGCATGGAGTAGGCTTAGCTGCAGCAGTAGCAACTTTCTTACAGATCTTGGGCAGAATGAAGAATGGCTCAGTTAGCTGTCATTTCCTTGGAACCTGTCTTATATTTTATTTACATGTTCTCATGGAGTCTGTACAGGTAAAATAGTCCAGAAAAGGAATAGACAGCTGATACTTTCCTTGCTGATTTTCAGCTCTGATCAGATTATTTTTCCCATGTGAGCCGCTGAATAATTTTCCTGACTGTTTAAGACAAACTTCTTGCTCCCTCCTTCTCTCCTAGACAAATAGCTTGGGATTTGGGGGGATTTCTGCTCACCACCATCTACTGAGATTGATTCAGTATGAAGAATTTTGAGGATGAGAAAAGTCAGAGCCCAAGCTAATTTAAATATATATATTAATGTAAATATGTAATTATGTATTTAACCTTAAATATATTTGCATCTATATTTATGAATGTAATTTAAACCAGTTCTGTTGACTCAAAACTAAGTATTAAGATACCACTATTTGCAACAGCTTTTTGACATGCGGAGTGTTACAGGTTTTAACTACCTTCATGTGGTAGCTTTTGGTAGGTTTGATGTGCTGTCTTTTTGGCAATGACATGTTTGGCTAGAGGCCTTTAAATTCTTGCCCATGGGGAATTTCAAGGGACCAGTCAGGCCTCCTCTGTACGTGTTACCACGTAGCTGGCATGTTGCTCTTTATGCAACATTCCATCTGTGTGAAATTGTATTATTCCACTATTTGGATCTTTATTATCTTCTGCAAACTTAGATTTCGTGCTTGCCATGCTAATCAGTAAGACGTAAATATCAAAAAGCTCAAGTCTTTTCTGTGGCTGCTGACATGCTCCTACTTGTATCATGTTTTTTTTTCTGCTTAAAAAGCATCTTGATTTATGGCTATTCTTTGTGAAGGAAACACCAAAGTCTCCCTTACTACCTTATCTTTTAGTATCAAGCTTTCTTCAGATTCCATCAGATATTGTATGCTTTGGACCTTTGCATCTTTTTTTCAGCCACATCCCTTGACTGCACCAGTAGCATTTGGTCCATTTTTATGTCCTGGTTGTAAAGATCTTTGGGTGGCTGCTAAACAACTTGCTGAACCTTAGCTGTGGCAATTCTCTCTCTCTGACAGGCTGGCTTACCTTTTTTGTCCAGATCTTTTCTTTTTTGTTTTTTTTAAATAGAAATCTCCAGTAGTCTCTTCCACTACCAAAAAGTTATACAATAAAGAGAGGACTTGCTGGGGAGACAACCATTTTGCTGTTATGTTGTTCAATGACTTCATATTCTGTACAGCTATGCTAATGTGACCTGAATTTCTGATCTATTGCAGTTCTTTTCCCTGTCACTCACTCTGTTGCTCACACAGCTAGCCTTTAGAAATAATATTAGCATTAAAATACAATACTGAGTACATTTCAGTTAAAATGTAAAAATGTGCGGCCATGAATAATAATGAAGTATTGAAATTACAGTCCTACAATACAAAAAGCATATGTACACACTATTAACTTATACATGAGAACAAGAATGTGTGGCTGAAAGAGTATGCCGAGAAGGATGCTGTTAAAAGGTAAGGAGTTTTATATACACAATTTCCTCTCATCCTTTCCTTTCATCTATGCAAAATTGGCAGTGTAAATTTAAAATACTCCCTACCTGTAGTTCTGGCTATGTCTTTAAATGAGATTCCAGTTGGATTGTGGTCTTTCCTTCCCAGATTCTTCTTTTCCTGTGTTGTTGTTATTAGGAAAGCTTACTGGAGTCTTAGTCACTTTAAGGAATGATGTTCATGTCCTAGATTAATCTACTTCAAAAATTTACATACATTGGTTTGAAGTGGGCTTTTTCATCAATAAGCTACCATATGCATTTACTTTCTTTCCACAGAGATTTTTTATGTTTGTAAACCCCAAGCTTATTTACTTGAATCAAACTTTTCCTTAGAGGACTGAAAGATTTGATGGCATGTGTGTATGAGATTTATTATGAAAATTTTCTCTTGTTTCTTTGTAAGTGGAGTTTCCATGGCCTGGGCAGCAGACGCTTTGGTGTGGTGCTATGATTTATGAATCGGTCCAAATGAGGACTGATTTTGGTTTTGGCTTTTAGGGTATCATTTACCCATTGAATAAAGCTAAAAATTCTGGCTGTTGTAATATAATTTTATTATCAGTAAATGGTGTTACTTTGTGTAAACTCTTCCTTTACATTGACTGCTCTGTGGATCTTTATTCACATATATTCTTGGCAACTCTAGCATGCATGAATGCAAGGAAAGAAACAAAGATACAGTAAAGACGTGGTTCACGGTCCATGCTGACTGGAAATTGTGTAGGAGTTTCTGTACGGTAAAATTGTGCAAAGGATCACTCTAGCAGTTTTACGAGCTGTATGGTTGCTTTTCATGCCCAGGAACGTTCTTGAGCCTGTTCAATCTGCTTGTACAGGCACAGCGATCCTGGTCAAACTCAGAAGATTTGTTTGTCTAGACTTAGATCTTTACTCTGTGGCAGTAAAGCTATTCCTTAGTGGAAGATTACATTTCTTAAGACACTGCTGTGCTTGCTTTTCACTTTGCACAGTCTCCTGTGGGGAACGGAAATGCAAAATGGATGAAGGATGCTATTATTTTGATTTGTAGCATTATTCGTACATCCTGAGTAAGTACAAGTGATTCCATGGCATTTAAGTCAATTATGATTCAGGTCTCTATATAGACTTCAATATCAACAATAATTACCTTTGTTTTCTTTAACTATACATACATACACATGCATATAGCCTTTTTAATTTTGACTGGCAAGCTGGTCTTTGAATACAGGAAACAGGGGACCGTTGTTTTATATACAGAGATTGTCTAAACTTGCAAAGATGGCTGAGCAAGTAGAGCTCATTCATGAATGATGATTTATTCCAGTGCTTTGCTGAACAAAGACTACTGAATCCTGTGGGTGGTTTTATAAAAAAATGTGAGCCAGTGTCTACTGGAAAGTTAAGTCTCTGTGATCAGAACAGCTTCAAAACCAAGCTTCTTGAGGTGCAAGGCTTGTGATTTAACATATTCCATCCCACCAGACCCAAAACAAGGATTTGATTAAATACTTGTACTTGCTCTTTTTTTTTCTTTTTTTTTTTCACCAGAAACTTTCTTTGGGCAAACAACTATATCCAAAAACTTTTCTAACTGTAAAAGCCATTGCCAGTTAATCACAGCTGTGTCAGTTTAAAGAAGTGATTTCCACAACTTGGTCCTTTAGATTTATGGTGCTCTCTATGATTTTTATTTTTCCCCCACATTATGAATGCCTCATTTCTCTTGAGGGCCGTAAAAACTTGAAAGGTATAGTAGCAATACGCAACACAGACTTCCTTGCACCCTCTTGCTGGTCTGCATAAAACCTGAATTGAGGTACTCATTTCCTGCAGTGATTAATCAACATAATGTGATCACTTGATGAAAATCATGCTATAGTAGTTAGATATTTTTAAGGGGGATGTTGAGGGGGTTTTTTTGTTCCACTGAGCCCTTTCAGCAGTAAGTGGAATGTATTCTTTCCTTTCCCTGCTGCTTTGAGCTCATCTTTGTATCATTTGATTTGATTTCTTTAGGTCAGGATGTTGGGCCAGCCACCTATGGGCTACTTAACTGAGGAAGCAGTTTTACTTACAGGATTGTTCCTACAACATCCATACTGGATGAAGCTGCTGGTATGAGAAAACCTGGGTGAAAACTGCTTTTCCGAGCTGTTTTTTGGTGGGCAGGGTTTGCTTTCTGCAGGGCGCACCAGAAAGCGTGCCTGGAAATTTGGCCATTCCCACAAATTCCCTCTGAACCGAGGGCTATCTTCAGTCACACCTGAGCCACCATGATCTTTCACCTTCTGTTTACCCAGTTGCATTTGCCCTTGTCTCCTGGAGGTTCAAGCTGAACTATTTTTGTAGTTCAGCTCCAGCAGCTCCAGAGCCTCACTTAGGGTAAAGTATGCATTCTTGCTCGAGAAAACATTTTGTTCTGTGCTCCCGTTTCAAACGTTTGCATAAAAGTCATTGTTTCAATGATGTCTGGGAAGTATACCCTGTCATGGAGAACACCTACCAGGCAAGATCACCTTGCTATGTCTATATGACCTTTCCTGGGCAATTTCTGTGGGCTGAAGGCCCGTCTCCTGACCTTTCTGTATGTTTTCCCCAGACAGTAGTGCCTCTGTCTCCTCTCACTTAGACTCATGGGAGTTTCACATGCAAAGTGGCCATGCCACTGGGCCACAGGCCCTGGCCCAGCATTAGAAGAGCTGGCCTTTCTAACAGCTGGGTTTTCCATGTTGCCAAAGAAGTCACCAATCACACATTTTTGTTCAAATGATTCTTCTCCTGTGTAAAAGATGTAAGCTGACAGAAAAATAAACAAAATGTGTAAACTCCCTGATGGACTTAGGGAGTGATACTTTTGAGATCTACCACCACCGTTGCAGTAACAAAAATATAACAGCCTGAGCTTTCAAACACATCTTGTCAAAGTTTCCACTCACCTCAGCATAATCAGATTTGGATTGTCATCAATGCTATGTGAGATGAATGCACTATATCGTTTCCTCCACAGTTCGCTGAAATACATGAGTGCATACTAAATCAGAGCCTGCTTTCTGCATGTGCACACAGGAGCCCTCAAAGAGATCAGCCTCAAAAACTCGGGCTTTTCCTACCGCCATGCATACAGTGTGTCATACATAGCAGGGAATATCACTAAGAACCTGTTCCTGTGAGGGTAGAAACCTTTATCTGAAAATGATGCAGCCCCGTGTCAAAGATGCAGGAACAGGTGATAGCGATTTATCCGGTGTAGAAGGTGGAATTTGGGTTCTTTCCTCTGTTCCAAGAACCCTTTTTGCATTACTCTTCTCGTGCTGCAGGGCAGCAGTTCTCAACTCATAACTCATGCAAAACCACAGCACACCAACACACAGCTCCGAAAGAAGATGAGGACAGTGACACACAATGACACAAGTAATATACACCAAAAAGAACTGAAAGCACAGAGAATGCATATTTTACAGTACCCAAAGCCGCCTTTCGCTTGTAAAAGCAACTAGCACAGTAAAAGCAAGTATTTTCTAGGTGTTGGCTGAGCGGACAGAGAGAGGAGAGCTCTTCCTCAACAGTACTGACAGTGTGAAACGGTCCCCAGGGAAAGCTGGCTGGAGCACACCACTGAGGACAGGTTCCTTGAGCTGCTTGCTGGGGACTCAGGGCTGAGAGTCCCAGCTGATACCAACTGTCAATAGAAAAGTCCAGGAGAGAGGGAAGCTAATCTGTGAAAGATAAAACCATGGTTTTATAGAACAAGAGCTGCACAAAAGTGAGTATGATTGCAATGTGGTTTCCACCAGCAGTACCAGTGAACAAATGGGTTCCGCACAGTGTTTGGGTGATGGAGAAGTGTGTGTGCAATGTTGTATGCCCAGTTATTTTCCATATAATGTATGATACTGTCATTACAATTGTCCTTTTCTCATAAAATTAACTCCAGTGAATCGGTCTCATAGGACTTTCTTTAGCCCTTCTTCTGAACTTTGTAAATATCCCAAACTGAGAGTAAACCTGCCTACTGGAATCCTGTAGGAGACTGGGCTACCAGGGCATTTCCTGAAGCCAGAACAAGAGACAAGTCATGCCAAACAAAGGGTGACATGTCCATCACAACCTGGCCTGTTCTTCCCAGTGAAGCAGACAAGAATTTTAATTATCTCAGTCTAAGGAAGAAAACCATAGATTGAAGTCTCCTAATAGTGATAAACTATAGTACTCTTTCATAAAAGCCAGTGCCATCTTTGGCAATCATTAAAAAAGAAAAACAGCTGTGCTTAGTTTTTCTAAAATAATAGATAAAACACACCTACCTTCAGTGCTCTGTACTGTAGAAGTATTTGCCTGCAGCTGCCCAGCAGGTATGTAATCTCTGAAAAAGTATGATCTATTGCATGTTTTCTGAATTTTGAGTAAATATTGGTTTCTATATTCATTTATGATGTCTCTTTACTGTGCACAACTGCCTCCAGGCATTGTACCAGAGCATAGTCACTCTGATTTAAGATCCAGCTATCATAGTCATCTTCATGCTTTCTGCCTTGTAATCCCAGATTTTCCAGCCAGACCTTGTCAGACTGCTCAAATTTTCTAGGATCTGAGTGTTCTCCAGCAGGGAGGGGAATAGTGATGGGCTATAAAGTTGAAGCTCCAGTTTTGAAGTAATTTATTTCCTTCTCTCAAAATGGACTCATTTATACCTTTAAAAGCAACTCAGCAAAACATTTGTTCCTATCACCTGAGTAAAGTATTGTGTTTTGCTTGCTTCCTTAAGGAATGATGTATTGAAAACAAATTTTGCCTTTGATCTCTTGCATGGTTGTAATATTTGTTAACCCTGTAGGATATGGCAAAAAAAAAAAAAGGCAGCAAAATGAGCTTTCCTAGGTTTTATTAGATATTTTTATCTAAGGGGAAATGATCAGATATGCAACAGTAGTAGTTGTCTTCCAAATTTGCGGAGCTGCAGGATTAGATTTGATTTGATACTATTTCCTCTTCCTACTAGTGTAGATTTTGGTCATTTGACTCCATTTTTATTACTATAACAAAATATATAAACTGATAATTATCATTATCAGCTGTGTTGAGGCATGGAAAAGCATTATCAGATATGGCATCTGGCCACGAGCTGTATGGCCAAAATCCATTTAATGTGTAAGCACTTAAGAACAGGGTGTTTTAAGGATCTGTGAGCCCTGAGGTTTAGATTTTGACTTTATAAATCTGTGATCGTGCTCGTCAAGAACGAATTACTAATACACCTTCATGGATGGAGAAAGATTAAATTATCTGTATGAATAACTGAATATTTACTTTTTATGCCTGTGAAACTGACAGTTCAAAAACCTCTGATGTTACTTCATCTTCCTTCAGCATCAGACTTGAGAGATTGATTATCCTGGAATATGATACGATTTTTTTTCCGTGTTCTTTCAGTATGGGTGTAAGTGTTGTCTTTTCACTGAGTGATCATCTAGAATAGGGCTGGAAGAGGATACCAGTTAAGGTTCATGGCACAGCATATAACCTGGACGTTTATATTTTATATTGTTTACACTTTAAGAGAATGCTTATTTCACAAGATTATAATTTTATTTTACTTGGAAAGAACAACAGCAATGGTCTTTAAAAAATAAAGAAAATAAGCTATATGTTAAACGACTGTGCATTTGTATATATTAAATCCTGGCAAAGAAGAAAAAGGTTTTCCCCATGGAAAGACTGGCTCTGAGGTCAGCACGGGAAGTACACGAGATGCATTTAGCAAATCTGACTTGCCAAAACATGCTACCATCTCATGAGGTAACTAAAAAATACTGATATACAACACAGCCACTCCCAAGCACTGTCTGGATGGTCTTTGTCCCTATGTTTCCGCTGATTTATCCTTGTTTCTTTCTTTACAGGTACATAGATTAAATGATATATATTCAAAAGGGAGGAAAGCTAGACTGCTAGCAAAAGTGGCTAACAGGAAGAAGAACAGAAATAGAATAGAATAGAATAGAATAGAATAGAATAGAATAGAATAGAATAGAATAGAATAGAATAGAATAGAATAGAACAGAATAGAATAGAATATATGATATATGATATATGATATATATGATATATATAATATATATGATATATATGATATATGATCTATGATCTATGATCTATGATATAAGCAGTCTTTAACTGCTTATAACTGTTATCCAGGGCATGAGAGTAGGTAAGCCTGTTCATTTTAAACATATGCTTGTCTGGAGCTGTTGCAGAGACCACATACATACTTCAGCATATTTCTGAGGACACTGATTTAGCCAGGTGCTCTCTGTGTTTCATTCCCAAACACAATGACTGTAGTATTTTAAATCCTTTGAATAAATAGGCATGAAAAAATCACCAACATAGCCTATTTGTCTCTCATCTTTCTTAAAAATTCTTGCTGCCCTCTAGGGTGTCGTCATTGTGTCAATGCTTTGATTGATTGTAATATCTTACTCATTAATAGATATTTCTTTTACTTAGATCTTCACCATTGTTAGCCAAATCATAGCTGTGAATGTATGGACTACAGTAAGATTTACTTACAGTACTTCTAAGGGAAGTATTATTGTTGCCTTCCATTTTAGAGAAAGGGGAACTGAGACACGGAGCAATGAAATTTCCTCTGGCGTGGAGTACTACATACTGTTCCACAGAAAGCCAGTACATCCATGCAACAAATGTGATTATTATTGCAAAGGTGGAGGCAGGAGTAGGCTGGTAGAAGGGACACAGAAGGAGCATGAGGTAGTAAGCTCTTTATACTGGGCATCTGGATGTCTGATGCAATGAGGTTTCATTTGTGCCTGAGATTCCTTGATGCTGACACCGTGCAATTAAGCAATGTAATTAGGTAGCCTAACAAAAACTCCAGTGTGTTCTTCAGCCTCTGGACTGAGCAGCAAGGGAACTCTAGGGATCTCTACTGGGGCACAGGCATTTGTGCCAGAGCTGTGTCCAGCACCTTACCCTTTATGAAGAAAAGCTACCAGCTACTGTCACACAGCAGAACACACCCTTCTGGAACATTGCAGCAAATGCGATCCCTTTGCTAAACCATGTACTTAAATAATATTCAAATCTACAGTAAGGTCATCAGTTCTCATTAATCATATTGTGCCTAAGTAGCTGAGATACTGTATTTAAAGAAAAATAAGGGAAAGAAACAGAAAAAGCAATAAAGTTATGGTTTTCTCCCTCCCCACTTTCTTTCTGATAATGACTGAAAGAAACTATTGCCTCAGAAACACAGAGTCAAAATGGCAGGGTCTGCCATCAACAGTGGATAAACCCTGCCAGCCTGGGAGCTAGCTGAGGAGCCTGGCAGTTTTCTGTGTGTGAGGAGGTATTAGTGGCAGTGTATCACATTACTTAGAAGTCATTGCAAAACACATTTTCTGGTTATGTAGATAGAGGGAAAAGGAGGTGACAATATTTTGTCTTGAAAAATATGCTGAGAAGCAGCGGGACATCTTAGTGGAAGCGCTGCAAATGCTGTAAGAGGCCAATTCTTAGACTTCTTTTGCAGGTTAGCTTATAAATCAAAAGGGCATCCTCCTGTCACCTGCACAGCAAGCTCCACAGGCTACCTGAGCATCATGCTCAGGGTTAGGCTGCCGCCAAATACTTCTTCAGCAAGAAAAATTCTGCAGTCTGTCCACAGATCAAGACTGAAACTTTCAAAAGCATTTGATGTCTAAGAACCTTAAATTCAGTTTTGAAAACCATAGAGACAAACAGGTACACTGCCAATCAACTGCCCATGCACTGCTGAGGAGCCTGTGTTTCCAAATCTGTGTCTCTTGGGCAGCCAGCCAGCCCCCAGCAGTGTTAACGATCTCTGCTTCTGCAGTGCTGCTCTGCAGCAACCAAGTCCCAAGGATACTCAGGGATCCCTGGGACTATGCCAGAGCATTAAGAAAATGGAAACTTGGGAGGATGTCAGGGTGCAGAAGCTCAGTGCCCCAGAACAACACACCCGGACCCCCAGCCCTGCTGCAGCATGTTGAGCTATTCATCAACAGAGTCATTCAAACAAGCCCATATCTAATGCTTTATTTCAGAGTTAGTTGTGTCAGATTTTCCAGACTGGTAGCAATTTTGTAATGCTTATATTTTGCTCTAGGAAAGAAAACTTTTCCTCACAGAGCTGAGTGCTGAGTGAAAATTCTGGCTTTCAGCCAGAAACTCTCCTTGAATTTGGTAGGTCTCTGTAAAAATGTTGCAAATTTGGACCATCTACAATGCAGCTGAAAGCTTTGGGAGAAGGACGTCCAAGCACTGTGATAGCTCTGTTACTGCCTCTCGTATAGCCAGCACTTATGTAATGTAAACTTGTGCCTCTGGTAATTAGTACCTGATGGATACTGCACTCAAATTGTTTGTTTTATTTTCCCTCCCTACACTGGTCAGGTCATCTGAGGATCAGCTATACCAGAGTCTTTGTAGAACAGTTCACATCGCTTCTTTTCATGCCCCCAGAACTCACCTTTTCTTCATGTTTTCTGCCCCAAACAGGAGTGTAATTTGATATAATGTACCACCCCCAAACCCTGAAGAGGGTAGTAGTTCTAGTTCATGTTATCTTCATTTGTAAGCAGTTTTCCACTCTGCACGGAATAGACTTCTTTTCCTACTTCCAGCCCCTTCTTTATTTTATAGATATTTTGCTTTTCTGAAAAAAAAGTACACAGATGTTTTTTCTCTCTAGGTAATTTCAGCACATAAAAGAAAAATGTCTCTGAGCAGAGTGTCTTGGGGTGTTAGTCTCTGTTACCTCCTCTCGTTCATCTCTTACCTCTTCTGTTACCTCCTCTCATTTAGCCATTCACATATTGTTTGGCATTCCGCCTCCTGTCCTGTACCTGCTCTGTTTGTAAGAGCGTCAAAAGTATATGGTATTGGTGAGAACTTCTGAAAAAAAATCATTTCAGAGTCACTGTTGTTGGACAGAATTTGTGCAGGTGTAATGCCTAGAGAAGCCTAGTGATATTTACAGGATTGGGTAAATGAGTTAGGACGGAGATAAAGCTGCTTTTGTAAATTCTAGTAGGAACAAAACTAGCTACTTTTGTAATAGCCTTTAAAGCCTGATCCCTTTTCTTCCTCTAGACATGCTTACCACTGTTTCCTGTATGGCTCCATTTTGAAATCTGTGCTGATTTCTAAAGGCTTTTATAATATATAGTTGCTAACTCCACATGGTCCCATAACATCAGCTGCAACATATTTGAAAATAGTAATTGGACAAGTAATCTTTCCAGGGGAAAACAAATCATGCCTGGTTGTAATCGTCCGAACAGCACTTATTTCCCATTCAATGTTTGAGGTACTTTGCTGGAGAGAGGAAAGTAGATCTGTTAAAAGGCAACTCATGAATCTAGCAGAGAAATACCAAAATTCTTTTGCCCCTAGTAAATGAACAGGATGCAAAATCACACTCAATTTTTTAGCAGGTGTAACTGTTGGGAATGGAATGAAGTTACCTGTAGATTTCATCCAAAGACTATATGTCTTTCTAATAGACATCCATAAGGCTTCTTACAGGACTCACAGGGTGAAACACAACAAGTTGTGATATGCAGGAACTCAGATTAGATGGCAATGTCTGTTTTTCGCAGTATTAAATCTATAAAACTCTACATTAGTCTTTCACTCTTCTCATCAGCTAGTTAAACAAGTGGAAAAAAATTGGATTTCACAAATTTACTGCCAAAGACATCTGCCTGGAAGTGGTTGATAACCTCTTGAATGTGCAAGAACTTGCCTGCTACGGCCATTCCAAGTCCATTGACTATGAAGCAGATTCTTTAGGGACACTGCAAATACTAGAATACCAAAATGAATGCAAAAATTACTGTGCATAACAATTTGTATAGGAGTAACTTCATTTGTTTTTCACAGGAGAATTTGCTCCTAATGAAATGTTTTCATCAAAGATGAATAATGAAGTGAGAAATATGCCATTATTTGCAAATTGTTTCAAACAAGAAAGAAGCTGTAGAGCATTTGTGGACAATCCCTTGAGAATATGAACTCTGTATTCAGCTGTAGTCTAGAATACAAATTAAATTATAGGAATTACTAGGAAGGAATTTCAGGGCAAAACGTGGATCCCTGTGCTAGGGTCACCTGTGTTCTGTATACTGTTCAGATATTGAGATCTACACATTTTATAATAGAGCTACAAATAATGCAAGGGGATCAATGTACAGCTAGATGCTCCATACAATAAACAGGCTTTGACTCTTTAGCTTCTGGAAAAGATGTTTTTAAGGGGAAAAGCTATATGACATCATCAGCATCATAGAGAAGGTGAGTAAAAATGATGCATCATTATTTTTTACAACACATGCAGTACAAATATAAAAGATGAGGTGCTTTCCACATGACTCATGATGATATTGTGAAATGCCTTGCCACAGGATGTTGCAGAGGCTAAAAACATAAATAGGATTACATAAATTAAAAAATGGTAAATCCAGATGATATGATGGTTTTAGCTCAGAAAGTCCCTGTCATTATCGCCAGAGGCCAAGAGGATAAATCAGGAAAGAAATACCCCAAACCCCTGTGTTTGCCTTGTTTCTGATACTCTTCTCTATACAGCTGCTACCAGGCATTGCTACAAACAGGCTACTGAGAAAAAGACAGACTTTTGTCTGTTCACGTTTTTCTTACAAAGTTATATGTCTGCTTTGAAATTCACCTAACATTTTCTGATTATATCAGTTCTTACAGTTATTTTCCTTTCATATTTGAGTAATGGCAGAAAGAAATACTTTCACTACACATTATACATGTAATGTTATCTGTTGAGTCTAAGAAAGGAAAAGTTTCGTAATTGTACTGGTAAATGGATTTATAAATCTATGTTTTAATTGTTAAATGGGTTTTGTATGGACTGTAGAGAGGGAAACCTGACAGAGACATGAAGGAAGCAGGTAGTAGCTGCCTGCATAAACTGATCTGGCTTCTGTAGAAATGCAGCGCTAGACTGCTTTCTTTTGAAACCATGTGTCTGCACACTTTCAAAACTGTTTTTTAATTGGGCACCTCAAAGGCTGTTTTGTTTTTAGATTTTAATATAAAAAGAAAACAATGTATTTCAGAGAGAATGAACTCCTAAAGTGTGATATGGATACATCAGCTGTGCATCCATTAGGCAAAAGTTTCTTGGCACCCACGTGAGTGTAATTCCTTTATTCATGGTTTTTATATAATCCTTTTACAAGAAAATAACCACTCAGTTTCCAGTTCCTGCCTATTAATTCACCTTGCAGCTCTAATGTTGCCAAGAGGAAGCAAGATCCTGACTGATTCCCAGCAGACTTTGATGTCTTCCTGCATCCTTTCATCCACTGTAATTCACTCCTTCCCTGTTATTTTATTCCTCTTTGCCTCTCTTTTTTTTTCCCCTCCGCTCTCTCCAAACTCAAAATGGAATATAACTTCATCAGCTAAAGATGCCATGGCAGTATGCAGAAGGAAACTGTAACTAAAGAAGTGTAAACACACCTATTGTGTGTGTGGCTGATAAAGATTCAGGCCTTCCGCGCAGACACACAGTACCTGACACTTGTTTTCAGCATTATGTAAAAATAAAGCAATCTTTGACATGTCTCATAAAATAATTACTTTGAAAGGGCAGGCTTGCATGTCTTCTAAAGTCACTAATCCCACATTTACATTAAATAGTGAGGTTAGAGTGGGAAATATGAAGACTGTAATTTAATATTATCTAGAGTATGTCACGTTTCCACTTGAAGATAGGAATATATGTGGAGGAAGAGTTTGAAAATGAGCAGGGAAGTGGTTCAGAATTTTAAGGCAATATTGAAAGGAGACTGAAATTCCTTTATTTAAAAAAGAAAACATGAAACAAAAATCATTATAAATTGAAAGTGCCCTTATTCTAAATCCTGGGATAACTCCATATAAAGTGGATCCCAACAGACCAAATGAAAAATCTAAATCAGTGATGTACTCTTCGGTATTCATAATGCATACTCTGAGAGAATATGAAACAGTGTGGTAATTCCACTGCTCCGTGCAGTCAAAACAATGGAAAATACTGTGAGAGCTCCTAAGCAGCCGTTGCTCAACTACTGCAAAACACCTGAGACACATTACAAAAAGTACTAGAAATTCTCATTTATAACACAGGAAATATTAAAGATTAAGACAGTAGAGAGCATTTGATCTCTGTAGTCTCTGTCAAAGTGCCTCGAGCACTGCTCAGGGTTTTGCATGGCAGACAGAACTGCAGTACACTGGTAGCTGCCAAGCAGCAACATTGGCCGAACCAGTTTGGCAGTGACTGTTGAGGTGTTTGTACAGTGCCTAGCACAATGAGATCATTGTGGAAGGCTGCAACAATATTAGTAATAATAATAATTAATAATTATAATAGGAGTAGCAATAATAAAAAAATAATAGTAATCTTCTTATGTTTCAGAAGTAGATCTTAAAGCCAGGAATACAAATACTCACAGTTCGTGTCAAATAATACCAGTAGTACTACAAATAGGATCATCTTTTTTGAATTATTCTCAGAACTCCCTTCCACCCTGAGGATTTAAAAAAAATGCCAAAATGCATAGTGACAAAATAACAAACAGCTCTTATAATCCAGAATAGAAACGGTGATCTTCAATGAATATACACCTTCCTTTGTTTTTATAAGGGACATTTGCTCACAGCATTGGTGAAAATACTTCAGCTCACATAAGGCAGACCCTGAATATTTTCCAATAAGCAATGAAGTATTACATCAGTAATTTCTTACGAGACTAGTGGAATTCTAAGAAAAGAAGCTTTGCAGTTGGTGATGACTTCAGTAGTGATACCAGAATGACTGATGAAACCCGAAGTAGTTGTTCTGGGTACTATTATGGCTGCTAACGTTTGATTTACTAAATTGCTGCACAGTCTGGAATCCTGGGCAATAACTGTATCAGTCTCATTTCCTTGTCTAATTGTTTTGGTTTCGGCTGCCGCCGGCAACAAAAGCGCCACGCGGCCGCCCCTCCCCCCGCCGGCGTGCGGAGGAGAATGAAAAGAAAGAG
>Ga0065711_1037575_pt1 | contig 19695 bp, 8 predicted proteins | sample Hoacrofraction12_FD_59098 | JGI IMG/M metagenome (GOLD analysis project Ga0065711, IMG submission 59098) | Hoatzin crop microbial communities from Cojedes, Venezuela - Epithelial fraction 12 v2 (version 2) | ecosystem: Host-associated > Birds > Digestive system > Esophagus > Crop | place... | reverse complement strand
GGATTAGAGGAAAGAAGCTAATATAAATCGGTAGAGGTTCTTTTTAGCAAAGAGGTCCCGTCTTTGATCTCTGCTGGGTCTTACAGATCTGCCTCTTAGAGAGAGAAAGGAAGAGAGAAGGGGGGAGAGAAGGGAAGAGGGAGGAGAGATCTTTGGCAGGTGCAGAGTGAAAACCTCTTTCAGCTACACTGAATTCTGGAGACTGGTTGGACTAGTAGCTCTGCAGCTCCAGCTTTCAGTGGGTGTGTTAAATATTATGAGCGAGCCATGATTCCTGCCTTCCTCACGTCATAGTTAGGAGATTGGCTAAATAAATGCTACAGTGATAGTAACAGGAAAACCTCAACCAAAAGCGGGGTTTTTTTTTTGCTCTTCTCTCCTCCCTCCTTCCCACCCCCCTTTTCATTCTACTGCAGCTCCAGCTGGGGCAAGGAGAGGGCGTCTGTTCCACAAAGGTTTGCGAAATAAAAAAAAAAGGAAAATAATAAAGTGGTAGCAGAAAAGGGAATCTGTGCTAATAGCGTTGCAAAGTATGAGTGCGGTCTGTGTGCCCGGGCTGGGAGCAGCGATTCTGCTCTGTCATCGTCCGGGCTGGAGAGCGGCCAGCTGCCCGATCCCCCTCGCACCCAGCCCCTCGCCGGAGCAAGGTCAGCCCGGAAAGCTGCGTGCTCCGCTGCCGATGGAGGAACAGTCTTTATTTTTAATCCAAGATCCTGTGGGCTGTGATAATCCGTGAGCATGCTGCGGGGTAATCTGCCTTCTGTCCTGCTGCCGTTAGCTGTGCAGTCGGCTCGGTGGCTGGGGGGCCTAATGGCTAGCGGAGCCGGTGGTCATGGGGCCAGGGCAGGCTCCGGAGCCCAGCCAGTGCCGTTGATGGTTGTCTGACGTCTAGGGCAGTCTGGAGGAAGGGACAAGCCACTCCAGTGGTCTTCAGGTGATCAGGCAGGGGTGTTCTGGGCTACTGGTTTTGTCTTTGGGGGGTTGTCCCCGGGATATCATGGTCCTTAGCAAGGCTCAAACTGTCATCGCAGGGGGCTGCAGTGGGAATGAGAAAGGTAATGTGCTTCTGCCTGCCCACCACCACCTTTCCACAGAATCATCTCAACACTGATTGTGCTGGCCAGTTTTTCCCTGTGTTAAGCAACATTAAAGTATTTCTTTCCCCTAAAACTATTCGTGCCCCCCCTGGCTCCATCCAGCACTGTTCCCTGACTCAGCGCTTCTGCAGAGCCTTGTGCTCTGCGCTGCCCTGAGGCACATCCATGCGCTGTTACAGCGTCACCAGGTTTTGCACAAGAGAATTCACTGCTTTTCCAACGGGAAAAAAAGATTGATGAAGCAAATAAAGATTGATGAGGGGAAAAAAAAGAGCTGTCAGGGCCATAATCCTATGGACTGCTCTGTACCTTTATGGAGGAACATCACTTGCTGTGCTAGGGGAAACTCTTGGTGCCAGGGTTCAGAGGTACAGCTCACTGTAGATGCAGGACTTTGATTCCAATGGAAGCCATTATGTCACCCTGGATCCTTCAAGTTCAGATGTACTTAATCATAGCAAACCATTTCACTATGGAGCCAGAAGCAAAGTTTTACATCTTTTTCCACTTTTTCATCAAGATCAGCTCAGTTAAAGGGCGTCTGGTCAGTTGACTATGAGGACCTTGAGTGCCATTGCCTCCCACCACTGCTCAATAGCATGGTTCTGCTTGGGAAATGAAGTTTGGTTCATAAGTTAACTACCTCTCTATGCAGTGAGCTAAAGTTCAGCTGATTTTAACCTAGTTTACCGAGTTGGCATTTTAGGTCCATCAGGAAGAGCCTTACAGTTTTGTTTCAACTGGAGAACCCACGGCTGCTGGAAGGGGATAGGATATGTGATGGGGGTGCAGCATGAATGGCATGTGGAAGACTCTGTTTGGTTTTGGGGTTTATTTTTGCCTGCTGGTGGCTGCAGCCTTCCTCCTGCTGAGCTTCTGATGCTGTCTCCTAGGGAAGTCAGCTGAGCTGGATTATAAATCAAGCCCAAGGAGACAAAAGGAGGCAGGTGGAAGCTAAAGGCTGTGCCTCTGGGAGTGGGGTGATGGAAGGGGGCAGCCAAAGTTGGTGATCCAGGAAGGGCGAGTGCAGGGTACACAGTTCCCTGTGTATCACTTCCATTCCCTTTACTGTGGCTTTTTTAGGGGTTTCTGGGTGATCTGCTTGTAGCACTTCATGTAAGGATAGATGCTATGACATATTATCTGCTTTAGCATGGCACAGCAAGGTTTGTAGATTACAGGTGGTAGCTACAGGGATTTTTTTTTTTCTTAATGTCTGACCTACTAAAGCTGAAGGCTGTGGTATTAGATATGGGGTGAGCCTGAACAGGTATGATGAAGAGAAAGTTGAAAATGCCTTAAATGGGTTCTTTAAGTTAAAGTTTACATCTGTTACCTTTCAGTAACAGAACGTTGTGGTAAATATGCCATAATTCCACATGCAAGAGTTACACAATGAAAGTGAGCTTAGCTTTGAAATAGAATATAAGCAACTAAATGTAATTCATTACATGGTTTTCAAAAGGTGAAATAGCAGTATCATGAAGAAGTAACTGATTCCTTGAAACAGCATTTTTTTTGTTCTCAGCAGTATGACCTTTGGTGCATATTGGCTAGCTGATTAAGTATGGTTTCATCTAAATTGCGTCTGGCTGTGAACTGAATCTCCTGAACTCTCTTCCATGAGCTTTTTGTTCCTTAAGCCTTTCAAACATCTGAGTTTTATATGAGGATGGGGAGACTGGTGGATGTACCCTATTCCCCTCTGTAACTGGCCTTTGTGGACAAATTTTGCCAGGACCAAATTTCCTGAGAGATGTTAATGAAGGAGAGCTGTCTTAATCCTCTGCATTTCTTCCCTCACCTAACTTCCTTTTTTTTGTGGGATTCAGAAGAACTAAGTCTCACTTGTGAAAGATTATGCTTACTACTTTAGGGGAGCTCTTCTACAGAGTAAATAGCACCCATATGCTAGTGAAGTCATGATGCTGAAAGAGCAAGTGTCAGCAGCTGGAGGATCTCCTGTGATGATCTGCAGTGGAGTTATGGTTCTATTGGCCTGCAGCTAACTGCTTTGAGGTGCCCATCAAGGACAAGGGACACCTCACCCCAGTTTGCTAAATAAGCAGTAACACCTGCTTTTAGCAAGTCCAACTGAAAAAAGACCTATGGATTCTTTCAATGCACCATTTTCAAGTACCCCTCTTTCTCTGGTGATTTAGGAGGAAGACTGCTGGTAACCCAGATGTGGGCAGCAAAGGAGGGCAACTTCTGCTGTGCTCCTCCCTTATACCTCCTGTGGGTCACTTGGGCTGATGCAATTCTTATATGGACAAGAGGATGTCTCTTGGCTCTGGTCACAGCCCTGTCAAATTATTGTGAAATAACTTACAAACTGGTTAACTTAGGCTGGCTTCAGCGTGAAGTTCTCTGTTCCTGTTGACATCTGCAGGTATATTTTTCCTTAAATTGCCTGGTATCTTTCAGGCTTCAGTCTTTCCCAGCAGGGATGAGCAGATGCTGTTACCTGAATCAGATTTCTCTTTTGTCTTCTTATTCAATGCAATAAAGCAAGCTTTAAAGGAAAATAACATCAAATAATTTTTTGTTTCTCAACTTCAGTATCTACAAACACCTTTACCCATCAATGTGGTCATCTGTGAAATAAGACACACTGGCTAGTTGGCAAACTCTCGCAGAGAGTGAGCTTGTGGCTTTGCTTTGGACTAAGGGGCAATGTGTAATTCTCTATTTCATGAGCCTTTCTTCCTCCTTCCTGGAGACTATCTGTTAATGACCAGCACCAGTAGTATATTACAGCCCCTTTGTGCCTCTAAGCTGTGCCGACTGGTGAAGCAAGGGAATGAAGCCAAGACATGTCTAGCTTTTGCCTGTCCTGTGTGGGCTGCATCTCTAGCACATCTCAACACGAGAAGGATACCAGCCTCCCTGCTTTCCCATTGATCTTTCCAACAACTAGATGCAAGAATACAACCCTGCCCTTGCTCTGGAGCCGCTGTGAGTGAAGCAGCTCCTCCTGCCTCTCTAATCATCACAGAGTAAGTGAGAATTTCATGTTTGAGTTCGTCTTGGTGGCCATGAGGGGTTGGCAAGGAGCCTGGTGTTTGGGCCAGGCTGGAGATGGGAACCTGAATATCTGCTGGGGTGGCTTGTGGTCAGGAAGCCACAGATTGTAGATGCATGAAGCCACTGAGATAAGTCAGGAGCAGGGCAGCAAGTACACGATAAGTGGCAGGCAGGCTCAGGGAACAGGTCTAAGGTCTACCAAGGCTGATGCACCTTCCCAGGATGACCTCATTGCTGACTGTGGGCAAGTCTGAGCTTTTGTGCTTGTGCTGGGATCTGGAGTGTGTGTGACCAAGCCCCAGGAAAGAATGGTTCCTTTTTCTTGCTGCAAGGGAAGAAATGCGGATTTGTGTCCAGCCAGCTGGATTTCAGCTCTATCTCCCTCTCTATGTACCTTGATGCTGTGACTCCTTCACTTCCAGTGCAGTGCAGCATTTGAACACAAATTACATCCCTCCGGCTTTAAATGTCTGCCTTCAAGACTTGGAGTTGATGGGAAAACAAGAATTCTGGTAACTGCTGACTGTTGTTCAACTTTTTACACAAGCTTTTAACCACAGATCTGGTGTGCATAGAACCATAGGGTCTTTGTAATAATGCCTCGTTTGAGTAGCTGCAGAAGTTACATGTTTATTATTTTACTTTCCAAGGTCTTGGGCTCAGTAAGAAGAATGTAAATATTTCTCCTTATCTAAACTCTGTCTTCATATGGAATTCCAGTACATGGCCAACAGCTTTTAATTTCTGCTGTGCTGTGTTGGACCAGCATCACCACTATAATTGCTAGCATTATGTAAACATGGAAATAATAAGTTCTTAATGGAATATTATGACATTAGTAAGTTATTGCATACAGCTCATTTCAGTAATTTCAATGAAATCAAGTCCCTTGCATCAACTCTTTATTTTCTTTTTTGGCCATTGAATTAAAATCTTTCCTCTGTTTTCTTCCAAGTATTTGAAAGTTATTGGAAATTGCACATAGAATTACTACAATCACAAGCCAAGACTGCTTTGGATCTAACAAGCTTTTTAATTTGATATTACTAATTAACACTAAGCACTTTTTTGCATGTTCTGCCTTTGCTTTTATTTAATAATACAATCAAGAATTCAGGAGTGGTTATTGTCATATATCCTGGCATTTCTTCATTGTTTTGTGCATGAATTAATAGCTTATCTACTGGTGAAATCTGTGTAGATGTTTAATTTTGCCATTTTTGTCTGCTTGCCTCACTGAGCAGTGACAATGGTGAGTGTATGTGATAATGTATTCAGGTAAATAAATGAAACATGGTTTTGGGTGAGTAAATACACCCAGCTATTATTTTTTGTGGTAACGGTTTACAGCCTTCTGATGTGAAGCTTGAATGCAGCAGGGCAAACTGCAAGTCAGGCCTGATTGCACATTTTCAATCAGCGTATTATTTTTATTGTTACTTCTAATGGAAAAATGTTTTTTTCCTTTCTGAAAACCTCTATCTATGATGCTGGAAATCCTGAGGGCATCACCTGCCTTGCCTGGCCCCTGCAGTGATGCTGCCTAGGGTGCTCTTTCTGCTCTCCTTCTCTTTCCTCCCTCTGAAGTTTCATGTGCTGACTCAATTTATTGGTGCTTTGCAGTATAAACACAGATCACACCGGCTATCTGATGGGTACTACATAGTAACCTCCCACACTGCAAAAATCACCTTTATCACTAAGGAATATGCTTGATACTGAAGGAGTATCAACAGGAGGCAATCTCATAAGCTTGGTTTCATAGTCGACATCTTGTGGATGTGTGAAGGATCAGTGATACCTGTTTGGAGCAACTGCTATTGTCTTGGTTGCCTTCCAGCCCAAGATTTTGTTAGCTACATGATATTTTTTTAACAAATCTTGACGAAATCTCCTCCCTCGGATCAAATGGGCAGTGTGGCCAGCCATTCCTTCCTGTAATGGTTTTGTTGAGGTTGACTGGAGGCGAATTGAGCTGCAGGCTTGAGCTAAATAGTGATGAAAGGAGAGACATGTGATTGACTTCCCCTGTCACCAGCAGAGCTGGCTGGTACTGTCAAATCATCAGAGCTGGGCAAAGGGTAGCTCATCCTGGAAATGCATCACCAGCCTCAACTGGTTTCAGAAAGCCAAAGCTTCCAGTTTCAGCCTTTTGCTTTGAGTGTTCTTATTCTTTAATTTGGGTTACAATATTCTGAATGGTCCAAAAACCCAGGGACTGCCTGATAAACCTGTTGAAAGCAGAGAACTCATTATTATATTAAGGCAATGAAACAGAAGGCTTTTCCCAGCCTGTTTATCCCTCCTCAGCTGTTGCTGCTGCAGATCAAGGGTTAGCTTCTCAGCTGGTATCAGCTGGCCTTGATTTCAATGGAATACCATCTAATTATATCAGCTGAGGATCTTGTCCACAATGCTTAATTCTTTCATTGGCTGGAACAAAGAGCTGCCTGGCAGTGCAAGAACAAAACCTGCTATTGTAGTTGCTAGAGCAATGTGGTTGGCCTGTGGAGGGATCGCATTTGCTCTAGTCAGTCAACTGGAGTAGTAATCTTGCATATAGCTACATTACGGAGCGGCTGAAAACTTACCTTCTTAAGTGGTAGGATGTCATAAAGAATATTAGCTGCTAGGAAGTTGTTCTTATCTAAAAATGATTATTTAAGTCAAAACAAATTATCTTGATGTGCATGACATAAGAATATGCGCTACTTGAGTTATCATAATTTCTTCTTTCTATAATAGCTGATTTCTTTAAAAAGAATTGTGATCAAATAACCTGTATTCCTTGTGGACTTTCAGAGTTCAGGTAATAGTGCATGAATCTTTTTAAAGTGTATAAAGCATGGCTTGCGAAATTACACATAAAATGATTTTGCAGATTCATTGAAATCGATGGAGTTACATGATTTATGCCTGGAGAAAATGTGTCCTGATGCTAAAACAAGATGTGGCTACACACGCAGTCAGGAAGTTCCTGCATGCTGCAGTGTGCATGGTTGCACACAGACCCGTCTGAGTGCGTACAAAGGCGTGAATGCATGCACACATGAACAGTTTAATTGTACACTGAGGAAGCTCTTCTGGGAATTCTTTTTTTGTTGCTGTCTAATTTTGATTTATATGGATGTTTTGACCTCTTAACGATCTTTTTTTTGTCTTGGCTGGCTAAATTTTCAATCAGATAATTTTAAAAAACCTAAGGAAGTAAGAGAGCAAACCACAAAGACATTTTAAGCATGCCACGGCCTGAAATAGAAATTAAAACACTAATAAAAAACCCTCATGGGAGAGTCTTACAGCTAGGCAGTGTAACCGAACAGGCTGCAAATTGCTGTGCCCCCAGGAGACACCAGGATTCTCCCCAGCTTGGATGTTCCCTGGCTACGTGATGCTGGAAAGTTGCTTTAGTTCTGTTTCCTCATCTGATAGGAAGGATACCCTAGAGCGTTTTGAGATCTATTAATAAAAGGCACTACAGGAGAGAGAAAATAATTATATTTTAGGTCTCACTTTGGAGAATAATTCATACTCCTGACTTTAATCCCACAAGAAACTCAGACTCAAGAATTTTCTACATAGAAAAGTCTGAAGCACTGGGACTTCAGGCCAGTCCTGAGTCACAAAACCCCTTAAACTTAGTAGTGTTCTTGGGGATATATGATTGCTTATATACATAAAGCATAGCGTGACTGAAGTGCAAAGCAGTGAGTCTTACTAATGAGAGAGGGGCTTGTGAGAATCCCCTTGCACGTCCTCTTTTCCTCAGCCTCCTGTTTTCTTGGTCTCGTGTTTTTCCTGTATCCTGTCCTTAAAGTGTGTTCCTGAACACTGTTTGGACACAATCAGAGATTCACTTCTGGTGATTTGATATTAGACACTGAAAACTTTTGCCATGGAGGATTCCTGTGTGATCGTTGTAACTTTAAAAAAATAAAAATAAATCCCTCTGTTCCAACAGTTGATAGGATTTTTGTTGTCTAATCAAGCCTTGCCATAAAATTCACCGCTAGCTTGGAGAAAAGCATGCGAAAGGCAGGTGCTTGCAGAGGGTGCTTGATCTCCTAGCAGCTCTGCTTCTTTCCACCTCATGAATTGCTGCTCAGTAGGTCATAGTGAAAACAGAATTTTGTAAAAATTTACATTGAAGAATGTACCCTCTCTGTGTTACTAGTCCCTAACAAATATGTATTTTGACAAATTGATTAGCTTGGTGTGAGATTCCTTTCTAATGAATTGTCACCTGTGCTGGGGTTTGGGCGTCCCGGTGCTGCTGTGACCCTGCCAAGGCAGCAGCGATAATCCCAGCCTGCGCAGTTCCTGCCGCACCCGCTTGAGATCCGAATAAAACCATTGTAGCCTGAGTCAAGGTGGACCCAGGGCTGGCTTGGCCTGTCACTTGATGAAGATGCAGGGAGCCTGCCACTGACGCGCTGTGGGAGCTGGTGAGGGCCTCTTCCCTCCCTTCCCATCAGCAGGATGGGGTTTCCAGGAACCGTTTTTTTGTCAGTTATTTTCACTCTTTTGGGCCTAAATTTGTCTTTGTTTCCCTAAGGGTTTTTTTTGCACACTCTCTCTTGGATTGTTCTATTGATATGTTGCAACAGTAAACTCTCTTAAGAAAACATGGTTATTTTGCATTTGCCATTGAAGGTGGGAGGATGTGCGCGGCCCTCATGGTAAAGCAGCCGTGCTGTTACGAGACAGGGATGATCTATGAGCATGGGAGTGTGTCAGGGTGCTGGGGGAAGGTTTGTTTTCTGTGTCTCTCATTTCTTGTCAGGTCTTGGGCTTCTCTAAGGGATGGGCTCAAACACTTGAGACAGCTTAGGTGCCTGAGATGGAAGCATAATTGCCATAGACTCCCTTGTAAGTCAGACATAATTGCCTTGGGGCTTGTCATTTAGCTGAGAGAGACCAACACAGATTTCCATATATAGGTTGGAGTAATAAGGCTTGATTTATCTGCTCTGTCTTTTCAGAGGGGGAATGCTGTGAAGCAATGCCTATCCTTTATTCTGTGTTTGTACAGTGCCTCCAGCAAGAGAGCGGTGTCCTCGGGTGGAATACAGGTTAGAAGAACGATGAGGATCATATATATGCACAGTGCCTGTAATCCAGTGGTGAAAGCAGTTGCTCACTTACCTTCTCTGATGGAAGATAAAAAACTTTGGGCAGTTGCCAAGAAATGTGTCAGGGTTATAACTCTAGGGTGGGCTATAAACATGAGTGTCAGGCTACAAACATGAGTGTCAGACATGCAAAGTGAAAGTGGTTTCAAGTGCAGGCTTTTTCCTTCTCTGGTTCTTTGAAGATTGAGGTAATTTAAAGAAGAAAAAAAAAAAGGTTTCCATGGAAATTTTTGACGCCAAAAGAGTGAATATTAGTGTGTGCTTTGTTCTGTCTTCTTCAGAACTGATAGAAGTCACAGTGTAAATGGACCTAACTGCTGAGTGACCTTTGACAAAACCAGACGGGAAGTCTTTCTTGTTGTTGTCAGTGATGGTGATTTCCCTTTTTCAAGGGAAGAAGTCGTTTTCAGTGAAGTGATTCACTGGTTTTAACTGAAACTTTGAGGCAGGGACATGGTGACAAGATAGAGATTGCCTTGAGTAACAAGGCTCAGTCAATTATTGACTAGCCCATCTCGGCACATTTTTCTTTGCTGACAAAAATATCATGACCTTTGTATACAGATCTGAGGCTGCAAGAACCAAGCATTGACCATTCTGGGTGTTACTGTGAGGTATGAACATTTTCTTGTTAAAGTGAATTGAAGTCTCTCCTTGCAAAGCTTTTTCTATTATCTTTTAGATTAGCATTCTGTACATGGCTGTCTACTCTGATTTCTGTCCTTTCTTATAGGAAAACATGCAGAATAGGTACAAGCCAGCGCAGTAGCTGTTGTCTTGTAAAATATTTTGAAGCTCAAGTAAAGCTGGCCAGAACAGGACTAATGGGGACCGGATCTCATCTGAGGCCCCTCAGACAACACTGCTGTACATACAAATGCTAATATAGTGACTCATATAAATACGGATCCTTCTTCAAATGGTATATCTGCTATTTCTACTAAAGCTAATAGTTTCAACAGCATGAGGGGTTTGCGGTAACAGTGGTTGTGAAGATCTGCACAATTTGCTGCGTGAAGGTATGCATCTCGATCTCTGCTTTCCAGCTGTCTTCAAATATAGAAGATTGTGCCCTTCTGGCATGTTAGTCAGGGCACAGGGACTGGACTTCTCTGTGCCTTTTGCAGAGGTGTTACTCCTTTCAGCATTGATGTAGTCAGAGAACTCTGAAAAAGAGCTAATGCTTGAGATCCCCAAAGAGGCAGTGCCATGCCCCTGGAACTCCCTGCCTTGAAGTGACAGGGAACAGACAGTTGCAGTTGGATCAGTTTCCCTCAGCTTGAACTGGCGTCAAAACCTGGCTTTCCTCCTCAGTTGTGTGCTGAAGCCAACAAGCTATAATCATGGATCTTCGGCTTGGCATTTTAATATTCAAGGACTGAACAGATTGGATTAGAAGGCTGGTGAAGCCCTTGTGCGTACTGCCATCACTGGGAGTAGAGGTCCTGCTCAGCTCATGGTGGAGACCTTGAGAAGAACACCATCAATGCAAGTAGAGGTCCTGCTCAGCTCGCTAATGGTCAACACTTTGCTGGACTAAGTTCTGTAAGGCCCACATTCAAATTGTTGGAGACCTTCATATAATGTAAGGCCACAAAGATTTATTGCTTGTCTATAAATTCCACTTTAGAATTCCAGTCTACAGATGGAAATGAGGTAGGTAAGTCAAGTGCTAGAGGTAATAAAGTGAAAATTAAACTTAATATTTGTGCTTAGCGAAGATGTGGAGTTATGCAGTAAGCTTCCCAGTATCTGATCGCTTCTGTACCACAGAAGAGTAAAAATTGGATGAAGAGGAAAGAACTTGAAAATCCAAAAGTGCTTCAAAGACAGCGCATTGAAACTGGTAGGGTTTAAAAAAAAGGCTTTTGGAAAGAAACATTAAAAGGATAAACATCAAAGGAAGAACAAAAGGAAATAGGGACAAATAAATTAAAGAACAAAATTATGAAGCATAAGAACAAATTAACTTATACAGAAGGACTGGAAATGAAGTACATGAAGAAATAATGAAACAAGGGAATAACAGAGTATTAGATGCAGCTTTGAGTATCACTTGCATAGGTGCTCACAGTCCAATATGAACACTTGCTTTATACTTCTTGTTTTGTTTTATTTCTTGTATTTTATTGTTCCTTAACCCAGAGAAGATAATTATAGGTTCCTTCTAATAATAATTGTAGGTAGGCTGTGCCTTCTACCTCTAGTCTTTAGGGATAACACAAATAGCACTTTGGGTAGTCAAGAACTGCTTGGATGCTTTGCTCTGTACCACTGGTGGTGGCAGAAGTGGACAGGGAGGTTGCAGATGGCAAAGGGCAGAGCGCTAGTATGTGCTTCAGTTTGGGTAGGACTTGGGGGTGTGAACAATGGTAGGGTGAAGGCTGAGTGAGGATGAGGAGGAGGCTGCTTTCCCTGAGGAGTCTTTGATGGAGGTCTGTCAATGCATGACTTGTCCCATCTGCCACCTGTGGAGCAGTGCAGAACAACATATGAAATACCACTGCTGCTAAAGTCCATAGGGTTACTTCGCTAAGGAAAATGCTGTTTCCCAGCCTGTTGGCACATAGCTGTTACTTGAAAACTTGATGTGGAAATCAGCATATAAATTAGGGCCAAAAGGTCCTGCTATGCAGCTGCTCCGAATGTGCCCCCCCTGCACTGGTGCTTTGGGCACAGTGACGGCAGCGCTGGGGTAAGTGACAAGGCTTGCTGCGGGAGTGCAGTGTGTAACAGATGCCCAAGCACACTCCAGGGTGAACCCATTACAGAGGCAGCACAAAAGTCACAGAGCTTAATCACTCTGTTTCCCACCTGTTTCTGTGTTATAAACCTGTGGCAAAATGGGAGCGAAATGGCCAATGGATCTCATGAGTCCAGCCAGACCCAAACTGTTTCCTCATAAAGGACTTCAAAGAAACCAGCTGAACACCCTCTCCATACCCAGTCCTGCATTTTGGTTTATTCTCAGAGGGGAGACATCGGCATTTCTGCAAAACAGTTCGGGAGGGGTAAGGATGCTGGAAGGCACTGAAATACAAATAGCCTTACCCCAGAGGGAAATATTGGCAGTTTGTGTGCCCCTGTAGCCTCTCTTCCACCATTAAATTTATAGAGGCTGTGTTCCGATGCAGCAGCACTTTCTCATCTGCTCCTTCATTGCAGTGGCAGCAAGAAATGGGTGAAGACTGAAAATGTGCTCCTGTTTGTACCCCACAGTAAGTGCCATCTAAAGTAATTTAGTTCTTCGCTTACTGGCACCTGACAGCCGGAAGGGCTGAGAAACAGGCGGCAGGAAAGGAGAGCAAGGAGAAAAAAGGACTGAGGCTGAGAGGTGAGAGCCACAGCAGTGGCAATCGCTTCTGAAGCCTTTTAATAGAAAGGTCTGTGGAAAATTATTTTCTCCTTTTCTTTGCTCTCCAGCCCCCAGTGTTCAAAGGGCAGGTGACAACTCCAATTGCTGCCAGCCAGATCCTCCAGAAGTGCTGTTCTTTTGACTTGGGCAGGCTAACACCAGTAATGGGAAAACTTGCCCTGGGTGCTGAATATGCACATTTGCATTCTTGAAACCCAAGCTGAACATTTATTTAGTCTTTCTGAGTTATTATTGAAAAAAAAAAATGCAGGAGTCGTAGTTGTGGAGAAAAGCAACAGAAACTGCTTTCTGGCACAAACATATGCAAGCCATATTTCTCCAGCGGTAATTTCCCGTGGAAGTTTAACCTCTGAAGGACACTGAAGTTAAATTGAGCTGCAGGTTTTGTAATGTAAGGTGGTACTGTCAGTCTGGCAAGTCTGACAGCCACAGAGCGGTAACACAATATGAAAGAAATGGTACACCCGCATTTAGAGCAAAAACCAAGGAGCTCTTCCCAGAGTTCGGATTAATGCTGCCATCCCTGTGTGACTATGGCCATGTCATTTAATTTCATTGCATCATCTGAAAATGAGTGTGAAATTAGTACCATATGCAGCCAGCATATAAAGGCCAGGGGAATAAATCATAGTGAGAGAAGATCACATTGTCCTTACAGAAGAAAAATGTGAGACTGTGCACATCTGAAATAACTGTACTTTCTCATCTGCCCAGGGGGTGAGTGGGCACATGGTGAGCGCTTGCCCTGCTTGGGGTGAGGGAACCCAATGCCATCTCTGCATTGCAATCTGCCGCAGAAGGTAGATGAGCCTTATAACTCACCCTGTTGAGGAGTGGCCCCTAATGGCAGCAGGCTGGGACCTGCATGTGCTAGGGGCTGGCTGGGGCTGGGGTGGCCTGACCAGCCAGATGTGCCTTTGCTAATAATAACAGGAATTGCCTTGTGAGCAACGCTCCATCTGGGTCACTTGCATAAGCTGCAGGGTATTGGCTCGTCTTCTCCTGGACAGGTTATGTAATCACATCAGAAATCAAATATACAGTTTGGATTTCACCTTTTTATGAACATCTGGCTGTTTGCATTTTAGGCCTGCTGATTTTGTAAGGAGCCCAGTTAGAAATAGGTCTCTGTGCAGGCAGGCATGGAGAACAAATGCTGAAAGCTTGCCAAGGCAATGACCTTGAAATTAATTTTCAAATTCAAGTGAAATCTTTACATTTTCTCCACTTGGCTCAAAGTTTCAGTAAGAGCAATGCTGTAGTGTGTTGACCTCTCTAGACCTAATTCAGCACTTGTTTGAAAGTCCCCCTTTTCTCTAATGCTGCCTTGCCACCTTTGAAATCAGCAGAGAGGGTGGCAGTGGAGCCTGCAACCAGCCAGGGTGTGACCTGAAGCTGGTGGCATCTACAAAGAAGAGTCCAGTCGACTTCAGCAGGCTTTGGAGGGAGCTAGTAAAAGGCTGCTGGCAAGGAACTCTATGGTGCCCTCACAGCATTTGAATTTCCTCCCTTTGCTGGTCCTATATAGTCTGAACCTTCTGACCTTCAGTGCATGCTGATCATCTTCTGTTTTTCACCAGGGAAGCAAAACTCAGGGCAAGTTTTGCGGGAGAATTGTCAGAGAAGCGATTGCAGCTTTTAATTTGCTTGACTTGCTGGCTGAGGTCCATGTTGGCAGATATTTCGGTAGGTCGTTATTGTTGGAGGCTTTTCTCAATGTGTGTGCTTTAAAGCTATGTTCAAGGTATCTGGTACACCCTGATCTGTGTCCCTTTTGCAACCAGCTTCAGGATCCCCTGCTCAAGTAGGTGAAGTCAATGGGATTGTATGTCACAGCAAGAGCATGTAAACATAAAGGAAGGTTTCACAACCTTGTTTTTAATGTTTTTAAGCTCAGGGACTTTGAGAAAATGAGAAGATAAGTATGATAGTCTGTTTCTTCAAAGCCCCCCCAGCATTTTTAACTGCGTTTCTAATTATTGTAGCAGATAATAAATACAATACATGCGCCCATGCACATAAAACAGCGTTATTTTGTGCTTAGCCCATGTGTTTCATGTAGAAATCTGGATGACAGCCAGATCAGTAAATGACTCCGATTTTTTTAATGGAAATCAAAACCACAACAGATGGGCTGTATGCTGAAAAGAGTTAAAAATAACAGTTTGCAATCTCTGTGCTTGCCTTTAAACAAAATACATAACACACAGAGCAGTGGTTGTTTAGCATATGGAGACTGTAACATTAATAATTGCCTCTACTATTTCTGAGAGTTTGCCAGGTTTATGCAGAGGGGCCTTGAAGTTAATGACAAGTTTCATAGACAGGTTTTCTGCTAACTTTTTAAGCACTCTCTCCATGTTCAAACCCTCTGACTGCTATGAGCTGTGAAAATCTTTATGACCACTTGCATACTACAGTGACTCTCGTGAAAAGATGTGCAAACACCTAACGGTAGTCCCCATCCATGCCCTACTGGGGAGCTGGATATTTTTATTTGGTTTTTGTCTGGGTAAATTGAGAAGATAATTCTGGTCACACAGCACTTTTTTTTTTTTTTTTTTAATGCTAGTGCCTCTTTCCTATGACTGGTACCAACTCTTTCTCATTACAAATCAGAATAACTAGTTGAGCATTACATGGAGAATTGGCTGCATCTGGAAAAACTGGATTAATTCCAGCGTGCTGCATAGCTCCAGACTGACTGGAATCCTTGTGAGAAAAGGATTTGTCTCTAAGAGTTAATTTAAGTGCTGTCCCAATGTGTACATCTTCCACTGTGCTTGGCCTCATTGCAGCTGTCAAATGACTAGGGAGCCGTTATGTAAATCATTTTGACAATAAACATTTGTAAGCTGGTGTGAAGAAAACATTTTCTTCCTTTATGGATGCTATATAGTGGAAGATCTTCATCTCCACATCACGCTTCTGCTTTAATGCACAACAGTTTTAAATAGTCTTCATGTAAGATACTTCATGTAGACTCAGAGACAAGTTTTAGGGAACCATTAACCAAACTACCTGAAAGGCTGTGGTTTTTTTTTTAAGAGGAATTTTACCTATTTCTGCCAACTTCCATACAGTGAATTTTTGATTCAATAAGTTGCTTTTATTTAAAAAAGAACTCATTTTTTAGAGTGCTAAAAAAAGACCTTTGAAACGCCATGAGACTATAGTGATGAGTTATGCTGGAGAAACCAATATTATATCTTTCATCATTTGTCTGGTGTCCTTGCCAAACTTCTAATTTAGCAGCACGCAGTAGTGCACCAAAGTGAGTCATGATTTCTTCAGTATAATTACCACGCGGTGCAAAACTGAGGCTACAGAAGTCTGAACCTTTTCCTGTCTGTCATTTTTCCCCTTCTACTCGCTTTTCAAATACCATATGTTTTGCGGGAAAACTGTGTATTGCATCACAGCTTCAACCCTTTTCTGAGCAGCTATGATTAAAAGCTGAATTTTGAGTTGTTAAATAAAAGTCCTTTTTTATGGGATAGGCACAAAAGAGAAAAATACATTTGGATTATTTTTGCAGCTAGAACATGTTTTTTAGGGCAAACATTCTGGTGGAGACAGACACTGTAGAGCTGTAGGACTTGACATGAGATTTGAATAAATGCTGAGAGATAGTCTTGTTGACATTTTAAAATTAGTTTTTCCTTGAATTGCTCTTTATATCCTCATATTTGTCTTGCCCATGCATTTTAGAAAGTGATCCTTACACATGAGATAGTTGCAAAGGGCAATTGGAAAGCTCATGCATTTATTCAGGTCCAACCCCATCAATAACTCAATTGCTGAAGGGTCCCAATCACTTTGTGTATTATCAGTGAGATGTGAATGTGCACCTGCAATCTGGAGTTTCAAAATTGCTACTGTATCCAAATCCTTGTGCATTTAAGTCCATTCATCAAGGATCACAAATTTTTACCTGTTTTATAAGTGCATACAGGGGCTCAAATTCTAAAAGGTCATTACAAAAGATAAAATTCTTTACAAAGTTGCTAACAAGTGAAGTCCTTCAGAAAGCTGTTTCAAGTTGGTTTTTAAATTTCACATCTTCCAAGTTGCTGCACGTGACTTACTTTCAGCAGGAGTCTGGAGTGGTAAGAACTTAGAAATTCAACACAACTTCTCCGATACGGGGGAGATGTTTCTTCAGAATGTGCAAGAAGATGAATCCTCTTTGCAAACATGCTAACTTTAAATGTGTTGATACATTAAATATTAGCTCTGTCTTTGAATTCTTCCTGCCTCCCTGTTTGTGTTATGGGATGATTGCAGCATAGGTACTACCAGCGCATAAAGAGTTGCGATGCTGCAGATCTGGGGGATTTCTCTTCCTGCAGCAGCTGCGAGGATGGTCAATGTTCAGTGGCGCATCACTTCTAGGTGTTGCGAAAAACTGCTTCCTGAGCTCTTAACTGCATAAATTCTCTTCCTGACTAAGGCACAGGAAAATGTGGTTGCATTTATGAAGGCTTAGTTACATTTCAGAGAGCTACTACAGAAATACTGCCGTTGCAAGGTCCAACTACATAACCCTCCCCACCTCCTGCTTAAGATTTCCCTATTTGATAGGGAAATGTGCCTTTCAGACATATGTCTGTTCAGCAGCTATAGATGAAAGATGATTATTTTCTAACTGTGACCATGGAAAAATACAAAGACAAAAGATGTTACAAACTCCCCTTACATTTCTGGAAACTTTTTCCCCTCTTTCCCAATTACTGTTTTGGTTGCCATATCTTGTTTCTGGCTTGTGGCTCAGCCCTGAACTTGTTTCATGCTTGGATGAAGGCAATTAAAGCTAAGGCTTGCTTGTGTGAGTGGGGTCGTACAGATGCAGGAACACTCACATTTCACTGTCACTTTGCTCTACCCAGGCTACTAACAAAACTCTCAACCACCCTTTTTCAGTAATTGCATTAACTAAACTCAATAGTCTGACAAATTTCCAGACGTGTCCTTTCTTTCCCTTTCGTAAGTGTCTTTGTAGGAATACACTGTGGTGAGACATTAATTCTACATCCACACTGAATTAGAAGTCTTAGGGTTTTTTGCTGAAATGGACTGTTTCAGAACTGCAGTGTTGCTGTTGTAGGAGCTTATATAGAGGTAAAACTACCTAAGCTAATGGATTGCTATGTACACACTATTCCTTTTCTTGGAAGTTGAATAGTAAGTTAGATACACAGGGAGTATTGTTCTTCAGGTTATGGAGATGTTAGGCTTGTCCACTACCTCATCTGCTCTCTTCAGTTGCTGCAGCAACAATAGCATTTGTCCCAATTAATTTTTTTGTAGTTCCACAGATAGGTGAAGAGTGTCAAAGCACAAGTATAAACACTTTCTGAAAGGGTCCACAGCCTAAGTGTGAATGTATGTCAAGAGGAGATAACAGCAAATGGTGGAACATACTTGGCATGAAAGACAACATAACTATGTGAGAAGCTACTGTAATCATCTGGGATGGGTGAGTGAATCAATTGTTTCGAAGAGAGCACGTTGGATGGAAAACTTAGAGAAGAGTTGCTGAGAAAGGGCTTATACCAGAGATGAGGCATGGTGGATCAAATCCAACAGGACACTTCGGGCACTGGGACAGCACAAACAAACCCTGCCCTGCTCACTGTGACTATAATAGCTGCCTTGGAGAGATGGGTTCAGTCTGAATGCTGTGTTACTTTGATTTTTATCAATTAAAGTCTGATGCAATTAGATGAAGCCCTTGCTCTGCGTACTTGACACTGCAAGATGCTGAGGAGACTGGCCTTGATCCAACAAAGCACTCAAGTGATTCCATTAGCTTAAATGGCACTACCTGTGTGCTCAAAGTTAAGCATGTGCTTAAGTGCTTTGCTGGGTTGGTGCCAGTGTGTGCAATGGGTGGCAAGATAAGATTCATAGTGATCACCAGAGTCTTGTTTTCGTTTTTGCATGCAGGAGGTCTGTATGGTTTCATTTATTGCATCTTTAGACCTGCTCTGCAAGTTGTGATTTTGATAAAAATAAGTGGCGACACTAAATAAATCACCTCCAAAAAGTGCTTCTATCACAGAATTTTTACAATGCACGCTATCAGAAACTGTTCACCTAGAGTAATGCCAAACTGAGCTTTTCCAGTTAACAACACTAAAGTGTTTGAGGCAGGTAAATACAGAGACTGATGCCTTGTAACATATGAATGTTGTTTGGGAGCAGTAGAAGAATATTATTTGAAATGGCTGAATGAAGGCCGCATAGCCAGATGCCTAATGACATTCTTGGATTAAATGGAGCTAGAGTCTGTATATAATTGTGGTAAAACTATATAATAAAATACAATAATTATTATTACTTGGTTTATATACTGTTCTTAAAACACCCAAAGGCACTATTAATTCAGAAGTAAGCACATCCACTAAGTCTGGAAAGTTAGAGGTCATACAGGTGCAAGAGTCTATGGAGATTTTTGAAATTATTTACCCTAAATTAAAGAAAATGGGCTTGGAAGGGACCTCAGGAAGTTATTTAGTTCATCTGTCTCTTTAGCCTACCAGCGCAATGCATTCCCAGTCTCCCTAAGCTATCTGTTCCAGGGCATAACAGCCTTTACCATTAGAAAGTATTTCCTGATGTCCAAATTGAATTTCCCTAGGTGTAATTTTATCTCATTATTTCTTGTCTGACCTACCACACACATGAAGAATAGATTATTTCCTTCCCATCTGCAGCATCCTTTTGCAGCAGTCTCAAGGTAGCACTGAGCTACGTCTCCCTTACTGCCTATTTTTTTTCAAATTTTCATGCTTCCCTCATTTCCATCCCTCTAGGATCTTGCTCCGGACAACCACCTGTGAGGGGCTAAGAAGGGAGCTGAGACTATGCTCCTCAGGTTTTAGGCAACAAGAAAGCATGGTGAGTGGAGGAAATTCTGCATCTCTGCCTTGCCGTACTGTGGATAGTTAGGGCCTGGCGGTCGGAAGATGTCGTGCTGTACGGAAAGGTAGGCCCCCCCCTCCTCTCCTGATAACCAGTAGCGTTTAGCCCATAGGTGTAAGCAGACGGAAGTGACGCT
>Ga0065711_1006504_pt1 | contig 19695 bp, 10 predicted proteins | sample Hoacrofraction12_FD_59098 | JGI IMG/M metagenome (GOLD analysis project Ga0065711, IMG submission 59098) | Hoatzin crop microbial communities from Cojedes, Venezuela - Epithelial fraction 12 v2 (version 2) | ecosystem: Host-associated > Birds > Digestive system > Esophagus > Crop | place... | reverse complement strand
ATATTCAAGACCCGCCTGGACAAGGTCCTGTGCAGCCTACTGTAGGTGACCCTGCTTCGGCAGGGGGGGTTGGACTAGATGACCCACAGAGGTCCCTTCCAACCCCTACTATTCTGTGATTCTGTGATTCTGTGAAGGCAACACAGATCATCACTTCTACCCCTTGAGCCAATAACACACACCTATGACAGATGACGATCTTCTGTGCAGAGTGTCAGTACTACTGCCTCTGAAAGAATTCTTCTGGTTTAACTTAGCTCATTCAATGCCACACAACACAGCTCCATAAAAAACCAGTTCTGTCAACTCAGCTGAGAAACTACTGAGCAACTGCTAGAGAAAACATCACAAGACTACACTGAGAAATAACACTGGCAATAGCTTGCTTAAGTGACTATCACAAAAGCAATGAGCAAAGTAAGATCAGGAACATAGTTCTCCCTTTCTACCCCCAAATGGTAATGTCAGGCACTTCTTGGAGTTGAGATCTAGCTATACCATCACATAGATACAAAAACACTACCCTGACAATCATGCGTCTGAAAACGCCAGTATTTGCCCTGACCTCAGCAGACTTGTATTTGTCCTGCAGCCTGGATACCTTTTCTTTTCCACTTGCTGAAAAGACACAGCCTGTGTTTCAAGTGGTTTTCATGTGAAGAACTTGAAACTACAGTAAAATTTCTCTTCTTCATTATAACTGTTTTTCCAAATCAGTCATTTCATACTGCCTGAGTTTTTCTCACTTAGCTGAAGAGATCAGAAGTTTGGCAGTACTTCTATCATTTGACCCATTTCAGTTCATACAGTGGGCATCAACTTAACAGTGATGTTATGCCTCATTGCTCTGCATTGCAGGAGTAATGGTTTTGATCACGGCCGATGAGGACCTGCTTAGTTCTCCCACTAAGGATCTGCCTCAGCCCTACGCACTCTGTGACTCAGTTTATTGGCTTCACATCTGAGTTCTTCTGATTTAACCCTACTGGGCAGGCTCCCAAACAGAGTTATCTTCCACTGACCTGGTGCAGCACCTCTAGTATTCTTTTCTGCACATAACAACTCTATAAATGCACAGCTTATATTCAGTTTCACTTTTTGTTCTTAAAGCTAGTCTATCAAAAAAATTTTACCTTCTGATGCTGTGCGCACAAAACACAACAGAACATCCATTGCAGATTTGATTAAGATTTAATCGCTTAAACAGTAATGTAAAGCACAGAAAAGACTTTCACAAATAACAGTATTAAACTTTACCAAGGAACAATCAATTGAAACATCGTAATTCTGTTTTTAACAGCTTGTCTTTGTACTGAATTGCTCTCAAGCCCTTTCTCACTGGGAAAGCTGCTATGATTTCAGTTTCATTAAAGCTGTAGTCCAGTCAACCCTTTTTGGTTGTAGGAGGTGTCAGTATGGGAAAAATAGGAGTGAAGTGCTTTAGTGGCATATGTGACATCCACTTCAAAGCCATAAATCCTACCAAAGTACCTCAGAGAATAACGGTCAGTCAAGACTTTAATCATCAGGAAAAGCTAGTTGAGAGAATAAGGAGGGTCCTAAGGGTAATAGCTGTAAAATGAAAGTGTCCACTGAGCACATTTTTTTCATTACAGACAATTGAGCCGTTTCTCAACCTTGTTTATCTTCAGCTTTTCCTGTTAGACCAGAGGGAGAGTAAGGGATATTACACCCATCTTCCTCCAGTGAAGTAAAATGAAAAACACTAGAAATGCTTTAATACAAGCAATGCGGTTTTCACAGATCTGGTTATGTGCCCTTTTTGGGGACAGGCTTTCAAGCTGAGTTCCAACCCGTGGTCCCTTGAACATCTAGAATCTGGCTGAAATCCAGGCTCTGTTCTTAGCCCAGGATACACAGCATACTTTGGATAACCTAGCATGCATTTCTGAGTTCTGAGACACATAATCCCATTATTCACATTATCCCCAAAAATACCATTGTCCCCGGAGCCTTGATCTGATCCTTCAGGCTGCCTTTTGGCTTAAACACACCCCACCCCAGAAGACTAGGGAGATGTGACAGACATGTAAAGATCTGTCACATGGATCAGTTTTGCCCCAGCTTCTAAAACCTTATCACTCCTTATTTAGTTGTGTGTGGAGGAAAAAAGTTTAGAAAGATCATCTGGAGATTTACTTTTCACTGGGGTCGGTAATGACAATTATATCTGAAATAACTGAACGCCATTTGGTTTCCTCTTCTTTTCTCTGCCAGTTTTTGCATAATAAATAGCTTTGTATTTATTCTCTAACTTCTGCAAAAGTCAAACAGCTGATATTGTAGTATCTGCATCTTTAGCAAAACAACCAGAACCACAAATGCTAGCAGAGTTTTTATAAACCAAGAGACTACATTTTTCATTTAACTTTGTTGACTATTAGTTTGCATTTATAATTCAAATTAATGTCTAGAAGACCAATTCAACACAACTCAATTCATTTAAACTCTATCCATTTATTGATGATGAACATGAAAGAGCAGAACTGATCAACAGTCTGAAAGCGTGTATTACCAACATTTGGTGTGTTACAGTTTAATAGCAGCAGAAAAGATCAGTTTCCAGCATACAGCCTATGGTTACACTGTAGCTGTATTTCTGGGATGTTATTAATTCCACCTACTTATCTTAGAAATAGGAAATGCAAAGCACGCAACAAAAAGTAATATTCTATTTGTCCGAAATTTTCTAAAAAAAATAACCAACCCTCAATACATGATAAGCTCTTGCTGGCTAAAGATAAAACTTCTTTTTGTGTTTTAAGCAAATTGCAAAACCAAAGGCCAGTATAAGTTTAAATTCATCTTTTGATACAAGAACTCAAACAGGATGAGTGATCCAAACATTAATAAAGAAGAAACATTCATAAGCTAAAATAGCTACCTAAGTAACCTTCCCTAGTTAACATAAAATAGGCTAGGAATATCTGTAATTTTTCAACCATATTGGCTTACTAATGTTGTGTGAAGTTGTTAGAAAGTGCACATTTACATCAGGTTCCAGGTTAAGCATTTTTCCATACTTCAGTGAGTTAAGACATGAATGGAGTTGGTACTCAGCATCTTTAAGGAACTAAAATCATTGTAGAAACTACTGTCCATCAAATTTCACCAGAACAACCCAGCCGTAACTGGGAAAAACGGGGAGTCTATTATTGTACCTTCCATCTCCCCCAAAATATTTAAAGAAAGATCTATTTATCTTTCTTTTCCTCTCAGGAACCATATTCTGATCTTGTAGGGACTCAGTGAGTTGGGTCACTTCAATCCATAAGGAAAGGATAAGGTAAAGTTTTTCTATATACTGAAATTCTTAAAGACAAAAGAAGTTCACCTTATTGGGGGGGGGAGAATTGGATATTACTAATGAACCAAAAAGTCAGCTGGAAAATGGAAGCAGACTGGTTCAATTTCAACACTGCATTTTGATTTCTTTTCCTTCATTTTTAACTTTTTCCTACTGTAAATTTAATTAACTATGGAATACAAGATCATGCATTTTTAAAACTATGAAATAGCAAAAATAGGATGCTTGCATAACAAATCATTTCAGTATTATTTTTTTCAGTAAAATAAACATTGGTTAAAAAAATCCTCATGAGAGCTGATTATAATCCTATGTCTTCTAAAAATATTGTTTAGAATAATAGCAAATGTTCATTTACTGCAATAAACACAATTAGCAGTTACTTTTGGAGGAATGAAGGGGGTATGTACTTCATTCCCAGTGGAGGTATAACCTTCTCAGCATCACTGAAGAACAAGACAGGAAGCAAAAAGAAAAACCAATAATACAGACTTTTGTAACCAAAACTTTCTAGTCTATCAGCGACTGGTCATTGTGGGAAGCTCCTTCTTCCCCCACCATCCAGTTGCTCACTCCTGTTCTCTCCCTGCAAATCTTACCATTTCTTCAGGTGTGCCAAGCGATCAGTTTACAAGATTACAACCTATTAGGACACAGAAAACCACATGGTGGAAACCTCACCTGCAGCAGGATACAAATGAGTAGCTGAAAAAGGAGCAGGCGAGTTGCAGGTCTATGTTAAATTACAAAGAAAGATAAACCAGCTGGATTTGGTAAAAATGGTAGTCCACAAGCCCTCTATTATTTAACAGCCCATTCAAAATTAGCCACTGTGCAATCACCTTGCACAAAGGCAACCCTTTTCAGATTAAGACAATCTGAACAGAGTTACACCTCCCAAGAAGAGAGAAAAATCAGAAATTTTTTCAGTCTCAATTGTATTATGTCTCATAGGCTCTCCACTTGCTTGTGCTCTCTTCCTTTGCACAGCACAAAGAAAACGCTGTTCTCTTAAAGACAAAGTACAGAAGATCGTACTAGTGCAGTTCATAGAATCTTATGTAATCTGCACCAGCAGCATAAATGCATACAAAATCATTTAGATTTCAGAAAGAATTTGGGAAGGGCTTAAGAAGTGGTTTTTCAGGTGTGACCATCTCAGTCAGAAAAAGACCTCACAACGACCCTGGTTTTGACATGTTGTAGAAATCTCCAGGGATCACCACTCAGATCCCATTCCACCATCCAGTAAGACTTCAAACATATCTAGGTCACATACACAACTCCATCCACCCCCCCTTCACACACCTCAGTTGCCCTGACAACTGTAAATATTTTATCATAGGGCTTTATATCCTGGCCTATTTCTTCAGGATATTTAGAACATGAAATAATCATTTGGCAGTAAACCACTTCCAATAAACCTTTTTCCCGTCACTCTAGCACTGTTGAAATCTGGCTGTTTCAGGGCAGAATATTGGATCTTCTTCCTGTCTCCCTGCCAAATAGAGGATTTCCCCATTTTAAAAGGTCTGTTTCCTCCCTGCTACTGGGCAAACTATCGAAAGTTATTGACAGATCCCACAGGCTACCAAACCCTTTCTTGGCAGCTCTAATTTGTTTGTTTCATTCCTGGTATGTTTATCTATCTCTGATTTCAAAGATTAATTCCCAATTAGCGTTCAGTGTAAAGTACCTACAACTGCTGGTCCATCAGGCCGCTCAGATGGCCACGCATCCCATTAAAGAGCTCAGCCTTGCACAGTGCACTTGCTGCACATGACTCCCTTTTATGTGCTGGTTAGTGAAGCTGCACGTAACCCTGCTGCTGCAGAAACATGCAGGGAAAAGTTACTGTAAATTAGAGTGTGGTGGGGAAGAGTTCAGATCCAAACTTTCTCCTCTAGCAATTAGTCACAGAAAGAGCAAATCCAACCCTTCAAGTGTACGGATTCTTAAGAAATTTGGATGTGATTTTTAGCCAGCAATCCTTGTGGGTCTGAGAATTCACCTTTATGAGAGTAGGAAAAGCATTCTTTATGCTACAGGAGAGAGAATTTGATGGAAACGTTGAAGACATGCACTGTTCACATGACAGATGGAGGATTTCCTTTGAATGATGAAGTGACCTTCACATTATTCATATTCTTATTTATATATAAATTGCAGCAGAAAATTTCCTTCCAAAACCAAAATGTTGATGTACGCGTAATGGTTACTGAAGGAACAGTAGTGCTATGTGACTATTTACATATCCAACATGTTCCCCTTGTGCCTCAACTGAAGGGTATACATTAAACCAAGGTGATGGATTTATTTATTTCTGTAGTGCAAGGTACCTATCAAACATTCAAGACGGCAAGATCCACAGGACATTCCCTACAGGGAAAAAAAGTTACTGTAGTATCAGAGAAAGTTCATCATTATGAGTGATATTTTACTCCTTATTTCTTCTTCATTTTTTCTTTCCTCTGTCTCTTCATGTTCAAAGCAAGTACCAGATGTAAATGCTGGAGAAAATTTTGATCAAAAACAAGCAGCATGAAAAGAAATTTGCAGACCTTTTTTTCTTCCTTCATTTCTTCGTGAGTGGGGTGATATTTTAGGCAAGCTGAAAAATCCATAAGATTCTGTGCAAAATAAAGAAATAAAATGTGATGCTGCTGTAACCAGAGGATCACATCACTGTCCTGTAGCAAGAACAGACTGAAATGCTTGTCTTCATCTACTGCTTGGTCTTATCGACTGCTAATAAGGATCTCAAGGTGCAATCATAACAAACAGCACCCTAGGTACAGCCTGGCTGTCATCTGATGGACATGCATGAAAGCAAGTAGAATGCCCTTTTGTGATGCCCCAGACTCCTCTTCCCTGCAGGGCAAAGCTGAAAGAAAACTCAGTGTCGTGATACTCCCAGAATAGAGATGAGCTCAGAAAGAGACCTTCAGTTTCTGGAACTGTTCACTTAACACGAAGCAATAGCACAATATTACACAAAACCACCAAGAAATAGACCTTTTTCTGTCAATAGGGCTATATAATTGAGTTTTAAAGTAAAGGGAATCTGAACTTTGAAGGAAAAAGAAATTCATCCTTATACTGGGGGCTTGCAAGAAGCCGCTCCTTAGGGTGCCCTCCTCTCTCACACAAGGTTGTGTCAGTGAAAGCTGTGGAAACTGAAACTACAGAAAAGGATCAAGTTAGTGCTCAAAAACGCTGGCTACATTTCCCCACAGCCTGGAATGACTTTTTACAGGAACTTAATTATCTGCATGGCTGCTGTGATAATGCTTCCTTAACTCACAAACAACCACAGAAGAAAAAAGTGTTAGAGGCTAAGAAATATTTCAGTCATTAAGTCTTTGAATGTAGTCCTAGTTTATAATCTAAAACAAACCAAATTGAAGGCAAGTTCACCCCTTTTCATAAAATCAGATATAGGTGCACAGAACGATTATGGCATATGTTTCATTCCTAACATCTATTTTCCAGAGGCTCTCCTCTACTCCTCAAGATGGACAGTTTGAAATGCAAATAAATCCCCCCCCAAAGGAAAAAAAAAGTGTTGTCACGTTATTCACAAGATTACATATGTTCTCGACTGAATTGGCCTTCCGTGGTGAGGCAAGGGAAACAAAACTAAATAAAAAAGAATCTGTTTAAGGAAGAAAAGCCTTGATCTATGCAAAATCACTTGGCAGATACGAACACAGTTTTTATTGCTATTGGGGGACAGGGGATGGAGAGAAAGGTATTTCTTTTTTCTTTTTTTCTTTTTTTTTTAATTCTGCTACTGCTGCTGGAAGAGATGACAGCCTAATAACATCTGCCTAGAAATGGATTGTAAGTTTACATTACACAGCATGTGTTCTGTCATTATTGCACTGTATGGTAGGATAATGGTTTTACTACACAGTGCCAGAGGCAGAAGATGCTTCTGAAAATCACTTAGGAATCAACATTGCAGAAGATAATCTGTTTTGGTTTTTTTTTACTATTATTACTTACCAAGATACAAATTCAAAATAATCATTATTCAAGAAGAGAAGCTAAAAATTGTGTATTTCCCTGCCATGCCACTCTAGCAGCATCCCGATCCAGGAACATTTGGTAATGGATCAGTGCAACAAGTTACCTGCTTCAAAAACACAGTATATCACCACCTTCAGAAGGCATTAAAGTGAAGGGAAATAAAAAACACAAGTCAAAGCTCATATCCATTATATAAAGTTCGGTCACATATTACTCCTCAGGTCTCAAACTGAAGCCATTTTCAGTTATAATGAGAAAACTGGGTGAAATAAATTCCATTGCAAAGACTAGAACAGAGTGAATGAAACCAGGACACATGTGAAGGATAAAAAAAGTACGGAGAAAAAGACATTTTTTTTCAGGAAGAGAATTTGTTTTTACAGTGCCAAGCATTTAGAACAGGAGACACTAGTGAAAATTCTGATTATATTAAATACTGATTTCTCCTAATGAAAAAAATAGTATTGAGGAAGGAAGGAAATATGGAATGCATTCCTAAAAAAATTATCATCTATTCTCTAATCAAAAGCCGTAATGAGCACTGCAGAACTGAATGATGAAACACACCATATCTATTTTAAGTATTCTAACACCCCAAATTCTAAATGAGGGGGCAAAGTATAGGAGAGCAGAGCACTGAAAGCATCCAGGTTTGGGCATGCTCTTCCTGTAGCTCTCCCCATCCCCAGGGCTTTCATGAACACTTATTGGAGACAGAATATTAGGCCACACTGACCATTGCTCTTCTGGCCCAGAGGGACATTTGCTATGGTTCTCCCGTAACTTCCTCCCTCTTCCTAGGCAACTGCAGAAAAATATGCCAGCACCACAGGATGGAGAGAATACATAACTTTAAGAAAAAGTTGCTTGATTTCTGTGATGCAGAGCAACTTCTCTTGTCTGACCTGCTTGTGGCTTTGAGCTAATAAGGTGCCTTCTGTAGGTACTGTACTTCCCTTGTGTACTTCCCCATGAGAAACACTGGTGCTTACAGAAGCGAGAAGGGAGAAATGATTCCTCATTTAGCCTTCCTCGGGTATGCTGTAAATTTACTTTCAACCGCCCATCCACTGAATCTGCTTGAAAACCCAAGATCTGACCATTCTGCGCAGCTGGAAACTACTCAGTCCCTGTGGAAAGTGATGACTTTCACCTCTCTATGAGGTCATCATAATGTCTAGTGTAAGATCCACATCAAATTCCAGTCAAATCTTTAAAAACACCACCAAAATAAGACTATATGTCTTCCTAACGTTTAACTGCACTCAGTTTGCAATACTATATTCAACAGTAATTTTCATAAACTTCTTAGCTTAATATCGTTAAAAAAATCGACTTCATCTCAATAGCTTACTTTCAGGAAAACGTAAAATAAAGATGACTAGCAAAATTATACTACTCATTATTATACAGGACTCTGTCACTAAGAACATGCTTTGGTACTCAGACAGCAGCTCATTTAATTTATGATAACCACCTTGATTGTAGACATTATATGGTTTAAAGGGTACATACTGGAAATTACAAATATTTGATTGCAGCTCACTAAAATCAAGCTAATGTTCTGATAAAACCAAAGATATCATCATTGCTCTGCACCAGGCTTGGCTTTGCATTTTCATCCCTCTAATATCAGAATAATAAAGAGCATTAATCATTCAGAAGAAAACCAATGCCCAAAATTTCTGGAAGGGAAGAAACAGCTAAAAATATTGTGCTGAAGATGGAAACATTCAGGGTTTGTTAGCTCAGGAATTTACATCCCTTCAAAACAAGGAAGCATGTCAAGAAGTATAATGCTTTTAATACTACATAATATTATGGTGTGTGCAAGGTATGATGAATTACTGTGAATTAATACTACAATTTTCAAGGTAAGAGCTAACTATACAAAATGTGACACTGCTGTAATCTTCCCTACTTAATCTTTTGCCTGCTTTCCTGAGCTACCTGCATTTTCCTTTTCATAGGTAGCAAAGCCAAAAAGAAGTATTTAAGAGTTCCATTAGAAAAAAACATGCAAAAAAAAGTGGCGGTATGGGGCTCAGTCCATTTGTCTTGTACGAATAAAGGGTTAAGCTTACAAGGAATTCAAGCTTATCTACTACAAAAAGCCTCCAACTTTTGTCAACCACCCAATAAAAACCAATACAGGTATGTTGATGCATGCCAGTGGATTATTAATAACTGAGAACTCAGCTTATGTGGTTCAAGAACATTAGAACATTAACAAACAACTAGAAAGTTTCCCATAACTTATCAAACAAACACAAACAAGCTGCTTTCGTCTACGAAAAGTGGCTGGGTAGTATGAGTATAGCATAACACTAAGCTTCTAGAAAGAGATAATGCACATTGTGTTACAATCTCCCTTTCTTTTGATCCTGTTAGCTTCAGGGCTTCCAGAGTCACTAATTTCTGTTAATAGTCGATGTGTTGTCTCTGTATTGAAACTAGTACCACCATCAAATCAACCAGTATTATTTCAGCATAATGTTGTGTTCCCACACTCAGAGCTGTTGATCTGCTATTTAGATCAGAAGCAACCCAGAGGAGAGAACAGTTCTGCCCTGGTCACTCAACACATGGCAGAGCTGGGTTGCACCGACTGCAATCTCACAGTTGACAAGTGCAGTTTGGGAGATTTCAACTCAATTCCAGCCACTCACTGATATTTCTTACTACAGCTTAGTAACCTCTTAAGCAAGTATTCATAGGAATGTACTTTAAAAAGAATTTCTGAAATGACCTGGTAGTAAAAAAGAGCAAAAAGCTGGGGGAATGAAAGGCTGCGTGACAGCAGAATTCCACTGAATTTGCCAATAGAGAAACAAATAATTTCTGTGATACCAAAACACTATTCTAACAAAAATAAACCAGAAAAACTGTAAGTATAGTAGAACTCTCTGCCAGCAGAGATGAACAAATAATGCTAATTACAAACAAGCCTTCATTCTAATTTAAAACATCAACCCTCTGTTCACATTCCCTACATTTCTTTCCAGTTGGGTATTCCGCTGAATGAGTTTATTCCTGAAAACGTGCACCAAAATTATGTTTGAACTCATTTAATTAAAGTTTGTAAAGTGCTCTAAGATCTATAAGCAGAGAGATGCTACGGAGGTAAAGTATTGGCTCGGACCTGCAAAAGTAAGAGCTTTCATCAACTGAATGAGATTTCTCTCATTGATTTCAACTGGCTTTGAATAAGATCTAATATCCCACAAGTGTTATATTTTGCTTAGAAGTCACATGCTGAAGTAAACACTACTCCACTATATATCTACCACTAGCTGAATTATAGCTTCAGCTGAGGAATGTCTCCTTCCGTACATGGATTTAAATATTTCTGTTGTTTTCATATGCAAGTCAGAGTTCATCTTCAAAGTAGTAAGACTTCATCCAAGTTTAAGGCTCTTTCCGTTATCTTAACAGGCATAATTGATTTTCTTACTTCCTTTTACAGAAAGAATTCAGTACGATAATGAATTCCCAAGGAATGTCCCTGCCAAAGTTAGAATTATTGCAAAATCATTGCAGAGATGGTTTCTTTTTCTGAAATATATTGTTATAATTTAGAGTTCATTTGGCCTTTCTGAATGCACACAGAAAATGTGACATGGCCTAAACTGACAGCATCAAGGGCTAATAGAGAGCTACAGTCAAAAAAAAAGAGCATGCAATTTACAGTCTTCAGCTGGCTGGATTCACTTCTCGGGAATTACAAATCTCAACTGCTACTAAATTTTTAAGTACTGAAGAAGCCATGTGCTGGGACTGATCCTCCCACTGTTCATTCTGATTTGAACTTTGTGGTATTTGAAGAACATAGTCTGCTTATGAATTAAGAAGGTACTATTTTGTTCTTTCCTTGTTTCTCAGGGGGCAAGGAGCCTTTCAGATAGCTGCGTTTATACCTCCTGGCAAGAATCCTCACAAAGACATATGTACTTTTACCCTGAATTTCTGCCTCATACGTGGCTTCCCCGACCTTCTATTTCAGATCTGCCAACTTTGTTGTTCAGCCTTAATTATCAAAATGTCATTATGCCCCATCCCTTCCTCCAAGTCCTCCATCTATGACTGCACATAAAGTTCTCGTTTCCTTCTCATATGCTTCCTAGTCATTCATCCTCCCATTTAACATTTTACAAATTCTACCTCTGTACTGCCTTTAATACCATCCCATTTCTGTACTTTATTTGCTTACCTTTGCATTTCAGACCATACTAAATATTAACGTCTTTGTGACTATAAAAACTGTCTTTTGAAATAGTTGTCCAACAACAAGGCAAAAAAGTTGCCAAATACCATACACAAGAAAAAGAAGAGAGGGACTGACTACAAAACAGAGCTACAGTACTATAAGCTTTAGAAGTCTATGAATGTTCAGAAATTTTTAAACCACTTGCACTGCCTCAGTATGAAATTTTGACAAACATGAAAGGTACTCAGTGTCTTGTAAATGCATTAGTACCTGTCCCCTGTGTACATTAAAACCATGTTCTGTCCTTCAGACTCGAGCACATGTAAAATATACATTCACATGCAGAATTTCCATTCTCTTTCGCTGTGGTAGTTCAGAGAATCTACTTTATAAAATTCTGCACTTAGTGTGCTGCCCCTCCCTGCACACTGCATAGGCTCCTACTAGGTATCAGAAAATATTACAGATGCAGGGTTGTAACCTGTGACACAGTGTCACTTGAAGGCAAGTAACTATCAGTGTATCCCAGGGGTCAACACTGGGTCCAATACTGTTCGAGATTTTCATTAATGACCTGGATGATGGAAAAATATGTAACCCCAGTAAGTCTGCTGATGACACAAAGCTGGCAGGAGTACACCAGAGGGTTGTGCTGCCATCCAGAGGGACCTCAACAAGCTGGAGAAAAGGGCTGACAGGAATGCCATGCAGTTCAACAAAGGTAAGTGCAACGTGGGGAGGAAAAAACCCATGCAGGGCTGGGGACCAACAAGCTGGAAAACAGCTTGACAGAAAAGGACCCGAGGGTCCTGGTGGACACCAAGTTGAACATGAGCAAGCAATGCGTCCTTGCCACAAAGAAGGCTGCTGATATCCTGAGACTGCATTAAGCAAAGCAAAGCCAGCAGGTTGAGGGAGGCGATCCTTCCCCTCTACTCAGCACTAGTAAGGCCACACCTGGAGTACTATGTCCTCAGTAGAAGACAGACATGGACAGACTGGAGAGAGTCCAGTGAAGGGCCATGAAGATGATAAAGGAATTGAACCACCTCTCCTGTAAGGAAAGGCTGAGAGAACTGGGACTGTTTAGCCTGGAGAAGAAAAGGCTCAGGGAGGGATCTTATCAAGGCATATAAATACCTGAAGGGAGAGTGCAAAGAGGAGAGCGCCACACTCTTTATAGCGGTGTCCAGCGACAAGACCAGAGGCATTACGCACAAACTGAAATACAGGAGGTTGTGTCTGAATATTAGGAAAACTTTTTCACTCTGAGGGTGAACAAGCACTGACACAGGTTGCCGAGGAGGGTGGTTGGAGTCTCCCTCCTTGGAGATATTCAAAAGCTGTCTGAACATGGTCCTGGGTAACTGTCTCTAGGTGGCCCTGCTTAAGCAGGTGGGTTGGGCAAGATGATCTCCAGAGGTCCCTTCCAACTTCAACCATTATGTGATTCTGTGAAATGTTATTATTTAGATCCGAAATTAAAAGGTGGTTTAGAAGCCCTATTTTACACAGTAAGCAACATTAAAAATGGATGCTATTTGCCTTCCTACCAAATGATTTAATTCCCCACCACACATATAATATTTCCTACATCTAAACCTAAATCAATTTGTTCATTTGTTTTAGCACTTTAACAGTCATTGGGGAAGTGTGAAATCATTGGAGGTTTAGTTCTCAGTAGGCAAGGCCCTTTATCAGAAGAGTTTACCTTCTTAAGTGGTTATAATTGGACATTTTATTATAAGATTCAACACAGAATATTACCTTACAATGCAAATCCTGAAGTCTCTGGGAACTGAGAACACATTCATACAACTGGATCAGAGAATAACTATTCTGCGTGGGGGAGAGGTTTGAATTAAAAAAAATCCAATGCAATTCACTGAAAAGAAAAAAAACATAGTCAATTACTTTTTTAATTGGAAATTACACAAATAGAAAATTGCAGGATGGTGGCATTTTTTTTGTTTGTTTTCTTAAGTGAAGAAATATGAAGAGTACGTTTGCTGGGCTACAGAGACACGTTCATATTCTGTCTTTACCAAGGTAAAGCCATTACTATGTGGAACATGGCATTAAACAGACAAAATTGGTTCACCAACACTACTAGATTAGTAGATTATTTACTAGATTAGTAATTTGGCCATCACAAAAAATTAGTGAGTAGAGCTTGTTCTTGAAAAGTGGGGTAAACTCAAAACATTTCAGAAACAGGGTATTTCAACAAAAATTCATTTCTCCACCTAATACATGCACACAATTTCTAATCTTGCACTGACATTCCAATTAAGATTTTGAATCTTTTTGTACAACCTTCAGCAATTCCATGATTTATTGGAAATGTCAAAGACTGTTCACCTTCACTGCTCAAATGAAAACAAAAATACAAAAGACTTCAGTATCTTGCAAAGTACGTTCCCCTGAAGAAAACCATAATTACATACTCACTTATCCACTTAACGATCCACAATGATTTTTGGCTTGGTATGTATAGCACCCATAAATCAAATGTCCACAGAAAATCCTCAAGTATAAGCATAACCTACCAGGCAGGCCACAAGATACACAGTTCTTAGCATAGTGCTGAATTGGGATGCAGGAGGTATTCTGTGCCCTTAAGTACCCGTTTGCACATACTAATGTGAGAACTAACACATTCTTTTTAATACGCAAATCGCACTGGGAACATAGCTTAGCAGACTCCTTTGAACACGCATTTCAATGTCAAGAAACTGATCAAGTGTTATACATTTTTGAAGCATCTCTGGCACTTGACATAACAATACAGACTCCATTCATGAGATTTAATGAAGGTGCAACTTTACAGAAGTACAGAGAAGAACAAGGCTTATAGCCAAGAACTGAATTTCTGTCTCAGATCCAAAAATACAAATGTCCTTTCAATTTTTTAATTACAGCTATTACTTTGTTGTCAGGGGAATTATATGACCTCACCTTTGAGAATAAGACCAGGAAAAGGGAGAAAAGGGAAGTTAATTCCTATTAAAAAAAAAAGGAAGGCCCATCTCACACTCAGAGTCAGTCCCTCCTGAAAACTTGAATGTCTGTTATGATTGTCCTCTCACCCATATTCCAGGTCAGACAAGAAAAGGAAAATATCCAATAATGTCAGGTAAGTGTATTGTGTTCTTCAAAGATCTTGTCTATATTCTGACAGAAAAGTTGTGTCTTCCTCTTTAATTCAATGAAAACTGTCATGGTATTAATTCTGAACTACCTTAATATTTACCAGGTCTTCACACACCAGGTTCTTATGAGGGTTGAGGCTAAGTATAAAGTAGTTATCTACACGTTTACTGTTCAAATTATTGATCTGTACATTGCCTTCCAGAGCACAGGTGATTAGAGAAGCACTAGAGTATTGGCTGCTTTGATAAATATTTCAGATTCAGTCTTTGTCAGCATTTTTGAGCCAAGGCTGAGAAGGGTGTGTAGAGCATGACAACTTGACAAAAATTTGGGACTAAAGGCTACTGAGCACAAGATGAACAGCTACTGACTGAACTGCTTCCAGTGGTGAACTGACAGAAGATTTAACCATGAGGGTGACTGACCTCTCCATCTGGTTCTGAAAATAGCACTATTTCTTAAGTGCTAAAGTTCACAGTCACATACACACCATACCCACTGAAGCTCTGCCTTTCCAGAGGAACAACAGATACTATTTGGTATGGAATAGACACCAGTTACTGCAAGTTACACCGAGTGCAAGAAATACTGAAGCAAAAATATGAAGTGTAACTACTAATCTACCATTCATTAAAGTTTTAATGGATGCAATAATTCTTAACACAACAAAACAATGACTACTAGCAACCATATATTTGTGATGTCCTATCCATCTACTGATGCACATGAACAACAAGGGAAAAGTAGTCTTCTCCATTATCTCTCGAGGGCTATCGAGGGAACACAAGCTGCAAATATTCTACTGTAACAGATACCAGGCCTCATGAATATATCAATTTTCATCCCTGAACAGATATTTTGAACAGCCCAACGGGAGTGCGCACATTTCAGTAAATATCCACATGCTCCAAAACCAAGAACATTACTTATGTGTAAGAGGACAACTACATTAGAAAGATTATTACAAGAAAATACTCAAGGGAGAAGTCAAGCTTAGCTTTCCTTTGTAATTAAACTTTATTTGAAACTGAAACAAAAGACTTCCTAAAAGAGAGACTTCTAAAGCTCTCAGAATAGTTTTCTCTCCTAATAGTCATGCAAGATTTAGCAAATTTTTGACTTTGCTCAGAAGTAGAGAACTAGTTTGATTCTTCCTTTCCAGAAGAAAAGGAGGGTTTTTCAGTGTAATAGGACAAAGGCAAACGCACTCTTCATGTTAGAAATGGTGTGGGCTTTTGCTCTCACTCACATGAACTACCATACTACCATCTTTCCTCCATTCAGCTGCCCACAAGAAGTTCTTAAAGAAAAGGTAAATTTCTTCTTTGGGTATTATCAGTATGAGGTTGATAGCAAAGAAACAGTGATGTAATACATCAAACTTCTCTTTATTCTACACAGCAGTTTTCACAAACGTGTTCTCAGAAGACACTATTTATAAGAATATTGTTTCCTTAAACTCATAATTATTTGCGTGCAACATGCAAATTCAGAAAATTCTCAAACAATCATGACATTCCAAATGCTTTTTCCCCAAATGCATCACACCTCCCGCTGCATTTGTTTTTGAGGGGTGAAAAGTTATTTCTAGAATTTCTGATATTTTTTCAGTATTTTCAGTCCACAAATATTTGAAAACTTGTTCCAATCCAAGACTTAAAAATTCTTTTCATGACTGAAATAACTTGCTGCACAAGGGAAAACTGACAGAGAAGGAATCATGAGATGAAACAGATGAAAAGAAGAAAGCTTTGACCCAATGGGAAAGACAGAGACATCCTTCTCAAACTTAAGGAGAAAATGTGAAAAAGTAGAAAGATTAATCTAAAGGAGAGGAAGCAAACACGATATAAGTCTCAGTACCTAAGCTTGAGCTAGATGTGAGAGGCAGAATAAAATGCTAAAAAAGACCTATAAGACAGAACTAGCTATAGTTACCATTTCACTTCAGAAGACCTCATCAGATAATTAGGAGTGGATTAAAAGAGAAATGATTGCATGCAAAATGATTTCTGAATCCTTCTGCCTGATGATGACCTGGTTAAGAAGTATGAAAAATGTGACACCAAGGACTTTTGTTCTAGTCTTCTGTTAAGGTCTAGCCAAAGTGAAAGAAATTATTTTTATTCACACTATAAAGTCATCAGAAAAAAAGTTATCTAAGAAACAAAGGAAAAGCAGCGAGACAAAATAATTTCTCATTAGCAGATGAAACCTCAATTAAAATTACCATTACAAAGCTAGACAGTTATTCATATATCACAATTCTTAAGGAGAAAATAGACATTTCTTAAAAAATTTGGTGCAAACAGACTCAACACAAGCACAAAACTTGCAACAAAAACATCAGTTGTGAAATTATATTCCAAGATGGCATATGACTAGTGGTCAGGAGAGCTAGCTGGATAGATAACAAGGGTTAGATTCATAGTCCAGTCACAATATTAAAAATAAATAAAAATGTGACACTCAGTGAACCCACCATTCCAATACCTTTCAGTATTCACCTGGTACCTTTGAAATTTTCATCCTAAAACGTCCCATTTCCTCTCAAAAGAGAGTTCAATAATCCCATCTGTGCAATCCGCACATGGCAAGTGAGCATCCCCAAGATATGCACATGGGAAATCATAGGCTGGATGTACCCAGCCTCCATCCCAACCGATGCTCTCCAAAAGCCACACAAATATCCAAGGCACTTCATGTATTCCTGTGAGAGACGCTGAAATTCAGCAACTCATGTAAAATCAGGCAGGCAGACAAATAATAATAGACAAAGGCAATTTCTACTATCACAACAACAAATGAAAAGAAACTTCATGAAGACAAAAATCAGAAAAAAATATTCACTGAATCCGAAATTTGAGTGTGCAATTCAAACACTTAGAATTTCCTTTCGTGTGACAAATATTGACTATATAGATTCTAGAAGAGTTCCTATTAAAGCCAAAACCCAATTTACACCCTTACAAAACTATAAATTACTAAAGAGCAAACCTTCCCCTGTAAGTCACCAGCTACTCCCACATGGGGAATACGATTACTGTAAGCAAGAGCATTATCTTATCAGTTTCCAGTGCAACTCCAAGTAAACATAATATCTGCTTAAGAAGAAAACTTATCTCACACAGGAAAAATACTTAGGGAATTGAAGTTCACTGTAAAAAGGGACAGTGTGCAAACAGAAGAGAGACTGGTGAGTACTCTGGGATTAGTCTTGAAATTGCTTGCAGCTAAAACAAATGAACAAGCCTCTTAGAAGCCAAAATTCTTCTGAATCTGAAGAAAAAAATAGAGAACAAAAAAAATCAAGAAAGGAAGGACAAGGAGTTTAAAGACATACTGTAACCTTTCTTATTCTACTCTCTCCCCTCAGCCACACACAGAAAGAACCCTCCAACCACTTCAGCAAGAGAAACGAAAGCAAGACAAAATTTTCCTGCACAGATTGCAGAAGCACTCAGAAAAATAGGCAGTTTCAGTGAGTCCTCCTTACTGTTTCTCCAGCTGCAAGAAGGAGCAGCGAAAGTGAAGAAACTACTCTGAAAACAAGTGAAATCAGTTCAAATTGTGCTGAGGCAACAGTTGGGAATTAAATAAGGGTCGGAAAAGCTGTACTATGTTCTCCACTAGTTTAGTACTTAATATTCAAAAGAATGCTTACATTTTTCCTCAGTGTTACTTACAACTAGAGACAGAACACCAGGCAATGCTTATCACATCATTAACAACTGAAAGAGACAAAAGGAGAACCTTCTAAATCGGTGACACACACCTCCCAAAAGGTCTACAAGAAAGAAACTTCAAATTAATTGATCAGTGCACTCAATTATTTTTTTTTTTAGTGTCACAGGATTCAGGGCATTGTATAACAACATGGTAACAGCCAGGCAAGGAGGAAGAAAAGCCAGAAGCAAACATACACATAATTTTCCTTTAAATTAGACATCAGATACAGACAGAAGAAATAGCGTAGGGCAAAATCAAGTATAGAAAACATACAGGCTTTCTCCTATGAACTGTGTTTTCTCACATCACCAGACACTTTGAAGTCCCCAAAACTGATCACTAGTAAGATTTTGCTTTATTATATGCACAAATAATTACATAATTACTACACAACTTTACTGTGTCATAGGAACGCAGTATCCTGATATTGCCTTTGAAATAAAATGTTCCATAGGATTGTACCATCTACCTCACATATACAACCTGTATTGGATATAATCAAGGCTATCCAAATAAATTTGGTATTAAAAAACAATCTGCTGAATGACTCAACGAACTGGGGGAAGGTGAAGAGTTGTCTGAGTCACAGAGAGAATTCAACACTGTGCAGGCAGATTTTCTGTTTTATTAACTAGAACTGTGTAGGATTTAATGATTTGAATGAACCCTGTCTTCATGAAATGAACTCAACTGTCTTCCTAAAATGAGAACGTACACACATCCGTCAAAAGGTAATCATGACAGTACGTGTACTGCATATGTGCGTAGGTTGCCTATATTCTGACAATTAACCAAATAATTCAAAAGCTCTAAACATGGATTTGTGGTGTAGAATAACCACCTCTGTATTCATATTTGCTCGAGGTACATTGAACTAGAATAAATAACAGGAAAACAGTGTACAAAATAGAAGGTCATTTCTCTAAAAAACTAATTGGCGAGTGGAGAGTGTCCATAATAAGGTGCTTGCTATCACTTCGGCATCACCAGATTGAAGCAGGTAAAGAGGAAGAAATATGTTTGGTTTCACTGAAAAGTTACAATTCAAATGGCGTTTTAAAAATAGTAATGCTGTATTTTTCACTGATATTTCAATGACCTCGAGGGTTTGGCAAATCTTGTGGCTCAGTGTCAGAATTATTTTTCTGTGCTAATTGACAAGACGTTAAGAACAAGCCTGCTTATTTCTACATTGAACAAAGTCTATACAGATACATGCGGGGGGGGGGGGGGGCCCCCAAAAAAA
>Ga0065711_1037574_pt1 | contig 19696 bp, 12 predicted proteins | sample Hoacrofraction12_FD_59098 | JGI IMG/M metagenome (GOLD analysis project Ga0065711, IMG submission 59098) | Hoatzin crop microbial communities from Cojedes, Venezuela - Epithelial fraction 12 v2 (version 2) | ecosystem: Host-associated > Birds > Digestive system > Esophagus > Crop | place... | reverse complement strand
GTATGCATATTCACATGCTTAAATGCTAAGCTTTTGAGGTTTTGGGGGGACAACATGACAGAGTCTTTCAGGGCATAGGAAAGTCTCTGTTCAAGTCTTCCATTTATTGTGTCTGAAGTTTTCAGGTTGTTGTTTACAAATTGTTTCTGCTGAGAAGTCATCACTTCAAAATGTCTAAATGTTCTGCTTTGGTGTTTTTGGAAGAAAATATTACAGAAATGCTGCAATATCTTAGAATTTTTGAAATTCAGTGAAGAGTTGGTCAAATTTAGAACAAAGAACAAACAGCCCCTCCTTCCTGCTACCTATTTCCCACCCACTGCTAAAAAACCCAACAAGCTTTCAATATGCTTAAATAACATGAAGACAGAATTTTTGGAGGAGTTGGGGATATTTCTGGCTTTAAAAAGTGATTTTAATTCTATTTAAAAAAAACCCATGATTTTTAGAGTCAATGCAAACTGCATTTCCTGGATTTTTCAGTTTTGCACTGGACTGAGAACTTGGCTATTTGCACAGCTGTGGTCATTTTCAGGTGCAAGTGAAAGTCTTTGTGAGATGTGAAACTTGAACATCATGCAACTCTATCACTGTGAGTAGCACCATTAAACCCTGGTAAGTGTTATACTTTTAGGCAGATGCAGGCAAGAGCTTGTAGACTGGGGAGAAGTGCTTAAATGGGACTATTTACAAAAGTCCTCAAATTCGGCATTTCATGTCGGTGTATGGGTTTCATTTAGGGACAAGTAGCAGGTTAGTTAGGCTCCAAATACCTTGTTTTCCTATCTGGCTGAAATAAGTACCACATTGAAGTAAATGTGGGCCCTAAAAGTAAATACCTGATTCTCATATTCAAACTGTTCTTAATGTGGCTTTTTTGGAACTTCCAAACTCTAATAATATTTTCACCTCCCTTAAAAAAAGCAGGTGGGTTATATTTTTCAAAACTAGGTACTTATGAGCAACCCTACAGTCACAAACCTCTGTGTGCAGTAACTGTTAGTCAACAAATTACTATATGCCCTAAAACAGCTCTACAATAAAAAGCCAGTTCATATGAAAAGTGTCAGTGCAGTGATGAAGTGCAAACACCTTAGGAAGGAAGCAAATATGTGGTTGGTTTTGGCCATAAAGAGACTTTTAGAAGTAGTAATATCTTTTAAAATAATTTTAATATGTTTTGATGCTGCTTAAAAAATGCCAAAAAAGCTTGAGGGGTTGCAGGGAAAGACCACTGAGATGTTGTCTTTCAGTGACTTTTTATTTTTCAGTCATCTCTGTCTGCTTTAATGATTGTCCAGCTCCTCAAATGCTCTGCCATGGTGCTGTATCACCGCCGCCTCTATCATGTTAGCTCCAGTGACACTCAGGAGCTTGCCCCAGGACTCTGAAGCCAGTACAGTTAATGTGAGCCCTCTCAATATTACTGCTGTGCACAGTGCAGTGGGTTTTGATGGACATGCTGTCGTGTAACAGAATCTACCCAAGCCCAAACTGCAAATACAGAACACAGTGTGGCTGTGGCTCAAAATGATGGTTGTAATTATTTGTGTTGGGAACTTCCCATACCATGCAGTTCTCTTCCTCAGCATAATAAACATCTTGAACCTCAGCTCTAGTTTTTATTTTATGATGTCAACAGTTCTTAACCGTAAAAGTGAGCAGATGCCAAAAGCTTACACAGCAGAAGATCCTAATGTTCCCATGTAATGTTGCGCTTAGGCTCTGAATGCTGAACTTATGGAGGTCTGCTTCAAGTAAAGAGAGTTGTGTTTAACTGAATAGGGACCAGATGAGAAGGATGTGCTGTCTGTCACTGATGAAATGCTGTCAGATGTCTCCTGGCTCTTGATGCAAGTTGATGTCAAAACAGTAAATGTTCTTGCAAGAGGGAGATGTGAGCACAGAAAAGAATGACGGGGTGGGGGGAAAGGTCCTCCAGGCTTGGAGCATGCTTGTTTTCTTTGACATGAAATGAAATACAGGCAGTGCCTGCTAGCAAAATTTTGACTAACGCAGTAGGGAGGTGTCCACAGCAGCCTATCGTGCTATTGCCAATAGCTGTGCTAGAGAACTAGATGCAGGTTGTCATAGTTTCATCTCCTTCCTTATCAGCATGTTCCACCATGGAGCTGAGATTGCAACTGTTGTTCTAGAGCAGATTCAGCAGCAGCTGAGAACTTCGGCCTTGGAGAGCCCAGAATCATGTTGTGATGGGGTAGGGCTAGTTCATCAGCTGGGCTGGTGGGGAGTGAAATAAAGTCTCTTCTCTGCTAGACCCACATGTGTGTTGCTCCCCCTCCTGCCTGCACTGTCGGACAAGAGGAGATTTACTCCCTGTGTTTTCAGGCTAAGCTATAACCATGTTACATATCTTACTGAAATCAAGTCCAGTTTGAGTCTTTAAGCTGGACCAAAAGGAACAGACCACAGCTTCAGGGAGTGTGGGCCAGCCAATGGCTTAAAAAACAAAACAATAAAAAAACACAATCCAAAACACAGCCAAAGAACTCTAAATCAACTCTGCTTTGTGTCCAGAGACCAAAACGTAATTTGAAATGACTTGCTCAAAATCCCTTTGTGGTGTGGGTAGCTAAAGCCGTCGGGTATTTTGTTTACTTGTCTATAGAACATTTTTCTGTTGAGTTCTGGCACTGCACGCTGCTGCTTGTTTAAACATGCTTGGGAGGAGAAGCAGTGTGAAAACACTCTTTAAATCAATAAAAATAGTTGTAAGACTGAACAAACACTCCAGATTGGAACAGTTCATGATCTTCAGGATCAAGATGTGAATTTTTTTTTTTTTTTCATGGTGAGCTGTGGATCTCTGCACCTAGTTTGGTGATCAGGAAAATATGCGTGGCTATGGAGGGAAAACTGAGCTCTGGAAGAATCCAGATCTAAGAATGCACTTAGTGTCTTGGACCTATTTTAATCAGATTCGGAGCTGCTGTTGGATGAGTTAGTTAACTACAAGAGATATTACTACCTTTTTTAAATAGGAGATTTAGGGCTTTTGAAATTCTTAATATAAATTTTCAAAGCTCCTGAGGAATGATTAATTTTGCAGATTTTTATTTTGGTAAAAGCAGTTTGGAGACTTAGAAAATAAACTATTTTAAAAGTGATTAATTTTTAGAACATCTTGAAGTAAATTAATCTTGTGCTCTTTTTACTGAAAATATTTTAATGAATACTTTTGATTTATTTACATACAGTCTCTACACACTGAGAACAATTCTAATGTAAACTAGTAATGTATGGTAAAACTTTTTGAAAAACATTTCCCAGCTTTTTTCAGGATGAAACTTCAAAACAATGGAACATGGATAACATCATGTGCTTTACCAATTCTAAATTAGGGAGGTCATGAAAAAGATTCTGAAGCTCAGAAACCTTCCAAAGAGAGAGTCAGGTTTCAGACGAATGTGAATTTTTTTTTTTTCTTTAGAACCTGTTCTAATTTTCACACTTGCTGGGATATTTTCAGATAATTCTGTTTGTTCTGTGTTGTATTTGTGTTTTCCACCATACTGAGCTTTGGATGTAAAAAAAAAAAAAAAGGAATGCAAAGCAGAGGAAAAACAAAGTGTGAAATCTTTCAAACAGAAACTACTGTGTATTACACAGTGCTAGCCAAGCCCAACCGTCAGTGTAAGACTTGGACCTGGATCCCAAGGCTTTGGAGCTGCAAAATTCCTTCCAATTTTCTCCTTGTCATGCCCCTATGAGCAGAGTACAGGCCAGGTCTTTATACACAGTGTGAAGAAATAACACCCAGAGAAACAAAACAAGGAACCAATGAAGAATAGTCAGTCTTACCTGTATCACTGGTAGTGAGTGGACATCAAAATGCAAAAGCAGGCTGGGCAGATTTGTTTCCCCCCAGTCACACATTCCCCTTTGGCTTTTGCATACATAAAGAGAAAATATAAATTCCCTGCAAATAAGAAGCACCTTATTCTAAGCTTCAGAACAGCTTGGTCATCTGACAGTTTGAGCTGGAAGACATCCAACCCAATTGGTGCATCTTCTATGGAGTATAGCACTGCTACAATACAGACTGTTTTGGAAATAGCTCTTGATTAGCAGTGTACGGTGGAGTGGAAGCAAAGTAATTAGAAAATACTTTAAAGCTCCCTTTGTATGTAACCCATGGGCAGTGATTTTAAGCAACCTGTCAGCTTCAGCAATCTTGGAGATGACTCATGCAAGGATAAGTTCAAGGGTAACGATATCCCTCCAGCACCTGGTACTGCTGCTAGCATGAGGTGATTGCTGTGTCTCTAAACAAGCACGTGCTTTTTTATGTAGGAGCTGTAACTTGTATTTTCAGGTTTTCTTAAATGAGCACAAAGAGGCATTTAGTGTTAGATCCTCAGGTGGTGAAAAAAATTCTATCTGTGCTGATTCATCTCATGTACAGATGTTCCCCAGCCTGTGGTTTGGGCTTTGCAGAAGCGCTGGCCGAACTCTGGTGTTGTTTCTGCATTGATGCAACTGGACCAGTCCTGAGCATTGTGTCTCTGAATGTGCAGGTGTCTGTGTATGCGCGCGTATGGGCATTTATGCACAGATATGCACGTGTGCGTATATACAGCTGTTAAGTCTGAAGCCATGTTTCAGAAAAGCCAAAGGCTTTGTCCCAGAGCAATCATACAGGGTAGTCTAAGCTGGTCTGTGTATGCTGGGGGAAGGAGGGGCAGCCAAGAAAATATTCACACAGTGCAGAGCTCAAGTTGTGGGTTCATAGCCATAAGATTTGGAGATAACACCAACTTCATCTTTCTGCACCCCAACTCTCGTTCTAGGAGCAACTGATGACTCCTTTATGTGGATTGGGTATAGAAGGCTCTTACTATAGTTTGAAGTGCTGTGAAGCTTCATACGATGCCTCAGAAGTATGCTTTCCTCTCATGCTTTTTATGTGGAGTGAGCAGTTTTCGTTAATCTTGATTTGGTGAGTGCTGACTCCTCCTGCTTCATACCCCTTCCAAAATATATTATGTGGGTGCAACTGTTAAGAAACTGGTTGTGAGGGCTTGTGTGAGCTGGTGCTGCGCACTTGTGTTGTACGGATGCATTTTAATATGAGCATGAATGTGCACAAGGGGAGATGATCTTGCCATGAAATAGTGTCAGGAGACAGGATGAGGCTGACTGCTTTGGGGGCAACTACTGCTGATATTGTGGTTGTATCGCCAGTGCCCAGTATGAGACCTGATCTTGTGAGATGCTGAGCTCTATCAAGTTAGTGCCTTCTCTGCAGTCTCCATTTTCACTTAGTTTTATTTGTATGTCCCATTCCATGGTGGCGGCCACATGATAAAGGTTTAGTCTACTGTGTTGTTCCTGGGTGTTGGAAGTCATTCAATATCCACTCATATTTTTAGTTCTCTCACTGATTAGTGATGCTCAGCATTGTTTGGACTGGAGTATCTGCCTAAAACCAGCAAGTTCTACTTAATTCTGTGGGCATCCTGGTCTATTGTGTATGAGATCATATATAGCTTGGTGTGTGGATTGTATGTTGTTTGGTGTATAGCACAACACTGTGCACTTATGGGAATAGGTTAGTCCATCTGCCTTTTCTCCTTGCAAGGCTATAATATGCTAGCAGTTTTTCCTCCATCTGTAATGCAATAATTTTTGATGGCTACATCTGTTCAAATCCAAAGTTTCAGAGTGTATTTTAAAAGTAAGGTACCTCTTGATTTAGAGTATCTGAAAGGAAAGAGAGAGGAATGCATCCATACTCTGTCATGTTTTGGTACAGCCATGGTTTCAAGCACCTCAACGATTACCTGTTTATCAAGAAACTGCTTAATGGTATAAGTGCTGTAGGGAGGTTGTGATGATTCCTCAGGCAGCTGTTCCTCCTGCTTCCTTCTATAGCATGTCTTGATGCTTCTATGGCATCAATGGCCCTGTCCTTCCTCTTAGAAGAATGTCAGCATGCTAATACTGACGTGTCCAACACTGGTCAAATATTGGTGATATGCAGAAGAGAAGGCTCAAGAGTTGGAGTAGGATGAGGAGGAAACAAGGCATCTCTAGAGAAAGAAGAGCAACTGGGGCTGCTAGAAGCAACTTTAGGGGCTATAAGAGTTGGACGAGGGGCTGAGAGAAATGGCTTACAGCCATAGCCAAAGACCTGCTGCTTGTAGCATCCAATTACTACCTGGTCAGAGAGGGCTCTGAAAACAGAATTCTGCTCTTCAACCTAGCTTTTAGCAGCCTGGAGCACAGGACCGCTTGCAAGTATGCGGTAAATGTCATCAGTTACATGGTTATATATTTGCTTTTTATGCCTTTGCTGTGAGGGAAGGTTGGGAAGGAATTGCCAGCTGGTGATTCTGTAAATGGTCCCAAACATGCCTGAAATGCTCCTGCTATTAGTGTCTGGCTGAAAGCGAGGTGGCTTCGCACAGTGACCTATGACTCGCATGCGCTGCCATGTTTCTGCCTTCAGAGATGTGTATTAGAGGCTGTGCCTAAAGGTTTCTGAGAGGACTTACTCATTGGAGTGCTTGAATAGAGCCCTGCTGACATTTATTCTGCTTTTTTTCCAAGGCAGAAGACAGGTTACCTTAATCCAAGCCAGCCTCTGACTTCTTCCCCTCCACCTGTTTCATTTCAGTGGAAAGTAACTAACAACTTTAACAACTCTAGCCAAGCAGCCCGGAGGGAACTAGTTTACCGAGAAAATGTCACTTGAAGTTCCTCTCTCTTTCTGGATCCTGCATACACAAAGAAGTAGTGTGGTTTTGTGGATATGACTCTTCTCTAGTAACTGAGATCTAGATTAACTTCCATGCTCTGGTCTTGCTCCTGAGAAAACTAGAGACTCGTTTCTCAGCTTAGCTACGATCTTTTGCTTGTCCTGTTCTTCCTTTGTCTCTGCCCGTCTAGGCTGTAAGCATTCAAGTCACGGTTTGTCCAGCTGATGTGTTTTTGTAACACGCTGGCCTGTGGTTACATGTCCACATCTGTGCCCAATCTGCAGAGGATATTGGTCTGTTATAGCTCCCAGCTGGCTGGCCTGGCTTTCCACCTCGAGCTGCAGAGAATCCTGCTTTTATTGCTCTGCTGGTCCCTGTTTCAACCCTGGTACTTGCCAAGACAGCATCTGCCACATTTGTACAGAGCAGTGTAAAACTGGCCCCGCTGTCTGTGAGAAATGTTATGGCAGTAAAAATAATAAGAGGAAAAGTAGAAAGTGAGAATTTGGCCTGTGAGGCTTGCCTTTTGCTATAGGTCACTGGTGGAAGTGTGCATCATCTGCTCTACCAAGCGGTATTTTTCCAACATTATTTACTACTTTTTTTCTTCCCCTTACCACAGTTACACTGCATTTATAGGAATTCCCTCCCATTGCCTCCAATGCTTCCAGACGTCGGCTCATCCCTGGCCCCTTCTGATAGGCAGCTCCTTTTATGTCTGCTCTCTCAGCCTTACCATTTCAACAGAGCAGAATGCCGGTGTTGGCTTTCTCACTGGGAGTGACTCAGAGAGGGGATTTGTGCGTGGCTGGGTGCCAGGGCAGAAAACTCAGTCAGTGTACATCAGTGCAGTGCCAAGTCCTTCCTGGGCATAGTAACTTTCCCCTCAAGGCTGCTGCGTGCCAGGAAGGGAAGATACGCCAAGCAGGAGAGGAGGTGGCAAATGGGAGCAACTTGTGCTAAAAACTGACCTGGCAAGCTTACATCAACTACGTGCCTTTCTGCTGGCACTCAGAAGGTACTTCTCCAGAAGACAAATAAAGGTCTCTGATGTTGTCTGGTGATTGTTCACATCCCAACAGGTAAATGCTGTGCCTGCAGATTTAGTGACAGATGCTTTTATTCTCCCACACATGTGCACTTGTAGGGTCCTGGAGGTGTTTTAGGTGGAACATAAATTACCCAGATGGGAAGAATAAGCGATTGGACACTGGAGTAAATCAGGCTGTTTCACCCAGTCCACTTCTGTGCTCCCATCACAGAATCACAGAATGCTGGGGTTTGGAAGGGACCTCTGTGGGTCCTCTAGGCCAAGATCCCTGCCGAAGCAGGGTCTCCTACAGCAGGCTGTGCAGGGCCTTGTCCAAGTAGGTCTCAAATATTTTCAGAGAAGGAGACTGCACAACCTCCCTGGGCAGCCTGTTCCAGTGCTCCATCACCCTCAGAGGGAAGTTTTTCCTCATGTTCAGACGGAACTTCCTGTGCTTCAGTTTGTGCCAGTTGCCACAGAGCCTTCAGGACTCCTGGGTGGGTGGGAATAGCATGAAGAGCATGAAGGTTGGCATTATACAGAAAAGTGATCTGTGGGGCAAACAAGGCATGGGAATTTTGGCTAGAGTTGGTGGATTTTTACCCTTGCTGTCTGTAAGTACCACATCCAGAACACGTTGTTAATTCTGTTCCTAGTGTTGCATAAGATGGTGTAGTTTCTTATTAGGAGATGTGTGTTTGAGGAGCAAGGTAATTCATATTAGTGCCACCCATCTCCATTATATGGATGCTTGATCTGAGCTGCTGGAGGACCTGTGATTTTATGTTTATTATGGGAAGCATAGCTGAGTTTAACACGTGAGTTTTCTTTGAGGTTAGTCCTTTCATATTAAGGTCTCGGTGTTTGGTGCTCATTCAGGACCAAATTTGGATACTCTTGTGAACACTGTTTAGTGCCTTGCCTTCTCTTGGTGCAGTGGCAAGGGCCTGTTCCACATAAGTGAGGGGTCAGGATGTGGCAGCTGGTGTTTGACATGGCCAAAGCGCCCACCTTCATGTAATACACCTAACAGCAGGGGACATCACTGACAGCCTCAAGTGACCAGTCATCAGGAAAAGAACATGTTTCTGAAATAGGATTAACTTGTATTTCCAAAGATTGATAAGGTATAATTTGTGGTGTCTACAGATGTGAGAGAGACAAGGTCAGGGAAGATAAGATGGTATTTTTCACTGAGCCCTACTGGGAGAGAGGCAGGGAGAAAAGTGGGGCTGTTCATAGGTGCCTTATGTCTCACAGGCAGCAAAAACGTGGTGCTACACTCAAGTTCGGGGGCTTTCTCACCTATGCCATGGAAATGTATAATCTTGAACCAGCTGACAAACCTCAGCTTGCACATCTTGAAAAAATGTTCCAACATTTACCAGCTTCAGGGACGATGAAGCTTAATTGTGTTTTCAAAGCTCCTAAAAATCCTAGGAGGGAAACTGCCATGTGCATTCCCAAATACAAAGTACCTTGCAAGGAGCACGTGTGAAATATTTGGTTCTGCTTAGATTTAATCACAAGTAGTCTGCTGTGTCCAGCAAATGAAATGGAAAAGGGAAGCGATTTTGGTACCAGTGGATCTTAGCGCTATAGACTGAGCTGTGAATAGCATCCATGTAGCTGACTGAGACAGCTGAAAAGAGCAAGATGACTTGGCTACAACTGCAAAGTCTTCAGGACCCTTCTGCGAGAGTGAGTGGTAGGAATGTGGTTGTCTGCAAGCTTTGTATCTGAGGGGCAAGTCTTGCACAAAGCAGGACTTGCTATAGGTCACCAGCAGACTGGTGACAGGAATGGGACTGAAAGGACAAAAGGAGCCATATGTAAGCACTCCAGATTCTTATAGATCAAGAAAAGAATAATAAGTGCAAATACTAGATTCTCAGTTGTTTCATGCAGCTCTGAATACTTGTCTCTGAAACCAGCCATGAGATGAAAGTGTGTGAAGAACAACAGTTTTCCAAAACTGTGCTCCAACTCATGCAGAGAGGAAATGCACAGTGTATTTTAGAAGCTGGGAAGCTGGCTGAAGGAAATGTTCTTAATTTTTTCCTGCCTTTTCCCCTAGTGGCTTCTTTCCTTAACATCCCAGTCTTTAAGAAAAACTCATGTTCTAGTGTAACAAAAATATAGTTCCTCTCTATTTTTAGGAATTACATGAACAAGTCTAATAAGTAGAGAATGATGGTGGTCAGGGAGCTCAGATTGGCTTTGGCTATCGAGCAGAAATAGATGTGGACTTAACCAGATGAAGATCCCATAAAGTGCATTTCTTTTCCTTTTTTTCTCTTTTCCTGGAACTATTATGATTTCAGGATTTTTGGGATCATATATAAATAAGTCTGGCCAGCTTACTTGGCCAGAGGTTTGGAAAGATCGTTTTGTACACTGTTTTTGAAGGATGACTAAAATTAATCTTTAGAAGTTTTACTGATAACTGTAAAACCTTATTGGGTGATTTTTCTGTTAAGTTTCCCAAAAGCGAAGCTAAGGTCCAGTAGTCATTGGAAAACCAAGTCCCCCTCTGAGGAGGAAAAAGAAAGCATTAAAAAAAAAAAGATCTGAGAGATAAACAACTCAAGAGCAGCAGGATGATAAAAATGAGGCAAAAATAATATGTAAACTGGCTTGTTGGTCTGCCTAAACTCAAGGAGCTTCAATGCTCGAGGCCTTTAAAGGCAGACCCCACAAAGCATTGGGGAGCAGATAAATACTGCACAGGGTTTAGAAGGAGGATAAACACTGCCGAAGCCAACAGAGGTTCCTCCATTTCTAAGCTAGTGTCACCCTTTCACCCTTGGACTAGCTCCTTGCTCCAGCTTTTCTCAGTCTCAGCAAAAGGCTGGGGTGAGTGGGATGTTCACCAGCCAGGAGACCTTTTGTCTTGCCTGATTAAAGAAAGGTCTTTTGAGTGCATCAGACTATTGAATCCCTCTCAACTTGCAGGACTATAGATTCTACCTCCATGGGGAGAGTGGTCCTGGATACAGGAGCTAGTAAATGGTGCGCTAAATAAAAAGGATCCTGTGTTGGCAGCCGTAAATAGAATAGACTAGAAAGTCAAGGAAGATACTTCAGTGTTTTCTGTCAGTTGGTACCAGAAGGGCTGGGTTTGCAGTGGGACCTAGGCCCAGTACTAGGCACAGACACTGGGAAGCTAGAATCAAGCCCTAGCCCTAAACTCAGAATCCCAGGGATGTTTTCTGCTTTCCCACATCCTATAATATGCTCTTGGCAACAAAATCACTGGCTGAAACAAGAACAGAAGCCAGTCAGTGCTCTGGTTGTTGCCCCCATAGCTGGGGTTTTTGTGGCAGGCCCAACTCGGGGTGTTTTCACAGTATCTGGCATATGAGGTATGATTTTCAGGCAAGCACCTGCTTTTTAGGTTTTAAATGAGCTTCAGAGGCTACTTGATGGATCTGTGGTGTCAGGCTTTAAAGCATGTTTGACCAGCAGAAACTCGTGTACCTAGAGAAGTTGATAGGCACAAGCAGACACAGAGGGAGCTTCCGAGTTTGGAGCAGGCACTGAGATACAAGTTCAGCTGACCTCTAGGTGAGGAGGAGACTATTTATACATATGCAATGGAAGAGAATAGACTGTACTGTATGTAACAGCTTTACAAAGTGTTTGCGATATAAATATACTCATTCCATTGGGTCCTTCCTCCAAAATGACAGCTCCCTGATGAAAGCCATGTTCATGTCAGGGTCTATAGATCAAAGTCATATATAGAAAGGTTAGATCAAGGTCAGATTTGGAGAGAAAGTTCCCTATGCGGACACTTTCAGAAAGGCCAAATCAGATAAAGGCTCCCTTTCTAAATAGTGTTCAGGAATACCTGGAGGGGGGTGTGTTGTATGCATGCATTGGCTTGGCAGAGGAGGACAGCAATACCAAAAGCATTTATCTCTTTTGTACAAGGGTGTCTGCTCTGACCTGGCTGAAAGGGTCCATTGGTAGAGGAAATAAGTTCACTTTAGTTTCACTCGGTGTTTCTCCATCTCTCTGGCCAGCTGATATGTTTTGCCTCAAATGCAGACACATCCTGAGTGGTGGACCGGCTTCTTTAAAGACACTCTGCTGGTAGGAAAGGACCTTAAGGTAGCTGGTGATCTTAAACTGGCCCTTTGTTGCAAAGGCCTAATCAAGTGAGGGTTAGATTCCGATTCATCTTTTCTGCTTCCCTGGCCCCAGTATTCAGTACAGTGTTTGGGGAGAAAACTTGTACACCATGCAGTCAGCTCTGTCAAATATCCTCCAAGGGGGCCCTTAGCAATTGCCAGAGAATGGCACTTCCCAGATTTTTTCTTTTTTCAACCCCAACCCACTTTAACATTTGTTTTTCATGAAAAAATACCTTTCTTCGTAGGCTTTCAGCTGTGAACATCAGTGATGAGAGTGGTCTCAGCAGCTGTGGCCAGCAGTCCCCAGTCCTGGCACCCTTGGCTTCAGGGCGACTGTCTTGCTGGGACATTGATTCCCTTTGGAGTGCGTTGGTCCCACAGATGCATGCACAAACACGCACTCACATATGCACTCATGCACATGCCTGTGTATGCAGACACGCACACATGGGCCTTCCAGGTTCTGCAGTGGTCAGCAGGTACTGGAAAAAAAGGGTTTGGTGGCTTACACGTATTGAAAGGTGCCAGGCAAGCTGAATTTTAGCTGTTAGCAGGTACAGTACTGATAAACTATAAGGCTTTGGAACCTCTCAGCACTTCCCTAAAAAAGAAATTGCAAACCCAGCTAACCACATCAGGTGATGTGGCTCTGCTAGAGTAGAAGCTAAGCTTTTCAAACACCTATGTTTTACTCTTGCAGTGTGGGCGCAACATAAGTTGGACAGATGTCCTCTGCATCCTCTTGTTTATGTTAAGCAGGGAAAGGAATCCCAGGGTGAAGAGTACAGGACTGTTGAGTGCTGCTAGAAATGGATGTCTTTAAAGTATCTTCCTTATTTAGACATAAGGAGGTGAGTGGTTCCTCATGAACTCTGATCCTAAATTATGGAAGACGTTTTGAAGACCTTGACATGTGCTTGATCAATATTAGTAAAACAGAGTAGGTGCACCTTCCTAATGCTAGTAGGATCCTTGGCCTCTGCTCTTGCTAGAGTTCGTGATGTATTTACACAACATCAGCATAAACAGTGTTTTCCAGAGAGCTTTAGCACTTAAGCCAAAAATGTTTTGGAAACAGAAGCTGAAGTGTTCAGAAACGTCCGCTTCAACTGAAACCTACCATAAGTCACTTCATGTCAGTGCTATCCAAATATCCTGTGGACGTGCTAATAGGCAGCTTGATGCCGATGTCCCAGACTGTTGATGCAAACTAACAAGTTGACTGACCCAAAGGAGCAGTTATCCAAGGACTAAGGAGGTTTCAGACCATGAAGCCTGCCTGAAAAATGACAAAGGAGAGGGAAAAGGACCCTGTTCGTCAGTAAACACAATTTGATCCAGATGATAACTCGGAGCCCTTCCTTAGAAGTGCTTGTTGTCAGAGGTGCTGCCTACCCAGCTGAACCCATCAGAAGACCACAAATGCACGGTCAGGCCAACCTTTATGTAGCTCCTTGGAATTGCTGGAAGGCTTAAACAAACCAAAGACCCTGGGGCTCCTTCTTGGTCTACCTGCAGTGGATGGTCTCCACATGGAAGCATCTGGAGCACACCCTTGGTCTGCCAGTGACTGCTGGCTCTGCAGGCTGAGGAAGGCAAAAGCATCAAGGGCCTTGTGGTGAGGTCTTCCTGGATGTCCCTCCTCGGCAGGCTGCTGTTGGCTGGAGCATACTCAGCACTTCACTGCCAATGTGCACTGCTACCTCCATGTGTGCGAGGAGTGTGCCAGGCCTCAGCATGCCAGCTGCTCTCCGAGAGGCACCATCATTGTGGGGGCTGAGCAGGTGGAAGCTCATCTTCCTCCTGAAGGGAGGTGTTCCAGAGGAAATTTGTTCCAGCTTGAACTTGACCATTCAGCTTGTGTTACAGCGCATGTCAAATGGGACAATCAAGCCAATACATGACCTGTTTTTTATCTTCCAGTCAGTAGGATTACCTCACCCATGCCCTATTTCATTTACAAATGTTCATGTCTTAAAATTTTCCCAGTGTTGGTTTTGTTGATTTGGGTATTCCCCCCCCTCCTGGAAATGGTATGGTTTGGGGATCCTTGAACTAGATCTGATTTTCAGTCAGGCCAGCACTTGCAAGAGGCAGATTCATGTTCACCTAAAACTAGAATGAAGACTAAAGTTATAAGTTAATAAGCAGCATTTTTTTATAGGTGCTGTGGTTTATGGAGCAATTTTCTTGAGTTTTGTCTTGTGGCTGAAATAATTCCGTGTAGCTGATGAGAAGAAACAAAGTGGTCTTCCATCTTTTAAGATACCAAAAGAACTGGTTTAGGATTTTAACAAGAAGGAGCAGAATAAATTCCAGGCCTCAGCACAGGAAGGACCTCTAATTGCTGAAATCTGGAACGTTTTGAAAGCTGCTTAAAGTGTGATAACCAGCAGTTCTTGGTGCTGACATGTAACTACAATGCAATGGAGAGTAGAGTATTGTTGAATGGGAGAGAAATCTAGTTGAGACAGTTGCATAAAGGGCTTTATTTAAATCCCATAAAAGTTAGTAGGCATCTTTGCTTCACTGAGGACTTGGGTTAAAGTGTGCTATAACTGGTCCCCAGATCAGAATACGCCTGAATTTTAAGATGCTATAACTGCAGATTTCATTTCATTGAACTTCTGGACGCACCTTCCCTCTACATCCAACCAATGAAGCATGGAGGTGTAGCACTGGAAGTCCTAAAGAAGACAGTCTAGTGACCAGACCACCAGCATCCCTTCTCCAAAGCACAAATTTTTTGAGACAGACCCAAGAAATCCTGTAGATGGTAGTAGAACAAACAGACTAAAGGTGGAATTTTGTTTCTACATCAAGTTCTTATTCATAGGGTCTAAAGTAGCCAAACTTATGACCCTTTCTAACTTTTTCCAACACCAAGTGCTTGTTTCTGGATTATTATCTGTGTGTCTAACTCTTGGTTTTGGAGAAGAGGAAGATAATTTTATTTTTGACTGCAGCTAAATGCTTGTGGTATAAATAAAGACTGCTCGTTTCCCCCATGGGTATGTGACATTGCCAGCTTTCCCTATGCTATTGTCTAATCTGTATAGCTCTGTAATGTCCCCTGTGATTTGTCTTCACCTTGGACTGTGTAGGCCTTTCCTTCATGCCTTTGTGTGTAGGAATCTGTCTCACATTTTCATTGTCTTCTTCTAGACTCTTCCCAGGTTTGCGACAGTGTCGGAAAGTGATATTTTGGGCAGGATAAACTATTGCTAAGAATTGAAGCTTCATTATTTAATGAAGTGATGAACTGCTGGGCAGCAAAGAACCAAGGAGAGAGAGATGCCAGCAGTTGCAGTGGTTCATACTAGCTCTAATTACTGCTATTTGCTTGTATCCGGATGGATCAATTTGGTCTCCAGGCCGAATCTTCTTTGCATAATCCAGATGAAAGCAGTGAAGTTGTGCCTTGGATGAATCTCATCTCTTGATCCAGACTGCTCTGCAGTTGGCAAGATGTGTCTATTTGTTTTGCACGTTTGCCTTGTCTCTCTCAAACCACGTTGCTGGATCCTACATGGTTTTTAATGGAAAAGGGTGGAAAAGCCTTATGTCACCATTGAGGGTGTATATAAGGTACACCTGAGAAACCTGGAGACAAGGCTTGGTGGAAAGGGAGTGATTGCTGTTGGGGGAATCATGCTGTTATTTCATGTGGGGAAAGCTGAGTGGTGCACACCTACTACCTACTTGGTACATGGAAGGAATATGCAATTATGCGGTAGTTTGGGGCAGTTGAAGTGTATAATGAGGATTGCTGATGACAGCAATTACATTTTCCTAGCAGATAAGTTAGTTCCAGATTGCTGGCAGAGTGTGCCTAGTCAGTTTCATTTCTCTGAATCCCTCTTCCTCTTCAAGTTTTCTTCCATCTGCCAAGTATGTATTTTGAAGGATCATATGCAGTCCTGTCCAGAGGAAATGTAGCTCTGCAACCTGTTGGAGTCTTGCTGGAGTGCAGTAGAGCTAGCAAGTAGACTTCTTTCTCACTTCTCTCTTCCCAACCCTTCCACAGGAGCTGGCCAGAAAAGTATTTGTCCTCCATTCTCCTGCTAACAATGGCTGTGCTCTGTTAATTCTCTTTTGAGTGACAGCCATTCCCCAATGAGAATGTTTTTGTGATTAAGGCCAGCCTAATATAGTCAAAGTTTCCTGCTTTAAAATATGCAGGATGGACCCTCACATGGTATAAATTGACATGGTGGTATCCAGCTCACACTGTGGATATAGTCCATCTGTTTTAAGTGGTTGCCCCTTGGGTTTGTCTCCTCAATTTACAAGTGGTCTGTGGATTTTGGTCTTGACTTTCAGGAGTTGGAGGGCTTTGATTTCACCATCATCCTACAATAGCAGCAGTTGTTTTTCCATGACTGGGAAAACTTGTTGCTCTGAACTTTTCAAGTTGACACCCTCCTAAGAGCATCTACCAGCAACGGATGTAAAAATCGGAGTGGGGAAGCAGTCAGTCCCTCTTGCCAAGAACTCTAGATCACCTTTCCAACCCTTTCACTCATGCTGAATATACAGGGCTTTTCTATGTCTTCAGGATTTAATTTCTAGTTGGCCTTCTGTAGTAGGTATGGCCGAAATAGAAGGTCATCCTTGTTTCATGGGGCTTTGGAACAAGCCCTTGCTTGAGGACCAGATCTTATTTTCAGAAACCAGGCAAGGCTGTCTGTGGAAAGGGGTGTTGGAGAATGGGGAGACACTTGGCTCCCGAGTAGTACCTGGCACCACTGCTGGGAAAGGTTTTTGGGCACTGAAGTGCCTGCTATTTGGGGAAAGCAGGAATGATACTCATGATACCTGGAGCCTACATGGTGGGGCTGCCCTCCCTTGCCCATCTGGGTGATGCAGAGTAACTGCTGGGGCATGTAGGACAGTAACACTTGCTGAGTTTGGGTAACTGAAAGAGCATCGTAACACAATTCCCTGTCCCACAACAGAACCACACCTTCCTTTGGTGATGAATCTCCATTTCCTTTTAGAAAAGTTTGCCCTCCACGTTATAATTTTGGCTGGGAGTCTGAATTATTTTTCTGTTTATATCCAGCTTTTTGGGGGTGAGAGAGGGAAAAGGCAGAGTTAAACACCAAACAAGATCCAACCCCCATCTAACTGCTTTTGTGTTTTTAAGGAAATGATGTCATGTTTATGTGCAGAGGTAACCAGAACTGTGAGCTCCTGCCAAGACACTTGTTTACCCAAAGCTTGAGGGAGGTGATGTTTGTGTGTGCCCAAAGCTTGAGCAACTACCTTACATTAGAAGTAAAGTGGCAAACACTTCAGCCCTGATCCTATTGAAACAAAAGCTCATCACCAGCAAAACCAATATTCCTTGCTGTCCTGATGTGCCTGGGAGTACAGACCAGGCAGTCAGTACTCACCCAGCCTTGCTGCTGTGAGTAAGACTATGAATTTCTGTCATGCTGTCCAGCCGAGATGGAAAAGTGATTTAAAAACACCTTTTGAACTGTTCCCCTTCCATTCTGGCTAGTTTGTTTGGGATGACTATTTTTGTTTAAAAGCAAAAAAAAATAAATCAAAATAAAGAGAAAGTACTATGTAGAAGTTGCACCGGAAGGATGAACAGGGCTGTTGAATTTCTGGCTTAGTCCTGTGTTTTATAACTATGAGAATGTTATTCCTTTTAACCGCTGTTTCACTTCACGTATGGGAGCAATGAAATGGGAAATACGTTGCAGTGGCTGAACAGCCATTGCCATCTTTCAGAGACTTTTGGAAACCCATTTGTTAGAAATGTTTTGCTTTATATGGGTTATATTCTTTATTGGGAAATAATGGGAAAATGGGATCTATGCATGATTATGATGGTTCTTACTGATTTTTTAGCATTTTGTCATTTCAGGGCCCTGAAAATCCATGTGTTGTAATAGTATCTTGTATCGCTATTAGCTGTACGTCTGTTTTATTTGCTTGAACTTAAGAAATTAATGATGTTCTCCTTGTGTCGTCATTGGAACTAGATAGTTATAATATAGGAGTTGATTTCTATGAGGTACCACTGACAAATGAAAATCGCTGAGTAACAGTTGTATTTCACCGGTCCCATCAATCTTAGTGGAATCCTTCATTCTAGCAGCTTCACTCAAGAATATGGTGGAGTTCTTCAAAACAGAAGGAATCTGTAGTGGGCATTAACTGCTGCCCTTGTTCTTAGATGTCACTCTATGGGCTCAAGCAGTAAGCATTCATGCAAGATCTTCACCTGTTCAAGAACAAGCCAAGATTTAGGACTGAGATGAAGAAAAATGCTGTGACTGTGAAGATAGTTTCCTCTGAGCACCAGGACTTGGAAGACAAATTACACAGCAACCCTGAGGCCAAACCATAAACTATATTCCCTTTCTGACCTCAGCTGCTGAAAGTCAGCTCTTGGCATAAACGACTTCAGGAAAAGCAACTTGCCCAATAGGAGTCTGTGCGTTTACTAATCAGCATCTGCCCTTGCACCCATTGCTTCCTTTTTGGTAAATTGAGGAACAAAGCACTCTGAAAAAGACACTTTGCTGGAAGCCGAGTTGCCTGGAAAAGGCAATGGGAGTTCATTCTGGACACTTAAGCTGCTCTGTACTTAATGAATGTGGCAAACTAATATCCATCTCTTCCTCATGTCAGGCTGTTTTTCCTAGTGCATCTACAAGACCCTAGATCTGCAGATTCTGTAAAGGCAAAACGTATGCTTTAGGAAGTGGTTTTGCCCCTGTAGAGGAAGTAAGAGTTGGTTTCATAACTTTAGTGTCACCCACTGTTGGTTTCAAAACTTTGGTGTCACCCACTGTCTAGCTTGGGAGATCACCGGAAAACACTGAGGCTGCTTTGCAAAAAATGGCATGAGAATGCTATTGCTCAAATCTGTCATTGCATCTTTTGAACTTTTTCTTTTTCTTCCTCTACCCCCACCACAAAAGCTGAAAACAATAAATGTTTCCATATTTTTTAAAATGAGCTGTGCTTAATTGACTATTATTCACATTAAAAAATTTCAGCTATGTACTGTAGAGCACTTCATGAGAATAGAATGGCATTTATGGCATGGAATGGTCAGCAAAGACTTCTTTGCCCAGAAAGCTTTAGTATTAGGAAAATTGGTTTCTAAACAGAATTGGAAGCAGGAGTTGAAATTCTGAGCCATATAGTAGAAAAAAAATTTCTGAAGACATTTCAAATAAGAAATGTCAACATAAAATGTATCAACATTGCCTAGCAAAAGAAAGGTGCCCAATATGTCAAAGTAAGTTTTCCTTTTGATTTGACATTTTGAAATGAATAATACTTCCTATTGAGATGTTGGCTTTACTCCAAAGCACTCTCAATTGGAAAATTTAATAAAAATTGATATTTTCCTTTGGATAAATTTTAGTTCATCCTCACCTATGTTCTTTGAGGGAACATTTTTGTTCTGTAAACTTCAACTGGTATAAGGTAGGACATAGCAAACCACCTTTTCAGCTTGATTTAGTGTCTGTGTCGATGTTGTTTTTTTCCAACAGTATTTTTTCTAAGGTTTCCTTAGCATTTGGAAGTTATCTAATTTCCAGAGCTATCGCGGCATATTCTGGAGGAGTTACATGCAGGTGCTCTTGTGAAAGTTTTGTTCTTTTTCTTTTGTTCTTCATAAACTAATTCAAACTTTATAATGAATGAAATGTTTGTGCTTTGCTGCTCCTAAAACGAGCTTTGTAAAGGTTTTGAAAAAGCAAAAAAGGAACAGAATCTCTAGGTGATAAACACAAATAGTGCCCAGTGGAAAAAGTTGGGGGGGGGGGGGG
>Ga0065711_1037572_pt1 | contig 19697 bp, 23 predicted proteins | sample Hoacrofraction12_FD_59098 | JGI IMG/M metagenome (GOLD analysis project Ga0065711, IMG submission 59098) | Hoatzin crop microbial communities from Cojedes, Venezuela - Epithelial fraction 12 v2 (version 2) | ecosystem: Host-associated > Birds > Digestive system > Esophagus > Crop | place... | reverse complement strand
AACTTCTTCCCTCTGAGGGTGACGGAGCCCTGGCACAGGCTGCCCAGGGAGGTTGTGGAGTCTCCTTCTCTGGAGATATTCAAGACCCACCTGGACAAGGTCCTGTGCAGCCTGCTGTGGGTGACCCTGCTTCAGCAGGGGCTTGGACTGGGTGACCCGCAGAGGCCCCTGCCAACCCCGATCATTCTGTAACTCTGTGTGCGGAGCAGCGCTGCCCACGCAGCCCACAAGCACACCCGCGTGGGTGAGGAGGGGGGGCTTCCGCACCAGCAGGCGCCCTTGGGGTGCAGCCGCGCTGTTGCAGGATGCGCATCGCTGCTGCCTGCCCAGTGTCCCTGCCCCGCACCCCTGCCCGCCCCCCGGCGCTGGGAGCCCCCGCATAGCCCCGAGGTCCGGCGCCACGGGCCCTTCCGCACGGCTCCTGCGGCCGCTCCGCTGCTGCCGCCTCCCGGACAAGAGCCGCACGGCCCGGCCCGGCCCGCTGCCCCCCGCCCGCGCTTCCCACGCGGGTTCTGGGGGCCGTCTCCGCTCATTGCAGCCTGCCCGGCCGTGGTACCCCGCCGCGGGGGGAATCCCGCGGCGAGCGGCGGTCTCAGGCACCGCACTGCGCGCTGCAGCCGCGCCAGCAGTGCTGGGAAACCCAGCCCGCTGCCCAGAGTTCATTGATTTTCCCTCCTTCCCCCCCCTTTGCTCTCTATCCTTTCCCCCCATCCTTTTTCTTTTTTTTTCTTTTTTTTTTCTTTTTTTTTCTTTTTTTTTCTTTTTTTTTCTTTTTTTTTCTTTTTTTTTCTTTTTTTTTCTTTTTTTCTTTTTTCTTTTTTCTTTTTTCTTTTTTTTTCTTTTCCCTCTTTCTCTCTCTTTTCCCTCTTTCTCTCTCTTTCTCTTTTTGTTATTTTTCCAGTGCGTTGCAAGAGCCTCAACACAGCAGAAGGCCCTGAAGCCCTTGGCAGGAACGGGGAGGCGGGACTATGACAGCTTCTTGCCTGGAGATGCCACCAGCTCCTGAACCCTCAGACAGGAGCAAGCGCTCCCCAGCCCAGGTTTGTGCTCCTTAGCAGGAGGATTCAGAGAAAATATTATCGACGCGTTAGCTATGTCACTTTTCATCCTGGCGATTGCAGCCAAAGCTTATGGGCAGCTTTAGAGGGGTGACCTGGGCTCTGAGAGGCAGCTGGGACCCTCAAAGAGATATAATTTCCCTGAAAAAGACATTAAATGAGCCTTTGTGGGGCTCTGCTGCTGGGGGGAGCCGCACGTGGCCGGACACTGCAGCAGACCAAGGGCGGTCACCCATAGCGTTGGGGTGGCTGGGGAGTCTGGGGGTGCGGCGTGAGCCTGTGGGAGGGGGGAGCCCAGCGTGGCCAAGTGGCACGAGGTGCTCAGGCCCGTGAGGTGCTGACCTGGCTTTTCCCGTGGGTGCGTGGGCTGCGTGTTTCGGGAGCTCAGGGCAGCATCCTGGGAGCTCCCCTCGATGTGGGGCTCTGCTGCGTTCTGTGTCTGGAGGCGATCAGACCGTGCTGTGCCTCGCACTCGCAGCCCACACAGGGTGGGCCCCCGTGGCTCACCAATCCCCCTCCTGCCCCAGCGCCACGGGGATGGGCCCTTCCCCTCTCGCTTTTCCCGGCGGAGCAGAGGGAGATGCAGATCCCCTCTCCCCACACGGAAGCCAGCAGGGGCAGGGCTTTCTCCTGCCGTCCTAAAATATTGGTGGCTTGGGAAAAGTGTGGGTGGGGAAAGCTGTAACGACGCGTTCGTCCTGGGAACGGATTAAACTTAATAACACGGGGTCACGGGGTGAAGGCGCGTCTGATCAATGCAGTGAGACGAGGCAGAGCTCGATGGTGGGGAACGGGCCCAGGGGGGGCAGCTCCTGCCTGTCTGGTGTGACCCTGCGGTGCTGAGAGCTCATCCAAGAAAATGCCCCCGCAGCTGTGCTGAGCATGGGGCGGCCAGGGCTGCCCGCTCGGAGAGGGGCTTGGGGGTGCCAGCCAGCCTGCTTCATGGAGGAACCCTCCACCCAGCATGGGGGTCCCACTGGGCTGCGGGGACAGTGGGTGCTGGCAGCTCCAGCAGCTCCCCCGGGTCCCCCGTGTTCGTCCTGGCCCAGGACCAGCACGCTGCAATGAGCCACCGCGTTCGCAGCTCCGGGAGCCGTGTGCCCGGAGCCACCGGCAAGCCCGGACCTGCGAGGGCTGTGCCGAGCATGGCGGCGGGTGTGGTGGAGCCAGGCTGGCTCCCAGCTGCATCCCCGGCCTTGGGGCGGGGGGTGGCTCCGTGCGGAGCCCGATCTCCCAGGGGTCTCCGGAGCAGGGATGCTGGCTGGGCTCAGCCTCCCCGCGGGACAGAACCCGAGTGGGGCTGTCCTGTGCCCGGCAGGTACATCTCCGTTCGGCTGCGGGGATGGGACGCTCCTGGAGGACGCGTGGCCCCTTGCCCTGGGCGCTTGCCTGTGTGGCCACAGCAGATGGATGTGCAGGGTGTTTGGGTGCTTTTAGCTGGTGCTTGTGCAGGATCTAGCCGCTGATGCTGTTGGGCTCATTGCAGGTGTTTTTTGCAAGTCCGTCCTTGGCAAAGGTGATCCAAAACCCTGGTTGTCCTGTTGAGCCTTTCCTGGGGCTTCCAGGAAGGTGACGGCCGGGGATGGCGTCCCTTGCAGCAGGCTCGGGAAGAAGCCCAGCCCAAAAGTAGGGCCAGAGCTTGGGGCCGCCGAATTTGGAAGGCAACCTGCCGGGACCAGTGTGAGGGGCAGGCTGGTACGCTCTCCTCTGCCACTGCCCCGGCGAGCGGCTGTGCCACCAATGACCAGTCCCTCGCTGGAATCCAGTTTGCTGCAGCTGCAAATCCATTGCTGCTCTGCATCCCGAGAACAGGCAGGGCAAAGACTGGGTGTCCCCAGGCAGGTTTGGCGTGGGCAGGGATGGACACGAGTGTGGCTGTCCCCAAGGCTCTGCCCAGCTGGGCTGGCATGAGCCCTGGGGTGCTGGGGGTGCTCCCGGTGCTGAGAGGCACCGGCTCACCCGCAGAAACTGCCCTTGCCACTGCTGTGTCACCCTGCCAGCCCCGGGCAGGAGGGAGGCTCGGGGTGTTTTGCCTGGTGGTGACATTGCGGAGGGAAAAGACCCGGTTTTTAATCATGGGCTGGTTATTTTGGGGAAGCGGGGGGTGTAGGAGGTGGGCTGGCGGCCCCGGGTACACGGGAGGGAACAATGGGGCCACTGTGCAGCCAAACACCCTGGCTCCTGTCAGAAAGGTCCAGCGAGGGGTTTTCAGCACGTTTCTATTCCCCCGCTCGGGTATAATTACACGGGGGAACAAAGAGCCCTTCAAACATGCCTGCTCCCCCCGACACAGCCCTGGGGGGGCTGCGTGCACGCACGCGTGTCAGCTATCAGCGGGGTGTGAGGGGACGGTGACCATGCACACCAACGAGAGCAGCTCAGCAGGGCCGGTGACGCTGGGTAGTGGCGTGGGGACAATCCCTGGGTGGGTCCCCAGCTCCCCTGGCAGCCACGGCCGGGGTCGGGGGGCTCTTCTCTCTGCCCTGGGGGGGGCACAACCAGGAACATGGCTCTGGGAGCAAAGAGGGAATCTCGCCCTGCCTCCCAGGACTGATCCTGCTCTTGTTAATGAGGCTGTAAGCCGGAGTGGGTTTAATAAAGCGCCTTTTCTTCTGCCCCCGCAGTGCCTCGGCCCATGTGTGGGAGCCCCTGCAAGCTCCCTTGCTGGGCACTGGTCTGGGGCTCGGCGGGGGCTGCTCCCTTCATTCCTAGGAGTTGGGGGTCGGGACTGGCAGCCCCCCAGCAGCGTGCCAGGGGTCTCGCATCAGCCCCGCTCCCTGGGGAGGATCCCAGCGCCGGGCTCCCTCCCTGCGAACGGGTTTGCGCTGGTCCAGGCTGTGCTCACACACCAGAGCTGTAGCAATTCCCTCCCTCTGTGTTTTTTTCCAGCCCGTGCCCGCTGCTCAGCCCACACCCCAAAATCCCGGTGCTGCCCAGGGCCACGGCCGGGGCCAGGTCTCTGTTCTGGTTGCAGGGAGCAAGGATCCATTGCTGCAGGGTCGAGGACCTCCAGCTGCTGGCTTCTCCTGCCGGCCGCTGTCCTGGCAGAGCCCTGTGCCCATCCTGACACCCCGGTCGCTTCGCGAGACCAGCTGGGGTGGGCTGTCCCAGCCAGGCCTGATGCAGAGGTGAGGGGCACCGATGGAGGAGTCCGGGGCTTCATCCCCAGCCAAACCAGCCCAGGGCAGGGGCACGGGGGTGCCTGCTGCCAGCACAGCCGGGGTGCCGACACGCTGCGCACGGTGCTGCCTGCTCCCCGCGGTGCTCACAGCAAAGCCACGCTGGGGTAGCACCGAGCCCGGCAGCCCTGGGGCTGCGGACGAGCACCCAGGGGTGCTGCCCAGCTCCTCTGCCGGTGGCTCCACGGACGCTGTGTCCTCGCGGGGAGGAAGCTGCACCCACACGGTTCTTTCTCAGTGCCGGTCCCTAACTGTCTGCCTGGTTTGCATGCCTAATTACAGCAATGGTGCGTGGAAATCAGGCCTGTGTTTTTCAAGCCCAGTTGTTTATTTAAGCTGTTTAAAAGTCTACTTTCCCTCCCCGGTGAACCCTGGGAAAACCATTTGTGTGTTTCTTTCGAGAGGGATGAAAGCAGGTTGCCAGCTCCCTCCATCCTGTCCCCGCTAGCCGGGCTCCCCGGACCCCCCGGCAGCGCTGCAGCGTGGGGCCGGCTGCGGGGAGCCGTGTCCAGCGCAGACCCTGCACCCCTAATCCGGCCACCAAGCCCCGATGCAGCCCCAGGGCAGTGGTCTGGCCCTGCATCCCAGCGGGGTGCTGCGGGTCCCTGGGCTCAGTCCTGCCCCGGGCTGCAGGGAGTCCAGAGATTGCCAGGAGTAAGCTTGTTTTCAACTAGTTTTCCTGTTTTAAAGGGAAAAAATAAAATCAAAAAAGGAAACCCCATTTTCCACAGGCTTTTTGGCTGCCTGGGCAGGGCTGAGCACCCGGAGCTGTGGGTGCAGAAGAGTGGCAATCTCTGCCCCTGAGCAGCCCAATTCAGGGGCTAAGAATATCCACCCCATGTGTCGCCAGTGAGGTGGGCATCTGTGGGTGTCTCTGGCCTGCTCTGTCCTGAGTGCTGTTTGGTGTTTTTTAGGGTCTGGCCAGCGGGGCCACACGGCTGGGCAGTTCCCCATGTGCTTGGGGTCTCTGAGCAGGTAACTGTAATTCCTCAGCAACCAACTCTGCTTATTTTGGCTCCAGCGTAGTTTTGCATCCTGCCACCCAGCTGGGTTATTTATAGCTCTGTCAGAAAAAGGATAAAGTCAGCACAGGGTTTCTGGGCACTGCCCAAACCTACAACCCCGTACTCAGGGCTGCGCTGGGCGGGGGTCAGGGGTGCCCTTGGAGCGATGCTCGGGGTAACGGGACCCCACCGGGGTCTGAGATAGGGCTGGGGCTGGTGGGGAGGGGATATTTTGGCTCATGACGCAGTGACCGGCCCTTTGGTTCAGTGTTGCTGGCCAAGCCCTGTCTGTGCACTGCACCAGCCCCAGGGGCACCGCATTTTCCAGAAAGGGCTTTTTCTCCGCACCTTTCCACTGGCTGGCGGGCAGAGCAGCACCTCCTCCTCCCCTGCTCTCTGGGCTGGCGATACGGATATTTACACCAAGCAGCGTGGGCCGTGGGCCCACAGGACCAGCCGGAGGCTCTGCGCGGGGGTGTGGGACAGGAACAGCCCCAGGCACAGGGCTAAGAGCTGGGGGACAGGCTGCTCTGGGGGGTGGCCTGCTTGCCCCGTGTCTCCGGAGCTGGCTGCAGCAGCTCGTCCTGACACCGGGTCCCGGCGATGCTCGCCTGCCAGCCCGTGTGTGGGACATGGGCAGGGACCTGGGAGCTGCCACCACCCCAACCGCCCTTGGGTGGGACGAAGCCACGGAGGGACTTGCCCTGGGCTGCCCTTGCCAAGGCAAACACCTCGCTGGGTCACACGTGCCGGAGAAGGGCATCCACTGGCGGCGAGCTGCCCTGGCATGGGACATCCCTGCTCCTTACAGCCCCCCGGCCAGCTCCCCTCTGTGCCCACTCCTCACCCTCGGGAGGAGCAAAAACCCCCTTTAACCGGAGTTTTTCTGGCCTTTCTGCAGGTGTGGTTGCAAACTGCCCTACAAGCAAGCCAACTCGCCAGCTGCCTCGGTGCCAAGGACAGAGTCCACAGGCTGGATTTGGGCTAGGTGAGCCAGGAAGGGACATTCCCGCTGACCCCCACTCCCCGAAAACCACTCAACCAAGCCATCAGAAAACCTGCTTTATGGTTTGGGGCAAAATGCAGCGCAATGGCTGTTTAAAAAAACAGCCAGGGCCTCCAAGCTCGGCAGAAGATGTCCCCTGTGGATGGCCAGAGATGCCCAGGCGATGCCCAGCACCCCGCGTGGCTCCTGGGCTGGCCGTAGCCTCCAGGCAGCGTGGGCGCAGGCGGTGTGATGAGCGTGGCCGTGCTCAGCAGGCAGGGTGCTGGTGGCTGGCCTCACTAGATGGCAGCAACTCTTTTCCCAAACGGCCGGGATGGTGCTGCACAGCCCAGGCAGAAAGGGAGACAGGCCAAGACCAGACTTCGTGTTCCCCTGGGATATTGTTTTACGGAGGGCAAGCCAGGGTTTTGTTTTCTGCTTGATATTTTTGAAGGTGCCTGCAAACAGTGGGGCTCCAGGCAGCCCCAGCTGCACCCTGACCTGGTGGAAGCAGGGATCCCCATTGCCTTGGAGCCTCCCCATTGCCTGGGGATGCTCACGCCGTGCCACGGCCGCACACAGTGTAAGTTATCCTGAGCATCCCCAAAGCGTTTGAGGCTTCCCCTAAATCCCCAGCTCTTGCAGTAATGTGAAGGTTTTATCGTGCTTCGTTTTATACCCATGTTTCTGGCTGCCCTGGGGGTGGAGAAAAGCTCCCCGTACGATTCGGGAGCACAGGAAAGAGCTGCCCAGCTGGCTGGGGCTGGCGGGACGGTCCCTGCGCGTTTCCCCGACACGTGCTGGGTTATTGCAGGATTCGGCGGCGATGGGTGCTGCCGGCTCGCGAACGAGCGAGAACATGCAACTGCATGGCTGGCACCTGTCTGAGACATTTGTGTTAATCAGTGATTATGCAAATAAACAGCTCTGCCGATGCTACCAGCTCCTCTGCTGCGACGCGGAGCATATGTTCCCCGTGGCAGGGAAGTGCCTCCTCCAGGAGCTGCAAAGCTCCACGTTTCCATTTGTGGGACCTGCTGTGAAAAGCAGATTAAATGCAACCCACGGCTGGTTGGGGAAAGGCAGGAGCCCCTCAAGGCCCCCCCAGCCCTCCCGCCACCACCTCTCCCCTTTCCCCATGTGGCTTGAATTACTGCGGCTGTTTGCTTAATCCATCAGGCTTCAAGAATGAGCCACTCCGTGCTTTCTTGGCCTCTCCAGCAAAGTGCTGTGCTGTAAACATAACAAGGCAGGCTTGTTTCAAGCCCTTGAAGTCAACAAGCAATGCTCCTCCTGCCCTTCGGACCGAGCTGCTGCTAAATATAGCTGAGGGTGCTTTCCATTCATAAAATGTGAATTATGCACTGGCCTCTGAGGGAGGGGAGCAGGGTGCAGAGCCCACAGGCTCCAGACACACGGGATGCAGGCAGAAGATGAAAGGCTTGGCCCCATCCTTTCACTGCCCTCCAACTCTTCCCCGAGGAAATGGGAGGGAAATGCTTCTGGGGAGATGCGAGAGATCCTCTGCTCAGGTTGGTTAAAGGAGTTTCTTGCCTCTCATCCGCAGCTGTGTTAGGGCTGGGGTGGATTTGCTGGGGAGGTGAGCGTAGGGAATGGTAAATATGGGCTGATGGGGTGGCCCAAGCGGCTGCCGCACAGGGGAAGCCCCTGCTGCCCCCAGCACCTGTACAAGATGCTCGAGCATTTGCCAGGATCAGGGGCAGTAAGGTCTCGTGCCAACTGCTCCCAACACCTAGTGAGCACACGGGGACCTGCCTGCTGCTTGAGGGACTTGCTTCCTTTTGAAACCCTCTTCGTATCGTTACCCTTCCTCTGTCCTCCAGCCCTTTCCTCCACCAGCCCTTAGCTGTTCACATGCGCTGTAGTATTCTCCCTGAGTTTTTCCCCCAGCAGCTGCAGCTCCGGATGCACACAGATGTGTCTGCCAACAGCTTTTCACCCTCTGTGAGGTTCCCATTTTGGGGAATAAGGAACCCCAACTCCTGGTGGAATTTAGGGAGGTGCTGCCTGCCGGGAAGCCCTGGGTTAGGACCCCGGAGACCCAAGCGCTTGCGCTCCCATGGGAGCTGGGGCCACGCACAAGCTGCAGACAGAGGAAGCCGAGACTCCTGGCATCACTGTGGATCTTTGTGCTGGGGGGTGCAAGGCCATCGGTCCCCTGCAGCCCCACGTTCAGCATCTGGAGCCGCAGCGTGGCAGGGGATGCAGACGGTGAGGCTGAGGACAGGCTGCGTGCCAGGGCTGTTGGTCTGTGTGGTGCCGGCATCCGAAACGCGCTGGATGGTGCAGAGCATGGAGGTACGCCCAGCGATGAGCCGGGGATGCCCGTGTGCGGGCTCCCGGGGTGCTGCAGGTCGTGGGGCACCACGCTCCCCCTGCTCCCCTGCCTGCTGCCGCCCAGTTCAGCGTGGGTTAAACACCTCCGTGGGTTTGGCAGTTGGCTTGTTGAAAACCCAGCTCAGGACTGCCAAACCAGCAGGTTTCCAGGTACACCATGGGCCTTTTGATGCCGCGGAGATCTGAGGACTAAATAAAGCTGTAAGACCCACTCTGCGTAACACTCGGGTCTGGCTCCAAGAAGCCTGGCTGCTTTTTATGGCACCTTTAGATCAGCACTTCCCTGCTGATGCCAGCGCTGCACTTTCTGTGCGCATGTAAGTGTGCAGAACAACGGAGCTCGGCAGAGCCACGCCAGCTAGGAAGGGGCTGGGTTTCACACTGAAGTTTTTTTCTCTCTCTTCTTCCCTTTTTCTTTTGAAATAACCCCATCTGGGCCTCCAGTAAAAAACCAAAACATCTGGTGCCGGGTATTTGGCTGCTGGAAATCAGCTCCTCGTTACTGAAAAGCACGGAAGCGATGCAGGGATTCCTGGTATAGATCGATAACACTGACGGGTGCATTCGTGCATCAACCCTGTCCTTCCTGGCCTGTGAATATATGGACTGAGGGCACCAAAGGAGCTGTGATCCTCTGTGCCAGCATGGCAGGTAAATCGTGAAGGTTAGTAAAGAAGCAATTGAATCAGTAAAGAGTCCTTGAAGCTTGATTTATTGCTGCTTTCATGTGAGATCTCAGCAGGGTGAGATGCTGCCATGAAGAAGAGACAAATCAGCAAACTACAGTAACATGGTGAGCATTCAATGCGTGGGGAGGACCTTTTGACAGGGCCACCCCGAGCCCTGGATGGGGACCCCCCAGCAGGGCTCGGGGCTGCTGCCCTTTCCCAGGGATGGCGGCGAGGCCAAGCCTCTGCCCACCCAGCTTGCTAGCTCTGCATGAAGAGATGGAAGTTGGTCCTGGTGAACTCCTGATGGATGCTGTCAAGTAATTTGTCCGAGTCCTGGGGAACATCCGAGAGGACCTGCTGCCCCGGGATGAAGCTCTGCTCCGGGGTGTAGGTGAATGTGAACGAGCTGGAGTAGATGAGGCCATCGTCCCTGATCAGCAGGAGCGGGACCGTGATGGGGTATCGCAGCCACCTCCAGTCACTGCCGAAGGCAGAGACATCAGGGACAACGCACACAAGGGACTTGGGGCTCCTGGGAACAGCACAGGAGAGGAAAACATGCATTAGCCCAGGAGGGCCTGATGCAGGAGCGGCCATCAGCGAGTGCCAGCATGTCTCCTCCAGCCTGGAGCTCAGCGTGAAGCCTCCGGATGGTTTCCCCTCTCCTCCCCAGGGTTTTGCTGCTCTCTGCCAGGGTTGCTTCCTTGTTTGCAGCCCCCAAGGTCCATTGCCCACTGCTATCCCCAGACTGCATCCAGAGCCAGCACACGCCAGACTCATCTCTGCCTCTCCTTGCAATGCTCGTGCTTGGTCCCACAGAAGGGGCAGCGCAAGTGTCCCCGTCCCCGAGGTTGGCAGCCACGTCCCTCCCAGAGCTGCCAGCGCAGCCCAAACCCAGCTGCCATTCCCTGCCTGCTCCCCGGCCCCCTCGGCTGCGTTACCTGTACATCGTCTCTGCTTCCACGTCTCCGAACCAGACCTTGAGGTGTGCGTGGAAATACTCCCCCTGCACCTCCAGCATGGCCACATCCCCGCCGCCCGTGAGCTGTGATGGGCAGAGCACATGGCAGCGTGTTACGTGGTGCCACGAGCACCCGCAGGATGCTCTGCCCGCGTGTCCCATCCCCGCCGCAGCGGTCCAGACACGGGCATTCCCACAGCATCCCAAAACCGGGAGACAGCGAGCGCGGGTGCAGGAGCTCAGCAGCAGGAGCCACGATGGAGGCAGGCAACGCAGGGGCGAGGGTGGCAGCCGGCACCGTGCCTACCTGCAGCGCAGCGATGAGCGGCACGGGGCTGACGGGCTCACGGACGCAGGCCAGGCTCTCGCTGAAGGTGTACTCCACCGTCTCGGTGCCGATGATGGTCCAGCAGGAACCGTCATTCAGCAGCTCCCGGTTGGCTTCCTTCGGGCAGGGAGATGCCTGCGGAGAGCGTCACAGCTCCAAACACACCGCAGCAGGGAGGGTGGGGGACTGGGGCCAGGACACCTGGCTTCTGCCCTCAGTGTCTCCCTTCCAGCATGTGACTGCTTTGCTCACTGGGAAATGGGAATCGTGATGCCTTTGCAAAGACCTCAGTGACGATGTCCCCACCGAAGCAGGCAAGCTGGAGGCAGATGGCTTTGCAGCTATTCTAACCTTAATTTGGACAAAACCCCCTTGGCTGGAAGACCCCTTCCAGTGACATGTTTCCCAGCCAGCAGCAACACAGAGGAGCTTGGAGAGAGGATGGGGAGCACCCCAGGAGTCCGCACTCCCCCTGCGATGCCGTACCTGGAACTGGATCACTTTCTCCGTAGACAGGCACAGGTACATGCGGTCGCTGCCCTGGAACTGGAAGGCGCATTTGTGGAGCTGGGAGATGGGCTCATCCACGTCCAGCACGGCGTACTGCTTCGTCACCTTCCGGATGATCTGCGGGCCAGCAGCGGCAGCGTCCCGGGGATGGTACCAGGTAAGCTCAGAGGCACACAGCGGCCAGGTCCACGTGCCTGGCACCTGTGGGGACGGAGGCTTACCAGGGGAGGCAGGGTGATGCCGGTGGCCGTGCAGACGAGCTGGACCACGGAGCCGTAGCGGATATACCCTTCGCGCAGGGGGAACTCGCTCCGGGTGCAGCGCTCATCGGCTTGGAGGGAAGGAGAGAGGCAGAGTCACTGCCCCGAGCAGCCAGGGAGCAGGTTAAGCTGGGCTGCCTTGCTATGAGCAGCTCTGCCTGGGCTCCCGGTGCTTTCTTACTGCTTTTTCTGCTCTGCAGATGCTCACTGCTTGGAGAGACCATTGCTCCCTGGGAGTCCAGCACGGGAGGGCAGGACTGGGATGAGGTTCCTCGCAGGAACACTGCTGGAGGCAGCATGGGCAGGGATGCTGCTGGGCTTTGGCCTCTTCCAGGCAAATTACTTGCCTGGATTCGTGACCCTCCAGACTGGTACAGCTCTTGCTGCCCCGGTCACAGCCCGCGTGCTCTCAGGGCGTGATGCCAACCCTCAAAACCAGTGGGAAATGGCCATCGGCTCCAGAGCCACACCAGGAACAGGGGCAGAGGTGAGACCTGAGCCAGGTTCCTGCATTCCCAGGCTAATTCCCACCCCTTTTTCCCCCAAGAACTGGCTTTGCAGAAGGGGAGAGCCAGGGCTGGAGGCAGGCAGCCCTGGGCACAGCCGGTGTCAGCAGCTCCGGGAGGGTCCGTACCCAGGTGGAGGGTGAAGGCTGCCCACTGCCTGGCGCTGGCGATGAAGGCCCCCCCCTCGACGGAGAGGTAGCGGGTGCTGACGGTCTGGGAGCGCAGGCGGTTGAAGAGAGAGACTTTGGAGCCCGAGGAGATGCAGACTGTGGGGAGAGGCAGCTGGGTTAGTGCTTGCCAGGTCTGTGTGTGGCTTGAACTATGGCCTTGTCAAGGCGAGGGAGGACAAGTCCTGGTTACTGGTGTACCAGCCTGGCAGGAGCCAGCACCCCCCCCAGCTGCCTTGCTCTGCATCTGAGTGCCAGCCCAACTGAGCCTTTCAAAGGTGGGGAGCCTGTGGAGTGGGGAGCACACTGGCATCATGCGTCATGGTGGGTGAACCCTTCGGAAAAGAGACATCAATATGCCCAGATTCATCCTTTTTTGGGGGTGCCCATGGGCTTTGGGTCCAGCTTGGACCACTCTGGACCCAAGCTGTGAGCACTCGGGCAGCGTCGCGCCCGCTTTCCTCCCCGCAGAGCCATCCTCATACGCACGGTCCGTGTTCTTCAGCGACTGCTTCTTCTGCGAGGGCTTGGAGATGACCTTGATCAGCTTGCTGTGGAAGGTGCCGATCTCCTGCCCGTTGCTGAAGAAGAGCTTCAGGACCAGGCGGAAATGCTTGCGCTTGTCGGCGTCTGAGATGTACAGCGCCTTGGCACAGCCGAAGCCCTGCCAAGGGCAGAGAGGGGCTGTGGACAGCTCCAGACCAGCCCCACCAGCCTTCCTCGCCCTCCTCGCCCTCCTCACAAGGACATAATAGCACCCTTTCAAAGAGCCTTGGGTTCATTTAAAGGGGGAAATGACCAGAGATGTTATTACAGGTGGAATGAAGAGCTGGGGATCGGCAGAGGTTTTATTTACACTGGGGGCAGAGAATTCCTCATGGAAATGAATGTTCACGTGTGATTTATCCCACATAACATGAGAAATCGCCCTGGGTTTATGGTTTCCCCCACGTCGTGGCCGATACACCATGCCTTAGCAGCAACACAAGCACTGCAAACAAAGGCTCTTTCTGTAAGGTTTCTGGCCTGACTCAGACCCTGTGCTCTTTGGGGACCCCAGATAATGCTTTTTTTTTTTTTTTAATTTCTTTTTTTCCCCTATCAAAAGACACCACATTGGTGCTGAAGCTCTTGAACTTTGGCACCGATCGGGTCTCTTTTTAGCTGTTTATCTGCAAATTAAAGACTGGGATTTCATTTTGTGATAAGCAGCAGTGCTGCTCATTGGGAGAAGGTACCAGGGCTGAGGAAGCTGTGAAATTTTTGGCAGCTCGCCTGCCACGGGGCTGCGGACCTGAAAAGATGCTTCCAAAGAAAGACGGGCTCTTTGTAAGGCAGGGGAGCCTGCCAGGCTGCTCGGGCTGCCGCACGTGCCACAGCAGGGCAGCAGAGCAGGATTGGTGAGCGATGGCTAGGAAGGAAGGACCATGACATCCCGAGGAAGGGGACAATGTGACATCCCAGGGTGTGGGGTGACGCCAGGGAAAGCGCAGTCTCTGAGCGAGTGGGGTCCCCATGGGGTGCCACTGCGCAGCCCTGGGGAGCATCAGGCTTTACCTTCGCGTCCGGCTGCTCCTCGAAGCTGAGCTTCTGGGTCTCCATCAGGCTGCTGCCCATGCTGTCCAGCCCCATGTACCCGCACACCCGAAAACCTGCCTCTCCCAGGTCCCTGGCTGGAAGAGACGGGGAGAAGCACCCTCCAGCTCCCGTGCAGGCACCAGCTTGGGCTCAGCTCCTCCTGGCATGGGGTAGCCCAGGCTCCAGCCCCGCCTCGGTCTGGACCGCAGAGGGTTCAGCCTCGAGGGGGAAAGAGGAGTTGGGGATGGGGCAATGATAAAATACGCTGGGTCACTCTGCAGAGATGGAGGGCAGCTCTCCGTGGCACGGGAAGGCGGGGAGGGGAGGTCTGGTCTGCCAGTGCTTACCTTTTATCTGCTCCTGTTTTAGCTTCCATCCCGGCCCGCTCAGGTAAACACAAGGTGGGGGGCAGAAAAACCTGCAGAGACAAGAAGACATTCTCTGACTGCATTTCAGCATCCAGAAAAGGTGCTCGGGGTTGACGGGATGGCTGCGCTGGGAGCGGAGACCTTCACCCAGGGCTGTCCGGCATCGGGGGCAACTCTGCACCCTGGGAGGTACGTGGTGCTGCAGCGAGGGGCTGGGGACCCCCGCTGGGGGGCACGGGCAGGGCTGCCCGGAGGAATCGGGCTCTGCTGAAGCAGCTGCCTCCAGCCACAGCGACCGGCCACAGCCCCGGGGCGGCTGCCGCATCTGCTGGGGCTGCTGGTGGCCACGAGCCCACTGGCCCCAGGATGGCCCCAGGAGGGAAGGATGGGGCACCTCGGCCCCCCTGCCCCCAGCCGAGGGGGGATCGGGCCCCTTGCCTCTGCCCGCCTGCCATGTGGGAGTTTCGGCAGGTCGGGAACAGAGTATGCATTCACAGCCAGGTTCAGAGCCCAACGCAAATAAATCTATAGCCAGGGCTTTAGAAACCCATTTTCCTGTGTTTTATTTGGGTTTCCACTGTCTTTGCACTCGTGTGAATGGTGCAAATTCATCCTCTATTGATACTGGGTAAAGCTCTAGCAGAGAAAACACCAGTGCAGGGGGTTGGATATTTCAGAGCCCTAATGTCCTGGGTATGGGTTTATTTAAACAAGTCATCCACAGCACGGGCCCCCGACTCCCACCATGAATTAAAATGGCACCAACTTCTTTAAACTTTAATCCGGGAGCTCTGTTCTGGTTTTCTCTCCCTCTCTGGACCTGGCATCTGATTTTCACACTCATCCCTTGCACGGGGTCTGGAGCAGGGGAGAGAGGCTGTCCCAAAGGCGCAGCGATATGAGGGCTGCTCTCCTGGCTGGGAGACCGAGCCCTGAAATCAAACCTTTACCTGTGGACCAGCAACCCCTGGCAGGAGGCTGGGTGCGAGGAGGACTGTGTAGGCACAGCCAGCCCAGCCTAGAGCTGTCTCCTGGGGTCTCTGGGGTCTGGGTGGGTTACGCCTTAGAGGTAGAGCTTGTCACCTCGTAGCTACTCCACACTCGGTAATAACAGAGGATTATTTATATCACAAGGATTAATGGAGGATTAATTATATTACAGTGCCACAGTCTGACGTCACTGCCCAGGAGTAGCAATTTTGGAGAGTCAAGCCAGAACCTCAAGGTGTTTTTGCAGTGCAGGAAGGATTTTCAAAAATAGCAGCTTTTGGAGACCGTGGGCATTGATGGAAACACCCCAGTCCCTGCTGTGGCTATTTGGGTTTTAAGACAAGATTTCCAGAGCCCTTAAAACACTAACCTTTCCTCTTCTTCATCTGTGTAATTTCATTCTTGGGGGGTAAGATTTGAATAGCATCTTTCTTTCTTTTCCTTCATCCTTCTGCTCTCCAGTACTTCATGGGAGGAACCTAACCACTGGGAATGTCTAACTGGGATGGATGCAGGTGGGGGTTAACATCCTTCTTGTGTTATTCAGTTCATGAAGACTAAATGATGGGTTTGGATGCAAAGAGGTCACGAGCGGATGGAGAGGGGATATGTTAAGTCATTTGCTTCACCAGCTTAGATGAGAGAAATCTAGCAAGGCTGAAATGGAGCTTTAGGTAGCTGGGTTTGGGAGTGGCTATTAGAGAAGCTGGAGCGATCTCCTACCTTTTTTCGTTGCCGTATGACTTCTGTGCGACTTTGGCGTGCAGTATCAGTACCGTCTGGTCTGCTGGCAGCTGCAGGTACCTCCGCACGCCATCTCGCAGCAGGTTGGTTTGGTACGGGTTGGTTCTACAAGACAGCGGTCCCTCAGCATTGTAACACCAGAAATGGGCTCCACAGCTTGCCCTAGCAGCCCTACGCCGAGCAGGGAGCCGGGAGCTCCCTCCATGTCCAGCCTGACGGGGCGAGGAAGGTGGAGAGGCTTTCCCGTCGGAAAGCACTGGAGCTCAGAGAGCATCTCAGATGCTGCAGCACCATGGTTGGCATTGAAAAATATAAAGTTTGGATAACTGAATAACTGCTTCATCAGGTTTTCAAACACACACACACAATCAAACAGTATGTTTATAGCTCTGAAATGCCCGTTTCTAAGACTTGCAGTCACACGTGATGGTGGCAGTGTCCTAATTGATTATTAATTTTTTTTCCACCTGATGTTCTTGTTGCTGTAAGGCTTTTGGGTGAGTTGGGAAACGGTGCTGCTGAGCCGTGAGTGCAGCTGGGGAGCTGTCACTCAAGGAAGAGCTGCTTGATGGCTTTTCTAAGGGCTGTTGGGTGAAAATAGCTGCGTTTTTCTCTGAGACGTAAGGAGTGTGTGGTTTTGCTGATTCTTTCTGCTCTATTAACTAGCAGGAGTTCTCATGCACCCGGCATTTAACTCTGCTAACTTAGTAGGTTGGGCGTAACCAGCTGGAGAGAGGTCAGGTGGGTCCAAGCCTGAGGTGTCCTGCTCTGCCATCTAGGACATGTGTGCAAGAACGGGGGAATGAGATGAGAGGGTTATGAGGTGTCTACTGGTGAGGCCTTCTGTGGTGCTGACTTGCTTTCAGAGGAGGCGAGACCATCCATCTGATAACCATCAGGTCCTGCCCTACTGAAAGTCCCTAAACCCCCCAAGTACCTTTGGCTGGACAAGAAGAAACCAGAGGAGTGGGAAGGAGTGCTGGCTGGGCAGGAGCCCCTCCTTGGCTCATCTGCCAATGTCTGGGACATGCCAGCTGGGCACAAGCAAGAAATTGCTCCTACCAAGGGGACCCAGCCTGGCTGCTTATGGAAAGGTCTTGACTGAAGCCTGAGATCAATTCTTCCATGTGTTGAGCTCCCTTACCTTGTTGCAAAGGGGTGTTTGTGCCTGCTGGTATTTGGGCAACAGCCTTGTGTTTCTGCTCTGCATGTCCAGGGGATGTTTTTTGACCCACCTGCATGAGCACCACACCCAAATCATACCCAGCACCCTCAGGAGAGAAAGCTGTATGGAAACTGGCTTCAGGCTCTGGCTCTGGCCACTCCCAAGGCTGCTGGTGTCACTCCTGACCTCTCCACACAGCGATGGCCTTGCATCGGAGACAAACAGCAGTGGCCAGAGAAGGCTGTGAAACCCCAAGCACAACCGCAAACACATTGCCAAGTCACAGGGAGAAAGTGGCCGGGGACTACAGGCAGCACTGGGGGATCGCTCGAAGGAGAAGCTATGAGGATGAGGGGCATCAGCCATGGCCACCCAGGGAAAATCTTGCAAGAGGTACGCAGTGGAGCATCCCTGTTAAAAACCGTCTCTCTTTCTCTTAAATGAGCTAGAAATGAAGAATAATTGAGGGCATAAATGATCAGAAGAGAGGTAGACCTGGTCCTGCCAAGCACCTCTTGCTGAGCTCAGAGGCCAGAGCAAGCTCCCTTGGAGAGAAGCAGCAAGCGGTCATCCCAAGCAGCCTTTTACAAAAGTTCACCTGCCAATTCTGTTCTTCCCAGTGCAACATGTGTATTTTAAAAGGACTGTGCCCTTCACAGCTTCTACGATCTACAATTCACTTTAAACCTATATCCCTTCACTTCTAGCTTTCCCACATCATGGATGGAGCTGATGCTCTCCTGTTTGTATATGGAAGGCAAACACATCTCCCATACAAGCAAATATTTACCCAGCATCTCCTCTGGGTAGTCCTCTGGGACCTGACGCTTTGCACTCCATAGATGTTCCCATCACTGCTCTGTTCAGTTATTAGATGGGCAATATAATCTCCTGCCCTCCTCCTTCTCCATTCTTTATCCTAGACATGTTAGCTGGATCACCAGCAAGCATAAATCCACAGAGCTCTGCCAAAATCAGATTTACAGCCGATGCCAGTGTCACCCACAGCATCAGCTGCCGCTCTGTGTCTGGGAAATGAATGTTTTATGGCCACGGCAAGCCCGCTCCTGACTGCAGAGCACGGCTTGCAGAGAGCGTGCTGCAGCCGAGCTCCTCTGCTGCCCGCACACGGCTCTGGGCTCAGCCACGGCTCGCTTCGGCCAGCACTCACGGCAAGGCAGAAGGAGCTCCTTTGCCAGGCAGACCCTTGGATCGCCCTTAGCAGCTCCCATGCTGAGGCTGGATCGGTTCCCTCCGACCCTCCATCGCGGGGCTGGCAGATTCTTGCTCCAGCATACTGAAGTTGAGCTTTATCAACCAGTATCCCACCAGTGCCGTCTCTAGGATGAGTTACTTAGAACGGCTGGAGCGAAGCTTTTCAGCAAGACTGTCTACTGACTGGTTTGTATCTTTGCACAGCCAAAGAGATCCCGTAAGAAAGTCATTTAATCTTTTTCCATAATGGCAATCTGCAGCTGTCTCCTTCCTCTGCTGCCAAGTGATAGTGTGATCTCAGCTTTGATCCATCTTTGCTACTTTTCCCTTAATCTAAAAGCACCATCTGGGAATCTCTCTGCAAAAGTATTTTAATTTTTTTACAGAACTACTGATTGTGAGCAGGATAAACGTGGAAACGGATCGAAGGAAAGCCTGTCCATTGGCCTGACCTTGGCTATTCTTTCACACTAATACAACGTGGTGAAAAATGAGTATTAAACCTTGCTGTCTCTGTTCAGTAGCATTTTGCTCTTGGTTTGTCAGGGACATTGGGCACAGAGCAGGGGAGAACCAGGCCGGGTGTGTGGATTTTTTCCTGGTGAGTCTCATCGTTCAGTATCCAGTACAAAATGAGGAGTTTAGCTTTGGGTCTTTGCTCGTGTCTCAGTGGCGGGGACACATGCTCCATCCCTCTTAGTGTCACCCACCAGCACTGACGCGCTCACCAGCGCCCATCCATATTGCTCGTGGTCTGCCCGGGAAGCACCGATCCCCGTGGAGCTGCTGGGCTGGGAGCTGCTGGAGAAGCCTCTCCTGTTAACCCATCGGCAGAGTGAGGAACAGCCTAGTACCGAGGCCAGGCAGCGGCAGGGAGTGTTCAGGAGCAAATTGCCAAAACCTGCGGATTAAGACGTGTGCTGACAGCGTGGCCAGCAGCAACGCCTGCTCACAGAGCCTCCCGTCGTACCAGCTCAGGGCAGGGCTGGGCTTGTGCCGGTATCACTGCTCCCTGCCATCTGTACGTAATACCAGAGGCACCTGGGTTACTGCCTGGAGCTTATTAAAGAGCCTTCTGGAATCATTATCCACTTGCTATCTACTGCTTAAAGTTGGAGCGTGCGTGCCAAAAGCAGGTAAACAGGTTGTAGTTCTCCAGATCTGATGTCTAGCCAGAGGAACGACTACAGAGAAACTTCTTTTTCTTTCCTTTGTTCTGTGCAGCCATTGCCTTCCAGATTTTGGGGCTAAATTGTTTCAGCAACGCGCTTCTGAACAGTGCTCACCATTCTGCCCACCGAGGCGACCACCCAGCATCCATCGTCTGGTTTAAATTTACCTTCAGAGAGTCAAAGGGTTATTGCTAAAGCAGCTCAATGTACCCACTTGGCTCCTTCTGGCACCTACAGCCTCCTCGGGGTTACAGGGAATTATTCACTCCTTCTGACATTTATTATATTAAATTATTAAAATGCTTTGATTGTAGCGCAGTGCTAGCTCAGTGTCATGTTAGCAGCACCGCACGGGCTGGGCTCTTAGAGCTCACGCTAAAAGCTGCCTTTTCAGAGCCTGAGGTCTCAGCTGGGACCCGACGGCTCTCGCACACAGTTAGGCATTATGTGCAAGCGGGGGGGGGGGGGCGGGGGGGGG
>Ga0065711_1008406_pt1 | contig 19697 bp, 14 predicted proteins | sample Hoacrofraction12_FD_59098 | JGI IMG/M metagenome (GOLD analysis project Ga0065711, IMG submission 59098) | Hoatzin crop microbial communities from Cojedes, Venezuela - Epithelial fraction 12 v2 (version 2) | ecosystem: Host-associated > Birds > Digestive system > Esophagus > Crop | place... | reverse complement strand
TGTGCAGCCTGCTGTGGGTGACCCTGCTTTGGCAGGGGGGTTGGACTAGATGACCCACAGAGGTCCCTTCCAACCCCTACCATTCTGTGATTCTGGGTACTGCTGAATCCCCAGGAGAGCAAAGTGGAGGAGCAGCAGCCCTGGGGATGGTGCTCCTCTGCAGTGGAAGTGCTACTGGTGGCCTCTTCTCACCGTCTCGCTGGGGAGTTTCTGTCCTCCCCATCCACTGAGAGCCTGGCAGAGATGCTTCTTCCCCGGGACACCCCTTTGTCATCTCGGCTGCCAGGGCCTTGCGGGGTCTGTCCTGCGTGCAGTCTGCTCTCAAGCAGGCTTGGCTCTCCTTTGGGCCAGCCCACAGCTAGCCTTGCTGGTGAGGCTTGCTGATGTGGGGAGAAGGGAAGGCTTTTTAGCACCAAGCTAGCTCTGATCTCGCTTTCACAGGGGATGCGCTAGCGCAGCGTCACTGAGGAAGACGGTGGCAATGAGAACACCGACCAGGGTCCCAAGGAGACCTGTCCTGACACGTCCACATGGCAACTGAATGCTTGATAAAACTACTGGGTCTGTATGTTGTGCCACACTGCTGCCTTACTATTGCCAGGTGGACGTGTCCTAATGTTTAAGATTCTTGGATTTTAGTGCTACAGATCCCTGCAGTGTTACCACATCCCTTCATCATCCTCATACTCTTATGACCAGGATCTTGGATAAGGTCTGAAAAGACAGGGTGCTGCCAGTTTGAGGTGAACCCCACAGATCCTTGGACAGTTTTTAATCTAGGAGCCACGGCTTGTTTTGGTGTCACAGACGAAGATCCCTTCTCCCAGCCCCCTCGGCGCACCTAACCCTGCCTACCACGTTCTGCTCAGGGTGTTTCAGTGATGTTGCATTCTACCGAGTAAATAGTTTAAAAAATGGTTTGGCTTGGGAGGTGGTATATAAAGAAATTATCCTGCAGAACTTGCTATTCAGGACTGGCTTCTCCTGCCCTCACAAGCCGAGCATAATTCTGCTGTCTGAACCAACAGAGCAGAAGCGTAGTGAAATCTGCCGCTTTCAGGGGAAAAGGTTATGTTGTTATTAGACCTATTGTATAAAATATTCCATTAAATGTCATTAGCATGGCATTATCTTGCCTCCTTTAGACATTAGAACCCTGGCAAAAAGGGGTCTCTTATTACTGTAAAGTACATTCTTCACGGGTTTAACCTTTTTTAATTAATTTTTCTTTAGATCCGGAATGCTTAATATACTGCCGCTCCCAGGTGTGTAAGTGAAGGAAAGCGGACTTTGATCATTAAGAAACATATGAGACAATTTGATCTGCATTTTCAGGGTTGTTAGAGGCAGAAGCAATTTCTGTAGCTGCTTGTGATGGTGACCCTGAAATAGTCGTGCACCGAGGACATAGTCTTTCTACAGTGAGTATTACACGTAATTAAAAATTAAGGAGAATTTATTATTTTTCTGCCCAGCTGAAATTCCCACAAGTCACCTCTCGGCATATTCAAGAGTGCACAAGAGGGATTTATTATTTCCTGGTATATTGACTCTGAAAGGTCTGGGGATTACAGCTGCTTTGCACATGAATAGCTGGAGTGTGTTGTACAAAAGGCATGGGCTGTGGGATAATGGGCTTGGATGTGGGAAAGCGCTGACCCTGGGGGAGAGCAGGCTGGTGCCTGATGGCAGGAATCAATTATGTCTCAAAGGAACACATTGCCCCGGGAGCAGGCTTTGCGGGAGCCACCACGTTATGTGTTTACCACCCTCCTCCTTCAGAAACCCACATGGAACAGCCACAGAACGTATCCTAACTTTCTGCTTTTGCCGGGGGACTCGGCTGCACCTTGCTCTGCAGCTGCGCCAGTCAGTGCTAGGTTAGCTCTGATCTCGGTGACGTGACTGCTCTGCACCTCGGCCACAGGGCAGGGACCCCGTTTGGCTCCCACGCGCTGCCGGAGGGGTCTGAGGTTGGCTCTGAAGCACCCCAGACACTGCCGAGTTCAGTGGGAGCACACGCTGCCCGGAGCCCCCTGCAACACGCAGACCCCCGTCCCCTGCTCGGCTCTGGGCAAGGCAGGAGGACAGCCTGTCGCTGACAGGAGGGCAGGGAGCGAACACAGAAGAGTTCAGGCACTTCCTTCCTTGTTTTGGGGTTTTTTGGGAAGACAGTGGTATTCTGTTCTTACAACGGGCTCAGCATCTCCGAGGATCTGGCATCACTGCCAGCTTTTCAAATGTCAAAATTTGGGCTTCAAGAAATGGGCTGAAATTCATAGGGATTTAACAAAAACATTTTGATGTTTCTAATAAAAATAGAAGTATTTTGATGGATTTTTTTTTTTATTACTGAGCATTTGGACTTTGTTTGGATTGATATAATTAATTGTTTCTCTTTATAGAATCATGAGGCTTGGACGTGAAGTCTTACTGAAGGCCAGCAGTATTATGCGTCTCGTGATAAGAATCACAAGGCTTACCAAAGAGTGCTGCCAAGCATTTTGGCAGGGAGAAGGTGTCCTGCAGAGCGAATATTTCAGAGGAGCAGGTTGAGAATTGGGCGTGTGGTTCCTGAGGTCTGGCCCCGACAACCGCTTGCTGTCATTGACAAGATGGAGATGGTGTGTTCGTGCCAGATAGGAGGGCAGTCACCTCTCCCCTTTTATAAGAGCAGCAATTAATCCTATCTGCATGTGTCAGACATTTAATCACTCAACTCCTAGCTAGGGCAGCGGTGGAGGGGGGAGATAAGTCACAGACTTCCCTGGTGTCCCCTGAGCCTCATTTGATTGTTCCCTACCTTGGGACAAGTTTGTAACCTGCAGCTGATTCTCTTTTACACCCCAGCAGATTTATTTATGCCCCTTCCCTTGGGCTCAGCCTGAGCTTTGAGATGTAAGCGCCCGCGGGATCCACGCTCTCCTGCTTGGCGGCCGTCTGTCACCGTGCTGCGGGGCACAGTGGACCTGTGTCTGGAGAAACTGTCCTGGGGCTCGGAGTCAGGTCCTGCCCTGCCAGGCATGTGGGGTTTGGAGGACTGAGGAACATCTCTGCTGTGTTCAGCTGGCAGTAGAAGGAAGAGATCATGTCTGAGAAAAGCAAGCACCTGCCTTGCAGGCAAGAATGGTTTTTCCAAAGCTAGATAACCTAGTTAAGAATAGCAAAGGGGCACATGCAAGAACTGACAGACCTTGGTCCATTCAAGGCAGAGTTGGATGCCCTCATCACTGCACCACAGGGCAAGGCACCTTGTCAGATGCTGGGATCGGGGGAATCCAGTGCAATAAACAGAACCAGACTCTGAAGAAAACAGTCCATAGAGGGTTAAGAATAGGACCAGGACCCCCAGAACACCTCCGGTGTAGCTGGTAGCACGAAGCCCCCGGGAGCTGCCACCAGGAGACTGGGTGGACGACTCCTGCTTGCGATCAGTGACCAGCGCACAACACTGCAGCTGCGGATGGCACCGGACTGCTGCCTAAAGCAGTACGGCTCCTTTCTCCTGTCGAAGTCACTGGTTTTATTCAGGCCAAGTGTCCAAGGCCTGAAATTCCCTTATAAACTGGGAGAGTTTGTTTAACTCGGGGCACACCGCATCCTCTCCTCCAAGGAGCTCCAAACCCGGAATAACCGTAACCGCTGGGACGCCGCTGATCAGAATTAGATGCTGCTGACAGACGGATCTGCACAAGGACTAAGGACAGCTGCAGCTTAAGGCTGAGATTTTGGTAGGTCTTTAGGAGCATGAAAAAACAAATGCAAACTTAGTTTACTTTCTAGAGAGATCTAGTTGGTTTCTGTCCAATAGATCATGGAGTATTTCCTGATCCAGGGTTTGAGTGCATCTTCCTTTTCAGCCATTTCCTGGGCTTGAACAAATTGTCCTAAATAACATTTTCAAAAACCACTACTGAACTTTAGTCCAAAGGAGAACTTTTGCATCTGCTGATCTCGGTGGTGCATGACTGCAAGTGTGGTCCAGGCCAGTAATCCAAATTCTCCCACAAGCCAGGGAGTTGGCTCCTTTTCAGAGAAGCCAAAGCTAATTAAAACAAAACTGGGTGCTGAGCATCTTTGCAAACCAGATGTCTCAAATAGCCCCTTGGCAATAGAAGCACTGCAACCAGTAGGCTGTGTGAAATACTGACATTTTGGTTTTCTCCTGTCGGCCTTATTTTTCTTTCTTTGTAAAACATTGCTAATAATACGTCCTTATCTCACAGAGGAGGTTGCCGAGAATTCATTAGCTGGTATTTGTAAAGCACTTTGAAAATGCAAAGCCAGTGCATTATTCCTAGTCTCCTGGATGCTTTCCATGTTATTAAAATCAGGATTTCAGAAAGGCTTATCGGGGATCAAAACAGCATCCCAAACTTGAAAGGAAGCAAGACTGTTAAACCACCAACGGTCGCCTCCCCCTCCGGCCAGATGTTAAGCCCGAAGGAGCTGGAGTGGCACAAGGAATTGCTTTCCCAAGTTCCCCCAGCTGGGCTGACAGGCCCTGATCAATGGTTTTCTCTGCAGTGAGTGCTATGCAGATGGTCTACCCAGAGCAAGGGTTTTGTGCCGTACAAAGGGAAGTCAAACACCGTCTCTAATGCAGCTTGTAGCATGGCACACTTCCTTTATCCCCCGCCTGAATGCGGTGAATAGGGGAGCGGTGTGGGAAACTGGAAGGGACTCCAAACTCACACAGTCTGCGGGTCTGTGAGACACTCCTGTCCTCAAACCACATCTGCCTGTGACAGACAGAGGGGGGAAAGAGTGACAGAATGAAAAATCAGATTATAAAAACTTCATGAAGGGAAAATAAACCCCGAGTAAAAGGAAAAAGTGAAGGATGCTATGCAGACCAACAGAACTCGTTCCGGGTGCAAGCAGGGGACTGCCAGGCAGCAGGGCGAGGAAGGGCCGGGAGGAAAAGATAGGGGAAGGAGCTGCAGGAGCAGAATCTTGCTCACCCAGCAGCGAGGCTGAGGAGGAATGTCCCACTGAAGGTGGCAGAGGTGGTTTTGGCCCACACTGAGACTTCTGAGCCGCGGACTCTGTTAGCTTCTGTAATTCCCCAGATTTGTTTAACGTGTCCTAGGAAACACAGACCCTTGATATTAGTCAGGCTGCTTGTAAGCTTATGCACACTGCTGCAAACAGATACAGAAGCTCCTCCAAGACTTAATTACCCTGGCATGTTAATCTGAATTGCTGTTTGCTGTGATTTAAACACAGGGTTTATACACAGGACCGGTTTCCCCCTGCCAGCTTGGAGATCCTCTGCCGTAGGTGAGGCACTGCCCAGCAGGAGAACGTGGTTTTTGGCCCGGGCTCTCCGTGGAGCCACTGGCAGGTACTGAGGGACCCTGGTCCCAGTGCTGCTCGGCAGTCGGGGTGCCCAGACCCCGGGCTGCTCAGTCCCTCTGTCTCGCTATTCTTGTTATCGAAGGCCGGCCTGCCCGAGTGCGAGGGCACCCACCGCAGCCCGTCACCCGCACCGGTACCGCAGGGCGCCGATTCCCGAGCTCCACGTGTTGGTTGGTGCGCTCGCCTTGAGCGGGGGTGGAAGTACGGAGCCCTGAACCACAGCCGGGCAGCCACCACCGCGGATCTGCAACGGGATTTTTGTGTCTCCTTGCTGCACAGTGCGGAGGGACACAGATGGCTCCTGTGGACCACGAGGATATCGTGAGACTTTCCTACAACCCCTACTGAGCTGTAGGAGCTGGGCTTGGCTTTTGAGACAATTAGATCAGGTTTTCTACCAGTAATATTATGGGGAAGCTTTTCATTAATACTTCTAAACTATTTTGTGTTGCTTGGATGAAAGGAATGGGAAACACCAGACCAGAGTCCCGCATTTGGCAGGTGAAAACTCAGGCTCAGGTTTTGCTGATTACAGTTTTGACAAATTCTGCCATAGGTGTAGAGGTAATTTGTATCTATACCAGTTTATGGGAGATGAGGAAATAGCTCTGGAGGTAGAGTCCAGCAGCCTGCTCCACTCTTCATGGAGTCCAAAGTTTCTGTCGGCTTCAGTGAGGATCCAAGTAGGGCCCTTAGGCTTGGACTCATTTTATTTCTCACCTCCGGATGATCTGCAGGGCTTGGCACGACTCGAGTCTCCTACCTTTTGCTGTCTTTCCCATTCTCTATTCAGAAGCATCGCTCCATCCCTGCTCCCAAGCGTTTTAGCGTTCTAACTGACTGACTAACATAAGGCTGTGGAAGTCTGTGTACCTCCGAGTTTCCCACACCATTTCTTAACTATATTCATTCCTGCCACAAAGGAAGTGTGCCTGCCTACAAACCACATTAGCAACGGTGCTTGCCTCCGCATTGTGTTCAGTGGGAAACCCCGCTCCCAAAAGGCCATCTGGGCAGCACAGGTCGGGAGAGACGCGATGGGAGCAGCGAGCATCTCTCAAGACTTGGGAAAGCAGCAGCATCGTTAAGTCTCCCTAAAGAGCTAACATCTGGCTGAACTTCTGGGGCAAGGCTACTGCTAGTGCTTGATTTCAAACATGTTCCTCAGATCCCGTACCTTGGGATCCTAGTAAGTTCTCTGTGCACTGCGGTGTATGTTTGGAAGCATAGTGGAAGAATTCATTATCCTTAGTGTAAAGTCCACTGACTGCTGACTTTTCAATAGGGAGGAATTTTTGTTATCACTTTTCTTGAGGATTTCCAAGGAAAGCAGAAGCAGAGCATCTATTCTGGGTAACTGAACATCTGAGTAACTCTTCCAGGACAGTCAGTAACTGGCTATTTTTTCCCCTCACAGATTGTGAAACCAAAGAGAAAATAAACAGCTATTTTAAATATATGTTTTAATTTCAGATGCTTTAAAATTTATGTGTCACAGAGTGAGGAAGTAGGAACCTCAGTGGATTTACCATCTGGGGGAGATTTGGTACATTCACCATTTGTATATTAGTTAACCCTCACAATAAGACATTGAGTATTGTGATTTTTGTTACCACGCACATTTGAAATGCGTGCAGCCTCCAGCCTCTATAGTTAAGTGAATTTCTCAAGGCCACAGAAGGTTATTTACCATTTGGGCTGCTCCGTAGCAGGCTGTGGGTTAGTTTGGACCCCAATGGAGATGACATTTTGAGCACTGACCCCTTGGTTGTGCCAAGCGCACAACTCCTGCCGCAGTGCCACCGGGCAAAGTCTTGGCACGACTGCCTCCTGCTCCCCTCCTGTTCTGGAGGCCCCGCCAGGAAAGCTGACGCTGCCTTTCCTGGATGATGGTTTTTTTATAAGGGACCTGAGCTCGCATAGCTCCGAAACCAGCGTGCGGGTGCTGACCTGAGGGTGCAGGCACCAAGGGGCTGCTCACATCCCCACGGCGTGGGTCACGGGGCAGCGCGTGCCTTCGCCTGCCCTCAGGCTCGCGCTGCCCTGAGCTGGTGGCAGGGCCAAAGGCAAGAAGTCGGGAGGCTTGGGTGACAGCGACAACGCCTCACTGCGTAACTACCGAGCAGCAGGAGAAAAAAGGGTCCATCACATCCCAAGTGCATGCAGTAAACTGACACGGAGCAGGGCTTGATGCCTGGGATCCTGGAGAAAATAGAGTAGGCTTTTTTATCCCATCTAACTCGTTCCTTCAAGAAGGTACAGGGAAGTTACTTTCTTGGAGCAAGAAAGGAGGTAGAGGTTTTCATTCCCTTTTAAGTTGAGCTAAACGCTGTAATAGTGAACTAAGTACAATTTCTACCAGGACAAAGCAGAGTGAGGTGGTTCAGCCGTGACGGTTCCTGTGGAGTCACCCTCGTAGTCCCCTGGGTACTGAGTGGAGAAAGAAGAGGTGCGTGTGTGAAACCCTGCTGCAGAGATCCCAGGAGGAATCCGCAGCGGCAGACGTGGGTGGCAATGCATTCGGCCTGGGCCGGGGGGCTGCAGCCAGCTGCCCCAGCGCGGGCAGCGACAGCCGCCCGGGGCTCTTGCTGCTCTCCCTCACCTCTGCAGAAGCTCTGGGCAAACCCCAGAAACAGCCAGAGCCCACCAATGTGGCAGAAGAAAGCCAAAGGCAGACCAAGTCACACACCTGCTCTACTGCAGTTTTGTCATGGAAAGTTAATTTGTACCCCCCAGAATAAAAGTTCCATGAGGCAGGAATGCCGGAATGCACAGATTCCTGAGAAGCAGGCTGAGTTTCTCCTCTGTACCGGAGGAAGGCATCTGGCACTTTGTTGGGCTAAAACTGGAGTGCCTGCTCCTGCACCTTGTGCTGGAAGGGGAAATTGTTGCTGTTCTTATAGCTGCTTATTAGTCAGTTAATCTGGAAAAGAGAAACTGTCTCTAGCAAAACTGCTGGTGGACCCTGCCGATCACGGGACGGGCACATTTCTTCTTCATGCACTTGATTAACGAGCTCAAGAAATGAGTTACTACTTAGGAGTTTCTGTTTCAGAGAATCTCCCCAAGAGGGATGCACAGAGCCAAAGATTGGTTTCAGAGGTGGCATTACATGGGCTCAGAGATAATCCACAAGCTTTGAGGAGAACGTGTGAAATGGTGTCACAAAAGCTTTCCCACAACTTGACATAAAAGACTCAGAGCTCAACAGCTGCTGCTCTGCAGGACAAGAAGGGAGCCTATTCAAGAGCAGCACAATAGGGATGGCAAGGCGGCTCCTGGAAGAGGTCATTTAAGCCTTACCTGGTCTCACGAATGAGGAGCTGCAGAGAGAGAGAGAAAAATGTCTGTGTGTATGTCTATGCACATTAAAAGACACGTGTATATATTAATATATACCTGAACACACATACACATACATTAAACACAAACAGTGTTTACTTACTATAGTAAAACATCGCCAAACATAAGCCCTAACATTTCTTGACAGTAATTTACCTGATTATTATTATTTTTGTATTGGATCTTACAGAGGGACACACTGATGCTCCCAGAGAAGTGTGTCAAACTGGTTAGGTCACAGCACGTTTGGAGTAGATCTGGGAGCAGAGCGCGTGGTTCCAGGCGTGCGGGTGATGCTGCGGCCTCCTGCTTCGTCCCGCTCGGGGTGTGACAGGGCAACGCGGCCGGCAGCCGTGCTCCAGCCCGGGGTGCCTGGGCAGGGGATGCCCAAAGCCCCTCGGCTCCATTCCCTCCCTTCTTCGGCTGTTCGAGTGAGGTTAGAGCTCAGAAGAGCAGGCAGTGCGTGCGGGGCAGAGGGTGGGATAAATGCAGGCAGATGTGGTTCAGGTTTTCCGACGGGAATCTCTGGCTGTGTGTTTGTAGGAGGCAAAGAGCGGGAGTGGTCGCTCTTCCAGCTGCGGGCACCTGTGGAGCGAGGTCTGTGCATCTCAGTACAGAAACTGGCCCAGGGGAGAAGGAGGAATCAACAATGTGATTTCTAATAATCTTATGGGCTATGTGAATTTCTTCTGCACTCCGTTTTCCTTTGTGCACAGATTAAACGAAAATAATTAGAGTAAAACGCATTTTGGGGAGGCAGTGAGAAAGCAGCACGTGAGACTGAACGGATCGCAAAACGCCCCGAGGTGCCGCTCCTCGAGGGTTGATCTTGCAGGTATTTGAAAACAGAAACATCAAGTGCTTATGACGTGGCTTGAGAGCGTGCTAAAGAGGTGCAGAAGGTATCAAGGGCAGAGAACAAAGATGAAAACAGAAAACATTTTCAATAACTGCGTGTACTTACAATTAAACGTATTGGTTTGCAGTAAACCAAACTGGAAAAGCTGTTCTCTGTTTGACAGGGGCCAAACTGGTGCCGCAGCCAGCTCTGGCTCACTGAGGAAACAAGGTGAGCGTGTTTAAAGCTCTGCTCTTCATCTCAGCAAACCAGAAGATGCTCCTGGGTGCATCTGTGCGTGCTGAAGCGCGTGCCTCGGCGCATCCCCGGGAGGACGGCTGGCAGCCCCACGCCGCAGCCCGCCCGCAGCAGCGCGTTCCCCGCCGTCGGCAGCAGACCCCCTCCTTCCCCCACGCCTGCCAGCCCACCGCGGCTGCCCCTGGAATGCCACTGATCCGCGGCGTTAGTCAGCAGCCCGTGCCCACCGAAGGCCAGCTCGTTCCCAGCTTCCGACGCCGCAGTTCTGATCCCAGGCTTTCACGTAGCGCTCACTCCCCACCTGCTCATCTGGGAGAAGGTCATTATCCCCCCGCTATTCACCGGCAGCGGAGCGTGCGAGAAGAGATGCTGCTCCTATTGTGCTGCCCGTCTCCCGGATTGGCCGCGGAGTGTGGGAAACTCCGCCGAGCCGGAGACCCACAGGCTCTGAGCGAGTCTGCACGGTATAAATATCGGGCAGAGGCGGCTTCCAGCAACACACTTCTCCTGGACTTCCACTCCGCGACCTTCCTCCCCTTCCCGGGACAGATGGCTCCCAGCACGGTTTTCGTGGAGCCCGACAACCTGCTGACGCCAAAGGAGAAAAACAAAGTAAGTCCAGGCACAGCGCGGCAGCTTCGGGCCACGCTCTCGGCTGTTCTCATAGCAGCTCACGCCAGCTGGGGAGCTGGTCCACGTTGCTTAGGAACAGTGACGGGCAACAAGCGGTCCTGCGAGGTGGCAGAGAGATCCTCCTAATAACGGGTCTCCTTTCCTTTGCTTTTTGCAGCTGAGGAAGCCGGTGGTGGAGAAAATGCGCCGCGACCGGATTAACAGCAGCATCGAGCAGCTGAAACTGCTCCTGGAGAAGGAGTTCCAGAGGCACCAGCCCAACTCCAAGCTGGAGAAAGCCGACATCCTGGAAGTGGCTGTCAGCTACCTGAAGCAGCAGAGCCAGCTGCAGGGCCAAGGTGAGTGCAGAGCAGCTATTGCACACCATGTGAAGGCTGCTCCCACGGGCTCTTATTGCCACCATGCCATGTTTTGGCCATGACCTTAACCCACTGCATTTGCTTCTTCCTTTCTTTTCTAGCGTTCATTCACAAGAGCCTAGAGCAAGACTTTAACAGTGGATACCTGCGGTGCCTCAAGGAAGCTATGCATTTTCTGTCTTACTACGAACCCAAGAAGGAAACCCAGGTGCAGCTACTCAAGCATTTCTGCAAGGCTCAGCTGGGTGCAGATGTCCTGTACTCGCTGGCTCTGCGTAGTCCACCTCTGTCACCCTGTCTGTTAGCCAGGAAGCAACCTGCCCAGAAGACCACAGCTGCTGCTCCTACCATCTGGAGACCCTGGTAGACCTGTTCGACTTCGCTTTATTCCTATGTTTTGCTACAAAAACTAGAGGGACCTGTGATTTAATAGTTCCTCTTTAAAGTAGGAAACATTGCTTTCCAAAGGTGGGAGGGGGGCAGTTATTGTTTTTCTGTCACAAGAAATGAGGGTCACTGAGTTGTTTCCCTTCATAGTGAAGGAATGTGTTTGTGTCTTGCAGCAAATTTGCTGCTTTTATCGGTGGCTCCCAGCCAAAGAGAGGACCAAGTTCCGCAGTGATTTAGAGAGCCAAACGCCCTTCGGTCTCCATCGCCCTTTTGCGTGGCAAGGCTGCTGAGCCTGTGGCTGGCAGTGGAAATCTTTCTACTAACTCCTTGGGTCACTGGTTCAAGTGCTCCATTGTCTCCAGACAATGTATTGACCTTCCTAAAGAAGGAGCACTTTGAAGAATGTATTTTGTATCATAAAGAGACTATTGAGCCTTTACCTTTTGAGTGAAAGTTGCTATTAAGTAATGCTGATTCTTCTGAAGTTCCCATGCTATTTTTAGTATACCTTCTTACAGAAAGCTGTGATGAGAACAGATAGCTCTAGGGAAAACTCTCTTCATGTCAGTATGTGCTGCTCTCAGTTGAGGGAGAATCGATGCCTTTTGTAAAGGAAACGCCTGTGATATACCTTGAGGAAAAGGGGGAGGAAGGGAGGCAACAACTACTTTATAATCATTCACTGAACATGCTCAAGAGCTTAAAAAGCTTTTATAAAGTTGCGATGTATTCATCCTGTGTGATGTTCAACTTTGGTGTCTTCACTGTTCAATACAATAAAAATGGTTTTAGTCACTAATCCTTTGGTTTGAAATCACTAACATGGCTAATACTCCTGAACGAAGCGCAGGATGTAGACTCCTCCTGCAGTGGGGAAGCTAGGAGGAGATGCAGTGTTTCTGAGCCCTTCATTCCAGTACAGGGTTTGTATTTGTGAAGTTCATTTGGCAGAACAGGATTTCAGATCCTGCAAAGAAGCAACCTCTGGAACAGTCATCAAAAATTAAAATGGAGGTGAAATTGAAGTGAGATACTGAGAGGCGTAGACCCAGATACTTAACAGCAACTTCTCCAGGCTTCAGCAAAGCACTAATTTCACAGCCTGTTTATTTCCACCCATTGCCCATTACTTTACCCACCAACCTGGCTTCAGTCTTGTACTTTCTGTCCATTTAGGAGGTAGCAACATGCAAAACTCCGAATAACTTCCAAAGAGTTTGGCACCTGACTCTGCTTGGGGATCTCATCCTCCTCTTTCAAACCACCTGCAATGGGGTGAACTAGTTTTTGTTGTCTCTTAATTTTCGCACCTTCTATTACCTAAACACAAATTCTGTTAGGCAACAGGATTGCTTTCTTTACTGAAGGGAAATCTGCCCATATATGGCTAAAAGTATACATAATTTGATAGCAAACAGAGACTGAAAAAGCATTTCCTCTCTGAAATTATTTCCCCATACTCTTTTCTTCAAACAGTTTATTCTCTTTCTCCGACATCCACCTAAGGGCCCAAAACATACCATGAATAGGGCCTGCGCCTCAGAGTTGAGAAAGTGCCACTCTCCACCAGGCCTTCAAGATGTTTTCTATCCAGCCTGTTGTAGAGATGGTTTCTCTGCCAAGAATCTTTTAGCTGAGCCTCCCTTGATTTTTTCACCCCGTCTCAATTCAGAAAACCAGTCTAGCATATCNTTTTACACAGCGGCTCACAACAGCCTGCCTGGCTGGCACCAGCTGGGTGACCCAAGGGAAGCAGCCAGAGAGGCACTGCAGCATCCCTGCGCGGTCTCCGCTCGAGCCCTGCAAGCCCCTTCTGCGATCCCCTGCGCGTGGGCCGTGATTCCTGTCTCCCAAGGATGAATTCAGCCACGCTCTGGTGATGCGAGGAAGAGGAGCATGTGCTCTAAGGGATGTGCTTGCCCTGCTCCCACACAGCTACACAAAGAGGGAAGGGCTGAGGTGAACAAGCAAAAAGGGATTCAGAATGTGTTTGGGGAAGCAGGAAGAAAAGCACGAGAAGTGGATCCTAAAGCCACCTCGAGCGCCTTAGATACCAAGTCTCTCCAAAACACAGCACTTTCCCCAGTAACAGTCACTCACTTTTGCTCAGAAGAGTTCCCATTCATTGCTCAGTGGGGACTATTAACCTCTTATTTTCCCTTCTCTTCAATGTAAAACAAATCCGCACAAGCAATCAGTTCACAAAACTGTTATCTAACCACGGCAACACATTGATTTGGGTACGTGACAGGGAACCCTCTCATTCTTCCAGAGATCCAGTAACAGCATGAAACACCACTGATCAACAATTTCAGCTCTCCTCAGATCCCCTGGGAGAGATGCCATGAAAAACTTTGTTTCTAACATATGCTTTTTTTCCTTAAATGAAAGGAAACCTAGAAGATCTGATCTTGTCAAATGGCTGCTTAGTTAAGCACTAAGCAGGCTCAGATCTGATAAACCGACAAGATCAAACTGCATTTAAACACTGCTAGCTGCACCTGGCCAGTCCTCACATGATTTGTAATTAAACCCTTTGTTATACGTATGGAAAGGACCAAAAAGCCAGCTAGCCAGGTCACGAACGTAGTGCTCTACCTCATCACGGCTGTGTGAATCATTTTGGTTCTTACTTTACCCTGAACGCACAAGATGGTTGAGTGCTCTTCATCCATCTGCCAGTGCAATACAAGGTGGGGTTTTGGTAGTCCTGCAGTTCACTAGGAGCTGATACCAATGCTGCAGATAGAGCTGAGCTTCTTAACGAACGACTAAATAATTCAGAAGAGATATTTTTAGAATTTGTGGCTACTTAAGTGATCTTGAAAAGTCACTCCACCTTGCTGTGCTCAACTTGCCTTTGTCAATTAGTAGAAGCTTCTGAATCCCAGCAAAACTCCAGCTGTTCATCCACGCCTGGGCATTCTGAAATCTAGCCTAGCTTGCGGATAGGAAGTCTGAGGGAGTTCAGACTCAGTCACAATGCAACGTGCCCCACAGCACAGCACAACCTGACTGTGCACCACAGGGACGGGGAATGGAGTCACACGGGGCAGGGAGAGGTCTGCTGCTGTTATGTGGCATCTGCAGCTCATGTGGCACCACCCCAGTACACCACATGTGAAGGTCACAGTTGGCAGCATCACTGCAGTGCGTTTAAAACTGACAGCATAAGCAGAAAAGAGAAAAGGAACCCAAATAAGAGCTGCACAAACTGGAAACTGCTGGATTTGAACCCGGTCCCTCCAGTTCTAGGGTAACACAACAACAGGCCATAGAAGTGACGACTGTGCAAAACCCCAGTGAGCTCCCAGTCAGGCTTCTCAGCCCAGAATTCCTGCCACCCATATTGGCACAAGCCTGGAGAGACACAGCCACCGTCCCTCAGACCACAGGGTCTGACTCGCATTTACACGGAGGCCGTATTGCATTGCTCCGGCTATAGCGGGGGAGCCGATCGTGCTCAGCTGTTGGCGTACGTGAGATTCAGACCTACCGCTTGCAGAGTGGTATTAAGGGAAGGAAACAGCAAGCGCTTTCTTTCTGGGCAGGGGGGAGAAACCAAACCCCACCAGGAAGCCTCCATTTGCTCCAGGGAGTCAAGATCCATGGCTGGTGCAAGTGCACTGCTTCTGTTTTTCGCCAGCCAAAGACGTGCCCCTGTGGACTTTAATTTACCAATTAATTGAGAGCTAAAAGCCAGACCTCCAGTTTCACCAGTCTTCGCACAGCAAAGGTTATGTTTACAATTTATTAATTATTATCACTCGTACTAATTGAACGCAAAGTTGCTTCTTGCTCCTCCATCCCCTGGGGTGACCCTCCCCTGCTCCAGCACATTCCCGCCCTTAGGGAAGATGTTGTTTATTATGCTGATCCCACAGCCCAGGAATACTCTCCTGACAAAGCCCCTATTAACCTCAGAGTGTGGGCCTGAGTTTCTCAGAGTTTCCCACACTTTCTTCCCTATTTATGACATTCAAAGGGACCACAAAGGAAGCGTGCCTCACAACAGCCCACATTAGTGACGCTTTTTGGCTCTGCATTGTGATGACCAGCAATTCCTGTCCCGATAGACCATCTGGAGAGCTATTTTCCCAAGGAGCACATTGATCGATCAGTATTATGCCAGAGCCCTTTTAAAACTTGGGAACGTTATGCTCTTTGACACTAAATAGGTGTCTCGAGAGGGGTTGTCAGAAAGATTTTAAACCATTTAAGGAAGGCACAGAAAAAATAAAAATCGTAATTATTTCTTTAAAAACGCCATCAATAGCATTTGTGAGACAGTCTGACATGAATGTAGAAAATGCTCTAAAATAAAAATGCTCTAAAAGTGAGACAGAAAGGAAAGCTTTAAGCCATCAAGTTGTTTGCTGTAAGTACAGCCCCAGATGTACAGGAGCACTTCTTTTTAGATCTGCATAACATAGACAATGAAATTCTGGTTTTCTGTACTCTGATCTAATAGCCCGCTTTCCTCCCGACCTGTTGCTGCACTGCAATACACCGGGTTCCTCTCCACGGAAAGCTACGGATCAGAGGGGCTAAGAAAGCTGCCAATTGGTATTACAAGTAGTAGCAGCTTTGGTGAAAACAGCACATGTAGTAAGTCTGCACCTGGGCTGAAATTGCCACCTGCGTACCGGAAAGCTCCGTAGCCCAGTACCAGTTTCCCAGACTCACGGTCCTCCAGCTGTTTTGATTGATGGGCTATGGTGAACACAAGCCTACCGATGATAGTCCTGGGGCTGGCGAGTTACCTCTCCCGGCTCCTCTGCGGCTGCTCCTCAGCTCAAAGCAATCTGGGGCACACAGACTGCACACCATAGCTCAGGGTCAAAGGGTGAGCATCTACAGTCGGAGACAACGTGGTGGTTCCTGCCTTAGGAAAAGCCAGGACTCCTGCCCGAGACGCGAGGTCTGTAAGTACAGATACTGACAATCGTTTGCAGATTCTGTTTCCCCTTAAGCTTTTCATATCTGTACCAAGACAGAGTGAAGACCCCTCTCTGATTTCATGTGTGATTTTGAAGACTGCATCTTCACGATGCAGCTCACGGCTGTGATGTGATTTACAGTGGAACAAGGCCACCAAGAAAGGAAGCCTCTTTGCCCACAGCATAGCTGTCGTCTCACAGGAGCAGGTCCAGATTTTACACCAGCCTCCAAAGAAGGGAGACATTAGTTAGTCAACGTTATTTAGTCTGTGAACATTATTTAGTCAACTCCACATGTTTGGCAGTTTTTGGGATTTGTTTCTTTCAATCCTTCATTCCAAAACCAGGGAAACCCCTGCTTCTGAGCCTCAAACAATCAATCTTTCATTCTGGCTCTGCATCAGCAGTCAGAGGGAAGCACAAACTCCTCCCAGAGAGATGAAGGACAGTGACAAGGATTGGGATCAAACACGTGCTTCTGTGGGACAGACAACTGCGCCAACAGCTGAATTTTAAAAAAGCGCAAACTGAGCAAACTAGTTACAGACTTTTAACAACGAGCAACTGAACTGCCTAAGGCACAGGAATTTTTTCATCACTGAAATCCTTGCAAAAAGTGCATACTGCACCCTGTTCCATAACGAATATATTCTAGGGACAGCCTTAGTCTAGAAAATTTATTATTCTGAAGCATCAGTTGGGAAATATCATTGCCACTAGGTTTTCAGGCCTTAAGAATCAAACCAGATGTGGCAAGGGAAGATATTTGTTTCTCTTTTCTCCATCAACAGCGTACAGAGGGTAGGTGAAGCAAGGGGGAGCCGAAGCTTTGCTATCTTTTCAGCTGACAGAGAGAGGGGGAGAGAAGCTGGGAGTTTGTGAGCCCAGAGGGCTGTTGTCTGCGAGCTGGCTGCAAGGCAGCGTGCCCAGTTCACCATTCACATCAGATGGTGCAAGTCCACCCTTGCGAGGATTTCCCACATTGCCCCATTCACAGTGTTAAACTGCCAACAAAAGAAGTGTGCCTCTGTGGGTCCCGAGAAGAAAGCCAACGCCTGCTGCACCATCTGCCCAGCACTTCAAGGAAGGGATAATGCTTTAATCACTGGGAGCTGGTTTAGCCCTTTGGAGCCCAGGGGCATTGTGCTGGGGATAGGATGGCATTATTTAAACCCACTCATTTCATATTTCCAGAACTGAAAATTGGGTCAAAGCTTCCCTCCCATCTCGCTCTGCCCGCTGCTGCTGCAAACATATTCCTTCCCGTACGGTGCGTGGCAGGACTTGCTGTCCACTCCATCTCACGTGACCCGAGAGAGACGTACAAAGCCCTGTGCTTGACTTTGCACTCCAATAATGACACAACTACATGCAGCCAGGGATTGCCCCGGCCGTGAGTAATAATGCCGCTTGCAAGCTGACAAAATAGCTCAGGGAACTGATTTTGAACAGGACTCATACTCCCTATTCAATTATAGGTTTTTGACAACCATCAGCAATTAAAATTGTTACCCCCTACGTGATCCATCTAAACATAAAATATCTTTGGGCTGGAAAGGGAGGAGGGGAGAATGAACTGCCACGAGAAGCCAGGAAGTTCAAAGGGGCTTTGTAAGCTTCGGGTTAATAACTAGTTACAGGATCATCCTGTGCAGGATCATATCCTTTTATGCAACAACCCTATGTGCGCAGGAACACGTTGCTGGCTACATCCCCACAGACACAGGTTCTGGCCCTGGCTTACTGAGAGGGATGCTGAGGGCAGGTGAAGCAGGCTGACTGCAATTGGCAGCGAAATGGAAGGTTTCCTTTCTGGTTTTGAAACAGACACAGGAGAGCGCTAGTTCGTTTTCAGGTTTTTGTCTTAGTAACAAACAGATATTCAAAAATAACATCCCTGACCTGACACCCTATTAGCATAATCTAGGTTTGCTCCCTGTTCTAGCCTCTGACCACACAACACGCATTAAACAACAAAAAAATATGCCCATGCACAGCTCCCGTTAAACCCACAGAGCTCCACACGCTATCGCTGAACGATGTATACCATAAAGCGTAACTGGGAATCTGTCAATACAAAGCCTCACATGCCTGACTGACAGATCTTAAATGTGACTGGCTTTGTATTGGATTGTGCTGGGGAGAGGGGGAACAGCAGACCTGAGCAGGCAAACAAGAACACCCTGAAAAAAAAGTCTCAAAAAAGCAGCTTTAATCCTGGATTCTATCTGGTCCTTTCCACTTCGTTACCCGTGTTCACTGCAATACGCATGGCACACATACCGAGCAAGCCCAAGACTGCAGAGTCACCGGACATCCTAGCACCTGCATTTACATTCTGGAAGTGGGATAATACAAGCAGAGTAATAGACAAGAATTGACTTTTGACTGCATCTCAGTCATCTGTAAGGGGAAAAATATATTTAGGTGCTCCACGTGGAGACTCGGGACCAAGGGAACCGTGAGGCATTTGCAAAGTGGCATGAAATTAAATCAGACTTGTTTGGGAAAGGCATCATAATCATTACATGTCATGGGGTACCACAGGAAGGCCCAGATTACCCCTAAAAAGGCAAGGAAGAGCTCCGAATATAACTTGTAGAGGGACTTAAAAAGTATTTAAACAATGGAGAAGAACATATTTTAACCTAACTGCTTAGCGCAAATTGCTTTAAAGTTTCTTCCCTTGATTTTAGTCTTTAGTTGCCCAAAAATTATCTGGTACTGTATTCATCTAAGCACGGTTTAATGTCAATGAAAAGGTTTAGTCCCTCTAATTCAGCATCTTTTCCTTTTCAACCTCTCTTATGGTCGCGGGCACAGAGCATTATCTCTTCCTGGGATCAGTCTTCTGTGCTTAATTTCACCACAGCCTGGGAAAAAGCAGCACATTGAGATGTTGACGTTCCCAACACCAGGCAGAAGTTTGATTATAATGACGGCGAACGCTTTCCCACGTTCTTACCCCAGCGCGGTAATGCCAAGCCCTATTGTGTCCCACACTCCCCAGTCCACCTGCTCCTTTGGGAGCAGAGTATTATCCCCAGGCAATTCACAGTCGATTTGCCATGCTGTAATAGATGCCTTCGCTATTGTCCCGGGGCGTGCGTGGATTGGCTCTCGACTGTGGGAAACTCGAAGTCGCCCAGGACCCATACATTTGCATGCAGCCGCTGCGTATAAATAGAGGAGCTCCCGGCTCCCTTCTCCACCCGCTCACCAGCAAGCTCCGAGCTGAAACCAGCACTTGGGATAATGGCACCCAGTGCTCTCTCCCTGGAAATCCTAACACCCAAAGAGAAGAACAGAGTAAGTATCTGCTGCCTCTGTGACTGCGAGGGCAAAGAGCTAAGGGCCAAGCTCCTTTAGCAGCGAGTTACACAGAGATGGGAAGGGGGAAGTCTCACACTAACCGTCCTCTTCCCTTTCTGTGTTACAGCTCAGGAAGCCAATTGTGGAAAAACTGCGCCGCGACCGGATTAACAGCAGCATCGAGCAGCTGAAACTGCTCCTGGAGAAGGAGTTCCAGAGGCACCAGCCCAACTCCAAGCTGGAGAAAGCCGACATCCTGGAGAT
>Ga0065711_1005613_pt1 | contig 19697 bp, 15 predicted proteins | sample Hoacrofraction12_FD_59098 | JGI IMG/M metagenome (GOLD analysis project Ga0065711, IMG submission 59098) | Hoatzin crop microbial communities from Cojedes, Venezuela - Epithelial fraction 12 v2 (version 2) | ecosystem: Host-associated > Birds > Digestive system > Esophagus > Crop | place... | reverse complement strand
CTTTTTTTTTTTTTTTTTTTAAATACATAGAAAGTCATGCAGCTGGACCAGAGCATTAGGCCGGGAGACAATTGCCACAGTGACCTTCTGAGCAGCCCAGAGGGGCCGTATCTGTTATTCAACATAGAAAGTTTGATTCAGTCTCAAGTTCTATTGCTGTTGTGCCTGAAATGCACACTGAAAGGCTTTTCATTATTGGTGAAAACTAAACCAAAACAAAGCCCAAAACAAAATGCTGTCACAGCAACCCCCCTCATCCCTTGTAAGACAGTCCTTCCAAAGGAACTTAACTCTTAGGAGCAGGAAAACCTGACCATTATCTCTTACATTCCCAAGGCTCGTCAAAAAAACATGTTACAGCACAAGCTACAGGGCTCCACGGGAGCCTTTCAGACAGGGCATCAAAAATACATGACAGCCTGACCAGCAAAGATTACGTTACACTGACACTGGAAATATTCCAAGTATCAACAGACCCAAGTCTCAACTGTAGTTTATCCCACAGTGCAGATCACATGCTAATGCTATGGGCTGAGGCTATCAGCCTCACACAGTCCTTCACAGTCACTTCGCTAACGAAAACCATGTTAATTTCTCATATTAGACACAAGTCTGCATCAGTGTAGCAGCCAGGAACTCATCTGTTACTCCACGTGCTCTACAAAAGGAAGAGAAAACAATTTTGCAGCTCTGTGTTGTGCTCACTACAGTAACGTCTTTGCATCTCTGCAAAGAAATGCCAGGTGCCTATGGAACAAGGCCATCATTACCTCCCCAGAGTTCATTTTCCCTGTCTGTCTACAAACATACCCGTATGTCCACACGTGTGCACGCTTGCCCGTGCATGCACCTGCACACTCCTTGCTCTTCTGCCGCCGAGGCGTCCAGCCCACGAGAGGGCTGTGGGATGAGGACCTCACCTGTCAGCACTGCTGGGTCGTTCTGTACAAGCGTTTTTCTTACGCTTGACAGAGGAACACTGAGTGCATACAACTAACCTGCACTCTTTATTCAATCATGCTGCACAGGAAAAGTCGCTGGATCGCTTGTACACCAACTCTCAGCTTGCTCTGACACCAGAACTAGTGAGATACCGGTCTAGACACCCTGGAAGACACACGTTCCTCACAGAATTTCTTTTGGAGGGTACGCATTATTTTACAGTACCTGGCTAGTCTGCGGGCTGGACGGGTCGTAAGAAGGTACATAATTCTTCAGAGTATCCTGAGGATTCAGGTGGGGAGGATATCTGATCGTTGGATGAGAGAAGTAGCTAGACGGGGCAGGAGGAAGAATAGCTTGTGCTGGAAATGGCAATGGTGAAGGTGGAGGCGGAGTTCTAGTTGAGATGACTGGAGAAGATAAAATAAAATTAAAATTACTTTGCATCTTGTTTCTTCTAAAATTCTTCACCCCTGTGTTTCACCAAGAAAATTAAAAAGTCAGTTATAAATCAGCACACTGCCCTCCTGCTTCATGGCATCTTTATAGAAAAACTTCACATGTCCTCCCCTCACATCATCCCAGGCAATCGAAAGTGCTACTGTTTCAAATTCATCTTGATTTGGTTTTGTGGGTTATGCCATCATATTTTTTCATATTTTCTTTAAACAGTAATTATTCTCCATCATAAAAAACATTATACAGTTTTCCCATCTGGAGCTCAAATAAACAAAACAAAAACTGTATTCAGTAAATAAAACCTACACTTTTATCCACTCCAAAAGAGGAGGGCAAAGTCACCAAGTCCTAAGAAACAGGTAGTGAGTCCTCACTGCATTGCACTCTACCTGCCTCATGGGAGGACAGGCTAATCATCAGTAATGCCATGAATATTAGCTAACATTCATGAAAATGCTAACGAACATTCAGCTTCAGGGCCTGGGAAACCAATCCATCCAATAAAAATATCTCTGAAAAACAAAAAAGTATCTACCCTATATATATTTTCCTTTTCATTCTCTTTCCTCCCAGACCCTACAAACACACACGTCTCTATCTATAGCTTCTATGTAATGTCTAAACAACCAGCAATGTTTTTACAGTGAAAGGAATGTACAGCATGTCCTGCTGCTGCCCAGTCAGCTGGCTGGAAGCGGAGGGTGTTCTTCTATCAAACTGCACAACAACCCACTTTCCACCCTTACTGCACATCTAGAGGGCACCTGCTTGTCAATGTATTAAAAAGGAGGTCCTGAGTTCAATGGAAATGGAGAAAAGACAACGGTGTTTCCATTTTCATTAGTGGGACGGTACAAAATCAGGTCTAAGCAAGGTATTTTATAAACTGCTCACAGTTCTATACTGTATCAGCACAAGCATACCAACACTGCTGTTCTGGACCACCTCTCACACCTTTGCATTTTTTCAGCTCAATTTTTAAATGACTTGCTATTTTTGAGCTGGGACCAACTCATAGTTTGCCCAAGCAAAAACAACAGTAGGAATATTTCAAAATTGCTGTACTTGGTAATCAGAACTTTGCAACTCTCAAAACCATTGCTCACTGACATAATAGAACAGGCTACACAGACAGAAATCAGGTTTTCTAGCAAGTAAACAGCTCATCTACAAATTAGGTTATGACTGCCACCCAAATATATATATATAGATCTAAAAATTATACACTAACACAAATCTAAAGATCTACACATAATTATAGGGCCAAAAATAGTTATGGAAGCTGCTTTTGTGACAGGCTTATGCTAATCACAGCCCCACCAGTTCAGTTTAATCATAAAACATTAGTTACTGCTCTGACACATGGGAGCTGTACAAAACAAACACGAGCAAGCAGAAATCTATCCTTTCCACTTCACCCATTGATGGGCTTTGAGTTGCTTGAGTATTTGCTAGTAGTGGAAACCTTACAGCGACCAGAATGAGTCCAGGCTGACTTTCATAACACAAAATAGTGGATGTTAAGGGGAAAATGGTCCTTCCATATGAATTTCAAGAGAGGAACTTGAATTCATGGAGAAATCACAAAACAGAAGCTTCTCAGAGCAGAATTGCATGCTAAAGAAAAGAAGAAAGAGTCCTCAAATCTTCTTTACTCCTCTAGTCACCCAGCTCTGCTCAAGAAATTAATCTCCTTATATGCAACTTATAAGGAGACATGATGAGCTGCTGAGGGGAGACTTCTGAGGACCATGTTCTCATCTGAAGAATCAGGGTCACTCCCACCTCTAAAATTAAACAGACCATGATGCTGGAATTTCCCTGTCATTCCTGATAAACCCTCAAGATAACATGCATTCCATCACCTTTCAAGTGTCTCCTTCACACTTGAAGTGAAATTTTACTATGGATTTACGAAGAATTTCAGAAAACAGATGTTGAAAAATATTTATCAGGACTCTACCTCTTTAGACAGAGCATGCAGAAGAAGAACTGGTACTTACTTTACTGTGCCACATAGTGAACACAGTTGTGACTTCTCTTATGTAATCCTACCTATTTTGATACTTAAATACAAAAGAGTCGTAGTCAACAATAATAAAAAAGGATGTAGGTGGAAGAAGGAAAGACAGGGAAGATTTTTTTTCTCTGTCAGTTTCTTCATGCAGTTTACAGTTTATTTTATTCACTGCTTAATCCTAAATTCTTTCCAGTGACTTGCAGCAGACTACCTGCACTGAGTTTAATGAGCATTCCTGCAAGGATACCCCAACCTCTCCCATTTCTACTCTCATCAGTATTATAAATGAGATTAGGTCTCTAAAAAAGTCTGCAAAAAATGCTTCACAATCTGATTGTAGGACAGGAGAGCAGACCAAATGAATAGGGAGGTATTTCTCCCTCCTCCATAACCCTCACCGCTGTGTGCAACTCCTGGGATTCCTGGGTGGTGATGCTGGGGGAAAGTGCTCAGTCTTGGTGAAGAATCCTGGGGAGAAGTAGGACTAAACAAAGGCTTTTCAGGTTTCTTCATTGTAGGAGAAGACATATCTGCAACAGAAAAACAATGCAACAGTGACATCAGCTTAGAAGCCTGTCTCAGGACACATCATTCTGTAGACTGAAGATATTTATTTTTACTGTTCTTGCATAAATATTGTTTGGTGACTTAACTCCCCTGTGACCAATAAACTAATTTTAAACTATCGCTTTCAAGCTTGAGAATGAATAATAATCCCCTAAGTGGTCTTTGTCCTGCTAAACAGAAACTACATTCCTTTCATACCAGACAAGCCAAACAGAGAAGACATTCATGTCTTCAGAACCTCCCTAGACACTTCTCAGCTCCCCAGAGCATCACCAAATCATCTGCTCCTTCAACAGCCACATAAACTTTATTACGTTTTTTTAATGGAACACCTACACTCAGGGTAACTGCCATATGCATCCTGGTTTATGGTATTTATTATTTTGGTATTTCAAAGCCTATCCCTTACCCTTCCCAAAACCATAGCAAAACAATGTAACCTCCCTAAGAATAAAGGATACTTTAACTTCTCTATCGCATATTTTCCATGTCTCAAGTAGGGCCTTCCCACCTTTTCCTTCCAGTTTCCCTATCAACAAAAACATCTCTTTAAAGCTCACTGTGTGAAGATAAAAGACTATCAGGGACAAATGTACGATTTCTGCCATGCAGGGTTACTGATATTGCATAAAGCAAAAACACTGGATTCTTTCTGAAAGTTTAAACGAATTAAACATTTGTCAGAGTTTGCACCAAATTATTTCAAAGTTAATCATAATATTTTTATAGGACACACATCAATATCGTAAGTGGATTCCATTTCAAATCAATGGGACTAACTCTTGTTTAAAGCAAAGGTCATTTCTTAAGTACTTTACTGGACTGGGGCCACATTGCAGCGGGCTTTCCTACACGGACCATGTTAGCCCTTAAAGTGATTTTGGTGCTTTTAATATTGTCACACTGTAACTGTGCTGTTCTGGGGGACATTCAATCATCTTCGAAGCCAAAGACAGGCCTGCAAAACGTGAGCAGTTTACTGAGACCAGATGGGACCAGTCCTTTCTGAACTGGCTGGAGTTTACGAGTGGGTTTTCACCCTGAAAGCCTTACTTAGAGCAGGAATCATAAAACAGAGACCACTTGTCCACCCTGCCTCATCCGCTGTCAAGTCCTGCACAGGTGCTGGCACCGGACCCAGAGCAGACTCTGCCAGTGCCCCTCCACCATCCCCCGGCAGCTCCCCTGCACCCCTTTGGTCCTGACTGATAAGCCTGCTGATTTCCCAGATGCCCTGCAAGGTTAACCTCCTGAAGAAGGCTGTTGAGAAAGGATTTCATTCAGCAAAACACTCGTCAAGAGAGAGGAATTGCTTTACAACAGCAATTCCGCACTCATTCGGTTTTAACAGATATGACAAAGGTTACTGTATGCTTTTTATCATACTGATCTGTTGCAGTTTTATGTTGTTATCAAAAACATGCAGTGCTGACAGAGGCACCTCTAGATGTCTTCTAAAAATTCAGTAAATAAATTGCTGTTGAGGAATTAAACTGAGGAATATTTTTTTCTTCGAATCTCTTAGCAAGTAGCAAAGACACAGTTGCCAAATGGTTACAGTTTTGCTGAATACATTAAGCTAAGCTAAGAAATAATTACAAAAATTGCAGGACTGCATTCTTTCAAATTAAGTTTTGCATAGGTAAACCATGATAAGAAAGCATATTAATTCTGGAATGATTTTCAAATATTTCATTATGTTTTATTTTCTGCTCAAATTACATCTCCAGCTTCTTCATATAAGGCCCTAGTTCCAACAGAGCAAGAAAATTCTCACACCTCTGCAACAGACGTAGGGTTTTATAAAAGCCCAGGACAAAATTAACCAGCTACTGTCTCTGTACTACGGTTCTGTGCATGCACGATCTCTGTCTCTGCAGAAACGCTGCAATGTTACAGCCTGAGAAAAAAGAGAAGTGTGCATCATAGCTTGTAGAGACAGCCTCTCACTACAACACTGTGGTCATCACTAGTTGTCACAGAACCTATCAGTGATCAAACATATTGTTGACTCTACCACATACATAGGCTATCACAAAAGAGAGAATGTACAAACTGTTGAATTTTATTTCAGACTAAAAGTACTGCACTCAAGTCTCTCTAAGGAAAAAACAAACCATGGGCTGGAAGTGGAAAATATTTTCCTTATGGAAAGCTCATATTCAACAAAAGAACTCATGAAAGAAAGAGCTGCCTAGCTCCTGAAGGTCTTCATGTGTCAGCAGCTCTGATGTCTGGAATGCAACAGAGATTTAATTTGGTTGGTGACTGTTACTTCATTAAACAAGCAACAGTTATTATGTTTTTTCAAAACCAAAATAGTTCAGCTGCTGGAAAGAAGTATGCTATATGAAGTGCTATGTAATCAGAGTGTCCATTAACCCCCTAGTGGCACCACTAATTTGAAAAGAATCTACTAAAAAGGAGATCGGTGACTATGATAGCCCGAGCATTTGCTTTAATTTATTCCTGCTCCTGCTTTATGGAGGTAAGAACTGTAGTTAGCACATCGAAAACAGAGAGCATAATGATGTCTTTACGAAGTTCATTGCATTTACATAGCAAATGCAATGAAATTCTTATACAGAAGACTGTTTCCTCATCAAGGTGAGTGCGACTGGTAGTCAGCAACAGAAAATTCAGCACTGCCATAAGAATGCTCGTTACCCACCGAAACAGTGACTTTTACATACACTGCACAGCACACCACCACGAAGCACTTTCAGAAGAAGTCTCGTTATACATAGCACAGGCAATGGCAACGCAGAACGGCTGAAGTATAGGCAGCAGCTTCTTTGTTAAAACAATGCACTTCGCACTGAGAAGTAATTCAGACAGCCCTCTCCCCCCGCAGCCCCTGTGGCGCTCCCCGTGTGTGCCTGGCCGTCATAACGCAGCTTTCATGTTCCTGCCACTGCCGAGTAACAGATGCAGGCGACTGCGGAGACAGAACAATAACTGTTTGTATAGGTTAGGAAGAAAGGCTGCAGCCTTCTCCTCCTTGACCAAGAGAGGAGGCTTAGAGCTTTAACAGGAAAACACACAAGTTGCATTTCTTTGGCGAGTTACCAGTTACAAAATCTGAAAAATAACAATAAAAACACAAAGCTTTTTTTCACCGTCTTTAATTTTGCTCATAAGAAACAGAGCCTTCAAATAGAGCAGAGTGAGTTAAAAGTGACAGTGAGACTTCGTATGACTTTACTAGTACCTTCTACATAGCAGAAAACACACTTTTTTTCTAATTTTAAAACAGGCTTTATTTTTTCCACATGAGACATAGTCTAGTAGCTGCATAGAGCTCAGTTATATACTGATAATTACATAATGAATGACAAACAGAGGTCACAAAAATAGGTCACTTGCTCTTATGTCTGTGTTGAAGTGACAGGAATGAGATTCCAACCCTTATTACTTTGAGAATGAAAATAAAAGAGTTTCAAGTGTGATTTATTTTAAGACTTTTGGAAAAAATACTAAGTACAGACGAAAAGCAGAAAAATGCCAAAAACACTTGGACAAAGTTATCTAAAGGTCAAGATTAATCAGACACTGTGTCCTGTCCTGACAAGAATTTTCTTCCAAGGTGAAAAATGGGCTTTGTTGTGTTTTTTTTTTTCAATTCTGTGTTGTTCCAAATCCCTTTTGCCTGTACTCTCATGTAACCGTGGAGATAAAGTTATGTATGCACCCAAAAGGGTGGCATGTTATACATTTTAAAGCATCACATCAAAGAAAAAAGGGCTTATGCAAATAAAAAGAGTTAGATCATCTCATCTCCCAACAAGGTAGATGTGTCTACGTAGGAAGGCAGAAGAGCTGCTGTGAAGCATAGCATATGTAGCCTGTTCATCAGCAGCTTGCACAAGTGGTGCTCCAGATGTATAGCTGTTCAAGACAGCCCAAGGCAACAATTTTGATCAATTCTAATGTGACAAAATGCTGTGGGGAAAGTGTGTGGAAATGTGTTTACATCAGCCTTTAATTAAACCATTGTTCACTTCCGAAGAACCTTAGGAAACACTAACGAGACATGAGTTTTTGCAATTTCCTCATCAAAGCAAAGACCCTCTTCCTCAGTCCGAAGTAGCTTGTCACCCAAGTAGTTCCCTGGACGAAAGTCACCTTGGCACACCACTTGGCAAGCCACCTGCTGGGAGCATTTGCCTGAAATCAAGCAGCGATCCAGGGAAAGTTCAAACACCCACCTGCCTGTTCCTGGACACCTGATCCACTCTCTCGCTCACCACATCAACATGGCAGCTTCTCTTTCTTGCTCATGAGACACACTCATGAGCAGAGTAAGAAGAAATCATAAAGAAATGTTAAATCTCTTTTACTCCAGTTTATTCTTTAACTCTTCATATTAATATCTGTTCTACTGCTTAGCTTCACAGGTCTTTCATTACAAGGTATGCTCCTGCAGAGAACAATCTGTAAAGATTCACTTACAACTCATTAGTGTAGCATCACCTTCAGAGAAAGTAAGATAAAACAACGTTCAGCTTACTGTGCATATACCCATAGTGAAAGCAGGAAAGCTATGGAGTCCATAGCACCACCACCAAGCTGTAAGACACATCCTTCCATACCACAGTTTTAAATGAACTGCTCTTTTCCCAGAGGCAGCACCTGGGATAATTCTGGTGGCAGGACACAATGCATACATCACATCCAGCTGGGGCTCACCCTCCACTGCCTCCACCACATCTAATAGGTACGCTTCTGTGAAGCACATGTGAAAACTTTAGTAAAATTTTAAATTCACATCTGATAGCTGGATGATGATGATGAATCATGACAAATCCCAGTGTGCTCAGGAGACTCAGTTTTGTTTTACACCTGTGCATGTGAAGAATAAGCAGAGCCACTCTGCACAGGGAGAGCCAGCATCATCAAGTTTCAGATGTGCTCAGTCTGATTTCCTTTAATGCTGAAAGCATTCTGTATTTCTCATCTGTAGGTCTTAAGAAGGCACCTATTGACAGCTGACTGACTATTGACAGCTGAGTGACTCTAAAGCACAGCCACTACTCACTTGTAAGAAAAAGGCTTTGTTATAGCTGTCCTAAAGACTTGGCACTGGGTCTGAATGGGAACCAAGAATCCTGAAAATCAAAACATTTAAATTCATTTATCTTCTTCACAAAAAAAGGAATGGTGGCATATTCTTGTGACTAAACAGGAAAGAAAGACGGATGTGCCTGAACAGCCTGGTGTCTGAGATACTTGATGCCTAGAACAGAGAAAGACTTGCTAGAATTGCTGTTCAGCATCTGGCAGAGCGCAGGCTTTGCACCTACTCTCCCATTACCCAAATCTGCGCCCTAATCATCGGCTTGTTGGTGTCTCATTCCCTGTCACTGTTGGACCAGAGAGAAGCCCTCCTAAAAACTTAGTGATTTCCATGAAAAATTTAGTTGCAATAAGCTATGTTTTCCTGAGTGGAAAATCAACAAAATCAAACCAACCAAACAAACAAACAAACAAACAAATTATGATCAGTTCTGCTCCATTACTTTCTGAGACCCATATAGCAATTCTCAATGTGAAGGCCTTTATACTTGCTTTTGAGAGAAACAGTGAAGTCTCACATGAAGATATAGATGCACATTGCTTAGCAGCTGAGAGTGTTCTGAACTTGAGGAGCAGACAGTGCTAAGGTTTAAAGAGAGTGGTTCTTCTGTTTAAAAACCTGATCTCATTTTTTTTTTTGCTTCTACATCAAGTGTAGAAAAGCATTTTACATATGAAAATTTTACACTAGCATGGAATATCTCAATGTACAAAGACCTGATAACCTCCCATCTTCAAATCAGCCTACTTAGCACCAGTGTTATTTTCACAGGTACATTTCCAACGTTGCACAACCCAGTCTATTGGACTGTGACACTGGTTTTCCTATCAGGAACCATGCCCAAGGCTAATAAAACACTCTTGTGTGGTTTTGCCATTTCACAACAGAGACCCCATTTCGTTGTATTATCTTTTGTGATTCATAGTGCAAAACCGAAGAAGAGGAACTACACTAGAATTTCTTTCAATGCCAATTTCAGTACTGAAGCTGGCAAGAAAAACACTAAACAATATTGCAATTCAGAAAACTACAGCAAAACAAGAGTAAATTCCTTACAACAGCAACTGAATTATTTCCTTGTTCATCCCCTACTAATCTTTTCTAAGAAGTTACAATATTTTATTTTGCATCACTCGATAATTACTAATATACATGAAAAAGTGATGCAAGAACTTTCAGACAACTGAAACATGGGAGTCAGAAACCCTTTGGATGGAGTAAAGATGTCATTCTTTCACTCTTACCCACATGCAAACTTGCAGAATACTGTACTCCATTGCCAACAGTTACATTCTGTGGGATGTGTTAAACTTGATGATTTTCTTTTCCTCAACAGAAAGGGATCTGGACAAAAGACAGGAGGCTTGTGTCTTCCTATCCTTATATCTCCCAGCATACTTGGGGGGAAGGAGGTAGGGGGTGTGTGGAAAACCCAGACAAGTCTCTATATGAAGAATTTGTAGGATGCTTTTTGTTGGTGTGTGTGACTAACTGGATAAAGCTGGACAACCAGATTTCTTCATTGAATTACTGATTATCCTACTTTTTATGGACAGAAAACAAAACAATTCAGTACAGTTCCTGTTAAGATTATATACACTAGCTTTTGAAAAGTAGAAGTGCATGTTTTTTTAAGTTAGGGTAGTTGTGAAAACTGCATACACATTTCATAAAATTAATTTTTTATTTTTAATATTTCAATTCTAACAAAAAACAGGTTATAAGACAGGAGAAGAAGAAAGATATGATGGTCATATGACAGCGTTAATACTGAATATGTACACATCAAAAACTTCCACATCCCAAAGTAATTTCAAAAAATGTTTAACAGTAGCACAGGACATACGGACCTAATCCTGTAACAGTTGTTTGACAGTGTCACATGACATGTAAGTAATTAACTGCCATACTGAAGAGATTATTCCTATTTAAAGTTGCATCTATTCCCACTAAGATTAGGCTGAAACTATGGCAAGAACAGTGGGCAGCAATTCTTCATTCTCATCCTTCCGCCTTGTCACTGTGCCACAGAAAGTAACAGTAAACATCCCAGGAAAGGCTTGTAATCAACATGACTATGTTGTAATACCTGCACTGTTTCTTGTGAGGAGAAAAATGCATTTCTTTTCCATGCATTGGTCTGCTGGTATAAAGCTGGCCAGCCTTCCCCACCCTACATGCCTCATAGCAGAAGCACTGTCCAGCTATGAGATCCCCTGGACACGGGTGCCACAAGCAAGACCACGGGGAGCTAGAGTGTTGCTGTTGGAGGAGGTGACAACGTTTCCACCAGTTCCGCAGCGACCCACAGAGGCAGAGTGTCAGGCTTCACCCCTGCAGCCTCTCCCAGCTCCCTTCTTCCCATAGCTTTAGACTGACTTTATCCAGCCACCTAACTGTAGTAGCAGACCATCAGACATCATGCAGGAAGCCCATCAGATGTTGTACGGGAAGCACCTCAGAGTAACTCAGAGCTCAGCGGGGTGGCTACCTGTTAAACACTGAGCGGTCACTGCAGGCAACGAAGTTGACTTCAGAAGCAGAGACAAAAAGCGTGAGACCAAAAATGTAATGTTTCTGCCACAAAAACTGTACTGTAACAAACACATATATTGTCATTAACAAACCAGCATGAGGCTCCAAGTACTCTGCACTGCCCTAAATAACCCTGAAGCAGCTACAGCGTACTTCAGGTACTTGACTACTTTTTTTACTTAACTTTACACTTCAGAAATGGACTTGGCCATTTCATCATCTATGAATCATTGTTAAGAGATGTGATTCCAGGATGTAGCTGTGATAGAAGAGCATTATGGGAGACTGTGAGAAAATCTAATTAAAAAGCCAAACAAATTATAAACTCTTTAGAGTACATTTTAGTCATTTATTAAATTATCCTAAGTCAGTCATCCAAACTCCACAGAAAAATGCACAGCTATAACATCTCATTAATGCTGAGAATCCAAGGAATTTGGCTATTAAGTGAGATCAATATTGTAACCTTAGCTCCAAAAGTCCGAAAAGTATTCCCAATTTCTAATGCAATTAGGTTAAAGAGGCATTTGAGATAAAACAATGTAAAGGAAGCTGTTGATTTAGAAGCATTTAGCTTATGGCATCTCCTTTTTATTACTATTATAGTCTACACTGGTAAGAGTTTAGGGTGGTTTAAGAAGTGTGCTATTTTTGGCTATTATTTTATGCTGTTATTAATTTAATTCTAGATACATCTGGGGAATGGTTTTTAGCTGAGATAAAATCATTAACTTACACTGAAGTATACTACTTCAATTGCTTGATAAAGTTCATATGAAAGCAGTAAAAAAGAGAAACTAAGAACCTGTTCAAATGTATCTACGTATACAGCACAGAAATAAAGTGTCTATCAATGAAGATAAAGAGGAGTGATGCCTAAAAAAAGTTACAATATGTGGGCTAAATTCGTTTTTTCCATCTCGTGGATGTACCATAACTGGAAAAAGATGTCAGTGCAGACACCTATGATTCTTGAGGTACTAGATACTCTGCACCACGGGCTGGAGCATACAGGATAATACTTCATCTACAATTTAGTAAACAGGAGCTAATCAGTTTCAAAAATGGTAATGAAATCTCTTATTCAGCAACACTGGAATAGGACAACTGCACATAACAGCTCCTGGGGCAATTCTTGCATTAAGGACATGCATTTTATCACAAATGTCAATCAAAGGATGTCTAGAGTCACCATCAAGGTAAAAGGATGTTGCCATAGTATGAAGTTCATCAGAGAACAGAAGCTATGCATAGAAGAAAAATATCCTTTGGCGCTTACACCTTTCACTGATGTACATGGGAGATGCATATTCTAGCCCTGACTGTATTCAACTCATTAATCATGGAAAACATTAAATAATCACCTTGCCACAATATATTAGCCAAAATAAAACACAAAGAACCTATAATGAGATTTTTTTACAGTGACTTTATTGAGCAAATAACAGCCATTTCCAGGAACGCAAAAAAGCAAACCTTTTTGTATGCTTCCTACTGTATCTCCTACTGTATTTGTCTTTCTGTCTGTATTTCTAAACATTTTATTAATGTGCATTCATTCAGAAACTGAAGTGTACACAGGCTGAAGAAAAAGTCAGGTCCCTGCTCTGCCCAGAGTAGAAACTTTCTCATCTGCTTCTCTGAGTATTTGAAGATACTTACGAACAAGTTGCAAGTTGGTCTAAAGCTATTCTAAACACAGAGAAGCATGTACAAGCCACTTCACTCATTTTAAGATAATGTTTTTGCTGTCCTGTTCATTGGGTTTCTTTCTCCTTTTCTGTTTAATTAAATAAGCATTTGAAAGCTCCTTCACCTACTTTTATATACGTAGTGCCTTTCAAGCTCTAAGGGTAAGAAAGCACTTTTCATCTTTATGAAAGTAATGTTTAACTTATTTTATGTACCTGCAGTTTTTCTTGTAAAATTGCCGCTATGGAAACAAAAAGTAAACCAATTCCCTATTGATTTTAGATTGAACTAGCATGGCAGAACTACTGATTTTTAATGAGTACACATAATGCCTATTCATCAAACTCTACCAATGTCTTTCTCCATAGCTAGGAAGAAAGAGGAGAACCCAGCTTGCAGCCTCCCTGGTGAGTCTTCCTTGCTAACGCTATTGTTTGTTACCATGATGCCACTTTCAGCATCATAGCAGCCAACAGGCGAAGAGAAGCCATGGCTAAGAATTTTCTCCAGAAATACACTTCGAAAAGTTCCTCTTGGTGAAAAGTACCTCTCACTTTACGAATGTGAAGTTATGCAAACTTGTCAAGTGGAAACATTTGACTACTATACTAGTTAAAAACACAGAAAATTCAGATAGATCTGTAAGGTGCAAACAGATGTGTATATATATATGAAAGGTATGTGTATGCGTCTCTATACATTGCTTAAAGAGTATTATGAAATATTAAAAAATACAAATGCAGATGCAACAGAAGTTACTAATAAGACATGAATTGCTTTAAAACACACTTTGACATACAAGGATGTTGAGAACTCAGACCGAGTCAAAAACACAGAAATGCATTTAACAGATATTCATCAAGGTAAACCTTTGCAAGATGAACTAATCTGTTAGATGGAGACTATGAGTTTCTAAAGCATTAACCTTCAGAAGGAGTACCAGGAGCAGGAAAAAATCCTGAACTCTGTCCAACACCGGCAACCAAAAACCCAAGGTGATCTGTTACCGTTCGCAACTCCTGGACCACATTAACTACTTCCTCTTTCAGTTCCCTCACTTCAGAAATGAGAATATCCATCTTTGAAGGTCCATGAGAAGAAGGCCCAAGAAGAAAAGAGCCATCGGGAAGGACCCCAATGGGGAAGGAGTGTCCGGTGGGTGGGGAGAAAGCAAAAGGGGACAAGTGTCCAGAAGAGGGGTATCCAACAAAGGGGGTCGGGACCTGAGAAGTGGAGGGTCCAACAGCTGCTGGCCAATCAACAGGTGAAAGTGGTCCAGCTGTTTCAGTTTTAATGGTATGCTGGCATCTTGACTCTTGACTGTTGTTAGAGTTGGGTGAGGTGTAAGAGAGTGAACATGATGAAGAAACTGTAAAATTAAAATTCACTTCATTGTATATTGACATTCAGTTTTTCCAGACACCTGACTAGTACAGAAATCCACAGGAATCTCTCCACTTTCATCATGACCAGCATGCACTGGTGATAATCCCTGTTTTATTTATTTACAACATACACAGTGTTGTAACACTACAACAGTAAAACAGATCTCAAGGACAAATACTGAAATTGTCTGCAATTATGTTAACGCATTTTGTCAAGCTGCTTTTAGAAGGGAAGCCATAGGTGTACACTCTGTGCTCTGTTATTCTGATATTCCTGTTTCCTCATGAGTTAAGGAAAAACTATGTGATTTACTTACCAGTTAATAAATCAAGATGTTCATCAACAGTTCTTCGCCTATTAGATCCAAAGTATTTTTCATCCACTGCACTAGTTGCTATCTTTATTATACTTTTAATAACTTCCTCTTCCAAACAGTTGGTGATTTATTTTTTTTTACTGTACAAAGTCTTCTTCTCCTCAGAATATCTAAAACACTTCGCAAATTTACTCATGCAGCACCTTCCATCTATTTCACAAAGTATTACTACACTACTGCAAGAACTCAAAATTTTTTTTAACATAGAAACATGCAAATAATTCAGTAACAGCAACCTGGAAAAAGGAAGACTGCAAGAGATTTACAGCAAACTACTTTTCATAACTAGATACTTCCAGTTGGTAGAAATGTAAGTAACACATGATCCAGACATTACTGAAGTTAATAGAAGACTCAATTGGAAAAACTAAGGTGCAAGAGAGAACAAATAACTTGCCCAAGATCTGACAGCAGACACAGAAATTGAACTTCTAATTGTCTTGTTAGGGCTCTATTTCTAAGTAACGCATCATTCTCAGAGATGATTATTCACTTTCTGAGGCTCTGGGATTTTTGGAGGATGGTTGTTACTTGGAAGGCTAATGGCAGAGAGAACGTTTGGGAGAAATCTTTGCAGTTATAAACCTGCGTATTTGCTCTGCAGCAAGACCTCACACCTGTTAAAAAAATCATGCAAATAGAGTAATGTTTGAACTGTTTTAACATAGCAAAAATAATGGCACAAATTACAGACTCTTCCCACAATGACTGAATGTATGTAAACTCAAAAACACAAAAACTGTAATATAATAACTGTTTCTGTTTGTAACACAAACACCGTAAATCCACAGTAATATTTTTTCAATCTGTTTTTTAAACTGTTACACATACTTCTGTGCTTACGCATATTTTTAAAACAGTCACAAACTTTTGCAAGCCAATGAAGTAAACGTCCAGGACACTGTCATGGCTTCACAAGCTTTCTTTTCTTCCATAAGGATTTATTATCTGACTTCAATAAATACAAATAAAAAATTATTTCTAATACTAATTTTGGTTAATTTTACTTTTTTATATTTTTATATCGGAACAATAACATGCATAAAAATACTAGAGCATTGGATAATGAAGCCACTGCTAATAACCCTTCGTGGATTGGCTTTGACTAACCTTATGCCATCTAAGTTCCCATTTTTCTGATATGCTTATTTATTTCTGCCCAGAATTACATCTTGAAACAGCCAACTCCCCTAAAATAGACTATAAAACAAAACATCTGGAAACATAATAAAATATTTTTAGAAGTAGTACGACAGGAAGAAGACAGTTAACAGCAAAAGGACAAAGTCTGGCATTTTACAACAGAAAGTAGTGTGTGGTATGAGGAACATTTTATTGTACCGGGGCTAGATTTCTTTTTATTAGTTTCACAAATGCCACATCCTGTCTAAACTACAAGTACTCCTGTAATTATGGTCCTACCCCTCATGATGCATGCTTGCACAGTAGAGGCTGTAGAAACTATGAGGATTACAACAGAATCACTTATACAGAATCACTCCTCTCCCGATGTCTACTTCACTAATAAACTACCTGATATTTGTTTTTCACACCAATAAAATTTCATCTAACCTGTTCCACCTCCTTGCAAATTTTCATCTGTCACATTTTTAATCTCAGCATATTTCTGTTACCCATTAACCACTGTCCCATTCTACCAAAACCAGCTAAATACTCCTTAAACACTTATGAAACTCCTACTTTATTCCAACCTGTTTCAGCTGTTATTGTTTAATTGTGACTATCTCCAGTTCCAAACTACTGCCGTCATCTCATTTCTGCTCTCTTACAAATGCAGCTAAATAAAGATATGAAAAGTCTTCATGATAAAAGAATCTTTCAAATCTATGTCATTTCTATTTGTATGAAAATACGTTACACTTCAGTATGCAGATGAAGAAAATGGATCCATTTAAGGTCATTAGAGACTTTACTCTGTCAGGTTCAAAACAGAGACAATAAAACTGAAAACAATGATGCTGTATCTTAATATCAACTCTATTTCTGATTTTGTTTCTCTTAGAAAAGTTAAAATTGCATCAGAGTGAACGAGAAGCTACCTACCCATAAACATCATACCTCTGCATATTCTCTTCTGTGGGTACTGTGGAATGATCCACATTTCTGGTGGTGACGAACTTTGGAGACTGCCTGGAAAAGTAGTGTCTGTTGGGACTATGTGAGAATCCCCTGGTAACACTGTATGAACACAAATGTGATCCCAAATGGCTTCTCCTTTTTTTTCATCCATGCCTAACCTCCTACAACACACAGATCTCCATGGGGGAGAGGGAAGAAGTACCAGTGACCTCCCTGGCACAGAAACTACCTGCAAACTCTTATTGCTATTAACTTTGTGCTTGCAGGCATAAAGAAACAGAACATTAGTTTTCACAAATATCATACCCTGGTAAGGCCTGTCTGTCCAAAAGGAGCTTTACACAGATACATGCTAGTACAAATATCAAGCATCTAACAAATCAGCAGCAGAATATGCCAGGAGCTGCCACATATCCATTCCCAGTGAGGCCAGGTATCAAGGACAGGCATTGAGGTCATTACCTCACAGTGTCTCTGCACCAGCAGGATAATCTCAGAATGTGATTGGAGTCAAACATAAATGGTTAGGAGCAAAGGTTCATGCTTACCCCAGTATAATGGTTTTCAGACTGGAAAGTGTGCTCCTACAGGTACCTCAGTCAGGAAAACAAGGTAAAAGAAACGGTATGGCCCCTGATGAGCAAACTGGTAACAGACGAGGAGAAGGATGAGGTATTCAACAATGTTTTTGCCTCACTCTTCACTGACAACCTTTCTCCTTACCCCTCCCCAGTTGACGGACTGCAAGATGGGTACTGGGGGAGCAAAGTCCCTCCCACTGTAAGAGAATATTCAAGCTTGTGACCACCTGAGGAACCCGAATACACATAAGTCTACGGGACCTGACGAGATGCATCCCAGAGTCCTGAGAGAATTGGCTGATGTAGTTGCCATGACAGTCTCCGTAATATTTGAAAAGTCATGGTGGTCAGGTGAAGTCCCTGGTGACTGGAAAGCGGCAAACATTACACCCGTTTTTAAAAAGCAGGAGAAAGGAGGACCCTGAGAACTACCGACATGTCAGCCTCACCTCTGTGCCCGGGAAAATCAGGGAACAGATCCTCCTAGAAGCTATGCTAAGGCACATGGAGGACAGGGAGGTGATTCAAGACAGCCAGCATGGCTTCACCAAGGGCAAGACCAGCCTAGTGGCCTTATATGGTGGAGTGACTACATCAGTGGACAAGGGAAGAGCTATGGATGTCATCTATCTGGACTCCTGTAAGGCCTTTTACACAGTCTCCCACAACACCCTTCTCTCTAAATTGGAGAGAGACGAATTTGCTTGGTGGACTGTTCAGTGGATGAGGAATTGGTTGGAAGGTCACATCCAGAGGGTAGTGGTCAACAGCTTGATGTCCAAATGGAGTTTGGTGACAAGTGGTGTCCCTAGCGGTGCATATTGGGACTGGTGCTGTTTAATATCTTCATCAATGACATAGACAGTGTGATCAAGTGCACCCTCAGCAGGTTGGCAGACGACACCAAGCTGAGTGGTGCAGTCAACACACCTGAGGGATGAGATGCCATCCAGAGGGACCTGGACAAGTTCGAGAAGTGGGCCTGTGTGAACCTTATGAGGTTCAACAAGCCCAAGTGCAGAGTCCTGCACCTGGTTCAGGGTAAACCCCAGTATAAATACAGGCTGGGGGATGAAGGGATTGAGAGCAGCCCTGAGGAGAAGAACTTGGGTGTACTGGTTGATGAGAAGCTCAACACGACCTGGCAATGTGTGCTGGCAGCCCAGAAGGCCAACTGTACCATGGGCTGCATCAAAAGCAGTGTGGCCAGCAGGTCAAGGGAGGAGATTCTGCCCCTCTGCTCTGCTCTGGTGAGACCCCACCTGGAGTCCTGCATCCAATTCTGGAGCCCCCAGCACAGGAAAGACATGGACCTGTTCCAGTGGGTCCAGAGGAGGCCACAAAAATCATCAGAGGGATGGAACATCTCTCCTATGAGGAAAGGCTGAGAGAGTTGGGGTTGTTCAGCCTGAAGAAAAGAAGGCTGCAGGGATACCGTTTTGCAGCCTTTCAGTACTTAAAAGGGGCCTATAAGAAAGATAGGGAAAATCTTCTTAGCAAGGCCTGTTGTGACAGGACAAGGAGTAATGGTTTTAAACCAAGGCAGGGTAGAGTTAGACTGGACATAAGGAAGAAATTTTGTACAATGAGGGTGGTGAAACCCTGGAACAGGCTACCCAGAGAGGTGATAGATGCTCCATCCCTGGAAACATTCAAGCTCAGGCTGGACGGGGCTCATGGTCTAGCAACCATGAAATGACTGAGTACTCGGTTCGAGGTGAAGTTAAGAGGAGGGCCAGCAAAACCACCACTATGGACTTTCGGAGGGCAGACTTTGGCTTGTTAAGGACACTGGTTGAGAAGATCCCCTGGGATCCCAGTCTTGTTTAACTTCTTCATCAGCGACCTGGATGAAGATTTAGAATGTACCATCAGCAAGTTTGCTGATGACACCAAACTGGGAGGTGTGGTAGATACACCAGAAGGCTGTGCTGCCATTCAGCGTGACCTGGACAGGTTGGA
>Ga0065711_1005611_pt1 | contig 19698 bp, 25 predicted proteins | sample Hoacrofraction12_FD_59098 | JGI IMG/M metagenome (GOLD analysis project Ga0065711, IMG submission 59098) | Hoatzin crop microbial communities from Cojedes, Venezuela - Epithelial fraction 12 v2 (version 2) | ecosystem: Host-associated > Birds > Digestive system > Esophagus > Crop | place... | reverse complement strand
TCTTCCCTCTGAGGGTGACAGAGCACTGGAACAGGCTGCCCAGGGAGGTTGTGGAGTCTCCTTCTCTGGAGATATTCAAGACCCGCCTGGACAAGGTCCTGTGCAGCTTGCTGTAGGTGACCCTGCTTTGTCAGGAGGGTTGGACTAGATAACCCACAGAGGTCCCTTCCAACCCCTACTTTTCTGTGATTCTGTGTGATTCTGTGGGTTCAGAAAACCTAGGGCACAGTTGGAGCTGAATTTAGAAAGGAATGTGAAAAAAAATAAGAAGAGATTCTACAGGTACACTGGTCAGAAAATAAAGATCAAAGAAAATGTGCCTCCCTGATAAACAAGCAAGGACAACTGATGAAAACTGACATGGAGCGGGCTGAGGTACTAGACAGGGGTTTTTTTTTGTCTCAGTTTTCACAAGCAATCAGTCTTCCCACATCTCTTAAGGTCTTCAACCTCAAAGCAGGGACTCCTTTCCATTGTGAGAAAAGATCACTTTGGAGACCACCTGAGTCACCTGAACCGACACAAGTTCATGGGACCTGACAAGATGCATTGCAGGAGACTGAGAATGAGCTGACATAGTTGTTAAGCCGCCCTCCATCATGTCTGAAAAGTCAGGGAAGTCGGGTTAAGTTCCCAGTGACTGGAGAAAAAGGAATATCGAACATGTTTTTTGAAACGGTGAAAAGGAGGACCCTGGGAACAAGTAACAAGTCAGGACCACCCCAGTGTCCACTAGAATAAGGAACAGATAGTCCTGAAAGTGAAGTTGAAGCATATGGAAATAAATGAGCTGATTAGATACAGACAACATGGTTTCACAAAGCTCAAACCATGCCTGTCTAATCTCTTGGTGCTCTATGATGGAGTGACTGGTGGACAAGGAAAGAGACATCTGTAAGGCCTTTGACACAGTCTCACACAACATTTTTGTGGCTAAATTAGAGAGACATGACTTTGAAAGATGGAGTACTAGATGCCAAAGGAATTGGCTGGATGGCTGCATCCAAAGAGTTTCAATCAATGGCTCACTGTCCAAATATAAATCAGTAATGAGTGGTGTCTCTCAAGAAAAGATATGAGTTAGAATGAATCTGGATGAGTGCTATGAAAATGATCAGAAGGCTGGAATACATCCCTCCTCTGGAGAAAGGTGGAGAGAGCTGAAGTTGCTCAGCCTGGAGAAGAGAAGGCTCCAATTAGGTCTTTTTTGCAGCCTTTCAAGATATGAAGGGGGCTTACAAGAAAGGTGGAGAGAGACTTCAGGGAACTGATAAGGATTAGGGGGCCTCTGTCTCCAGCCAGGTGGAGGAAAGGGACAACTGTGTTTATTGGACGGTGTGGATTCACAGAATCACAGAATGTTAGGGGTTGGTAGTGACATCTGTGGGTCATCTAATCCAACCCCCCTGCAAAAGCAGGGTCACCTACAGCAGGCTGCACAGGACCTTGTCCAGACGGGTCTTGAATATCTCCAGAGAAGGAGACTCCACAACCTCTCTTGGCAACCTGTTCCACTGCTCCGTCACCCTCAGAGGGAAGAAGTTCTTCCTCATGTTCAGGGGGAACTTCCTATTCTTCAGTTTGTGCCCGTTGCCCCTTGTCCTGTCACTGGCCACCAATGAAAAGAATCTGGCCTGGCATGTCAGATCCACCACAGTAAAAAGCTCTAGTGGACACTGGTGCACAGTGTACTTTAGTGCCATCAGATTTCAAAGGCCCAGAGTCCATTTGCATTTCTGGAGTGACAGGAGGATCCCAACACCTAACTGTATTGGAGGCTGAAGTGAACCTAAGTGTGAAGGAGTGGCAGAAGCACCCCATTGTGACTGCCCCTGAGCCTCCACGTATCCTTGGCATAGACCACCTAAGCGGAGAGTACTTCAAGGACCCACAAGGGTATCGGTGTGCTTTTGGCATAGCTGCTTTGGAGGCGGAAGAAATTAAACAACTGTCTACTTTGCCTTGTCTCTCAGAGGATCCTTCCATTGTGGGGTTGCTGAGAGTTGAAGAACAGGTGCCCATTGCTACCACAACTGTGCACTGGCAGCAATATCGCACCAGCCCAGGACTCACTTATCCCCATCCATAAGCTACTCCGTCAACTGGAGAGTCAAGGAGTGATCAGCAAAACTCTCTCACCCGTTAATAGTCCCATATGGCCAGTGAGAAAATCTACTGGAGAGTGGAGACTGACAGTGGACTATCGTTACCTGAACGAAGTCACAGCACTACTGAGTGCTGCCGTGCCATGCAGATGGGACAGAACTTCCATATCAGCTGGACTCTAAGGCAGCCAAGTGGTATGCCACCACTGATATCGCTAACGCATTCTTCTCCATCCCTTTGGCAGAAGAGTGCAGGCCACACTTTGCTTTCCCCTGGAGGGGTGTCCAGTACACCTGTAATTGACTGTCCCAGGGGTGGAAACACAGTCCCACCATTTGCCATGGACTAATCCAGACTGCATGGGAAAAAGGTGAAGCTCCCGAACATCTGCAGTACATCGATGACGTCATTGTATGGGGTGGTAACAGCAGAGGAAGTTTTTCAGAAAGTGGAGTGCAGAAGACTGCTACAAGCTGGTTTTGTCTTGACATTGCCATTGTCGACTCTTCCTGGCCTCCAAAAAAACCGCCACAACAACCTGCAGGAAAGCGCTTATGTGTAGAATAGCACGCGGACCGGCAAGAGAGGACTTGTCTAAGCAGGCAGCACATATAGCACGAACTGCACGTACACAGACATGCTCTGCGCATGGGCAAAGGCCCCTATGAAAGGGCAGCACATGCTCCTTGGAGCCCTCTTGCTCTCCTCCTCACCGCATTGCTACCGGACCTCGTCCTAGCCAGGACTTCCACGCCTGTACAGAGACTGAGCTGACCGGACATCACTGGTCGTCGTCGAATCTGTGGTGGTGGTAACCGATCCCCCTCCCCACACTTCTTTTCCTCGCCTGCTGGGGGTTGTTTTTTCAACTTTACTCCTTTCCTTCTTTCTCGTGTCCTCCCCCTGCTGCCGTCCCCGCCCGACTTCCAATTCCCAGTTCACTGAAATACAGTTTACAAGGTTGCACAACATGTGATTCCGTTTGCGTCTTAATCTCATCCTTGGGATTGTATCGAAACCTCCCCAATATCAGATCCGGACATTTTTATTGGCGTCATGGACAGGATCCCTCGAGAGGAGAGTGCCGTGCCTCCTTGCTGTCCTGCGCTCTGTGATTGCCTGTGAGAGGACGAACGAAGTGTAAGGAAGGTGTGAATGGCGGTTTCCTTTTGTACTGCTCTTATCATGGACTTTTGTATTAGTACACGGCTTGGCCTCTTGGGAGTGTGTAGGGGAAACTCGGACTTTAAGGTGTGACCCTCTCAGGATGATATCCCCTTTGTAGGAACTTTGTGGGAATTTTGTGCACTAGTTTACGTTATGTCCTCCTGGGAGCATATTAGGGGAAACTTGGATTTCAAAACGTGGCCCTCCCGGGATGACATCCCTTTTGTAGGAACATGGCGATCCAGAAGGCAGCCGACAAGTGTGACTGTGCGTCTGTGTGGACTGAGGAAACGGAGACTGTGTGACTTTCTAGAGGTGCACCAATCTCGCCCCTCACTCCAGAAGCAAGGCTGGGCAAGGGACCATTCTTTTCTGTTACAGGCTGTGGTAGACAGAATGTAAGTGTTGCAAAAGGAAACCAGAGTTAAGAGGGGGAAGGGAAAAGCGATAATCTGTGCAGTGTTGGGAGTGAGTTTGGCTGCTGAGGTGGAGGAAAGGAACCAGAGGTCTGGTCAGGCTGAGGTGGTGGTAGATTCTCTGGAAGCAGCAATAGAAATGCTGCGGGAACAGTTGCAGGATAACAAATGGCTGCTGGAGGAGGAGAGGTGCCAAAACGTAATGTTGCAGGAGGAGTTAAGGAATCAGCTCCTGAGGGAGGCAGACTCCTGGGCGGAAACAGAAGTAGTGCTGGCATAGAAAGGGATACAATCAATCTATCACCAGGGGGACTTGGAGAGAGCAAAAGAGACCGTAGAGAGCCCCCCCCCCATGTATCCCTTGGTTAAAATAGAATACATATATGAAGACGACGGTGACAATCGCCCCCAGATTATTACTAAAGAAATCCCTTTTGCGGCAACTGAATTGGCAAAGCTGCGAAAAGATTTTGAGAGGACTGCGAGAGAATCGGAGACCGAATATGTCTGGAGGGTGTTGCTGTCAGAGGGGATGGCATCTTGTTGTGTCAGAAAGGGAAGCAGAAGGGTACTGGGGCCCGGGAGTGTTCTTAACCACCGGCGATCGCCAAGCCCCGTGGTTGCTGACTCAGAGGGCCGCATACTGGGCGGTGGGGTTGAACCCGCTGGAGAGGGGGGATCCCCTGGCCATAATGGGCACAACAGATCCCGTTCTGCACTGGAAAGTGTGCAGAAAGCGGCTTGCCTTCAGATGATGTATGACTGGGAACATAAACCTAGTCTGAGCTCCCCAATGCTGTTGCTGGCAGACCCCGAAAGAAAGACTCCCCTGATATGAGGGCTTCCCAATTACCTGAAACCCATAGGGATCCAGCTGCAGGGGAGAATTCAAAACACCCCCAGCGAGGAGAGAATCGTGGCTGCCCTGGAGGGGAGGGAGGACCCCTGATTGTCGGTGGCCGGGGAGGAAAGTGTGGACATGGGGGGAGATAGCCCAAGAGTTCATTAACTATGGGAGGAGTTATGGACCTGTTAACTGACCATATCAAAGGGTTGAAACCAGAACCCTGCGAGCTGCAGAACGAGGGAGTAAACGGCCGTTTTCCTCAGGGAAAAGCCCTGATCTAGGAGGCAAAGAAAAGCCCCTGAATCAGCAGGGACTCTGGCAGTTAGGGCTTCAGAAGGGCATTCCCTGGGACCTCATGGATGGACTCCAGACCCAGAAGCTAGAACAGCTTGTGCAAAGATGGTCAGGGCGAGAAACCACTTTTGGGCCAGGTCCTAGTGTCCCACCCTTGGTGAATCTGGGAAGGGAACAAAACAGGGAAGAAGATGGTGAGAAACCAAATCCTCTGACCCCGCAGGGTGAGGGGGAAAGCAGAGGGTGGATGTTTATAAGACAACTCACCTGCAGTAACAAAGGGGGTTTATTGATTACGGTGGCAGTGAGGCCAAAGAGGAGACCAATAACCTTTTTGATTGACACTGGAGCACAAATTACTGCGCTAAGACGTGTCGAGGCAGAATGGTGTGGAATTTCGGTCCCGTCCAAACGCCTGATAAACGTCTTGGGGAAGACCCAGACAGTGCCCATGACTCCGGTGACATTATGGCTACCAGGGGAGGAAGACCCCGTGGACACCATGGTAGCTGTGGGACCTTTCCAAATGAACCTTTTAGGCATGGATGTTTTAAAGGGTAAACAGTGGCGTGATACCCAGGGAAACTGGTGGTCCTTCAGTGTCCCCCAAATTAGACAATTAGCTAAAACCCCCGGCATGGAGGTGCATCTGCTACAAGCAGTGCCTGCCCTCCCCCCTTCTAAATTAACGAATGTGACACCCTACCCACTGCCGTTAGCAGCCGGGGAAGGCACAGCCCCGGTGCTGGCAGAGCTGCAGGAACAAGGAGTTAGAGTTCCCACCCACTTGCCTTACAACTCCCCGGTCTGGCCGGTGCGAAAACCTAATGGAAAGTAGCGATTAAGGGTCGATTACCGCCGTTTGAATGCTAATATGGGATCGTTAACCGCTGCCATGCCTAACATTGCCAAGGTCATTAGCACCATTCAGGAATACGCCCACCCGATTCTGGCAACTATTGATGTCAAGGATATGTTCTTTATGGTTCTCCTTCAACCCGAAGATCAAACCCGTTTCGCTTTCTCCTGGGAAGGACAGCAGTACACTTTCACGTGGCTTCCCCAGGGCTATAAGCACTCCCCCACATTAGCTCACCACTCCCGAGCGCAGGAATTAGAAGTGATCCCCATACAAGCAGGGTGAAGATTTACCAATATACAGACGATGTGCTTGTGGGAGGGAGTCAGACAGAGGAAGCTGGGGAGGCGCAGAGGGACATTATCACCCATTTAGAAAGCATAAGATTGACAATTCCACCTGAAAAAGATACAAGCCCCTTCTAGTGGAGTGAAATTTTTGGGAAGCTGGTGGAGGAGGGGAATGACTTGTATCCCCCCCAATACTCTGTCCTCCCTCAACCCAAGTAAAATTCCAGGATCAAAGAGAGATCTACAACATGCATTAGGACTACTTGTGTTCTGGAGAAAACATATCCCTGGTTTTTCAATTATTGCTAGACCTTTGTATGATTTACTGTGGAAAAAGGCCAAATATAAGTGGACCCAGGTCCACCATGAGGCGTTACAACTGCTGGTGTTTGAGGCAAATGCCTACCAAGCCCTGGGACCTATCAATCCGACAGACCCAGTCCAAACTGAACGGGGGTTTGCCCGGACAGGGCTCTCAACTCATTTGTGGCAAAAGGTGCCAGAGGGGCCCATTCAGCCCATCAGGTGCTATTTGTATAGTTTCAAAGATGCTGAAACGATACATGGCTTGGGAAAAGGGCCTATTTGTAGTTATTCTAGCTTTGAGAGAGGCCGAACGAACTATCCGACAGCAGCCCATAATCCTTTGGGGCCCATTTAAAGTGACCAAAGCAGTTTTAATGGGAACCCCACCCCCTAATGGAGTGGCCCAAAGGGCCTACATATGGAAATAGTGAGCACAAATAGAGCATTATTGCGAGATATTTTCTGTATCTGAAGGAGCTACTAAAGTGCTAAATATGCAGGATGAGGCAGACTTAGATAAGCATGCGCCCCAGCTTTCTCCTGTGATACAAATAGCTCCCCCATTTTCTGAACAGTTACAGAATGTATGGTTTACAGACGCTTTGTCAAAGCGAGAAGGAAAGATTTGGAAATATCGACCTGCGGCATTTTGAAGTGGGGACTAAGAAACAAATTATTACTGAAGGAGAGGGCAGCACGCAGGTGGGAGAGCTAACCGCAGTGTGGAGAGTATTCCAACATGAGGCCCAAGCTACTTCCCCTGTATATGTTTATACTGACTCCTACAGGGTATTTAAAGGCTGCACAGAGTGGCTACCATTCTGGGAACAAAATGAATGAGAGGTTAATTGGATACCGATATGGCAGAAGGAAAAATGGCAAGACACTCTTGCAATTGCAAGAGTAGGAAATTTGCAGTGGCATGGGTTGCATCCCACCAACAAAGTGATACATACCCCAGTTAACCGATGGAATGCTGAAGTGGATGAACTAGCTCTACTAGCTCCTCTACAGAGCATCCAAATAATAGAAAATTTGGAATATTTATTAAAATGGCTGCATATAAAATGGAAACCTTCAGGGATTAATGATTTATTTTGTGAGGCGCAAGCTTGAGGGTGGCCGGTTACCAGGGAGGAATGCAAAACATGTATATCCTCTTGTGAACACTGTCATGTCTGTTTGGACAGACACCCCCTGGAAAATGACCCATTAAGCTGCACTTAAGAGAAGGAAAGGGTTTGTTGGAGGCCTGGCAAGTTGATTTCATTGGTCTGTTTCGAAAATCAGAGGGAAAATGTTACGTATTTGTGGGTGTCAAAATAGAATCTTGTCTAGCACAGGTCAAAACATGCGCCAAGGCGACAGGGAATAACACTGCAAAGGCTCTGAAAGAATGGTTTGAGACCTTCCCTAAACCACAGTCGATTCAATCTGGCAATGGTTCACAATTCACTGCTAAAATACTTCAGGAATGGGTGGCCCAGGAGGGAATTTCATGGGTATTCCACACCCCATACTACCTGCAAGCAAATGGGATCGTGGAAAGAACAAACAGTTTACTAAAGCGATTTCTGAAACCACACAAATCGGGATGGGCTGAGCAGGTGGGGGACGCAGTCACCAGTGTCAATAGCTGCTGGGGAACATATGGATGCCCAAAGATTACAGCGTTTTGCCCCCAAGCCCTGAAATTATGCCCACCTCGCATGGTCCTGGTCACTCTAACAACCCATCCCATTGCCCCAGGCAACCTGTCCTGGTTGAACTCCCCACTGTGGGAGCAGTACTATTGGTACTGGACACTCCGGGGAACAAATGCACTTGGAAGGTGAGAGACACTTGTGGGACGGTCCATAAGATTCACACTAAGTGGATTATTCCTCCCTTCTGATATGAGAAGAAAGTTTGTTTCTGTTCTTATTCTCCAGGAAGGAGCAACCAACACGGATACACCCTCCTGGAGGAAGTAAAACGGACACAGATTACAGCTTAATCAGAATGCACATGTTATTTCTGTTCATACTAGTTCGGGGATGTATCTATGGAAGCAACGGATGACCTATTCCTCCACCTCCCACTGATCCCTATGATCCCTTTAGGGACAATGAGTTTGTGTTGTTAGCCAAAGCTGTAAATCGAACTTTTAATCTGAGTCACTCTTGGGTCTGCGGTGGACCCCTGGGGCTGTCGAGCTGGCCATGGGCATCTACACCCCTCACCTCAGCCCAGATTGTGAGCAATTATAGTGAGACCATGAACGACAATTCAGGCAATAGCAGAACGTGGCTAATTCAATTTCCGGCTGTCAGGCAATATTGTTTAAACTGTGTTCAGGAGGGAGGGATCCATGTTGGGGAAAGCAAGTGCAAATGGACACTAACCCATAAGTTAAATGATAAAGATAGAGGTGTCCACCTATGGATGTGGCTTGAAGAAGTCAGGTGTAACTGGGGATTTAAAGGATACTGGTCAACCAAAAATGAAACATTCTTCCTCCAGTGATCCAATTATTACCCCTATAGTCAAGTGTGTGAGTGGAAAAACAATTCTGGTGCCTGGTACTGCACTGGCCACATAAATGACAGCCCCACGGAGTTTTTTAGCCCTTTTGGCAACAAGGACATAATTCATTTTCAATCTCCAATGGAGACAGCTGGACCATTTGCTTATGGCACTAAGGGAAAAAGGGGTCATTATTGGATCTGTGGACACACTGCCTATAAACATTTACTGGCAGAATGATCAGGGACTTGTTACATAGGGATTATCCAGCCCATGTTTTTCCTCCTCCTGAAGACGGGTGGACCCGTTTGGGGATAAGACTATGTGATGATCTGGGGGATAGAAGGGTTGCCTGTAAGGCGCGATCTATTGAGGTTAACCTGGGTGGAACGCAAAAATGGGGGAGCGATGACTGGCCTCCTGAGCGAATAATGCAACTTTACGGACCCGTCACCTGGAACCCCAGTGAAACAATATCGGGGGCAAGGGAACTAATTTATAATTTAAATCGGATAATTATTGCAAGCGGCTCTAAAAATCTTCACTAATAAAACCGCAGATGCCTTAGACTTTGTAACTCATCAGTCTCAACAGATGCGCATGGCAATCCTTCAACATCTCATGGTCCTGGATTACCTGTTAGCTGAAGGTGGTGGTGGTGAGGGGGGAACAACTAAATATATCTAACTGTTGCTTGGAGATAGACGACGTAGGTGAAGTGGTCCTCCAATTGACCAGAGATATTAGGAGAATTTCTCATGTTCCCGTCCAGACATGGAATGGTTGGACTAGTGATTTGTGGTCCTGGTTACCAGGGACACGATGGGTAAAATAATTACTGCTATTTCTGTTATGTGCGGTTGCTGCTTTAATGTTTTCACCATGATTATCCCCTGTTTTGTTCAGTTAATCCAACATGTGGTATCCAATATGCAATTCATACCCATCACGTCACCTGATGGCGTAAGACAGATCCCAGTCATTCGTCAACCAAAACTGACCACTGTACCCATCATTTAGACCCATCAAATCTCTCAAATCATGAAAGGGAAGAACTGCATACCTATATCCATGTCACACCCACGCTCATGTCCTATGTTTGTTACCATGAAAAGACTACCTCATACTTACCTGGTTCCTCAAACTTTGGTATGATAAGACATTTTTAAACTTAGCAATGTTAAAAGAAATAGTGTTTACATTGTGCAATGTTTCTACTTGCCTGCAATTGAGCATTTTCCATGCCATACCCCTTTTTTGGGCTCTCCTTCTCCTGCTATGTCACGTATCCCCTCTGTCCTGGTTTCTATCCCTATTTCTCTTGCTCTCTCTCTCTCATTTCTCTCTCTCTCTCTCGTTCTCTCTCTCTTTACCTCCAGACAATCACATCCCACACCACCGCAAAGGTAGCAATGTCAGGCCAAGGGGTGGTGTAGAAGACTGCTATGAAGTGCTTTTGTCTTGACATTGCCGTTGTTGTCTCTTCCTGGCCTCCAAAAAAACCGCCACAACAACCTGCAGGAAAGCACTTGCACGCGGAGTAGCGTGCGGACCGCCAAGAGAGGACTTGGCTAAGCGAGCAGCACATATGGCATGAATTGCACTTACACGGACAAGCTCTGCGCATGGGCAAAGGCCCCTATGAAAGGGCAGCACATGCTCCTCGAGTCCTCTTGCTCTCCTCCTTGCTGCCTTGCTGCCGGACCTCGTCCTAGCCAGGACCTCCACGCCTGCACAGAGACTGAGCTGACCGGACATCACTGGACGTCGTCGAATCCATGGTGGTAGTGGTAACTGATCCCCCACCCCCCACACTTCTTTTCCTCACCCGCTGGGGGTTTTTTTGGACTTTACTCCTTTCTTGCTTTCTCATGTCCTCCCCTCACTGATATCCCCGTGGGACCTCTGATTCCCGGTTCACTGAAATAAAGTTTACAAGATTGTACGGCATGTGATTCTGTTTGCGTCTTCATCTTCTCCTTTGGATCATATCAAAACCTCCCCAATATTGGATCGGGACAGGGATAAAATAGTTCAGATCCTTCTGAAAGCTGGTTTTGCCATTAAACAAAGTCAAGTCAAGGAAACTGCCCAAGATCCAGTTTTTAGGAATAAAATGGCAGGATGGTCATCATCAGATCCCAGTGGATGTCATCAACAAAATAACAGCTATGTCTCCACCAGCTAACAAAAAGGAAGCAGAAGCCTTAAAAGGTGTTGTGCATTTTTGGAGGATGCATATCCCAAATTACAGTCAGATTGTAAGCCCTCTCTGTCTAGTGACCCGGAAGAAGAATGGTTTTGAATGGGGCCTTGAGGAATGAAAATAATTTGAACAAATGAAACAAGAAATAGTTCATGCTTTAGCCCTTGGTCCAGTCCATTCAGGACAAGATGGCAAAAACATGCTTTACACTGCAGCTGGGGAGAATGGCCTTGTCTGGGGTCTCTGGCAGAAAGCACCAAGGGACACTCGAGGTCGACCCCTTGGATTTTGGAGTCAGGGAAACAGAGGATCCGAAGCCTACTATACTCCCACTGAAAAAGAGATTCCAGCTGCATATGAAGGAGTTCAAGCTGCTTTGGAAGTGGCTGACACTGAAGCGCGGCTCCTCTTAGCACCATGACTGCCGGTCCACGACCGGATGTTCAAAGAGAGGGTCCCCTCTACGCATCATGCCACTGCTGGTAGATGGAGTAAGTGGGTTGCGGTGATCACACAGTGGGCCCGAATGGGAAACTCCAGTCACCCAGAAATTCTGGAAGTGATCATGGACTGGCCAGAAGGCAAAGATTTAGAAGTATTTCCAGAGGAGCAGGTGACACGTATTGAGGAAGCCCCACTGTATTGTGGCAAGATATTGTTGCCAAGCTAGAGCAGTTGGCTGTAAAAGTGTGTCACATGAATGCCCACGTCCCTAAGAGTCGGGCCACTGAGGAACATCAAAACAACCACCAGGTGGATCAGGCTGCTAAGATTGAAGTGGCTCAGGTGGATCTGGACTGGCAACAGAAGGGTGAACTCTTTATAGCTCGGTGGGCTCATGAAACCTCAGGCCATCAAGGAAGAGATGTGACATACCGATGGGCTCGTGACCCAGGGGTGGACTTGACCATGGACACCATTGCACAGGTTATCCATGAATGTGAAACATGCGCTGCAATCAAGCAAGCCAAGCGGGTAAAGCCTCAGTGGTATGGAGGAGAATGGCTAAAATATAAATACGGGGAGGCTTGGCAGATTGACTGTATCACACTGCCACAAACCCACCAAGGCAAGAACTGTGTGCTCACAATGGTAAAGGCCACCATCGGATGGCTGGAAACCTACCCTGTGCCCCATGCCACTGCCCGGAATACCATCCTGGGCCTTGAATAGCAAGTCCTATGGTGACTTGGCACCCCAGTAGAACTGAGTCAGAAAATGGAACTTGTTTCTGAAACAACGTCATAGAGACATGGGCCAAAGAATATGGTATCTAGTGGGCTTATCACATCCCCTACCACGCACCAGCCTCTAGAAAAATCAAACCGTACAATGGACTGCTAAAAACCATTCTGAGAGCAATGGAGGGTGAGACTCTCAAAAACTGCAATACTCTTTTAGCAAAGGCCACCTGGTATTTAACAGCAGAGATCCACCAACCGGGCTAGCCCTGCCCTATCAAAACTTCCACGCCCTGTAGCAAGGGATAAAGTCCCCATAGTGCACATGAGGAATGTGTTAGGGAAGACAGTCTGGGTTAGTCCTGCCTCTGGCAAAGGTAAACCTATACACAGGATTGCTCTTTCTCAAGGACCTGTGTGCACCTGGTGGGTGATGCGAAAGGTGTGGGGAAGTCCAATGTTTACCTCATGGGGATTTGATTTGGGGCGAGAATGGTCAATAAATGAAATTGTATGATGTGAACTTCTAAATAACCCTGCCATTGTCTTTTATCACTACTATAGCTGTTACATCAGTAACATTACAGTAAGAATCATCCAGACTAAAGAAGGATGGACTTCGATGAAACCTAGCAGAGCACAGTGGTGATGGACCTGACTTGAACAACTGGCAGCCAACAACTTCATCAAGATTGACATCTCCAGCCTGCACACCTTGGCCACAGGCTGTGCCAAATACACCAGCTGAGAGTTCCAGATGCAGCGTGCAACTATGCATCACCACACATCACATCTCCTGCCCTGAAAGACTTTTACAACAGATGGAGCCTGAAGTCATATTTTAAATGAACTTAACGGATATTTCAGGGAGATGATCCATAGACTAAGGGAGTGATATCTGTGTCTAACATGCACAACAGGAAACGTGGTAGTGATCAACTTTAAAATGGGGGACATGGGCATGATGTAGCTGGTATAGAATAAGGAGTCAATAATGTCCTGGGTTACTTCTCACCAGAAGCCAGGAAGGGACACAGCCGGGCAGGCTGACCCAAACTGGCCAAGAAAAACAAGGTATTCAATATCATGTGGCATCATGCTCAGTTCTGATTGGGGGAGCTGACTGGGGGGAAATAAATTGCAGCTCAAGAGTGCACTGGGTTTGGATGAGAGTTGCTCTGTGCATTCCACTGTTTGTTTTGTATATTCTTTTTATCAGTACTGTTGTTGTTACCATTCACTTCCTTTGCTGTTCTTCTGAATTGCCCAGAAGGCCAAAAACATCCTGGCTCGTATCAGAAATTGTGTGGCCAGCAGGAGTAGGGACATGATCACACCCCTGTACCTGGCACTGGTGAGGCTGTACCTCAAATACTGTGTTCAGTTTTGGGCCCCTCATGACAAGAAGCACATTGAGTTGCTGGAGTGTGTCCAAAGAAGAGCAAAGAGGCTGGTGAAAGGTCTAGAGAACAAGTCTTACGAGGAGTGTCTGAGGGATCTGGGGTTGTTCAGTCTAGAGAAGAGAAGGCTGAGGGGAGACCTTAATACTCTCTACAACTACCTGAAAGTAGTTTGTAGTGAAGCAGGTGTTGGTCTCTTCTCCCAGGTAACTAGCGACAGGACAACAGGAAATGGCCTTAAGTTGCATCACAGGAAGTTTAGATTGGATCTTAGGAAAAATGTCTTTACTGAAAGAGCTGTCAGGCATTGGAACAGGAAGTGGTGGAGTCACCATCCCTGGAGGTGTTAAAAAAGCATGTAGATATGGAACATCAGGACATGGTTTAGCAGGCATGGTGGTGTTGGATTGACTGTTGGTCTTAGAAGTCTTTTTCAAACTTAATGATTCCATGATTTTATGATTATCCCGACCCACAAGTTTTGCCTTTTTCTTTCCATTCTCCTCCCCATCCTGGTGGTGTGAGGGGGGATAGAGCAACCATGTGGCCTTTTGTTGCTGGCCAGGGCCAAACTGTGACAATATTCATCTTACGTCAATGACAAATTGAGACAGAATTGCTGTGGTAGAGCAGTTAAGTAGAAACAATGAAGATGTTTGTAGTATAAGACAATATTAAGAAGAATGAACTATTCTAGCTTTTAAAGGAAGACCTTACTCATATATCTTGCTCAAAAACATGATCTTGTACTCTGGATTCCTTTTGATACCAGATACTGGTCTGTTCTTTTAACTCTTTTAGTCCTTAAGGTGAATTTTTGGCCCTGTTAAACTGAAGAACAAGTTTTCCAGAACTTTAAAACAGGTTTTCGCTTTTTTCCTGTCTGACTCAAGATCAACTTTTCTTGAATTTTATGTTGTTATGTTTATTTTGCAAACACATTTATTTTATTCATCAATACATAAGATAGAAACCCCAAATTCTTTTTCAAGTCATTCTAGGAAAGATCTCCTCTTGTCTAAAACTGTGGGGCTTATACCTGTATGCTAGGCTTTTCTGAGAAATATTAGACTTCTGGGATGGATGAATAGTATACCTTAACATTTTCATCTTGTCAGGACTTTTCTTTGTATTAAGTAAAATGTGCATTATCTGTTGCCTGGGTGTGGAATGAATGAGGTTTTGTTCTTACAGTAGTATGGCTCATATGACTACAGTAAAGCACTATGACACATAACAGTGGGCTATAATAATAAAAATATCCAATCCTGTAGGCTCTTTGTACAGTATGAGCAGCGTAAAGTGAGTATCTTTTAAACCTTTTACTCAAATGTCATTTTTATTAGACAGGAGCCAGTGGATGCTACAAATGATTTCATACAACAAGGTTAGACCCTCCTATATGTTTCATTTTATTTTATAATTCCAAAATGATTATCATTTGAGGCTTACTAAAAGTAGGTATTTGATGTTACTGCAAAAAGCTAGAGTACGCTTGCTGAAACTTTTGTAACTGGTGGTGATGCATTTATCTCCATGCCACTGGCTGGTAATTTTATGATGGTGCTGCAGAAAAACATGAGGAAGATGATGTCAAGTCCTTGTTCATGCTGTGAATGTGACTATGTTAAGCTAATTTTTTGGATGTGTTTTCTGGTGGTAATTGCTTAAGCAAATGAATTTTTCTATTTTGCAACTGGGCCAGATACTAATAATGTTTTTATTAGCCTAGTAGAAACAGTGGTATCCTGGGCCACTTCTTGTTTACAAATTTGTAGGCTGAATAATGATCATCATGTAAACACGCTCAGTCATTGAACTGACTAGCACAGGTGTCAGAAGAGAACAGAATTTAATGGAAGACAATGTCGTAGTCTCAGTAAATACTGTCTTAAACTCACAGCCTGTTAATTCAGCCTGTGAGAACATAGACCACTACAGAATACTAGCAAATGACTCTTCTACTAAAATACTAAAATATGAAGATCAATAGGATGGAGGTGAAATGTTAGAACGTTAGTAAGCATGTGAATGAAAATAATGTTGAGCTCAGATGAGACGTTCTATTGTTTGATGGCTTACTTATAGAAATACTATCAAGTAGAAACAGTGCTATTATGTTTGTACATGTGTGTACAGAGTCCTGTAGTATTTCTTCAGACATACCAGTAAGTTTTTTCAGATGCTGTAAGGAATTTCTCCAAAATTTACATATACAAAGATAGAAGTAATTTTTCAAAATTACTCTCATTTTTTAAGAAGCAGAAAATTATTGGATTGATTATTTCTAATAATACTTTCTTAATGCCAATATTCGTAAAAAAAGACACAGAAAGTAATTCATTCCAGAATGACTTTTTGAATAAAAGACACAATTCTTGAAAAGGAGACACAGCCTTAAGTTACAGGATCTTAAAGTCTGAAGGTGAGTCAGACCATCTTAGCTCATGCTCTCCTCATGCATGGAAACTCTTAACCAGGGCTAACTATGCTACAGGCAGAAATTACCTGTTTGTGGTAAATAACTTATAACTTTATTAACTCTGATTGCAGTTTTCAGAAATTTAGGGACTCCAGGATTCAGGAAAATATTTTCAGTGTTTATAACCAGGTTATTTTATTTTGATATAATACGTAACATGAATTGCTTACCCCCCCCAAAAAAAAATATCAACCCAACATAATTCTGTATTGTCAAGGTATGCAGCAGCTCTGCAGGGCCCTGAGCTGCAAAAGGCAAGAAATTAAGAAATTACATACGTTCTTCAGATAAAAATGCTGTAGCAACAAAACAGAATCTTTTGTCAGTCAAAATGCTGGGTTAAACGTGGAGAGGTGATGGAAGTTAGCCTTCAGAGGCTTAACAGGATGTCTTTCCAGGAATGCGAGTTTCAACAGAGGAGACGTTAAACCTTGGGTTGGAATCAATGCTTGAGCTTACTGTGAAACAATAGGGAATATCATCTTTTCGAGGTATACAGAAAGAAAAAGTGGATTTAATTATAAAAAAATGCAGGAGGAATGTTAGCAGCCTTAGGGTATAAAGAAAACTTAATTATTCATAGAACAACCTTACCTATTTGTTCTAAAACAAAGGTGGTAAAAAAATCTCGAGCTGAGAAGGGAATTTCCCTTGGTTTCTTCCCCAAGACCACATATTTTTCCCAACTTGGCATTAAGAAGTCTGCATGTCTCATGCAATGAGTGCAGCAAAAGGCATTTGGTAAGCTCCAGGCAATTTTAATGTTTTTTCAATTAAAACAAATACGGATGAGATAAAAAACATATGATCATTGTCTAATGTAAACTGCCTTCACATTCAAATACTAGCATGATGTCCTGGGTTCAGCCAGGACAGGGTTAATATTCACCGGAATCCAGGAAGGGAATCCAGGAAGGGACACAGCCGGGTGTGCTGACCCCGCCTGGACAAACAGAGCAGGGTATTCCATACCATGTGCTGTCATGCTGGATTCCGGTGGGGGGAGCGGCGCAGTGGGAACTCATTCACGGCTCGGGAGGGCACAGCGGCTGTTTGGTCCAGGAGAACGGCTCTCTGGGTCGTGCGATTTGTGTTGTGTTTTCTCCTTATCTGTACCGTTGTTGTTCCTGTTCCCTTTGTTTGCTGTTCTGTTAAACTGCCCTTATCCCGACCCACCAGTTTTCAGCCTGTTTCTTTCCATTCTCCTCCGCACCCCGGCAGGGGAGGGGCGGTCACGTGGTGCTTGTGTTGCTGGCTGCAGCCAAACCGGAACATTTAATTTGGTGCCCAAGTGTGGGGCAGGGATAACAGCAGGGCTGAGCAGCGGGTGTTAAAACTATTTTCCTAGATTTTGTTAAATTTTCTTATACACATTTATTATGTTACTTAAATAGTCGCTGGTAAAAAATGTTGCTGACTTTGATCAGATGGCTGTGGTTTTGAAATCCTTATTTGCAGTATGTGTTCAATGCCGTGCTGTTCATCATCGCTGGGAAAAAGATCAGGATGACAATTTTGCTGTACTGTACGATATCGACTTACGACATGATAACATCATTGTGCATGAAATTAGGCTTGTATTTGCATGCGGCACTGCGGTCATTTCCGTACCTCGGATCCTATGTCTTAGAATTTGTTAATAATCAAACCCAATCTGTGGGGAAAACCGGAGGGGATACCTCCCCCCACTCTTTCACCCCCCCTCTCTCCTTCAGGCCAGTCCTAATGGCTTTTGAGAATTTCGAGTACCCGTGGGATGCTCAAGCCAGCGGGTTTCTATTATGCCTCCTGAAGGGGTTGCAGGTTTTCTTTACGGTTCAACAAGTAGTTAAGAACATCGTGCAGAGACCTGCCCTGGGGGTGGATAGCTCTGAGTGTCTGGGTGTGTGGGACAGCATGGGCAAGTACCTAGGGCAGTGGACACCACCGATGTTTTCTAAATTCACCCTTGAGCAAGTGCAAAATCCGGACAAACTAGTAAAATATCTGCAAAAAGTGTGCTGCCACCCTGGGAAATCCAGAGAGACACAAATCACCGCAACGTGCTGGGGTCTGGACCACGCCTACCGAGCTTCCGCGTTCAACACTGTTCAGTACCCTAAAGGGGAAAGGGGGGGAAATGAAGCGGCAGGCGCTGTGACTGGCACTGCCCCCTACCCACCCCTGCAGCCCCTCCAGCCCAGCAGGCGATCACAGCCCGCCTGACCGACACCAAGGCTGCTGCAGCCACTGGCGTTTTCCCGGCTTCCCCAGCGGGCACGGCAGTTGCTGCAGCTCCAGCCCCAGCTCCAGCAGCAGACATCAATCTGAGCCCAGTGACCAACCTGTGCCAGAAGCAGTCGCCCCCGTAAAACTAAAGAAATACGCAAAGAGAACAGATCGCTCCGGGAGGGATGACAATGAGCGAGGGTCATCGCGGGAGATAGAGACAGAGATCACCACCCGGTCCCTGTCCCTGAGAGAGCTGCGAGACATGCGGAAAGATTTCAGCCACCACCGAGGAGAACACATTGTCACCTGGCTGGATAATGGGGCCAGCAGCTTGGAATTAGAGGGCAAGGAAGCCAAGCAGCTGGGGTCCCTGGCCAGGGATGGGGGCATTGACAAGGCCGTTGGGAAGAAGGAACAAGTCTTCAGCCTCTGGAGGAGACTTCTGTCAGGCGTGAGGGAGAGGTACCCCTTCAGTGACGATTTTTTATGTTACCCTGGCAAGTGGACCAATATGGAGATGGGTATTCAGTACCAGAGGGAATTAGCTGTGTGGGAGCTGGTTTACTATGAACCAGATGATGAGCAGGTACCCACAGACCCAGATGAACTCCAGTGCACAGCATCTATGTGGAGGAAGTTTGTGTGGAGCGCACCATCCTCATATGCCAATTCACTGGCAGCTCTAAACTGGAATGGTAAGGAGGCACCAACAGTGGATGAGGTGGCTGTCAGACTCCGGCAATATGAGGAAAGTCTCTCTTCCTCCCTTGTCTCGGCTGTGGAGAAAATGGCCCAGGAGGTGCGGCAAATAAAAGAGAATATATCCTACACCCCACCTGTACGGGCCAGTGTCTCATCTATTAGGGGTAAGCATTTCTCTGCTCAGGAGAGGGAATAAAGAGGCTACACACCACAGGGCACCCTGTGATTCTACCTGTGTGACCACGAAGAGGACATGAGGAAGTAGGATGTAAAACCCACCTCAAGTCTAAAGGCATGAGTGCGTTAGTTGCGAGGTAAAACAATCACAAAAGGGGATTCTGTTAGGAAAAATGCCGCTCCAATTTCCAGCAGCCAGCTCTCCAGACCACGTAGGCAGTTTGATCTTGATTCCAATCCTCTTGAAGTGACTTCTAAGTCATTCTTACAGCAGGTGAGCAGCAAATTCTGCGACCAGGATTAGAGGGGCCCTGCCTCCAGCCAGGTGGAGGAAAGGGACAACCGTGTTTGTAGGATGGTGTGGATTCGGTGGCCTAGCACGTCAGATCCACAAGAGTTTCAAGATCTAGTGGACACTGGTGCACAGAGCACTTTAATGCCATCAGATTTCCAAGGGTCAGAGTCCATTTGCATTTCGGGAGTGACAGGGGGGTCCCAAGAGCTGAGTGTATTGGAGGCTGAAGTGAGCCTCACTGGGCAGGACTGGCA
>Ga0065711_1037571_pt1 | contig 19700 bp, 10 predicted proteins | sample Hoacrofraction12_FD_59098 | JGI IMG/M metagenome (GOLD analysis project Ga0065711, IMG submission 59098) | Hoatzin crop microbial communities from Cojedes, Venezuela - Epithelial fraction 12 v2 (version 2) | ecosystem: Host-associated > Birds > Digestive system > Esophagus > Crop | place... | reverse complement strand
CCGCCTGGACGGGGTCCTGTGCGGCCTGCTGTAGGTGACCCTGCTTTGGCAGGGGGGTTGGACTAGATGACCCACAGAGGTCCCTTCCAACCCCTACTATTCTGTGATTCTGTGATTCTGTGAAAGTCACTAAGCACATGACACAAAAAAAACCAAACCAAAACAAAGCAGTATACAGGCTAAAGCATGAGTTAGTATCTACTTGCTCAAATAGCGGTATTTGAAATGTGGGATTATAGTTGCATTTTTCGTATTTAGTCCTTTAATTAACAGCTTTTCCATTACATCTTTGAGAAAGAGAACTAAATATGTGACTTTTTCATTAAAATAGTAAAAAGTTATATTACATGCTAATAGCACTACTAGATATCCAGCTTTACTATGTGTGGTCTTGCACTCAGTTTGAAACTAAGGCTAAAAATATAATGAAATATAATGATGCCCATGTACAGCAGTGAGTGCTACAAGTGCCAGAAATACACATATGTTAGCATCTTGCCATCCCAATTATCAGGGCAGGCATAATTAAACACATTACGAAAGTGACTAACTTCATCACTTCCATACTGTGGAAAAATTAACAAACCTGTAGAACTTTTACTTTCTTACTATAAGCAAGCACATGTCCTTTAAAATGCATTAATGATCACCTGTATTGGACTGAATTTGATTTGTTGTTTTTCAGTGAGAAAACATGCAAGCTCTGTATTTCAGAAAATCACTGTTTGCATTTGCATTGGATAAAATGTCCTGACAACCAGGATTGGAATAGAGACCTCTTGTGTTGCCTTTCAAACCACCTGAAATGAGTATCATCACTGATACGCTGTGCTAGACCCAGTGAGACTTAAATTCCTTGCAAACCGCGGCCAGGCAGCAGTTGGAGAAGTGAAGATCACCCTGCCTGCAAGAGTCAGCCATGCTCTAAGAACATCTCTTTGACAAAACACTAGCAGAAAAATGCTACTTTGGCCCCTTGACCAGCTGTGGAAATAGGTAAGCAGGATCCTTGCAGCTCTGGACTCAAGCCATGCCACCCTCATTACGTTTCTTTTGAGTCTGGCTTAGGGGACGGTTCCTCTCAGCTTGTCATACTGGGTCTGTTTATTCTCCGTGGAGAGAAACACGCACCTCTAGGGCCTGCAGCATCTCATCCTACTGTAGATGTTTAAAAGCACCCCAACTGTACCTCGATTTCTCCATTGACAGTAAACACACAGTGATTAAAATCAAGTGGAGATGTGTACACAGCAGCCACCTAAAACAGGCACTCCGGGCCCCTTCATTCCAAGGAGGGTGGATGTGGTGATGCATCACAGTGAGGTTGGCAGAAGATGTAGGAACACTGCCTGAGCCAGAAGCCAACCACACTATCCATGAGGTCTTACTGTAGTCCTGCAGCCTTCTCCATGATCTGTTTTCTCAGATTGTCTTAATATTTTTACAGTCATAACTTCCACATTTACATTTCAGGCACAAGTCTCTGCCTTCTACTCTGCCTCTCATCTGTGCTTTTCTCCCCTGCATATCTGGCGAACACTCAGACTGGAGGAGCCTTTGCACACCAGAAGAAGAAGTGGGGCTGGGAGGCAGCTGAGGTTTGCTGCAGGATGGAAACCAAAGCTAAAAAGTGCACGTACCCTTTAGCATCACTCATGCACAACTGTTTGTTTAAGGTTCAGCTCTCTGTGTTCCCCTCTTCACATATCTGCCTGGATTATGTCTAATTGAAAAAAGGTAGATCTTCAGGGCAGGCAGCACTCAGTCCTTTATTTCTTTCTGATGCTCTACACAGGGCATTTATAACTATTACATTATAATAATACCAAGAAGGCAAAGCTGCCCTATTTACAATTATGGGATTATTTTTCACAGCATTAAGAATGAGTTTCCAAACTCAGTTGGTTTTCTGTTGTTGCTAAGCACAGAATTCATGCTACCATTCAGAGGGACAGAAAATGCCTGTACTCAAAAATCAGATAAGAATTCATCTGTGCTCTTGGCATCAGCCTCAAACAGAAATTGCTTGAAACTATGCATTTTTAAAATTTTTTTTCTGATTTTACCAGTTTGCTGCTAGTGCTTGTTAAGTTAGAAATAAAATCTGTGAAACAGACAACACTAAAAAAGAATTTCTAGAAACAAGTAGTTCTAAAGCATTCAGTCAAAGGATCATGATCCTGATGGTCTTCACTTGTGATTTAATACCTTGCTCTCTCAACTTGACTTTATTGCAGTAGCAATGCAATGACGCCAGAATGACATTGTAAATAAAACATGTCAGCTTAGTTGCACAGTCCAAATAACTTTAAATAAATAAATAACTCAATCACACAAGCAGCATTCAAAAATGTAATTAGAAACAGCTTCTTGCTTTGTGTTGTAAAAATATGAAATAGTATTCAGGACAGGCTGTTTCAAATAATATTCTTCCCTACATTCAGCAGCTCCAAGGTCAAAGTACTGGAACTTCATTTTTCAAAGTCAAAAGGATGATTTAATAATTATTTGCTATGAAGGCTTCTCTACCCTGCATACAATATCAAATTCAGTGTAGCTTGATACAGCGTGTATTTTCATTCATGCTTTCAGTACAGCTCTGTGAAGTACAATCATTTATTATACATTCTTTTGAATCTTTTTGAAACAGCAAACAAAATGTAAAATGCAATGGGAGAGAAAAGAAAGCACCAAAAATGTTACTAGAAAAACAATATTCCCTTTCTTATCCTCCTTGTTCTAACCATGAACCGCTGTCAGCATTGAACAGTGGTGGACATTGGAAAATAAAACTGAACTATAGGACTTTATGCAGCTTTAATGTCCTAGTACAGCAGTGATAAATTCTGAGTGCCATGACAGTGTCACCTCTATGATAATTACTCAAGCAATAGAGATCTCATTAAAGAGAACTAAGTGTCTCAGAAATGGTCTTTGCTAGCAGAGTTAGTTAGTAATATATAGGAGAGAAAGGACCCATCAGTTCTTCTCAAATTCTTTGCTAAACTTCAGTTCAACAGTCTAACATGTCTAGGACTAATAGCAAAAGTCACACTGGCCCAAATGACTTAATTCTTCACAGAGCATTGGGCGAGTTATTCACGCAAGGCTCAAACCACAGACAAATGTAAAGGTAGAGCACAGCATCACATGAAAGAGGTTTTTGGCCACATACTTGTGACCCAGATTCCTTTCTTAACAGCTAGATTCAATGGAGCAGACACTGGGCAAACTACAGGGAATCATCTCCCCAGTTAACCTTTAGTGGCAGAAGACATTACAGTACAAGGACTTGTCATTAAAATACAGAAATGTTCATGTGAAAGTGGAAAGTGGAAACTTACTAGCAAATACTAATTTAATGTATGTATACCCAATATTGTAAATGCTTGAAATATGGAAGAATTTCTTTCTTGTTTGGTTAAATTTCTCTCATTCTCCTATAAAGTCAGCTAGCTTCTGCTTCTTTTTCTGATGTCATTTTGCAGAAAACACCTTCCAATTCGGATAGTCACAGAGTTCTTACCTGGCAGTCTAAGAAGAAAAATCAGCAATGTTTTAACAATAAAAGGTCAGGGTTTTTCTGCAAAGTCACTGAGAATGGTGTTATAAAATGCCCCTACTAATAGCAACTGCAAAGTAAACATTTATTTACCTTTATGTAGTTTCAGCTAAACAACATTTGCTCTAGTGGAAATAGAGTGACTAAGCAGCCTCAGCAGCTTGAATGAAACATCAGGAGAGTGTACCTGCATGACAATGAGAAGGTCAAACACCAAGATGAAAGAAGCCAAGAAGGCTCTCGAGACCTCGTCACTTGGCAGAAATCCACGATTCAGCTTGTCCCAGCTGATCCAGTCAGTAGTGATGACAAGCACAACTACAGAGGTCAGAGTAAACAGAACTGTCCTGCAAGGGGAAAAAAACAATAGTTTAGAGAGAATATGATAGTAATGAAGATGCATCATTCTATTTTATCTGTCTTCTAATGGTCAGCTAGCGCTTTATCAGTACTTTTCCACTGATAAAAAAAGATTGAAGAAAATTAAGTGTACAAACAAATCATTTAACTCAAAATAGAAAAACAGTCATCTGTATCCTTAGTAAAGAGAAATTTAGTAGCTACCACTAAGCATGTCGCAAAATTAGGCTGGAGTGTATTGCTCTTGTTCTTCTTTCCATATTTTTCACTGGAGATGCAAATCAATTAAGAAAAATAAGAAAGAAGCAAACTATAATAGTGTACCAAGGACTCTATGATCTACACTGAATTCACATGAGCAATTTGAGAGAACATTTTCTGAGGCACCAAGGACATTAGAACCTTTGAAAAGTCTTTTCTCAGCTGCAGGAGCTATAGAACACTAACTGTGAAGTCTAGTTTTTATATAGAAACATGTCTTTATGAAAGAAATTTTCATTGCACTAAATTAATCTTTAACAGATTCTGGGAGTTGTAGAAAGATTTTGATTTGCATCTCCTAAGATGTCCCTTGTACAAGTTTTCAACGCATCTCACAGCATTTCTGAGAAGTCAGTGAAGAGTGAATTACAAAAGTAATAAAGCCTTCATATGAATGCTATGAGAATTCCCGAAGACACATTTGGCTAATTCATACAATTTTGCAATATGGTATTTAAGAAAATATCTTTCTAAGCTATCCTCTCAAAATAATTCTGCATCATTTCCAACAGCACTTTGGTGATATCCTTCAGAGTTGGCAGCGATGACTGGTTGAATTCCTGGTTCCGTGGAAGCAGGCAAATTTAGCTGGTAAATTGAGGAGGAGCAAGACTTCTCCCAGAAGCTATAGCTGTCAGTAAATCTGTGCTATAATCGAGGCATATCAACATCTAAATGCATGCACACAGCTAAAAAATTGTGGCAGAGTAGAGTTTTTTTCTACAGCAATAAAGTCTCATTTTCTTCAGCTACCAAGGGCTGTAAAACAATGTGAAGAATATTTCCCACAACACTTCCAAATGGGACAAATGCTCAGAAGAGTAAAAGAAAAAATCTGTACACCAGCAGTCACAGGTTACCAGTTTGTATGCATTTCTTTTCATGTATCAGCCTTAGCTATGTCTATGTAGGAAGGGAAAACAAATATGCACATAAGCAGAAGTATACACATTTGGACTCCTAAACATCATTCTTCTGAGACACGATGGGCTGTGCTTCTTCACAATATAATGAGACACAAAATGACTTGATTGCTATCACCTTTACCGTTGAACATTTGTTTTTATTCTTAATAAATTAATTTAGTTATATTCAATACTCTGGTTGGCACCATAACACCCTTGAGTGTATTACCAGCATCTGGGGCAGAAAGAAACAAATGAGGCATATTAGACTTAATTAGACCTAAGCAATATTCAAGCCTGCTTATCCCTAAAACATTTGCTTAGCTACCATCTCACCTGTCAGTTCCTGAACCTGACACACTTTTCTACAGGCTCCACTTTGGCACATATCCAGAATGGCTTACTTTGGAGAGGTGATTCATTACGGTGCTTCTCTCGTGCATATAGTCTGATGAGACCCACAAAGGTGTTTTTTCTCACCTGTTTCACCTTCATATCTGAAATTCACATGAAGGTACATGTTCCTGCTTTAGCTGGGAAGTTCTCCAGAAAGAACACAGTCCTCAGTGCTTGTCTGCTGGCCAGTGCAGACTGCCCTGGCCACTGGGTGCACTGATTTTCCTTGTCCTCCTGCTGAGGAACCCACATCTCCTGGTGCACGTACAGTTTAGAAATGTAATTCAAGTCTGTGTAGTTTGTTATGGGAACCATGTACCCAGACGTTATGCTCAACACTGTTCTGCTTCAGTCCTCTTGAATTATGCATCTGCATTTTGGAGCGAGAGTTCAAAGCATGAAAGGTCAGACTTTGTCAGGTAGGCCCACAAAGGCAGACATATTTTTATGCATGCTTCATCGGCATGCATGCAAAGACCAATGTGTGTGCTCAAGCCCTGATTTCCTTGAGGAAACACATATGCACTTAAAAAACTGCTTCGTTATTCATTCTGAAATGTCAAATAGGGAGGGAAGGGAGCAGAAAATGGGCTGCTAATAGAATAAGAAAATGTGAAACCAATAAAAAAGGTTAGAAATAGACTTTCGAAATGGTGGCGTTAAACAGCATAATTAGCACTCAGTTGTATTTTTGACCCATGACACTGGAACACAGCAAGATATTCAATACATGCTTCTGGAGTTATTATAAACTGAGTTTGTCTGGGTTAGAGTGCAGTTCAAAGCTTCTGAAAGCACACCATTGCCCCCATGTCCTGGGGATTTCATTTAACTTGACATAACTTGTATGAGATGAACCCTTGTGAGCTACCCTGCAATATTTAGGCCAGTGTCCTTTATTCCGCAACGCACATTACTGAGAAAGAGCTACGCCATCAAACTATTCACCACATTGCTAGAACGACCTCTCCGTTGTTTGCTTATACAAGGGCTACGAGGGGAAAGGCAAGAAAGGATTGACGCTTCTCTGTACCAGACATTAAGAAATGCAACTTCTTTCTCTACTTCACAGAGGAAATACATTTTTATATTTCACTTCTAATTCTAGCTTGCTTTATTGAATTATTATGTGCCCTGGGCACCTATTCAGCTACAGTAACACACATTTTACAACATAGCCCATAATCTTCAAGATACAAGGCTGCTATGAAGAATAAAAATAAAAAAAATGTCTGCAAAAAACCACTGTCCAGGGCAATTGCACACTGAGAAGTTAAAATTATTAGGTAGGTCCCCAAAAGTCACTACTATGATTATCACTGCCAGTGATGATCTAAAATCCCCAGTTCTACACCAAATGGAAGGAGCGCTTGAAGAGAGGAGCTTATTACTGCCAGGAACCTCTAAGGAAGCAGGTGATTTTTAGACTGTATCTTTATAATGTTTGATAGTAAGGACTGAGTTTGGTCTTGAATTTGTCAAACCAAGTCACTCATGCCAAATTGAATCCACACTGCTGGGCCTCACTTGCCAACACAACATTAATTTTATGCTTGCACATTTAGCAAGGGCCAAACCAGGTGTCTTTGGCTTCTGCACCTTCCCACAGCAACACTTTCTTGGACCATAAACTTTGACCAAGCTGACCAACCACTTAGCACCCAGCATACTACATGCTACAAGAGGTTATGTACAACATGGGCCAGAAGCTTGAGCAGGTTTTTATCACTGGTGGTGGCTGCAGACAATCCCTCATGGCAGACAGGGTCATAACCTCAACTTTGCAGTCTCTAGCACGGAGAAATGCCATTTTTGGAGAAGAAAGGCCATAACACCTCTTTTTCCTCTACACTAGTACAATCAATAGGAAGTGTAGAACATCCACATGTAATGGGGCATCTTCAACAAACTATGCAAAGAACCCGGCGTTAATTTACCTACAATCTCTCCAAACTGCCATCCTAGTGTTCAAGAAAGTAGCCATCATCCTGTGAGATCCGGACAACCCAACCTCGACGAGCTGTTTGGAAAGCACTTAGAGGTGGAGAAATTCAGATCTGCTGTCACAAGCTCGCATCACAAGTGTAATCCACAGCTTTGCTCCGCGTGATCTCTTGAACTTTGCAAAAGTCTGAGATGTTGGTCACATACGAAACTTCCGTTTGCTCAGTGGAGGTCAGTTATGTGAACTGAAAATGGCTATCACTGCACCACGATGCAGACTCTGGTGGATTAACAGGCTTGCATGTAGTATTTAGAAAAACAGGACATTTTTGCTTTGGGGCAAAGTTCAGTATACAGGTACTGGCCTGCACTGTAGGCAGTGTTGCATATTCCCTGATGTCCCTGCTGTCTCTGTCTCAGTCCAGAATTTTTTTTTTTTTTACATGTCCATAAATTTCACAGCTTGCTAATGGAGCATGCATTGGGCTGCTCTTCTATGCCAGATCACAGACTTCATTTGTTCACCTAGATACAAGCTTCATAAAAACCTGTGCACATTAAGCCAGCACACAGCACACTGTATAGCTTCTGCGAAAGAAGGAACTTTGCTAGCAAGACTGTCACTGGAAACAGTGGGCTTCATTTTGCTGTGAGAGTCCATACTTACCTTCATTGCCCATACATACAATGGCCATCATGCATATTATCTCAGCCCTACTTCTTTCTGCCTGTTGGGCTGAAAATATTGCACCATTCTCTTAAACACCACTTGCTCTTTCAAAAATCACAACAAAATTTCTTCCCCAGACTTTCTGTCTCTCTGCCCCTTGTACGCAATGCCTGAGCTGTCACTTGGCACATGATGACCAGGGATCAGGCTGGACTTTCCTAATGATTCTTCAAATAAAAATCCTGTCATAAAGGAAAATCGCTGTTCATCATCCCTCCCTTGTCAGTGTTCTCCCCTCACACTCCGAGAAAAGCTCTTCTCATGGGGCTTTCTGAGAAATTTCACCGCTGCTGTCCCAGTGCCCAGCTGCCCTACACGCCGCACTCTGGCACAGCTGTGGCCAAAGGGTGAATCAGAACTGAGAAAACTTAAATGAGAAACACAGGCACATTGAATAAACAAGACATACTTACAAAGTGTAATGAAAAAAATAACCTGGACACAAACACCAAGGACACAAAGCCAGTAACTCATTCCATCACAGTAAGAAAAAGTACCAGAAGTAGAATAGCGCTAGTTGAAGCCAACACATTCCCTAGAAAATAACGTGAGAATAGGGTGTATTTGGGTGAGCAGAGCTGTGTCCTTCTTCAGCAGACAATACTCCAAAGTGCCAGGGCCACCTGCCTTCATCCACTCCAAAATATGGAGGATAGGGTGGGGTTTCCTAAAAAGCTCTTCCAGAACTCTAAGATAAATCCTAAATGTTCACTGAAAGAAAACAAAAAACACAAAACCCAGTGGAGTGAGTAACCCACCCAGTGCTGCGAGGGCATAACTTTTTTTGTAGGATTCTTTGCCAGAATCTTTCCCCAACAGATGTTTCCATTTCTATGCTCTGGGCTGCTTCATGGGTAACATCACTCAGTTGTGGCAAAAAAAAACAAAGATGACTTTTCCCATTGCCTCCAAGCAAGCCTGGCTTCTTTCCATTTCCAAGTGGCAGGGACAACCTGAGATACTCAGCTTTCTGGGATATGAGGAGCAGGAGCTGCCACACTGCATGCTGGACATAACTGGAGTTCTGTAAGCTCAGTCTGGCACGGAAGACTCTCAAGACTCTGCAGACTCCCTTACAGTGCTGTTTTGCCAGTGCCCTCATCCTACTGCAGACATTGTCCTTGCCCTGGCTGACCGATCTGTAACTCTTCTCCCTTTGTCTTGCACCTGCACAATCCTGAGTTTATGAACTGCAAGTTCTTTATGAATGGGATGAGCCTAAATTTGTCTGTGGAGAAAAGAAAAAGCCACTTATTCTTGGTATTTGCAATGCAGTTTGCTGTCCTCTGAATGTGTAGTCGCATTCAGATACATCAATAATTCTCTAGATCCATAACTAGCAAGAAATAAAGACCTTCTCTGATCAGAAGCCAGCAGGTTGGAAACTCCTTTTTGAAGAGTGCAGCAGGGAACGCTGCATGCAGCTCAGTGCAGACTGCCTGCCATACCAGAGTTTGCAGTCTGTCTGCCCAAAGGGAAACCCCACCACTGCCATCTGACATGCCACCAGTGCCATCCCATGCCTGTGCATTCCTTGTCGTGACAGAGCAGTGCGCGCCAGAGCAGCAGATGGGCTCCTCCAAAACACAAAGTTGGGCTCTGGAGGACGGGTGTGAGAAACTGAGCCAGAAAGGGAGAGGGAGGCAATACGCATGCTTTGCAGTCTACCACAAGCAATGCCAAGTGGTGATGCAAACTTAAGACTTTCTGGCTTTATTTTGCAGCCAGGGGGCACATCATTTAGTTTTATTTTAATTTCAAAATAACAGCACTGCCACCAGTCCTACTGGCAAAAGGTTTTCCTGGCTATATCTGTAAACTGCCCATGCAAGTGCACGTATTGTAATCGCTCAGTAACATTACAGGCCATGACAAAGGCTGGCTTGCCTGTCTTGCTTCATTAAATCAGTATGCCAGGCATGAACTTACTGATGTTCTGAGAAGTCTTGGCTGAGAGAAGACACAACGTGCCGCAGTGATCTTAGGTCCTGGCTGCCTGGGGACACCCTCTTCTGCCATTTTGCATGCACTACTTCCCACATCAGGACTTCCCTAGGCAGAGTTCACGAGGCCCTGACTGATCCTCTTTCAGCCCCAATGATGTACCACATAACCATTCATAGCACATCTCCTCCAGACCTGTGCCAGATGTATCTTTGACTCCATCCACCCACATCTTCAAGAAACAGTCTGTGTTAGTTATCTGTACTGAGTCAAAAATTGAACAAAACAGAATTTGTCCCTGGAAAGATAAAGACAAGCTAAGAAATGTATACAAGTTCTCAAAGCATTTAACGTTAGAAACAAGAGCTTTTCCCAGTCTGATTGTCCTGATTCTTCATGTCTAAATCAGCAGGCTAAAGTGTACCAAAACCAAATTTGGTCTATGACAGGATCTCATTTCTCCAACTGTCACACAGTGAAAGTGAAGTTTTTCACTGCTCAGATATCAAGTACAATTCTTTGCACAACCATATGTATGGGGAAGATAATAACACCTTCAATTTACCAGCAACTTTGAGCTGCTCATTGTTAGAGCTACTTAGAATTTTCTTCTGTCTTGCATGACCCTCTGCCAAATCTTTTATGAAGCTGCAGCTTTGATGATCAGATAGCAAGAGTTCTGCTAAGATCGACCGAAGAGATGAAAGACAAACTTTAGATATTTTCCTCTTCTTTTGTCTTTTCCAAAAGGCAAAAAGCATATCATGCCCTTTGACTACACCTTTTCCAGAAAAAAAAGCCTTACCTGTGCTTAGTCAAAAGTAGCTCTTAGATTTGTATGACATAGCACTGTGAGAACATTTCATCACACTTTCACACATAATTGCCACTAAGCCAGGTTATTTAAAAACTGCTAAACATTGCTAATAAGCATTCCAGATATTGCTTGATACTATGTACATTTGGGACAGAGGGAGACATTAACAAAGAAACGAGATCATAAATTCTGTATTCCTATTATTGTACATTAAGGAAATGAACATATATGCTTAATAAAATATATAATATATATGTGAACTACTAAACAAAGAAAATTAACTAGCATATAGTTTAGGTATATTTAAACTCTCTATAAAATCACCTAGCAGTTAATCAGCACAGCTTCAGCTGGTGCTGTAGGGAACAAATGCAATTCCAATCAATGTTTTATAAATTACTATTTATGTTTTCAGTTGCAGTGGTTTATAATGTCATTTTTTTCATGAACGTACCAAGTTAGTTAAAAAAACCCTGGGAAAACAGATACAGAGAGAGAGGAACAAATTTTACTCCTCTTGATATTTAAAAGTGCTTTCCAGTCCTCAGGAAAGAAAGATCATCAATCAAGTTAAATACTTTCCATAATTTTTAATCCCAGAATCAGCACTGGCCAAACATACTGTCCCACAGTGTACAATAACTATAAAGAACAATGCTACTGCAGATGTTCATATGCAAATGCCAACACTTTTTAATTCACTTGTTTTAATTAAGATGGGTTCTGTTATTAAATCTGTCAAAAACAGCAACTCTAAAACCATTTAAAATAAAATATTTTGTCTGCCTGTTGCTTGGTGTCAGCACCACTTCTGCAATTAAGCAAGTGTAAGGGACAGATGCTCTGCTGGTGAAAAGCACCTGGGTTCTCTGGAGCAGCAGGGATCCAAGCCTCCAGCTGGCCACAGCTCTTCTGCCCTGGCAGGACAGTGCTCTAGAAGGAGGGCGAGCAGGGACTCCAGAGCTCTGCCTTTCTCAGCAGCTACCGCAGTGCCACGGAGCGACACAGTCAGTGTTGAGGAGCCCATATTCACAGTGTGTGCATCTTGTGGGCTGGGCTGAGCTGAGCACCCACCTGTAACTGTAGCTTGCTAGGTGAGACCCCAGAGAGCAGCTTCCACTTCAGTTGCACCCAGAAGAAATCCCACTTGTGCAGCCCAAGATCAATCCATGCTGTGAACCAGGTGGCAGGGAGAGAGAGGACTGGGAGATAGATCCCCTTCAGAAGCGTGCGACTGAAGTGAACTGCTAATACAGGCAAACCCTAGAGCAAGTCACACGCAATAAATATCTAGGAATATGTGGTAAATTAATGACACTGGATCTCTTTTGTTAAAATACGGTGCTTGTTCCCCTGATGGGGACAAATACATGGTAGAGAGATGGAATAATACTGGTCCCAGATTTCAGAGCACCACACCTCCCATGACATGCTCCGCAGGCATAAATAAGGGGCAGAAAGTATACTAATGTAGATTACCATCAAAAAGACTTAACTATATGAAGTTAAATACCAATTAGAAGAAAATGTTTTTAAATTCAAACTTTGAATTGCATTATCTTTTTAAAAAACTTGCCACCACAATAGTGTATTAATGAGTTCTATCCTAGAGTAGGAAGAAACGGGTAATTCAGTATTTGCCAGTAACTACCAGTTCCAAAACATCTGTTCTGACATTGCAAGTTCTGAAATACTCTCAATTTCAAACAGGGAATAGCAAAGGAATCTCTATGTTGGGACTGGCTCATAAATGCTTATCAATAGCAGATACCGCACGTTTTGAGAACCTTGCTTTCCCAGTTAACTATTCTAGTCAGTGCTTGTCGTCACTCTGCCTGGTGAGCTGAAGAAACCAGGCACTGCAGAGTATAAAGGAAGCTCTAAGTCTGGCAAAACTGGAACTGTATATTTTGCATTTTTATACATTCATTTTACTTAGAAAAATAAAAAACATTTTTGTGAATGTAAACAGTGCAAGTTTCTTTTTTCCAGTTATATCAGTTTGTCAAAGAAAGGATATTACCTCTCCCACAAACCTTGTTTTACTTCCATCCTTTGATTGCAACACTTGCAATTTTATTGGAGTGTACCAATGTGATTCCAGAGCTATTTGGGATTTTTGCACAAAGATTTGTATAAAGCCTGAAATTACATTTATGTTAATACACAGAGGAAACATTTTAGTATGTTTCATGTAATAGAATGAATAAGATTAGGTAATGTAATCACATGGTGAAATATTAGAATTCTAGTGAGCATAATTTTTTTATTATAGGTAGAAGCATCTTTGAGTTTCCTTTTGCCACACCATTAATTTACTAAAATGAAAGTGTTATCTATTTCAAACAGCAGCTCATTTAAATTAAACTCATCAGCCATAAGCTTTAAGTTTCAAATGCCATTTCCTATCTGTGACACAGAAAAGGAAAAACAGTTTAAGAAGGTTTGTGTTCTTGCTTGTAAAAGACATTTTCAATCAACACCTATCACAGGCAAGGTAGCACAGGACTCACATGAGTTCTATTCAAGGAACTCTACTCAACTTCCAAAGTTAGAAGTTAATTGCCTAACTTCTGTAGAAAGCATTTTGAAAACACCCCCACCATTTTATACAAGGTAAAAGGAAGCCATTTTTCTGCTTTATTTTCAGCTGGATATATCATTTACTCTGTCATCAGAATGGAGGGTGGAAGACAGCTGGCTCAAGAAACAACAGAAAAAAGACTTTCAAAATTTTTTTCAGAGCATCGAATGGGCCTGGCAATTTTTCAGTGAAAATGGTTTATATTGAGACAGTGCGGGAAGCTGTGTCAGAACTGGGCATGATTCCTGCAACTCACTGCGGTCGAGGAGGCAGGAGTTAGGGCAGCATATCAGCTGCACGAGATGAGGCAAACAGACCAGGAGCAAATACCTGTTTGGTGTGATTCAGACTAGGTATTTGAATATCAGTCTTAAAGAGACCACCTGAAGGCCATAACAACCGGGCTTTTGGATGCTACATGGTACTATTTGTTCAGACTCTCTAGCTGGAGCTGCTCTACTTCGTATAAACAAGTCAACAACTCTCTTGACACAGATTTCCCACACCCATCTGAGTGTCTTAGTGGCTAGTTATTAAGTCTTTATGTTATTCTCCTTCCCTGGTAAGCGTGAGGTAGAGGATTGCTGTTCAGCATAGTGGGAAGACACAGGATCACATGCCAAAACAACGGGAATGTTGTCTTTCCGTGTGTTTCCAGCATCCCCACTAACTGTCACAGAAACTGGTTATGCAAAGAAAACATTCTTGGCCTCCTTTTCTCAGTTATCATGAAGTACTCAGCAAAGTCTTAAATTCCTTGCAATGCAGAACGGGAAAAAGCTTTTGAAATTGAAAAAACATATGCCTTTACATTTAGAAGGCAACTCCCATTTCAAATGCGTTTAGATGGCAATTGAAATGCTACTCTAAGATCCTAAAATTAGGCACTTCAGATCTATAGCAGGAGCTACAAGTATATCCCAACACCTCCTTGATCTTCCTGAGTTGAAACCTGTTACTAAATTCTAGTTTCAGAAACCAGCAAGAGCATAAGTGTGAATTTAACACCACATTTTCAAGCCTACCTATGATCTGGGTTACTTGGATTTCTAGATAGTTGATTTAAGACAAAGTGATTGATTTTCAGAAAACCAAATTAACAAAATGTAAGTCAGAAAGGTGGTAAAAATCAATGAATTAATAAACCAATTCTTTCATTAATAAAAAACTCTGTTCATTATTTCCCATTTATTGAATTTACTAGCACTGTTTGTATTCACAATTTATTTCATAATTTATGAATCTTTAGCCCTGATCAAAGTTTTACTACATAGACAACAGTCTGAATGTTTTCTTCAGGATATTAGAGACTCATATTTCTTTTCTGCATTTCAAGTATTCAATTTTTTTTTCCCAAATCACATGTGAAGTCTGCTACAATTTGGCTAGAGCCAAGCAAACAACTGATAGTTAATTTTTTTAACATACAGTATTTTACATATGGTTTAGTTCAGTACAATTAAAATATTTTATAAAGAATTTAGATCCAGCCAGAAACTTAACCATATGTGGATTTTTTTGAGAAATCTACACATGTGCTAACATATCTAATCTGCCATTACAGTCGACACAGATTTGGTTGCCTAAACATATGTGTTTAGTGTGATCTGGGGCACCGTGGAGTACCTTGGCTGGCCTCCAGACCCTGCAATAAAAGATCTCCTCTGAGTCCTGTGTCATGTCTACCAGGCCTGTGCACTTCTTCACTACCCTAAAACATTTCAAATTGTAGTCAATGCCTATGTTTAGGTACCCAAATCCCACCTTTATTCAGGTGGTGGAGTTTGGAAAATTATTCAGGTGACCAAATGCAAGTTTCTACTCCAGGTAAACTGAATGACCGTCACCTGCATTGGTTAGAGCTCCATAGGCTGTAGTAGGAGCTGGCATGTCGATAGCTGTAATCAAGATGTGAATATCAGGCATCTGACTCCAGAGCTGAACCTCAAGATGGAATTCAGTTTTCAATGTTTTAATTTCTTCAACAAAATAATGAAAAGCCTGCGTGACTCGGAAAACAAATACATTTTATTTAGGAACTGTAAAAACTCATCTCGAATAAAACAATGGAAAAGTTCTATACAGAAACTGTGAAATGAAAAATGCCACTGAAAAGTTGGGGTTTATTTGCTTTTTAAAACACATTTCAGGAAACTGAAGTGACTTTGCAGAGCAGTTTGATGTTGCAGAGTCTTAAAATTATCCTTGCAAGTTTTTCCGAAGAACAAGAACAAAAACCATAAAATTTCTTGCTGTCTTTGTGATCATGAGTTACAAAGCATTAAGGATGAAAATGGAGTCTGATTTTATCTATGTAGAACATAAGGAACACATTGTCCTTCCCCAGATGCTGTCACGTTGCTACTCTTAAACAAAGCTTTTGATAAGAGTAAGTGGGAGGGCTGTATAGTATACACTTCTATTCTCACAGCTTTTCAGACGACGTATCATAGCCACAACCAAAATTTAAAAATACACTTCAAATTTAGAATAAGCTAATCATAACAGTTTAATAGCTTTCTGTGTTCTGGACTAGATTCACTGTATATTTTAGCTATATAGTAGTTTGATGGAATAAGAAATTTCTCATTATTTTAGGTTTCATACACCATGGTATCTATGGGATATAACTTCTCATTCATCAAGATGTGCCTTTTACAATTACATTTGTGCAAACCTTACCAAAGTAAAATATAATTATAATTGTTTTGAACTGCTCTTTAATGTTTTTTTCCAAAGCATTTTGAATAGATGCAGGCTCTTTCATCTAACAAGTTGATTATATTTTGATTAAATGTACTTCCAAAACAACTCCAACAAAAAAAAAAACAAACCAAAAAAAAAAAGCTTAATCTTGCCTCCTGAGCAATGCATTTTCATGTCAAAAATCTTCCAAAGAACGTCAGTCTTACCTTAGTAAGAAAAGGGCAATAGTAGACAGCAAGCTCAGCATGAGCTGGGAATATGCGTTGGCAGCAAAGAGGTCCCAACAGTGTTCAGGGCTGTACGAACAGGAGCACGGACAGTAGATCAAGGGAAATTATTATTTTCCTCTACTTTGCATTTGTTAGACCATATCCAGAATATCAGACCCATTTTTTCGGCCCCCTAGTACATAAAAAAAGCACCAAAAAACTAAGGTGGGGGTCCTCAAGCTGGTTGGGGCCCGAAGCACTTGTCCTGTGAGGAGAGGCTGAGGGACACAGGCAAGTTCAGCACAGAGAAAGGACGGCTTTGGGAGCACCTAACAGCTATCCCCCAGCACCTCTGCAGAGGTTAGCAAGAAGATGGAGCCAACCTCTTCACAGCACTGAATGACAGAAGGACAAGAGACAATCTATATGCTGAAACAAGAGAGATTCAGACTGGATATAAGGAAAAACTATTTTGGATGAGTCCCATCAGGCAGTGGAAGAGGCTGCCCAGAAAGGCTGTCCAGTCTCCATCCCTATAGCTTTTTGAGACCCAACTAGATAAAGCTGTGAGCAACCTAGTCTTAGCTCAGAGCTGACCCTGCTTGGAGTAGGAGACTAGAGACCTCCTGAGATCCTGAAGTATCCTGTGATCCTATGCCCCTATGATATTTTCCCTCCAGTAAAAGAATCCTAGTAGCCAAGCATATAAGTCACACGTCATTAACATTTATGGAAGACATATGATCTTATCATCCAACAAGCAATCCTATTTGCCTATTAAAAAAATGTGAACAGTAATGGCACTAGTCTCAACCAAAAAAAGTATTATGATTCCTCCTGAAAAAAGTGCAATCAAAATGGAAGGGATTTTTCTTGTGCATAGGACTTCTGAATTTCAGATGACATTGTTGCTCCAACTAAGACTTTACAAATGCAAGCATTCAAAACTTCACTTGACATTTACAGTAATTGCAACATATAATACTTTTTGCAGATTATTCAAGAAGAATCGATTCCAACTCAGAAGTTGCTCAGGAAATAAAAGTTAATATTCATGTTTTTCCACAAGTTGAGCCAGTTCCAGTATCAGGCTGACTCGTGTCTTGTTAGAAGACAAAGAAAAATCACATCCAAATTACTATGATTTTGATCTCCTGGAAAGTTAACCTTTCTAAGAATAGAACAGGTTTAGAAAGAAGAATGAGCAAAAAGAGGCTAACAGAGAGACTCACCAGAACACATGCTGAAGGCTGGTGCTACTCTGATAATTATAAGCCCAGTTCCATGACAATATGAATATTGTCACTTTTCCAGTGATAGATGAACATGAGGAACTTCCAAGAAGCAAGGACCACAAGAGAACTTGAGAATTGTTATGGCTAAATTCACTAAGATGCCCAGATATATATTTGGTTCAACTTTGAGCTTCTCAGGAAATCCTTATCCCTTTCAAACAGAAACTTTTCAGTATTTCAGAAAAAGTCCTGTGTTCTATCCTGAGAGTAATCTGCACTCTTTTCCACCTTGTTTTAGTAAACAGAAATCAGCAAACAGATAAATTCTGAAAGCAATATTCAGGGCACTCAGCAAAGATACAGTAAACCCAGACTAAGGCTTTTCCACCCACTCCCGCTCACTGAGAAGGGCAGGGGCTCAGATTAACAATTGTCCATGTGGATTTGATCACCAGGGTACTGGCTACTCTGAGGAGACTGAGTGTCTCACCAGTTTTGATCAGAACTTCCTTCACACAGATGAGAAACTTTTCTCAATGAAAGTTTAATAAAAAAATGATGCATTTATGAGTATTTCAGTGTTCTCAAAAAATAATAATAAGAAAAAAATTTTATTCCCAACAAGGTGTAAGCAAGGGTCCCTCTCCTCCTGAAATAATTTGTCGTCCTTTAATTTCCAGCTGTGGTCTCTTCAACTTCTAATGTCCTAACAAGTAAGACTCAGATATGAAGATGCTCAGAATTTGCCAGCTCAGCTGCATGTAATTCTAGATTAAAAAGCAGCTCTCCTTCCATTTGCTTTTAGCTGATGTTCTTACCTGGCAGTTAGCACTCTTGTGGTTTGCTGTCATTTTCAGTCTCTTCCCTGTTCAGTCTTAGACCTGCTTCTTCCTCCTGACCTGTCCACTTGACCTCACTTCAGTCCTGGATGAATTTCAATGTGGTCTGTAACCTGTAACTTGGCCTCCCTGGCTCTAAGATTTGACCATCTTTTGGTGATCTAGGATTGATGCAAATGGCTAAGGATGCCTCAGCAGGACTGAAGGCAGGGGCACAGTCCGGTGCTGGATGACACTGCAGAATTCAGGCAGTAGAGATTGACAGCAAGCGGAAAAAGGGATCAGTTTTCATTTCTTGTGGGATATAATCAGTGGTATTTGTTGCTTCTCCCACAGCTTTCTCCTTATGGATTTCCTTTTGGGTTATAACCATCTTGCAGAAAGTATTAAAGAGCAGATAATCAACATCCCATCTCTTCTGCCTATACAAGAAGGTTGTATACAAGAGCCAGGCTACAAGCTGGGGACAGCCCTTAGCTCTTGCCCAAGGAATAGGTGGACTGTCAGAACAAGGGGCCACATTTAGGCCAAGTTAGGCATTTGTCCAGTTTACCTTCCAGAGACCCACATGCCACACGAACTTTTGCTTTGCTTCCACGATTATACTGAGCTCAAAATAGTTTAGGCACTGCTAAAGACACCCTGATTTTAATAGATGTTGTGCTGACCTAAATTTTGTTAAATACACATTCTGTGTTTAATCACTCCAATCTTCAAAAAGGGCAAGAAGGAGGATCCAGGGATCTACAGGCTGGTCAGCCTCACCTCCATCCCGGGAAAGGTGATGGAGCAGCTTATCCTGGAGGCCATCATCAAGCAAGTGGAGGAAAAGAAGGTTATCAGGAGTAATCAGCATGGATTCATCAAGGGGAAATCATGCCTGACCAATCTGATAGCTTTCTACAATGACATGACTGGCTGGGTAGACGAAGGGAGAGCCGTGGATGTTGTCTACCTCGACTTCAGCAAGGCCTTCGACACAGTCTCCCATAATATCCTCCTAGGGAAGTATGGGCTAGATGAGTGGTCGGTGAAGTGGATAGAGAACTGGCTGAATGGCAGAACTCAGAGGGTTGTCATCACTGGTGCTGAGTCTAGTTGGAGGCTGGTAACTAGTGGTGTCCCTCAGGGGTCAGTACTGGGCCCAGCCTTGTTTAACTTCTTCATCAACGACCTGGATGAAGAGTTGGAATGTACCCTCAGCAAGT
>Ga0065711_1037568_pt1 | contig 19700 bp, 6 predicted proteins | sample Hoacrofraction12_FD_59098 | JGI IMG/M metagenome (GOLD analysis project Ga0065711, IMG submission 59098) | Hoatzin crop microbial communities from Cojedes, Venezuela - Epithelial fraction 12 v2 (version 2) | ecosystem: Host-associated > Birds > Digestive system > Esophagus > Crop | place... | reverse complement strand
GAGGGCGCAGACTCAAAGAGGAGTGGTCGCACCTTGGAAGTGGGTAGCCTTTGGGATGGAGGTGTGTTTTGGTATTAAAATGATATTAAAACGAGCGAAGTTCACAAGAGGATAGCACTTTGGCAAGGTCTTGAAAACCTGTTGGCTCAGGGAGCCAGATGAGCTGCTTATCAGTTCTAGAGGACCATTTCTTCCCTCTTTATCATCATAGAGCAGGGCCACGGAATCTTCACTCCGCTCCATCATCTATGGTACATTGCAGGGAGTTGCTGTGTTAGTGGATTCCTCGCATGCATGCTGCAGCAGTGTCCCATCCTCAGAGCTCCTTTTGATTTTATGCTTTTCCTCAATGGGTGAACAATGCTATGTTTTTTCATATAAACTTTAATTTTTAGATGTAAAACCTCAATTTTACTAATAATTCCATACCTGGGCATGAAATCTTGAAATGTACTTCAAATTTCTTATCAGTCATATAATGGAAAGGATATTTTGCCTGCTCTGAGGTAGGAGTGACATACAATGAAAAGCTTTGAATCTTCATTCCCTTTGTCATCTAAAATAAGGTTTTAGAAGCATTTTATTGCCACTGTAAAAAAATTGTCTCGTTATTCTTACCAGCCTGGGACTTTCATATGCTGTTAGGTCACATCAGTGGGCATCTTCAAAAAAGTTCTCTCAGAAGCTCACGAGAAAGGGTGCTCTTCTAAATTTTTGTGAAGGTGAAATAATATGGTCTTTCTTAGGGTACTGCTAGATCTGATATTTAATTTTTTCAAACTAGTGCAAAAAAGAAACATAACCCATAACCAATTTTCTTACTTGCCCTTTTGGATGCCATGCAAATACTGTGCATTAAGTCAGTCCCCTTACTGACTGACAGCAGTCTACAGAAGGAAACGATACTGCTTATATGAAGCTATTACCTCTTTATTATAAAAATCTCAGCTGTAATTATGAGAAGCAAGTAAGCAGCATTTTCATGTGATGAAGCTTACCTCTTCAGTTTAATGAGAAATACAGAATATTTTGGCCATTTTTAACACTCTTTTAAATTTCTACATCTTAGTGTTGTTTTCATTACCTTACTGCAGATACTAGAGGTGAGCCAAATCTATGAGTTCAGCAAATCTGGGATGTGTTTAAACTGGTAGATTGTTGGAGGGCATTTTGCCTATCTCTTGCTGAAGAAGAGGTAGAGGCTTTAAAAAGGGTCCTAATTCACTTAAAATACAGTTCTTCTTGAAATATTTGATTTAAATACATGTAAGCACTTTATTTGTTTACAGTCCTTATTAACCTTCAGTTTAAATGAGCAAGCAAGTTAATATGCCTCCAACTTCAGGTATCTCTTAAGTTTACTAGTAAAAAGTATATAAATCCTTAGATATTAAAAAAAAACTGAATCCACTCCAAAATTATCAGCAGTTGTTGGTGCTGCTGCCAAAATGAAGGAAAAAAAAAAAGATTTTCTTTTCAAAGTGAGAGACATACTGAAAAAATATTCTGTTCTTGCCTTCAAACAGCAGGTAAGGAAGAAATAGAAGGTCCATTCCTGCAGAAGTGTAAGACGAACCTGAAGGTCAGATGATCAATGTATTTGTTATGACAGTCTTCCATGGAGTAGAATTTACATCCTTGACCAGCAACGTTCACATCTGGCATTAAGGAGAACTCAGAGACAGAAGCAAATGCATTTTAGTGTAGCTTTGCTGAAAGACTTCTTGATTTTATGTTTTAAGGTCACATGTGAATCAGCAGTATACCTTGCTGTTCTTTATTCTCTGAAATGAGAGACTTCACTTCAAAGCATTCGAAAGAGGGAAGCCCACAGTGACCTCTAATTATTCTTGAATATATATAACCCTTTGACAACAATGGCCTTTATTAATAGAGCAGAATCTTTATGAAATGCTCAGTTCTGCGCAGTCTGTAAAGGGAGGTGCTGGAACTGTGATTCACCAGATTTAAAAATTTGCAAATCCATTTGTCTTCAAACTTGTACAAATTCCCTTCTGATTTGCAGCTTAAGACAAAATATGCATTACACACTGGTTTCTAATTGTGCTTCTTGAATTGCATATGATGTGCAGGGACATCCAGTAAGCACAGATTAAGCTACTCTGGTTTTCTTCTATTCTGTCTTAATTACCATCCTGACTTGTACATTTCCCTGCTGTTAAATAAGCTTGGCTTGTGGCAGATATTATGACATTGTCATGCAGATGTTTTACGTTGTGGCATTGAACCTCTTCGATCTAAATGGGGGAAAAATAAAATCCTGTATCTAAACAGTAAGAAAGAGACAAGCTTATCTGAGGAACTTCAGCACACCTTCTCCTAAGAGTTGTAGTTTACAAGGCTTTCATACGTATTGGGTAAAGAAAGCAAATCTTGAGAAGGTTCACTGATTTCTGATTTGGGTCTGAACATATGCGTAATGCAGAGGTTGTTTGGAAAAGTCTGAAAACTTCCAGAAACAGGTGTGCTAGCTGTCGCATATTCCCAGTAGCTGCTCATGAATGATAGATTTTTAAATGTCCAAGCTACGTGTGAGATAGCAATCTCCCCTACTTGGCCCCTACTTGTCCTCTACTCCTCCCCTACTCCCTTTCAGACACAGGTGCAGACAGAGGGACAGTCCAAGAAATAAGCTAGTCAAAGTGCAGAGAGAAGAGAATATTTTAAATGTAAGGATAAAAAAGAAAATAATCTGCAAATAACAGGAGTGGGCACTGAACAGTATCTGCTGTGAAGGAGTACCTCCAATCCTTGTCTTTATCACCTGAGTGGTGTATCTGGCAGGCCCCCAAATCTGTATCATTTTGAATACACATCATACATCTCTGTTTTAGCAAAACTGAGGAGTTCAGTCATTTACTAACCAAAATAGTTAATATTATGAGGGTGGTGAAACACTGGAACAGGTTGCCCAGAGATGTGGTAGATGCCCCGTCCCTGGAAACATTCAAGGTCAAGCTGGACAGGACTCCGAGCAACCTGATCTAGTTGAAGGTGTCCCTGCTCACCGCAGGGGGTTGGGGCTAGATGACCTTCAAAAGTCCCTTCCGACAGAAACTAAGCTATGATTCCATGATTTCATGATTCTATGATTCTACATACTGTGGAGACCTCAGCTAGTTTAATTGCAGCCCTCTGATGTATTTGGAAATGGATGAAATACTGCTGAGTTACAAGAACATCCCTGTTGTGTATCAGGAGGTCTCCTCCTGTAAAGGGTGAGATACTATGTCTAAACAAAGAAAATCGGCAACAAGTTCATGTGCGTGTGTTAAAGCATATGGTGATACATGTTAATTTAAAAATATGGGCAAATGTTTATGATGAATTCCAGAAGATTTAGTTGTAATTAATTTTCTTATGACTTTTCCACAGTACTTAAAATATGAAAATCCTCTTTATTTTAAGGTATAATTTTAGTGTTTTCTGTATGTACTGAATGTTTTGTTTGTTAGGGAGAGTTTCATATAGCAGATTTTGCTGTCTGAGGGCATCTCCTAATAAGTGGAGAAACAGGAGTGATGAAACTGACTTCCGTAACGTATATATGGATATGTTTGTGTACACACATACAGCACATGTATAATCTCTAAACACGTTTCAATGAGACATTCCCTGATAAACTTAAACCTGTTTCATTCTCATGGTCTCTGAAGAGTCTGCTAAACCTACAGCAGAGTTAGTCACCTTTAATTACAAGTGAAATTAAAGGCTATAGAAGTGTACAAACAGAACATTACAGTATTAAAAGGATATAAACATTGTGGGTATGAAATACAGACAAGAAGTGACATTCAGTACTTAATATAGTTAGCTGAATTACTTTGTTTTGCTGGCCAAAATATGCCTGAGGAAGTTACAAAAGACATTCGATGTGATATCTGCTATTTACATGTGTGTATACACATCTATTTACATACATATGTATGTATGTAGTAAGTCGTCTTGTCCTCTTCATGTCCTCTTATGATCTCTTTGTTTTAATCTTTCTAGTCAAGAACATAACCTTTAATTTTTCTGGAATTCATATTTTGCTGTTACTGGAGGCTGCCTTGAGTCTAAGTGCGGACTTGAATGACACAGATCCAAAAAGCACCATTCTCCTCTGGAAATTACAATATCTGCTGGAAACTGCTTCCTGTCTTTCAGGAGGGCTGATACAGCTTTCAGTCTCTTCAGGAGCTGGGAAATATTTTCTGCCATGATGTAAGGGTCAGGGTGAGGACAGACAACAACATTTTGTTTCACTGTGAGGAAAAATTCTTACCAGAGCAGTTAGACTAAGCTCCCAAATTTGATGGCAATGACAATTCCCTGAAGAGTGGCCAACTGGCTATACATCTTCCTTGGGCCAAGACAGAGGAAGAGCCTCTCAGCACTTTGAACATACTGAGACCTGACAAGGGGTGCTACCACACAGAGGGCTGTACTGGTGAAACAAGTCTGCTCTAATGGACTAGCTCTACATCTGTTACAATCCTGCAAAAACATCTTGATCAGAGTCTGCTGTGACTGGTCATGGTTGAATAGACAGGCTCTTCATAACCCTGCCAGAAGTGTTTAACCTAACCATCTGTTACTAATTCAAGACTTGTGGTCCAAAGACATCTTCCCATAAATGTGGGTATTAAATGAAAGCGATTCAACTTGCTGTCCTAAGGTGTATTTGCACAAAATATAGAGGCTGGTACTAATGGTTCCATGTACAAAATAGTTAAGGGATTTTTTTTTAAGAGCAAAAGGGGCTATTGCAATGATTTTGTCTGATAGAATACGGATTTTTTTTTCCCTTTTATTCATAAACTGCCTATTAGGAGAAGACCAATGATTTTGTGTTATTTCTCTTATGCTCAAGAAAGATAAGATGGGATAGCTTCTTTTCTGATAGTCCAGTTTCAGTTTTCATGGCTACTGCATTGTATGCCTCTCTTTCAATCAGCTGATATACTCAACAGCATAAAGCTGATTTTTCCCTAAGCACTTTGGCCTGTGTATTCAAAAATGACAGCTCTTTGCAATGTTTGCTCACCTAAATAACCATATTTCAATCTTCAGAAGTGCTTAACGTTCACAGCTCATGTTGACTCCAGTGGGACTGGCAGAAACTCCATCAGCTTAAAAAATATTTTATATTTAGTGAAATATACACATACGATGCATGCATGCCCTGTTGATCTAATTCATATTTATATATGTAGAAATATGTACAAATGTATATCTATACACATATATCTATACACACATGCATACAAAAATGCCATTTACAAATTTTTACTCTTAGTTTGGAAACGCAATGAATATGAAATCATGAAGGAAAACAGATCTAAGTTCTGAAGATTTTTTTCCCCTCTGTGAAAATTAGGGTGATATTTGGTCAGGCAATCCATCTGTTGTTATGTACTTTCTTTATGTGGCAATGCTGGCTGATATCGCCATGTCTGGCATGTTTGAAACTGGGGAATTGAGTCCTTATGGTGTAGTAGTCCTTTTAAGTAGTCTGCTGTGACTTTTAGGTTACTGAAGACTATTTCAGGGATGCTAGAAGCCTTGGGAACCCAAACCAAACTGTGGGCTATAAGGAATCCTTGCTATAGATTTGCCTTTTGAGTATGTCAGCACATGCCAAGAATCAGAAAAATCTCATTTATGCCTGAGGAGCAGCCCTGATTACAGTAGCCTTGGGATCAGAGAAGTGATCCATCAGTTTTGTGCATCCCTCATCCTTCATCCCTCAACTCTTGCCTGATATGTCCTATCATGCAAGATTTTTTTCTTCACTTGGAACATATTCATAAAAAAAGCTGTAAGAAGCTTTTGCTGTGAGAATGTGTAGAAATTCAGAAGTGCATAATGTACATCCAAATAATATATCCCTATACAGAATCCTTAAAAATTGTAGGCATGTAGTAAGAGTATGCTAATTGAAATATAGAGGCACTAAACACCTACTGAGAACACTTAATTTTTTAAAACATTACTGTGGCAGCAATGTGTCCCTTGTAATTCTAGATGATATGTTTCTGATTGCCAGTTTGCTTCTGAGCTCCATAATGTGAGAACAAATGCAAATGTAAGCCTCTATCTATTCTTATGGTCATATGTCATCCCAGCCAATTGGGCAATAAAACAGCAGGACCAGGCTGCTGTTAAATAATACAAAATGTGACGCATGAATATGAAGGTAAATATGTGTTTCTCTAAGTTACGCCTATCCAATACTGTTTTGCTTTGCATTTCTGAAGTAAAAGACAAATTTAATGAATAGTATAATCAGTTCCATGTTTGATAAAAGTCAGTATGCTCTGTGACATTTTAAATTTATGAACTGTTGCTCTGTGTTTTCAAGAATTCACTTAAACTTTTGCCAGATTAGTGGTTTTAAGATAGACATTGTGGCTGACATTGATTAATCAGTCAAAATACGACAAAGAGCTAAATATCTTTCAGAAAAGTAAAGATCTCATCCCTTCCAATCTCTTCATTATTATATATTCAAAAGCAGCAGAATTTTCTCAGTTTGACCTGAATTAGATGGCCCTCTGCTAGACAACAGCTAAAAACAAGTACAGTATCTGCAGCTTTGTTCTATTCAAACATATTTTATCAAACATATGTTCATATACCATAGAATCATAAAATCACAGAATCATAGAAAGGTTTGGGTTGGAAGGGACCTTAAAGATCATGTAGTTCCAAGCCTCCTGCCATGGGCAGGGGTACCTTCCACTAGATCTGGTTGCTAAAAGTCCCACCCAACTTGGCCTTGAACTCTTCCATGGAGAGGGCACAACTTCTCTGGCCTCACCACCATCATAGTAAAGAATTTCTTCCTAGTATCTAATCTAAATCTACAAACATATTTTATATATATGCTAGTATCGCAGTTTTTATACAACATTAACTATAAGCTAAGTGTAAATTAAGGCCACTTACAGCTGTCTTCTAATTTTGTCAACGACTCTTGAAATCTTAAAAGGAGGGAGAAAGGGGTCTCTTTTCAAAATCTTTAAATATACAGTCTTATGAGCAACAATCAAGAGGGTATTTTAATTAATTCTTGTATCCTGCAAATAATTTTAAAGAACATAGCTATAGGGGAAAGTGGCATTACTTCGAACACTTTACGTAACAAATTACAAAGAGGAAAGAAGCCTGATTTTCTGCTTTCTTACATGAAAGCAGCTCCATTTCTCTAACTCGCACTAATTTCTTTTTGCATGGTTGAAAATGAAAGGACACAATAGGAGCAAACCTTCCATCCTTCCTTCCTTCTGGAGCACAGTATCTGATGACCTCTGAAATTTCCAGAAAGAGGCTTATCAATGTATCCAGACATATGTAAATAGTATCTGATTCCTTTTTGTACTCCTATGTAGTAGTAGCTCAGCTGTGTTCTTGCACTACAAAGTCTCAGTTATCACAGGTAAGTGTGTATTCATAAGCCAAAGCAGAGGGAACAATAGAGTTACAACATTGTAAGAAAGTGGAGGTTTCCAGTAAAGAAACAGAATGGCTTTTCATACAGGTAAGGTTATACAAATCCTGTCTTGCAGTTGTGTCTGCACAGGTACTAAGCAGGTGTTCAATAATCAATCCAATGCTCCATATATTCTAAGTACATATACAAACAACTCCCATTTTTATAGGGAGATACTTTTTGTGCCTATAGAAAAAAATATTATTCAAAGCCTTTCCAAACATCTGTTAATTCTCTTCTGCAGAATAAGGAAAATCACTGCTTTGCAGACCAAAAGACAGGGACATCCAAGAAGACTAGTAATTCTCACTTAAATAAAATACATTACGAATTATATTGCAACTTTCCAGCATGGAATAAACTGGAGAGGTTTAAATATTTTTTGAGATCCAAACAAAAAGGAAACTGGTGCGGGGATGTGTATGCATATATGCCTGTGTATGTGTGTATATCTAACTAAAAAAAACACTGAGAGGCCAGTTTTTGGAACATCTATGTGCCTTGATGTGGTGCTTCCCCGCAATGACTGTCCGTCTTCCACTCACACATGGCCCACTGGCTTCTCCTGCAAGCCAGCTCTGGCTCTCCTTGTATCTTATGATGAGTCTGTTCAGCTCACCAGTCTGGCAGGAAACTGTCGTCTTTTTATGCTTTTCTCTCATTTTGTTTAGGGAACTCTGCTGCCTCATAGGAGGGTTAGACACCCCTAAATCTAGCAGCAGGGAAGAAGACAGACCACAGACCACACAGTGGCCCGAGGGAAACTCATCACCTTGTTGGAGTATACCCTGCCGTCCACCTCACATAGCTCTAGATGCTTTATCAAAATGATTAAAAACCTCGGTTTTTTTCTCAAGATGTTGCATTTCTGTCACTACAATCCTGCACAGTGAGTAAAAGCTTTGTCATTGACTTCAGTGAGGATAGACCTCTGGAGCTACTGGTATATTTAAAGGTAAGTATGCGTCTGAGCTTGTGCTGGGTGAAGGCTTAAGCTGATGTCTTGTGTTGGATCAGACTTAAAGTGCCTTAGCACCTTACAGGATCAAGGATGTGGAAATAATGACAATTTAGACCTTCTGTATTTCAGGAATGACCTTTGGATACTCAAAAGCTGTGGTATCACCATAGGTACGTGCAGGGGATGATGTGAAAATGAGATACATGCAAATAGTTGGTTGTCTGACCTCAGCTCAGACTGATTTCAGTTCCATCACATTCCAGATTTTCTTATCTGAAGGTGGAAAATGTTTGCATCCAGAAACAGCCTTTATGCAGTGACATCTTTTGTCTCGTGATTGTTTTCCATGTAGCAAAATTCTTTACTGAGTCAACTGGAGTTTGAAGCCTGCAGAAGCATAACACAGGAGACATACTGTTTCATCTTAATATTCTGTGCAGTGCCTCAAGTCAGCAAGAGCTCAGAAGACTTGAACTTCTGAACCTATTAACAGGAGCCAATTGTCATCATTCTTGCAGTAAAACGAAGAAAAGTTGTAACCCTTGTACTCAATAAAGAATAAAGGAAGACACAGGTGGATATAAGAGCAGTAAGGATATGGAAGCTAAAAAAAAATGTAAAGAGAAATGTAATGAAAGCAAGTTTGAAATCCTGGCTGCAGTGGCGCTTCTGCGCGCTCTTCTATTTTACAGCTAGCGTTGTCCCTTGTGATTCGCCTCCCTCACTTAGGCGTGCCAGTACTACTGTGAACATTGAGTGCAGAGCATCACAGGATGGGCGTAATGAGAAATCTGCCACTGTGTCACTTCTATCTCCACCAAAATAGACATTAAAATCTGCTTTCAGGCTGCTCGTTCTAGACAGAATAGCTTTTCTGTCCTGCTTCAGAGCTGCATGACATCAGGAGTGCCAGGCATGGCTAAGGAGCTTGGCTTCAGTTCTGCCATTGCTCTCCTGCCTGTTTATATGCTGCCTGTGATGGCCCAGCTGCTCACCATATTGTGGGTGTTCCTGGAGGGCGCCTGCAGGTAGTGAATACATCTTGAGAAAGATTTAAATCCTTGAGAATGCAGTAACTGGAGGCTGAAACTCTCAAGATACACGGGCTTTTGCAGAGATTAATCTATACATGTGTCCTGCTGATTAGAGTTATTCTTTTTAGCAAGTAAATAAGAGTTTGAAAAAGTCTTAAATGAATCTGAAAAAATAATTAATAAGTCCCTCTAATGTCACACTCCTCCATAACAACAGTTAAACCAAACAATCTAGAAAACTACACAAACCCAGAGAAAATTTTTTGTCTCAACAGATCCCGCAGGTCTAAATAACCACTAACATAACTGCAGTGTACTGCGGCTGAACTTCTACAAAGGAGAAATAAAACTCTGAGTGTACAGAACAGTGCTTTCTTCAGTCATATTATGAAAACAACCTAAGAGCCTGAGTGGGCAGAACTATCCTGGAGAAAGAGCTGCATCATTGGCTTCTACTATTTCCACTTTATACTTTACTTTTAAACCACTATTTGGTAAGGATGTTTTCTATGATGATACAAGCAAAACTGAGTTAAGGTCAAGTCTTTCATTTGATTCACTTTTCAGAGCTGTTTATTTGATGCTAAATTAGTGGACTTAGCTTGCTCTATTTCTTATACTGATTATCTAATGAAAAAATCCTTTGTTCAACTCCATATTATTTCTATTTTCTCTTCGTCAATCTTTTTGTGTATGATTAGCACAACCTGCAGAAAATCCTGCCACTACAGAACATCTTATTCTGTATAAATGAATTACCTTGATCTAATGCTTTTGTCTCTTTATAACTCTTTGAGACAATTATTAAATTATACTTCTTCTTCAACTTCCACATCACATAGCAAAGCCACAGGAGATGCTTCACAATACTGCCTATTGGATGTGCTTGAAGCTTCATATAATTTCACATAAAGTTTTTACCTTATTTTTAGAAAATTTCTTCTGTGTTATATATGGCTTTTTATGGAGCAATATCTTTGAGTCAGTTCCCTATTGAAAATAAAAAAGTAAAAGTGAATTGTCCACTTAAACTGAAATGCTATTTTATGAAGTATAGGTCATTTCTTCTGTATGGCAGTACCAGCAGAATGAGTCATCCTTCTAAGAATATAACTAAATTGTCCTGTGGTTAACGGAGTGTAAGCTGCTTTCTGAATGTTTTGCCTCTTACATCCTCACCTCTGGTCTGAAAAGGATATCTCAGAGGATGTGTAGAGTTTCAATCTACAATTCTACCAAAAGTGCCAACTAATTATGCACCTGCCACCACACAACACAAGCAAAAAGCATTTCCGAAATCAAAATCTGAAAATCTGGAATGCAAACACCTTACAGTGTATTAGACAGGTTAAGAAACAGATCAAGTGGAGGAAAAAGTAATACCTGGTTAATATTAGTTCACATTTAAAAGTCAGTTTTAAAATTACTATTTTTGTGAACCACTCCTAGTCCATTCAAAAGTACATTCAAACCCTTCAGCTTGAGTAGTGTGTATGTGCAAAAAGCAGAGACTTACTTCAAACATTGACCCTGAAAAACAATTCTGAATTTTTCATTTTATTGCCCATACACAGCTCAAGTGATATTGTTTCTGCAGCCTGAATGGAAGGTCTGTGTAATTATTGTCCCAATCTACAAAGATGTGAAAGAAATAATCAGATATTGAGATGTGCTACAAATAAACTTGGCTTAGATACTCAGACTCTACAGCATAGGCTCTGCTCTAGAGCTCACACAGATATTGCCATTTGAATAGTCTTTGCTTTGAGGTCCACTTCGAGTTCCCCAGCAAGGCTGTTCCCATATAATATAAGCTACAAAGGGCTGCCACAAGTAGCCATAGTTCTCTTGAGTATCCAGAGACAGCAGGAACACCATTTATCTAGGTCATCCCTCTTACTTCATTTCCACCAGCAAAATGGAATTCTTAATGCTTGAAGCTTTCTGCCACACAGACAAGTGGGGTAATCAGCAAAAGTAATTATGAGGTCTCTTTTTTCAGATAATTTCTGTCAGCAGAAACAGTAGTCAAATGGATTGTTTGTTCAAATGCAAAATGACGATCATTCTATCAGCATTGTTTTGTATTTAATGCTCACTAGGTTCACCACTGTAAAAAAAAGTAATTATGAAAAAAATCTTAGTGAACTTCACTGTATCTCTTGATATTCTCTCTGTTTGGTATACAATCTGCATTTTTATTATGACTTTTACTCTGAAACACCTAATGAAATGAGACTCCATTAATTTCTCATGGAAATTCAACATTCTTTACCAGACATATTTTTGGGGTAGTTCATGGCAAGTTTTCAGATAGTGCAGGAAGACAAAGACCCATTTCCTGAAATAAATTCACTGAGAGATACAACTCGCTTCTAATTAGTCTGCCAAAAATAGTTGTGGGTGAACTTCTTAGGTTTATCCCAGCTGTCTCAGATGAATGAGAATCCCACTGATTTTGCATGCACAGAAGAGTGCAGGGTAGAACCCTTAAATGAGTAAAGCGCCTTTAACCGTAGGAGAAGCCCCAAAAGAGACACAGTTTAAAGCAAGAGAGAAAAGAAATTTATGCCAACACCACCAATTATTTTTGGGAGACAGGCTACGACTATAGTAAATCATAAGAAGAATTGCTTTATTATATCACAGAGTATTTTTATAATATGGTGCACATATTTTTTCTGTCTTCTTCATGCGATAGACCTACTTTACCATCACTGAGACCTAGGGTTCTATTTTAAGGATTTCGACAAATTTAGAATATCTTTTTCCTCATCCTTTTTCTCTGAAGCCTGGCAATGTAGGTGCAGATGCAAATTTCCTACACAAAGAATATTTAAAGCGAAGCCTGTTGTCCAAAAAGAGATTTAGTTTATGGTGATTGAATACATATCAATGAAACAAACTCCGATGTTAGGACAGTTTTTTCCTTTACACTGAATAAAGCCTTGGATCACATTGCTTTTCTTCTTCATTTTTCTTCTGCACTTTTCTTCAAAAATAATTGAAGTATATGCATACATTTTCAGTCAGAATAAGGATTCACCAAAATGTTTTGGTGTAGCTTTCATACCTCTCTCTCACTTTTCATTGAATGATACATTTGGAGCGGTACAATTAGCATATTAGAAGGTCATTCTTTTCCTCTCAAACCAAACATACACAAAGAAACAGAAGGACAGAGTGATTTTATACCTCTAAAGAAGGAAGCCCCTAAACTGTTGATATTAAAAGCAAAATGTACATCTAGGCTTTGAGTGTCTGTTAGTGTAAATATCCGGAAAAAGAAGACATGACAACTCCAAAGGAAATATGCTGTAACAAAGCTTACAAAGGATGCTTTTGAAACCTTGAACTCCCTGTTTATTACAAGACAATATCTACCAATGAAGTGCTAGCAGTGGAAGAACTAAGGAACAAATTATAAATAAGCTTTATATTGAAGCAATATTAGGTAAAACTTGGCCTGATTGCAGAAAAAAATGTACCATTATAGACAGAGAAAAAAAAAAGATAGGACAGACCTCTCTGTTCCACCTAATCTATAAAAGAATCAGAATGTAATTTTTCAAGGAACAAATTCTACATAGTAATTCCGATCCTTCTATTCCATTTCACAATGTGTTTGGCCTGGCTGGGATGGAGTTAACTTTCATAGCAGCCCATATGGTGCTGTGTTTTACATTTGGGGCTACAACAGACTTGATAACACACTAATGATTTGTTTATTGCTGATCAGTGCTGGCACAGCACCAAGGCTTTTTCCCCTCCCCTCCAGGCTGGGGGTGGGTAAGAGGTTAGGAGGGGACACAGCTGGGGCAGCTGACCCCAGCTGACCAAAGAGATATCCCATACCATACGGCATTGCACTCAACAACAAAAGCTCCAGGAAATGAAGAGGAAAGCAGTGGAAGCTTGTGGTTATGGTATTTGCCTTCCAAAGTAACTGTTACACACATTGAGGCCCAGCTTTTCAGGAAATTGCTGGATATCTGCCTGCCAATGCGATCAGTGAATGAAATAATCATTTGGCTTTTCTTGTGTGTGCAGCTTTTGCTTTGCTTAGTAAATTGTCATTCTCTAGATTCGTGAGTCTTCTCTTCTTCCTTCTACTCATCCCACAGGAGAGGAGATTGAGCAAGAGGACGGGTGGGTGTTTGGCAGCTGGCTAGGGTCAACCTACCACACAGAAAGATTCAATTTTGTACTATCTACTCATCTTAGTCAGCAGATAATTCATTAATTTTAATATGTAAGACCGCATGAATAGAGGTATTTTCTGTAATGTCCTAGTATCTGCTTAACAATCAATGTAAGCCAGTTGGGCACTGAATTAGGCTGAAACACCAAACAAGTGGATAGCAGAACAAAGCTTTGTGACAATTATTTCAGCCATATGCTGTGAAGAATCATATGTTTTATCATACCAATCTTTTTTCAACTGTTTTCCATAACAAAAACCAGTTGTTTCCTGTGGAAGCGTCAAGTGGTGTCTGCCTACAAGAACAGAGTAACCCATGAACTGATGTAGAAATTTGATGAGCTTTTGCTCAATCATATTTTATAACAGCACATTGCTGTTTGAAAAATATATGGAAAACTGCAGTTTTGTGATGGCTTCATGTAAATTAACCGTTTCAAGGAATCAGGATTAGAATCTGAAAACTGTAAAAGAATATCTTACACATAAAGTGTGATGGAGGTCAGGTAACCTATAATTATTAAGGGAGGACTTCATCTCCTCCAACTTTAGCTTTATAAAGGAGCTAAGCATCTTTTATAAGCTAGTCATACAGGTTCTCCTTGTTCTCCATAGTGAAACATAGCCACCTCTAAAAGGGGATTCATCCCACTTATGGCATAGAAATGGAGTCTTAAAATGGGATGAATCAGCTTTTAGATCTGTCTTTCATTTGACTGCAAAGGAAGCTAGGGCAATTTGCTTAGATCAGTTGCTTAAACTTTTAAAGTGAAGTGAGATGGATCCTAGCCTACCAAAATAAAAAACCTATTGGTTTCCAAGATATTGTTTAGAGCAGGGCAGCAATAAACAGAGTGGCAGATGCTCTTTATTAACCCTTACCTTCCTCACTTACAGGACCTAAAAGATCTATTGGTGACCTTGGCTGCTATAGTGGTAATTATAAACAAGGGCCTTTTTCTGCATTCCTTTCCTGCCTTTAGCTCAGTGTAACTATAAATGTCAGATGTTATCAGCTTTGGAGTGGACACTGTCTGTAAAATATGCAGCCAACTTCAGAAAAATGCAGTTACTTCGAAAAACTTATCTGTAAGGAAGACTGACTAAAAGAGAATCGGTTCTGTTTTAACCAAAACTAGGACACATACTCAGAAGACAATAACTATCTGAACAGCTTAGAATTTCTTTTTACTTAGAAGTTCCGTGCTCGTGGTCTGGTTCTGATCTCTGCAGGTTGGCTGTTAAACCATTCACTGATTTTTTTTTTGTTGGGATGTCCATTTTGCCTGTTTTCCAGTCAGCAGCTGGAAAGATGGACAGGAAATGACCTGTAGAGGATTGTGGTAAACCAAAGTTAATGTAGCCTCTAAGACACTACGATATCTACCTGTGCTTGGGTCACAGAGGGTGTCTCTAAACAGTTAACCAAAGTATGGGAAAAAAGGAGAGACTCTGGCTCTAACTGGAACCATTGTACTGACGTGCAGAAAGCAGACTCCGCAATCTGTAAGACTGTAAAGTAGGTATGTTTATTCGGCACCAGGGAGCACGGGGGGTAGTCCCACCAAAGTCATGCGTGCCGAGCAGCAACGTGTCTCTTCAATTTATACAGTCAAATATTGCATATACATCAGATTTCTCAATACACCTATACATATGCATCTATCCTCATTGCATACCAAAATCAGTTCCAAGAAATAATTTCCATATTATAATTAGTTCCAAGAAGTAATTTCCATAGACTCCTCCCAGTTGCGCTTGTGCAATGCCTCCTAGTGGTGGTCATCGAGGTTCCCAAGATGAAGGTCCATCCTCTTCATCACGGTGTCCACTGATTGACCTTTGTTTCTGCGCAAACTCAGTTCTCGTCTGGCTCCCATCCATACAGCAGGGTCAGTCTTAGCCAGTTCTAGGCGACTCCCAGCCCCTATCAGGAACTAACCCCTTTGTATGGAGATGCAAGACTCTCTACTTCAGTTAATTTAGACAATAGATAAACGCTATCAGTTTTTTAAATGCACAGTAACTATTAGGTAATGCCACTTCTATTAAAATCCCTTTTAACCCCTTCCTTCAGTACCCTCTGGAGTTGTGGAAGCACAGCTAAAATAATGGCATGGAAAGACAAAAACTCCTCAAAACTTAAATGAAGAATAAAATCACTTTAACAAAAACACATATTTATTTTAAATATAAGCACACCAATGGAGAGGACCTGTTTTCCTTCCTCATGGAGAATAAAAGAAATACCAAAAATTTTCATTTGAAATAAAAAAAACCTACAGTTAAAAAAAAAACACAAACAAAAGATGTAGCAGGATTTTCTTTATTATATTCTGTGCAATTGTGAAAAACAATTGTCTATGCAAATACAAATTACAAACTTGATATACAACATTTCTATACTATCCCAGTATCCTAAATAATTTCACAAGCCCAGTCATCAGTTTGGAAAATATCACTGCTGTTTTAGTAAGAAGTCTGCATTTTCCTAAGGAAATTCCATAGCTGTTCTAGGTTAGATCAAACATGATGTAACGTCAATTCAGTACTTATCTACACAAGTATCTTAACAAGATTAAAAGGTTTTTTAATTTTTCTTCTGACTGTGTGGGTTTTTTGGTTAATTATTCATAAAAAAACAAGGCTGCTACTCTGTAAAGTTATTATCACTTGTATTTCTCCTAATTCTTTTATAATGCTTTTGCTTTGACTATAACGCTGCTGAGGCCCTATGAATCTTCATTTACTATGTTGTTGTGGAAATATCTTTTATTCTGGTGTTTCATCAAGTAATTAGACCAATTTGAGTTATTAAATGTGTCAGAATAGAGAAAAAGGAGAAATACATCATAAAAATGAGCTATCTTGCCCTATGAACTAGTCTACCAGATACAAGAGGTTCACTCCTGGAGTTTAAAAATTTTTGATAACTAGCTAACTGGTTATAGAGCTCTCCAAACATTTAAACTTTCGATGTGGCAAAAGTCTATGTGAGTATTCAACTCCTTCAGATTTACTGCTGCAGGTGGACCATGTAGATAATATTTACTTTTACAAATTTTACTAAATAAAAGAAAAATTAGTGAGGAATTTTCCACCTGGATTGAGAGGACCAAGTCATAACATACAGGAAATAATCTCCACATGAAGAAATACTGAATTATTCACTTTTGGAGGGGAGAATCCTTTCCCGGTTGTGTATGTCTGCATGCTGCAATCATCCCCATTAATGCTTCAATGAGCTGTTGCAACAGTATCGCAATTTATAAGTGCGTTACAGGAGACTAACTGGGTGACTGACATATATTGCTTGTTCCAGTCTCATGAATAATGAAGTTTCATGAACAATGAAGTTTAAAACTTTTGCATATAAAAGCGACTTAACTGAATGAAGTTTGCAAGCCAAACCAGAGAATTATGGGTACCAGAGTATTATAAGGGAATTATCCTGGTCACCTCAGGAATCACAGTCACAAAGATGACGAAAGAAAAGCAGGAAAGAACAATGTTGTTTAGGTGTCAGTTTAAGTTTGTCCACAGGTAAGAGAGTGGGAAAAAATAATCTTAGTGAAAAAGTTAATTTTATCTATTTTCTACTACAGAAATTGAATTTCCCCTTCAAATCTGATACGTTAATAGGCCAATTGAATTTCCCCAATACTTTTCGATCAAGGCTTAAAACACAAGGAAATTCCCTGAGGTTTTTTGGTGATTTTTGTTTGTTTATTTGTTTGTTTTGATACTTCCTCAGGCATTTCTAGAGGGTAGAAACTGAAAACTAGAAATAGTCAAAGATTCCAAACTTTACACAATTTTTCCTATTACCTTAAGAACAACGTACTTCATAGTGAAACTAAACCAAAATAATTCATCAGTACTGTTGTTGTCTTATTCATATGTGGAAGGAAAATCCAGACGAACTGTACTTGTAGTGGGAATAGTCTTTTCCAAGTCTGTTTTACCAGTCTTCTAGTCTACAGATTGATTTCTGAAATTATCTTGCTGGCGTAAGTTCCCAGGAAGTATAGGTAAGGCATAAAAGGTAATTACTGAACTATAGAGGATGTATATTCTAGATTTTTACAGCAGTTCTGACATTCCTAAAGTTTATTTCATCTTATTTGAAATCTGTCCCTGTAAGCAAAACCAGTAATTGTTCGTGTACTCAAGCGGATAGTCAAAATATTTTATCGTAGAACCATAGCTTGGAAAAGACCTCTAAGATCATCAAGTCCAACTGTCAACCCAACAACACCATGCCTACTAAACCATATCCTGAACTGCAATAAGTACACATTTTTTTAAACATCTCCATGGATGGTGACTCAGCCACTTCCCTGGGCAGCCTGTTCCATTGCCTGACCATGTTTTCAGTAAAGACATTTCTCCTAATATCCAATCTAAACCTCCACTGACACAACTCGAAGCCATTGCCTCTCCTCTTGTCACTAGTTACTTGGGAGAAGAGACCAACACCTGCCTCACTACAACCTCCTTTCAGGTAGTTGTAGAGAGCACCAAGGATGCCCCTGAACCTCCTCTTCTCCAGACTAAACAGTCCGTGTTCCTTCAGCTGCTCCTCATAAGACTTGTTCTCTAGACCCCTCACCAGCCTTGTTACCCTTCTCTGGACATGCTCTGTCACCTCAATGTCCTTCTTGTAGCGAGGGACCCAAAACTGAACACAGTACTCAAGGTGTAGCCTCACCAGTGCCGAGTACAGGGGCATGATCACCTCCCTGCTCCTGCTGGCTACACTATTCCTGACACAAGCCAGGATGCTGTTGGCCTTTCTGGCTACCTGGGCACACTGCTGGCTCATGTTCAGCTGGCTGTCAGCCAACACCCCAAGGTCCTTTTCTGCTGGGCAGCTTTCCAACCATTCCTCCCCAAGCCTGTAGTGTTGCATGGGGCTGTTGTGACCCAAGTGCAGGACCTGGCATTTGGCCTTGTTGAAACTCATACAGTTGGCCTCGGCCCATTGATCCAGTCTGTCCAGATCCCTCTGCAGAGCCTTCTGCAGTCATTTACAAATGACTATTTACCAGAATAACTGGTGGCTTGGTGGATTTATTAGTTCCTACCTTAAATATAGATGAAGGTCAAGATACACAATTTTTAAACTTGATAGCTGAATGATTTTGTGTGTATTTCACATTACACTAAGTCTACTTGTACTGCTGAAATCCCATTCTCTATGTTCCTTTCTTTAGACAGTTCTGTGTGAGTACATAGCTGGTATCCCCAATCTTCTTTCAGTATTTCTCAAGATCGTTCCCCTCAGTTCCGATGTTAAACATGTCTTGGTTGGAGAAGAGACTATCTTTTAGTCAAACATTAATATTACGGCTTTCCAATTCGGACTTTCTCATTGGATTCATTTAAACAATTTCTTTATGCTTCTGTTTCTATACATAACATGACAACAAGATGTTAACTAGTTCATTTTCTCAAATTTTATAAAGAAGCAAAATGCTGGTGTTCATGTACATGACAATTAATACAGAGAGAACTTGTAACTGTCATACCAGGAAAGTAACAGAGGAAGTCAGACTATTCCTCCTCAGTTTGGCATGCCATCATTAGTATGGCAACATAGTAATTATCTTATTCTATCTCCTGTTCATGAAAATGTTTCAGACTACCCCTTTGGGAAAACCTGTACACAGTGAATTTATTTCTTGCAAACTTCCTCCTATCAGCGGACTTCACAGACAAGTCTTTACATGGCACTGAAGACGCAGGAGCAGAGCAGCAGAGGAGATATGCAGATCACAGAATCACAGAATGCTAGGGCTTGGAAGGGATCTCTGTGGGTCATCTAGTCCAAACACCCTGCTGAAGCAGGGTCGCCTACAGCAGGCTGCACAGGACCTTGTCCAGGCAGGTCTTGAATATCTCCAGAGAAGGAAACTCCACAACCTCCCTGGGCAGCCTGTTCCAGTGCTCCGTCACCCTCAGAGAGAAGAAGTTCTTCCTCATGTTCAGATGGAACTTCCCACG
>Ga0065711_1037564_pt1 | contig 19700 bp, 5 predicted proteins | sample Hoacrofraction12_FD_59098 | JGI IMG/M metagenome (GOLD analysis project Ga0065711, IMG submission 59098) | Hoatzin crop microbial communities from Cojedes, Venezuela - Epithelial fraction 12 v2 (version 2) | ecosystem: Host-associated > Birds > Digestive system > Esophagus > Crop | place... | reverse complement strand
GTTCCGTCTGAACATGAGGAAGAACTTCTTCCCTCTGAGGGTGACGGAGCACTGGAACAGGCTGCCCAGGGAGGTTGTGGAGTCTCTTTCTCTGGAGATATTCCAGACCCTCCTGGACAAGGTCCTCTGCAGCCTGCTGTAGGTGACCCTGCTTCGGCAGGGGGGTTGGACTGGGTGACCCACAGAGGTCCCTTCCAACCGCTAGCATTCTATGATTCTGTGGGGAAACAGACTATCTGATAGTGTTTTATGCTCTAAATACAGCAGTATTGTGGCTTTTTACACTAAGTATGCAAGTTTTATAGTTTAACTGGCAGAAGACAGATGTGTGAAAGGGCTTAGTATCAGAAAACATGTCTGAAAAATATTATGATTGTTGCATAGCTTGTTCCTTACTAAAAGGAGGACACTTAACAGCATGTGATGTAAAATAAATTTTCCAGTTACTTTATTTTGTATTTTAATTAGACTTCTAAACAGTCTGTATAATAATCTTGAAAGCATACCAGAGAAGTGTCTTGATATATTTAGTATAGACTGTATTTAAAACCATACCTAAAGCCTCCATCTTATTTACCTCCAAGTATTTAAACAGGGCACAAATCTAGGAGAGCTATTTACCTCAGGTTTTCATTATATTCAGTGAAGGGAGGCATGAACTGAGCTAGTCAATCCAGTTTAAAATAAAATGGGGACTACCTGGTAGCTGTTTACTGCTGATTACAGGACCATAAAGTTGAATGAACGAACACTGGTGTCTGTTGCGAGGAATGAATCTCATTTGCAATCAGATCAACAGGATGGTTGTCTAAAGATATAGAAGTAATGAGGTGCTGGTTTAGGCCCACGATTCTGATGGAGAATGATAGCTGCAAGAGGGGTAACAGCTCAGAAAATGTGATAACCTGAATAATTTGGGCTACCTTAGTCTGGGTAGAAAAGCAGTGCAAAAGGACTTGAGACATGCCATTTACAAAGATTTGTATTGACAAGGCCAATTATGAGTTTATTCTCTGCACACCAAACACAGAACAAGAATCGACCTGTTTAATGAGGGCAGATAATGAAAAAGAGAGGGAAAAGCCCAAATGAAGTAATTAACACAGACATGGAAGTAAGTGTCTTCCTCCCTGACAGAAGTTTAATAGTGTCTAAAGCAAAAATTAGGCTTTTGTCATAACATGAATGTCTATCACATGGAGTGTAAATTTCTGTTCAAGTTCATAATATTAGATGTATCAGAAAAACTTAGTCTAGGATTTTAGAGGATTCATGGTGACACTTTGTGTAGCAAATTCCTATTTCAGTCAGAAAGAATTCAAGAGGGGAAAAAATATTTCAACTGTTGCCTTAGCTTTCTTATTTTAAAAGATTTATTAGACATGAAAAAAACTGGCCTTGCTATCAATAAAAACAAATCATTAATAATAGCATGCCAAGATAGATATATTCTCTGATTTTTCATTTTTAATACATATTCTTATCTTATTGGAGGAAATATTATTGCATGCATCTCTCATTTCCTGGGAGTAGATACTCCTTGCCTATCTTTGGATTTCATATTATTTTTCTTTCCTTGAAGATCTCGAAGTAGGATACGTGAAGTAATTTCATTAAGGGAAAAATCTCTACCAATTGATTTCTATTAGTGCAACACGACTACTTTCTCACCATCCCTTGTCAATGCATGCACTCAAATATTTATATACATGTCCCTGTGTAGGACATAAATATTCATTTACTTCCTTCCTGTAGATATCCTCATCCAGAATGATGTACAATTAATATTGCTAAAGAAAAAAAGATCCCCTTTTAGATAGCCACTTACGTCTTTTAATGGTTTTATGTGACAGATGACAGAAGGTGTGTAAGGCTGGTGGATGAACAAAAGTATTTACTTAGATTTTATTTCTGTTTGTACAGTTCCCCGCAAGGTGTTAATGGTATTTATTGTTTGGAGCTTGAAATTTTTGCAGCAATATATTTATCCAGGTTCTGCCTAGGAAAACAGGAAATCGCCTTTTTACAGTTTATTAGCACTGTTTCCTGTTATTAGCACTAGTGAACAAGGTTATTACAGTGTACATATTAAAACTACTGCACTCAAGCTGTCAGTCTTTCTAAGGTAAAGGGGTTTTTTTTTCCCCTTCATATTAATACCAGAAAAATACACTGGCTATATTTTGATTCTGAACGTTGATAACTTGAGTCAATGTAGGCTTATCTAAGCTGTATAGATCAGGTCCATAGAGTCAAGTTAGTGTCTTTTTTTAAAGCACTTTTGTTGAGAATATTGTGTTTTAACTAAAGAATACTTTTATTTTAAAATACAGTAACAGTCCTTCCAACATAAGATAGGAAATAGAAGATTTCCTTCTCTTTCCAGGTGAGATATTTAATCTTTGACTTCAATTGATTTATTTTTTTTTCCCTTGCATTCTTGACCACGTAGTGGTGAGTACAACAGCCCTGAGGAGAAATCCTGCCCAGACTGCAGGCAGTAGTTGGAAAACTTTTCTACGAGTCGGGAGGTAGGGTCTGAAGCCTTTGATCTTTGGATTCATCAAGGTTTTGCACAAGGCAATAGCTTCCTATCACTGCTTCTTCTTACCAGGACAAGTCTTAGGACTGTGATTGCATTGCATGTAAACACCTGCAATGCGGCATCGTGAAGTGCGGTTTGGCATATGTCAATATGCCCTAACCTTGGCTTTGCGAATCTAGCCTAAGGCCCAGATCCTCAGCAGCATTTGGACATATCAGTGATGTTACATGCAGACGTTACTCTCAGGATCTCATCTAAACCTCTGGAGATCCATTAGCCTGATTCTTGTGTCGGATACTGAGTTAGATATACGGCTCATTATTAATTTCTTTCATAAAGCCCTGTGAAGACCCTTGTTATCTGTGGTCATATTTGTTTGACAAAAACATTAAGGAGTCTCAAAAATTAAGTGCTTTAATGCCCTCCTATAGGAAGTCCTACATCCTCTTCATATATAAAACTTTTATGCAAGTATTATTCTCATACAGTAACCACTGCTCTTTTCTTGAAAAAACTTTCTATTGCTTCCTAATAACACGTATTTATTAAATTACCCATGCCTAAAATGGACTGGTAGGACATCTCAGAATAGTGAACATAGGCTGTTGCTTTTCAGAATGTGAACTCAGAGATTCATAGGTCAAATGATGGCATTTCTTAACGTCTCTTTTTATCACAGCAAATTATTACATCTCAATATTGACAGATAAGTAGCTCTGTATCTCCTACAGATTCTTAGGAAAATATTTATAATGAAGTTGAGAAACTCCAGCAAGTTGTTTCACAGATATTTTAGAATCTTTAAATGCAGTAAAGCTGGTATATATGCTTTATGTGAAATACAAATTAAATATTTTTATTGAGTTAAGCACTTGTTTTTAGCTGGATTCATCTTCTGTATTAAAATTATAGAGGCTTAGTGATCAGGAATGTGGCTGAATTAGCAACATAAATGCAAAACAGATTATTAGATTTTGGTTTTCACTGGTTTGAGTAAAACAACCTCATAAATCTTATAAGAAAGATATACGACTCACCTAGATAAATTAAAAAAAAAAATGTTGTCTGAGCCATAATGAATATTTTAATATCAGCAATTCATTATGGCTCAAACACATGTTGCCTTTAATACAAGTGCATGATCTTGAATATTATTAAGGTTTAAACAAATTTAAATGTGACAAGCACAAGATTAAATGTGGCACATAAATGAGTTTAAACAGCTAATTAGGTTTTGGTGGTCCATTCTATGTTTGACAGATATGTAATAGCAGTAATACTAATTAGAGATACCATAGCACCAAACAGATATTAGTTTCACTATGGAACTACAATTTTACACCACGTGCTTCCAGGAGGCATTTAAACCTGTCTGAGATATTTTGAAAAATAAAAATTTCTGTGTGCTATATTTTCACAGTGAACATCGTTTTATATTAAATATGTCTTGTCTCCTTAAAAAAGGAAGTTAATTTCTTAGGTTTTAGAATACAATTCCATCATACACATAGTTTTTCTAACTGTTCAAATCTAATTTTTGTTTTGGGTGAGGTTTCCTTTTCTACTATTTATTTTTTATTTTGGTTTCGCAATGCTGAATATGATCATTAAAATTAGTTATTATTTACTATAATAATTTTAAAAATGATTGGTTTAGAATCTGTGTTTTAAAAGGGGATCAGATATGATTAAACAACCTTATATTAATATATAATTTATCTGATATAGTAATGCAAATTGCTGATAGCAACATAAATGACCGTTAATGCTTAGTTGGTCATTCAATCAATTAGCTATTAACTGGTATTTATAGTTAAAACCGGAAATTACTTCACTGGGTGAGAACAAAAAAGAATGGTAAATATAAGAATATGTTTTAAAAAGAAAAATCATGTTATGGTTAAGGTAACCCAAGCAAAAACATATATAATCTATCCCATTTTAAATAAAACAGTATTCCACTATAGGACTGTGATTACAAAACATTGCCTATGTCTATAAGGCAACGGATTTGGGAAGCGAGCAACCAGGGCTGGCAAGGAGTTGATGATAGTACCATTTGACTTTTGTATCGTTGGATACCATCATCTTCTAGAGTGAAAATAGCTTTGACTCCAAGGTTTATTAGCATGGAGAACTTCCTGAAGTTCATAGCAGAGAAGATTTGCCATACGGCTGTCCTTGTGCTTATTTGTTAGCATGCACTTAGTTGCAACTGTCACACAGAAGCTTTTTTGGGCTGTTTTTCTTTTAGGTTGGCTCAGGTGTCTTAATTTCAGGGGTGCTGAATTCTATACACGCAAATGAATAAATGCCATTATGGACATGATTAGAGTTTGTTCAGACATGGTATTTGTAGGTTTTGTAAGGGTTATTCAATTACATTAGCCACTTTAACAGGAACACTAAGAACACTTTCTCGTACTACTTCAGTAAAGAATAGCTCTGGTTAAATTCTTGCGAAGGTTTTATCTGGGGTTTTATGGTAACTCAGTCATGTTAACATCCACTTGCAGTCACATAAGCATCAAAGAAGCAATTAGGTACCAAATACAGGCAATTAAATTTATTGAGTAATCCATAATTACCTAATGGGAAAAGAGTTCTTCCAAAGGCATGGGGAAGGTACATAAGCATGGTTTTACCAGATCAGATGCAGGGTGCAACTAGCTTTGAATAGTCCTTTCAGCCAAAGGGAAGAGTGTAAGAGCATGTCCTGACTGTCTGGCATACTCATATTTCACAGGCAACCAATCTGTCAAGAATTGCCTTCTCAAGTAAGTGAATTTTTTTTTGAGATTTTATGTATTTTTCTTCTTGCCCCTCGTCTCCCCTTCCTCCGCCCCGTCCCCAGATTGTAAATTGTTTGAAAGAAGTCGTTTGCCTATCTCATTTTCCCAATCTGCTCTGATTAAGATTTGGTACTTAGAATCTACCATTCTGTAAATATTAAGATAGAAATAATGTTTTTTTTCACTGATTTTGAGAGAGTAGTAAAAGCCTGCTTCTGATCAAGACACAGACACTGTATTGCTGTTACGGAATTGAGATGCTTTCCTCCTGTAGCCTGCAGCAATATCTGTTCCAGTTTGGCACAGGGAAACATTACAATTCAGGGGAAAATAACCCAATGTAATTGAGTATATCTTAAGCATGGAATTCTGTTCTTTGACAGAAGAAAGGGGGAGATCAAAACTTCTGGTTTATTATCCAGTCAAACTTCAGTCTTAAAACTTTCAATAAGTAAAGCTTGAACCTTCGTCACTAGAACAAAAGGATGGTAGCTGAAACAATCGCATTAACATCTATCAAATCCTTGGACAAAAATTGACTATCTGACACAAAGCTACACAGGTTAGTGAATGAGCAGATGCCATGGAATGAGAGATTGATGCCTTGATCATAGCCTGAAGTCTGTCTAATAATCCAGAACCAATTTGTCACAGATGCCAGCTCTTAAGTATTGGTTAAGCCCTGAGAAAATAGTCTGCATTTCAGCACCTCACAGTGTTTTTATTTTACCTGTGTTGTAAGCAGCTATTCGCAATACTCCTTTAAAACTTGTGTTCCTAGTGCTTCCTTTTACCTTGTAAGTGAATTGATTAAACTAAGAGTGAGCCCTATTTCCTCCAAAACAGAAATATATGTGCAAATTATGTACAAGCATTTAAGAAATCTTAAATCACAGTAAACTTTGGAGAATAGTGCTGTCCTTTTCTGTTTTTTAGATTCTCGGAAGATCAGGATTCCTATCTTAACTGTCTTTCATATTTCATGACATTAAAATCTCATCACATGAGATTTTCATCTTTCAGTTCCAGACTATGAAATAGAAAATAGTAAGGATGAGAGAAGATCCATCATTTTCTTCTATCTCCTACTCATCAGAGTGACTAGATGGAGGTCAGGTGAGGGGAAGTCTCTCTGCTTTCGAGGTTTAGTGATTTATTGGTAGTTTGTGCTATATTGTACAGGCCTTCCATATTTTTCAGTTCCACTTCCTGTTCTGTGCTGTTTCTTTTCTAAAATGAATTTAGCAACTTAGAAATTGTAATAATCTTTCCTCTGCTCTGAACCGTGAATAAGATATTTCTTGGCAAAACACTCATTAAAGAGGAGTGCTTTAGTGCTCTGTACCACTTGTGATAAGAGATCAGGACACTAATTCTTATGTATTACTGTAGCCTTAATATATTGAGCTGATAAAAAAAATCTTCAACACATGCAAGATCTTCTTCTAATGCAATTTGCTCCTAGGAGATTGACATAATAAAGCTAGAAAATCCATGTCTTCTAATGATATTCTATTAATCTTCATTGACAAGCTATTTATTATATTAATAATATTATTTTGAAATGTAATTTTAAGTTGATAAATGGTGATATTTGCAACTGTTGTCGAGATCAGTTTAAAAAAAACTGGAGGCCCAGCGTAAGGTTCCAGACTTCTGTACTCTTTATCTAATCAGTAGATAATGGTACTTAATAGCACTTGGAAGAGGAAAAAAAAGAAGGAAGAGAGATAATAAAACATTTCACTGATTCAAAAGCAATGATTCAAAAACTCTGCTGCATCTCTACAGCAAAAAGATCATCTGAAAAAAGAAAGAGAGGCTGTCTGTTACTGGAAATAGCCTTAGTGCTGTTGTCTGAAGCCATCACAGCCTTTCTACCATTTGCCAAAGAAATAAAAAATGCTTCTTTTTTTTTTTTTTTTCCCTTTAGAAATGAGCATCAGAAGCTGGTCTATATCTTGTGGACTGTTTGTTTGTCGAGTGTTTGTGTAGCATTATCCATGCCTGCTGTTAAGTTGGATTATTAGATTTGACTCTGATTTGGTTATATTAGTGGAAATGTAGAATATTAGCACTAAAGCTATCAAAACCGAGTTTATTGTTGAAGGTGCTATTGTCGGTTTAACCCTGGCTTGTACAGCTTATGCTGAACCATATGTTACTTGGCATATGATTCCCACAACATACTAAATATGAGCTCTTTCTTGTGGGATCTGAAACATTGGTGCTGTTAATCCACCATTACTTTGCTGAAGAAACAGAACGTGACTGTGTTCTTTGAAGTTTGTACTTATACCGAGTAAGACATTTACCATGAATAATTCATTTGACAGATTTTGCCCCTTTAACTGTTCAATTATTGATCACAGAATGAAAATCCTCCAACGTACTAATTATTTTAAATGATTTGTGAATTATTATGGATATATTTTGCCTACAGATTGTGGGGATTGTTATGAATATTCAAAACTTTAAGTATAAGTTGCGTAAATCATGTGGGATTGATACTTTTTCTTAAGAAGAGTTCTACTGTAACCAAGAGTATGGCCTGAATTACACATCGACAACTCACAGAATTGTGTAGCTACATCACGTGACATTGCAATTAATAAACTTAAATGTTTGACCTAAATTTCACTTTTACATGTATTGCCACTAAAAACTCTCAGTTGCTACAGTGTGTTTAGGGAGTGAGAAAATACAGCAAAAAGACCCCCCATATTTTGAACTTCTCTGCAGGGACATTACTGTAAGAAATAATATGGAAGTTCTTATGGAAGAGGAAGGTGATCACCTTACACAAAATGTTTAGGTAGGTAACTTGATTTTATCCACTCCATACTCATATGTACAAACCCACAAGCGCCAGGGTGCTGCATGTGAGTAGTCTGGCAAGGATAACTTGTTCACAATACAGTGGACAAGGGATATCAGCTCGCAAGCTCTACCAGTGCCTCTGGTTCCTCTTCATTGGCAACAACAAACTAATGTTTGGACAGATTGTTTATATCCCATTGGGGTCATCATTTGGGATGGGTGGTCCTTCGCCTCTGGAGCTTGCTTACTTCATCTTCCATGACTCTTAGGGCAAGCTGCTACGTACAGTCTGGTTTTTCCTTGTTTGAATGATACATCCATCATCTGCTTTCCTGTTGAGGAGCCTTTTTGATGTCCAAATCACATTTGATGTCCACCACATTCTGGTGGTGGTGTCAGAATGGAGGCCATGACATAGAAACATTTTCAGTGTTATTTCTGAGAATGGTGTCATGGAAGTGGTGTCCTGGAGCAGTGTTCTTCGTCATTACTACTAGCTGTTCTTGTAACTCCTTATTCTGCTGCTTTCTTCTGGTGCTTAAACATGAATTTCCACTCATACTTCGCTCACATCAACTCTAATATTTCTGTTACAAATCTCTACATGTAGATCACCATTTGCAGAAAAGCTTGAGTGTTTGCTTCTGTCAGCATGCTGGTAACATGTCATTGACCTATTCAGAACACTTTTTCTGCCAGGTGTCTCAGGATGCCTAAGACACAGCTTATGAGTAAACAGCTGCATTTCTGTCAGTGCTGTTTTATTGGGGAGGAACAAAAAACCTTAAGAAGTGCCAATATTTGAAAACTACAACTTTGCCAGATTGAGAGGTATGAATGCCTGAAAAACAGGACAGAAAATCATTTTATTGAAGAAGAATAAAGAGTTAATGAGTCTATCTTGTCAAATGATTTTTCTTTCAGATACAGCTGACATTTTGCTCAGCTTATCTCCATTTACAATTTCAATATCTGAAATGTTACTCTCCCAATACAAATACTTTTTAGTCTGAGCTAGGAGCTCATATCAAGGATCTTTTCCAATATATATGGGAGAAAGAATATCAAATATCATAGTTCAGTGGGGCGTTCAGATGAGAGAAGCAGTAGCCTCTTCTAGGGAGTAAGTTAACGTCGGTGCCCTGATCATAGGTGCCCAGCAGGGGAGCTGATCTCTCCACTGACAAGGCTGCAAGGTTAGGACACCAGTTTGCTTCTGAAGTACCCAAAGTTATTAAAGACAGCCATGTAGGTATCTGTCACTGACCTCTGAAGTTCAGTCTCCTTTACCTATTTTGCATACTTCTACATTTTTTGTAGAACTGCAGCATTTCCTTAAATATTTCAGAATAAGAGGAAATATACCTTTGTGTCAACTATATCCTGTGTTTGAAATGTTCATTGTTTTTGTCTAGTAAGTACAGATAAAAAGATAAAAAAGTACAATCAGATATGATAGAGAAACTAGAATTTCAAATGGATGGCATTTGCAACAGATTCTCTGCTACCCATGCTGAAGGTGTATGAAACTGTTTGCTTAATGTATGATGTTTTATTTACTTTATAGCTGTGGTGATATACTTCATAATTTTCAGACCTTGCAGTATTCTCTTGCAGTATCAAATGTGATTCACCTTTGAAATGACTTAAATTTTTTTTTCCTGAATATGCAACATACAAAATGGCCAGGAGACACAGATGTTGGGAAATGTTTAAAAATTGGACACATCCCTTGAATCTTCAAATTATGTTAAATAACTGGGACAAATAGGTATTGGGGGAGAGGTGAATCTTGGTATTTTCTCTTTGATTGTATTTCTGTTTTCCTGGAAGTAGACAAATATGACTGAATCCAAGCAGATGATTTAATCTGCAAAGTAAAAGTATTTTCCTTCACCGAAACGGAGAGGCTGAGTCTTGGTGTTCAGCCTAATGTCTGCTTTGTAAACAGTAAACAAATGGCAGAATGAAAAGCAAGATGTGTCAGGTCATGAGCCTGACCACATATTACTCATATGTACTAAGATTTAACAATCAGTGTCATAGCTACATAGAAGAGCAAAATTTTAGTCCAAATATGAACATGGAAACTATAAAAAGAACCCCCAGAAAAGTATTTTGTTCAGAACCTACATCCGACTTTCTATTCTTCTGAAATCATGAGATGTGTTATCTTCTCTGCACCAGACCTGTCCTGACTGTGGAAGCCTTCTTTACTTCTAAACATAATTGTTTTTAGGAAAAGAGCAATGTAATTTAAACAAACAAAAGACCTCAGTGAAGACTCTAAATAAATTTCAGTGAGAGATCACAAAGCTCACCTGGCACAACAGCTTTGAAACATGAATCAAAGCACTTGCAATTGGGGAGAAACTTGTCATACTCAATTAAAGACTATCTACAGCAAAACATAGCTCAATCAAGGTGAAACAGTTCCATTTCTTCTTACATGCACATTGAGTATCCCTGTAGGCTCCAGAGGCTCTGCTGTGTGTGTTATATTGCCTGATGCAGAGAAAAGATTCAGAGTTGCATCAAAGAACATAGCTTGGGAAGAAATCCAGCACGGAGATGTCCTTGGAAAACTTTTGTAATTATCTAACTTGAAAATTGTCATAGTAGTGTACCAATTTGCATTGCTGTCAGACCTCAGTGCCGTAGTTCTTCACCTTCTGATATGTGTGGAGTGTTACAGCTTAGTGTAAGCATTTACATGTCCTTTTAACTTTTTGCTTTGTTCCCCATCAAATATTTACAGCTTAAGAAAAGCAAATTTACTACAAACAAACACACAAAAATAAAGCTGGTTAAGAAATACTTTCAGCAAATAACCCCACAAAGTGTGGTCCAGAAACTGACAATTGATCTCAGGCACTAATTTCAGTGACAGCAGATTTAAACTGTCAAAGTGCAAACACCTTTTGAAAACTAATTGGGTGCCTGTTGTTGTAGCTCCCCAGACTACAGGAGAATTTTGCACTGTCTTTGCTGCTTTGGTGTCTTGACTGATCAACTGGAAAAGATAGGTGTAATTCACACAACTTTTTGATGCCTTATTTAGGCTTCTGAAGTGCTGAACGTGCTTTGAGAGCCCTTGAGAGAGCTGTGGTCCTAAACACTGCTGCTATGGACACGGGAAAAGACAAAGCTAAAGGAATACAGTTTTGTTGCTCTTACATTGTCATATACTTTATCAAATTTGCACAGTCAAGTTATGTTCATTTTAATCCATAATTTGTTTTTTAATGCTAAGGAATGTTAACTGAGAACTTGCAGGACCTTTGCATAGCGTTTCTTTCTCTGTTGTGTCGTCTTTGTGAGTCTAGGGTTGCAAGCAGCGTAAACGTGTCTGACTCACAACCCTATCTAGCACGTGCTTAGCGCTGAATTTATTTCGGTAAGCAATCCTGCTCTGTCCCGGTCTTCTGGGAGGTGGTGCAAAGCACATCAAAAAGCTGTCAGATACTGATTGCGCTTAGTAGTACAATATTCCTAGTACTGCTGGCTTTGTGGAAATGTTTTTTGTTGTACTTCTCGGAGACAAACTAAAGCATTTTGTCTTTTAGAAGAAGCTTTGCTCTATTGCTTAAGACTGATGGAATCTCCAGCTGAAGCCTATTCCAATGTATCCCTAAAGAAACTCATCTCTTCCCTGGATATGCACACCCCCACTACTGAGGAGATAATTTCACTGGTTTCAAGGCAAATCCATTTTCTGTCTAGGAGCTAGAGTTATGTGTGTTTCATTTAGTATTTCATTTAGCACTTACGTTTTATGTGTCTGCAAATGTTGATTGAGATCAACAAAAACCCTTGGTTTTAACAAATTTCTAAGAAGCAGCAAAATAAGTCTTGTTCACAATAGTTAGGGCTTAACCAATGCATCTCTGACACCTACTGAATTTTTTTTTCTTGTCCTACTTGGACTTTGATTCAGGACAATATACTGAATAGATAACGTTAAAGTACCCCAGATACATTTACAGAGAATGTTTATTGAAATCTATGCCTAAACAAAAACAACTGTCCAGCTTCCAGCTCAGTTTGTGAAAGAGTTGCAAACACTATTCCTTCTTTTTATTTAAAATAATAATTCTTCTTTTTAACCTATTAGCTATTACTTGGCATATTTTTAAAAACAATTTTATTAGGGTTTTTATTATTATTATTAGCAGCAGCAACTATAATTTGAGATTTTTTTCCAAGATATTTAATGTATAGGGTCTCTAAAGGCACTAGTTTTTTGTTTTTAAAACCAAACAACCCCCCAATACCTCAACCGAGCCTCGATGATATTGCTGGTGATAAGGAGCATGCAAACTGTATAATTGCTTTTGACACAAAGTGACACAAGCACCTTTGATATATAATTGGGGAGTGAAGCAGTTTAACAAGTTTTAATTTCTGGTGCAGCTGGAAGACAATAAAGAGAAAGCATGAGAACAAATTAAATGGTATATAGGTCAATCATTCTATTAACAGTCTTCAGGGAACACATATCTAATTTACATAATTGTATTTCTGCTGCAACCAGACATACTGCTGTGTTAATACGTGTTCTTGGTGAGTCTATAAAAACACTGAGGATGGCCTTTCCTACATTAAAGTATGAAAAACTAGGATTACAGGAGCAAATACATTATTAATTTTATCTAATCAGTATTTCAAGGTTAGCTTGACCCAATCTGCAAAGGGCCCCGCAGCTCCACAGGTAGTGTTTTGTTGAATATTTTCCCTGAAGCAAAGATTAAGTTCTTACATCTCTCATACTTATATGCAAATAAACCAAATTGCCAACTTTTTGGTCTAAGCTCATGAGAAGATGCTAGTTCTTCGTGTGCCTTCTCTGCTAATTTTAAGGATCCTGCATTTGGGAAACTTGGTTGGAGTTTACCTGTTTAGTTACACTTTCAAATTCTGACAGAAAGAGCTCAAAGACCGAGACCTTTGCAAGCAAAACCAGTGTATTTCTATTACTTTCTGTGTTCACAAGCAAAGGCGGTAGATTTGCCTTATACCATATCTTGCCATAGAAACCAGTAATTAAAGCTGCAGAGAGATGTCTGTGACTAGAAGATATACAAGACAGAAAGGTAATAATGAAAAGCAAATAAGTGAACAGAAGAGGAAGACTGAGTGGCATTCCTGCTTTCATGCCTTTTCCATTAAAGAGCTTTATGTTAATTTACATAAAGTACATCATTAACACATCTTGGTTTTCAGCTCTTTTTCTTATATCTGACTTCATCTTCTCTGACTCATGCTTTAACCCCAGTGTGCTGGATCCAGCCTCTATGTGCAAGACAAGTACTTCATTTTAAAATGCATAACTTTAGCTGTAACCTCAAAGAAAATGTATTAAGAGAAAATTACAATATATCCTTAAAATTAAAAATGGACAACAGTTGTAATAAAAGGAAGCATGCACAAGAAACAAAGGTATGGTCTAGTCATCTTTTCTAATTTCAGCAAAAAAATAGTGGAACAATACAATATAAAACACTCCAGTAATTCTCAAAATATAGACAGCAAATTGAGCTTTTAATTCAGACAGAATGATTGTCAAAAGGACTTCACACAAATCATGTTCTCTATTAAATCTCAGTAGTTCATGCTTTTCTGGAGACTTCTTTGAAAGCATTGCCAAGATATTGAGCGCATGCACTTACATTCATAAAGAAGAAAAATACGTGTGGCAAATGTATTAAATGGAGTATTGGTGAATGAAGATTTACTGAATTTCACATAATTACCATAGAGGTGAATCAATGCAAGACTTGTGTTAGCTGCAGTTCTCTCCAATTGGAATAGCGTTCTGGAATTTGGAATAACTGATGGCTTGGTTCAGTGATCTATGTTTTGTGGCACAGACTGAGTGTGAACAATGAAGAAAATTATTCTGTATTTGATATACAAGTTCAGCTCCAGGTGGCTTCTCATGACAAGGCTGAGCTTACATTCTGCAGTATTTATCAAACTGATCATTTTGGGTTTTTTTAAAATTGAGGGACAGTTATGTAATAAGGCCAGTTTATGAGTGGGGCAGATTTAAGAGTTGTGCCTTGAATAGTGGATCTCTTCTGGGTGCTGGTTTCCATCTTAATGCAGGCTGAGTGCTGGCTGATCTCTCTGCAAAGAGCTGAATGTGAACTTGCTGTTCCCCCCCCCGCGAGGGGTGGGCAGGGACAGGAAGAGTTCACATCCATAGGCTGAGCTGGAGACATGCACTCGTGTAGAACTGTCTTTCCTTTGAAGTTAGAAATAGCCTTTAAAATTGAGTAAGTTACCGAAAGCTGCTGCTTTAAAGAGAAAAATAGCACTGACTACCCACATAGTTTGACTAGTGATTTTTATCATTGCTTTTCCTCAGTAGAGTTTTCCATGTGAAACGAAACTAGTGTGTTATATTAAGATATCAAATAAATTGAAATCCTAATGACCAGCAAAATAGGCTGGAGCAGAAATACTGGACCATAGTTATGTTATTGGTGGGTGTGTGTGTGATCCAAATTGCGTTCACCTGAAGATGAGCAAAAGGGAGCTTCTGGGTTTGTTTTTTTTAATGTATCACTCGGTAAATGCTTCATGGCTACAGTCCTTTTTATTTTGTGCATTTTGGGGAACAAAACAAACAAAAACCCCAAATAAAACAAAACAACAACAAACAAAAAAAAAGGGAACTGAAGTATCAAAGGGACATGAAATACAAAGATGATTTCTGTATGTACCTCCAGTATCAGAAATATATGCTTATATCAAACCTTTTTAAAGGATTGATAGAGATATTATCTAAAGAAGCTTTAGTGTTTTATAAAATTCATGGCATTTTATCAGTTTAATACCTTTGCAGACATTGTCATAGTTATTACAGCTCTTTCTCTTATGCAGATATGTAAAATTATAATAAATTGAAACTACAGTTTGATGGCTGCTGCCAGGTTCTACAAGTACAGGTGGTATGAGGCCACAGCTACCCAGTATTTTAGTTCAGAGTAGGGCTGACCTTTTGAAAGAATTTTTCAGTGTTCCCATGTACCATGCTTTGACATCCACCATGGAACAGTCTCAGAAAAAAAATCCTAAATTCTTCTTGCCTGGAACTAGGCTGGAAAAAAAAGTCCAAGGATCTGGTAAAGTGCTCCGATCACTAAGGGGAGCCAGACTGGAGATAGTCCAAAGTAAATCAAAATCCACAAAGTGAAGTCTACAGGTCCTTTTCTCCATTTCTTTACACACATCCACATTTGCTGCTCCACACTACTTAGTAACAGAGTTATAGTCCCTGTATGTTCACTTTAGTCTGGATTAGAAATGTGTTTTGGCGGTGAATTTCTCTATCATCCTCAGATCCTGGGCTCAACTGGATTCTTTAGGATGAAACTAAGAATAAGGCCCAAGGGCATATTTGATACACTCCAATGTTCAGTCAACAGAATGAGTAGAATATTGCAATAGAATGGAAGTAAAATGCCTTTCTAAATTAGAATATCGCAGAAGTATGCCAGAATAAAACCACCAAATTACATGTAGCATGGACATCAAGTCCTTAGCACCGGTAGATTTGCTGCTGTGTATCTAGTCTGATTAAACATTGACATAGCCAAGCAAGCCTGAAAAAAGACCTTTGTAAACTTTGTACATCTTCTCAGCAATCCAATGCATTTGCTTACAGATTTTAAATTTGAATCTGACATTTTATTTCCTCAGTAAAATATATGAAGTAGAATCAATATGCTCATCTTCACACTCCTTCTGTCTAATGAAATGAGAGAGCGCAGAGATTGTTTTTTCTTTCTGAAGAGCTTGCTTGGAGCAAGCTCATGGACAGTGTCCTGGGCGTGTAAGCAAGACCCAGCAATTGAAGGTCTGAACTTTTTCCTTCTCTCTTGATCCCCTCTGATTTGTTAATTTGTTTCATAGCTGAAAAAGTCTCTTTTTTCCTCTTGTGTTATAGTTTAAATGGAGGGAGAAGGAGGAAAGGCAGCAGCACGATGACCGTGGTCGGAGCCACTAGGCGTGTATTATTATCTGTTTCCCTTGTGTCTTGTATGTCTGTGGATGGTATGTTCTCTTCTCACGATCTGCATCTGTATCAGTCCTGCTTCTTCCCACCAAGCTGTGGGCTTTGAATATGCAAGGTATACTCAACCTTAAGTTCAATTTTAGAGTTACTTTTTGCATTTCTTCTTTCACTTCTAGTAAAACTTGAATTTTTCATTTGTAATAAAAAAGAGTGAAATGCATGCTTCTTTAACAGTAGCTAAAATATTGCTTAAGGCCTCATAACTGCCAGCAAATTCAGCTTGATTATTTGAGTTGCATACTTGATCAACAGTTGAAAACAAAATAGATTCTTCATTCTGGTATGAGGTGATATAGGACTCCAGGTGTTTCTAGACTGTTTATTTTGAACACAAAGAACAACCTGTTTGGGAGCAGCCACCTGTTACCAGGATGATCAATACAGGAAGAGTTAACGAAGGGCATTCCCTCAAATGGTATGTGCTAATTCAGAACACTTGAACCGTTTGGCACTGGCAAGCTGCACTTCTTCCTATTTTCTTTGTTTCAGTGAATACTTAGTCCTTACAACATTTTATCTACTGCCGTTGTTTTCATGGTCATATCTGCCACTACACAGGTGTGTAAAACCATGAAATACTAGAATATTTTTTTCTGTAATACTGGTAGTTGTGTATTATTTTTTTCCCCACATAACTTGCCTGATTGAGGAGAAAGCATTGTATTTGGGTGTTTAAACATGGCTATTTAATAGTAAGTGGCAGTTGTCATAGCTGATGCTGCAGACACTGCAGGTAGCAATTAATAGTATACTTTTTGTTCTTTGTATTGTTTTAGTCTCTATATTCCTTATTAGTGAAGGGTATCCTCTACCTCTTAAGAGCTTTTTTTAAAGTGGATAAAGATTCAAAAAAAAACTACATTAAAATTCTAGATCAATTCTTTCCTGTTTGTCTTAATTTAGTCTTACTCTGTTTGCTGATTAGCAACATATATGGCCTTAACATAACTCAGTAATAAAATCTCTAGGTCTCACATAGTCATGACTAAACAGATAATATTATTAGAGATAAAAAAATTATAAAAATCTAAAAAATCTCGTAAAGTAATGACTAAAAAGATTATGTAATTAGAGATAAAAAAAAAATTTAAACAATGTTATCTAATGTCTATGTGCCTGAAAGCAGTCGCTGGACAGCCTGGCTTACAAAAGGAGACAGGGAATGCCTTCACAAACAGATAGGGCGTCTACAAATTCACCTCTACAATAGTGTCCACAGGCAAAAATGCTTGTGACAGCCTTACACAACCAAGAGCTTTTCCATGCTCTTTCACAGCACTGCATTGCCCAGGGCCGGGTGGGAGGAACGGCAAAAGGACTTTGTAAGTTTCCCAGTGACAGAGCAAATCAATGGCAGGGGAACAAGTTGTAGGTAAAAGCAAAAGGATGCACAGAGGAAAGTACTCGTGAACTGCTTAGTGTGGAGAGCAGTTTTCGGGTTATGATAATAAGAACAAAAGCTCAAACCTGAATAGCAGTCAGAAATGCAAACTACAAAAAGATATGCAACAGAATTTGAGAGTGGAACCAAAGATATTTTGTCCCCATAGGAATTCTGGTTTGCCGATATCCTTAAGAGCACACAAAGTTCCCGTGTCTTGAGATGGTAGAACTGGAAGAAAATGCTGGCAGAGCAGGGCAACAGGAATACTCAGAGATCTGGAGTGTTGTCTTTGGAGTATTGTCTTGAGTGATCTATTTAGGTGAACACAAATCTGAAATTCGTCTGGTATTTGGCTTCTCTTGCTTAAGGCACTTTATTTTCTCTTTGTGAAATCAGCTCTGGAGACTTGTACTCAAATGGGTAATAGCTTAGAATCTTTGTTCCAACATTTTATTGTATCATTGCTTATTGTAAACCAATTCCAGAAGCTTTTATTTTAAAGAAAGAAATTCATGTAAAAATGGCACTTGAACAAAAAAAAAAAAAAAACACCAACCCCACTAGCCTGTTCTCCAGTGTTTACTTAATTATTATGATCAGTGAGCTACTTGGTGGTTCTCCCCTTTATAACTGCAACTTCTGACAAGTATAATAAATGATTTCCAATTAAGGACTAGCAGAACTCACGACAAGAGAAATCTCTATCAATTTATTAAAACAAAATCTCTCTACACTGGAATAAACAATGTAGAACATTAAAATATTGCGCCAGTAGTGTACGCTTAATTAAACTTACATTAGTTAGGTAATTCTTTATAATTAAATAGGTATGATTTTTCTTTTTTTAGTAGTTTTCAATTCTGTATTTATAGAGAAGACAGACTTTCGGCAAATTCCAGTATTCCAAATCTGGTTCATTTTAACAGCTGAATGAGTTGGAGGTTTTATTATTTTATTCATTATTATACAATCATTATTATTAGTGTATAAAGAGGAAATTGGTCTAAAACAAATCTCGGTTGTTTGTTGTCACATATAATAGGCAACAAAATTACTACACTGAACTGGAATGATTGGGATTTAACATGTACTGTGGCTTTTGGGGTTTGTGAGTAACACTAAACATCTAGATTCAAAAATCCAGTCCCTTTGTTTATTTGTTGCAAAGTAATAATAAATCTTTTACAGATCATCATCATCATAATCTGGAGTACTTCACAGAATAAAGCATTATTGCAAGAATCTGTCCTCTGAGAAGTAATGAGTTCAGTCTAAAGCAAAACCAAATAGAAAAACTGCTGTGTTGACTCATGATGCTTTAAAAGACAGTATTTTCATTAGATTAAAAATAACCAAATTTAAATTGAGATTTCTGGCTTACTGCTCATGTTGGGAAGATTATTGTTAATAAAAATAGATTATGGTGATAACAAGCACCGATTATGATTTATCTTTTCACCTAATCAAATTCCAAAAGAAGTCTGGTGTAATTTCAGTCGTATAATCTAGGAAGCTTACTCTTCTAAATCCAGCTTTTCTTGATAAAATGATGTTAAATATTGTATCTGATAGCATGAACTGTTTTACGTATAGTCCTTCCTTCAAACGAACATTTAATCAAAAAAGCTGATTTGTTTAATGTATACATATCTGCATTTTAAAGGAGTGTTTTTGGAAGTGATATTTCTTTTGGAAAAGGCATCACATAGATTAAAAAAATCAATAATCACAGTTTTAGTGAATGTGAAACCTATAGTATATTTGGCAGGTTGGAGGCATGGAATTTTTTATTTCTTTTCTTTTCACAGAATCACAGAATAGTAGGGGTTGGAAGGGACCTCTGTGTGTCATCTAGTCCAACCCCCCTGCCGAAGCAGGGTCACCTACAGTAGGTTGCACAGGATCTTGTCCAGGCGGGTCTTGAATATCTCCAGAGAAGGAGACTCCACAACCTCCCTGGCAGCCTGGGCCAGTGCTCCGTCACCCTCAGAGGGAAGAAGTTCTTCCTCATGTTCAGACGGAACTTCCTATGCCTCAGTTTGTGCCCATTGCCCCTTGTCCTGTCACTGGGCACCA